>Ga0206225_1000025_pt1 | contig 28378 bp, 30 predicted proteins | sample MancosB2_FD_155470 | JGI IMG/M metagenome (GOLD analysis project Ga0206225, IMG submission 155470) | Subsurface sediment microbial communities from Mancos shale, Colorado, United States - Mancos B2 | ecosystem: Environmental > Terrestrial > Deep subsurface > Rock core/Sediment | place: USA...
TGCGATTGAATCGTAAAATTGTCATTATGATCCCAAGACACCTAACCAGACATATTTTGAACGCACTTCTTGCCTAGAGTCCCACCCCTTTAGGGGTGGGTCTAGGCAAGATATTTTATTCGTGCGGTAAGCGGCGTTAGCCGCTTACCGCAACCAAAAGCTACAGAAGAATCTCCTCCTTTTAAGGAGGAGTTATTCAAATACTCCAAACAATATCCAATTGTGGCTCTGGTTGGGCCCAGGCAAAGCGGTAAAACAACCCTGGCTAAAGCCCTCTTCCCCAAATATAAGTACCTATCTTTAGAGAACCTAAGCTTAAGGAAGAGCGCCTCGGAAGATCCCATGGGTTTTCTGGCCACTCACGGTCCGTTCCTGATTCTCGATGAAGTACAGCATGTCCCAGAACTCTTTTCCTATTTGCAGGAACTAGTGTCTAATTGCAAAAATTAGCGTTCAAATAAAAAAATGCATTCAAACCTTGGCTCTATTGGATGAGACCAAGAGTTCGAATTGGTTGCAGTGGCGGAGAGAGTGGGATTCCTCTCGTCCGCCTTCGGCAGCGAGAGCCGGTTCGTCGCAAAGCTCCTCACTTCGAATCCCAACGCGACCCAAATTATTGGGTCGCTCTCTCTTCCGATTTTTCGGAAGAAAAAATCGGAGGGAGTGGGATTCCTCTCGTCCGCTTCGCAGCGAGAGCCGGTTCGTCGCAAAGCTCCTCACTTCGAACTCCACTCGCACGCCAAACTATTGGCGTGCTTCTCTCGTTTTTTGGGACAAAAAACGGAGAGAGTGGGATTCGAACCCACGGTACGCAGTTAACGTACACACGCTTTCCAAGCGTGCTCCTTAAGCCACTCGGACATCTCTCCATAAAGGAACTTAAAACATTGTAAAGGAATCAATCTATAATCGAAAAGATGAAATCTTGATGAGCCATTTCCCCCGCCACTCTTGGGCGAATAACCCAACCTAGACAACACTTGATCACAATTAAAATATTAATTAACAACATCCACACAAACAGTCATTGTTTTTTATTGTAACATTTTGAAATAATTACACTCACAAACTACACCTGTCAGGAGATTGTTATGAGTTCAAGGATTTATCCAAAGTCAGGAGAAGCATTAGATACCTTTCGAAAAATGATATACGCCCCCAATGATGAACAGCCCATCGTTGAAATGAACGATGTAACCGCCAGGGATATGAATGTGATATGGGATTCCATCTCAGCCATCGCTGCCAGATGGCGTGGAAAACAGGAAATGCACTTTCCTGATATGCCGATGGATCGAAAAGAATTCTGGGGGTTTTTTGCAGCAGATCATCAACCCACACCTCTACCAGTGGTAAATGAATTTGTGGACGGGTGGCGCACAGAAGGCGGGTTGGCCATTGACCTTGGCGGCGGCAATAGTCCAACAGCGAATCCATTGCTGCAAAAAGGATGGCGAGTGATTGTCATTGATAATTCGCGCCCGGCTCTAGACATTCTCCGTCAAAATAATCTTGCAACTGTTGAGTCCGGTCAACTGCAGATCATCGAAGCTGATGTTGAAACCTTTTCTCCCTCTGAACCTGCAGATCTTGTTGTGGCAGCAGACATTTTACCATATATCGATCCCGCTCAATTCCGCACTACCTGGAATAAAATTCATGACAAATTTATAAAAGAAAATGGATTCCTTGTTGGAAATCTCTTTCGCACTCCCACACATCCGGAGTTGATTCCACAAATGAATTCAATGAAAGAGATGGGAGCCTGGTTTCTTCCAGATAGACGAATGGTCAGGCCGCTACTGACTCAAACAGGATATGTGATCAAAACATGTAAGTACCGGATTGATGAACCCAGCATGGAACCCATTTGTATTCAATTCATCGCTGAAAAAAAGAGCGCGGAAAAACAGATGTCTTAAGAGCTTTTCCTCACTATCCATTATTGCCGAATATCTCCCAAAAGGAGATGATCCCAAACTCACAAGAAGCGAGCGATATCAATGAACATATTGCGTGCGGGATTTATTTTTTTTCTTACGCTGCTGACTGGCTGTGAAAAATCACCCCCGCCGTCAGCTTTCAGCCCCAAACCCCTCGTTTTGGTCAGCGTGGCCCCCTATCAATGCATTGTCCAGCGAATCGGCGGCAAACATATCGAAGTTAGTTCCATCGCCGCCAGCGGCGCTGATATCCACAGCTTTGAACCCACTCCCCGCCAAAGAGAAGCAATCAAAGACGCAACATTATGGTTCAGGATCGGCGAGCCATTTGAAAACTTGCTGCTGTCTTTGTTCCAAAACCATCGGCGCGTTGTCGATCTCAGAGAGGGCATTGAAATGTTGCCTGGCAGCTCCGCCTGCTGCCTCGATGCGGAAAATCAGGACCGCCATATGTGGATGAGCCCCGGTATTGTGCAAATGCAGGCCAAAGCCATTTCCCAGGCATTGAGCGATCAATTTCCCGATCACAAAAACGCCTTTGAAACCAACCTAAGCGCTCTGCTGCGGGATCTCGCCTCTCTGGACCAGGAGATCCGCACCTCTTTAGAAAGCCAGAAAAATCACATTCTGCTTGTCTCTCATCCTGCATTTGGATATTTTTGCCGCGATTATTCGTTGCAGCAGCTTTCGGTTGAATGCGAAGGCAAAGACCCCTGCCCCAAACATATCGAATGTTTATTGAGACAGGGGAAAAAAAGGCCGCCCGTCGTCGCCATCGCGCTGCCGCAGCACAATAACAAAGGGACTCAGCTGATTGCGAATGAATTGCATGTGCCGATCAAAACGATCGACCCGTATTCATGTGAATATTTTGACACGATGCGATCGCTGACCCAATGGATTTTATTTAAGTGAAAACAGCCGCCATTGAACTCAAAGAGGTCAGCATTCTTTCGCAGGGAATGCCCATTTTACAAGACGTCACACTCTCGATCGATGAAGGGGAATTCGTCGGGATTTTCGGCCCGAACGGCGGAGGAAAAACAACTCTGCTCAAACTCCTGATGGGGTTTTTGAAACCCGACCATGGATCGATTCGCCTGTTTGATCAAACGCCTGAAAAAATCCGCCATCGGATCGGCTATGTGCCGCAAATACATCACATCGATCCCGACTTTCCCATCACTGTCCGTGAGCTCATCGCGATGGGCCTTTTATCGCGCCGTCCCTATTTCGGCCGCCTGAGCAAAACGGTTTTGGAAGAGTGCGAAAACTGGATGGAACAGCTCGGCCTTCTCAACCACAAGGATAAGGCGTATGGCGAGCTGTCGGGCGGCCTCGCCCAGCGAGCCCTTTTGGCCCGAGCTCTCATCAGCGATCCCGATCTGATCTTGCTAGATGAACCAACGGCTCATATCGATGCCTCTTCCATGGCGATCTTTTTGCGGACTCTGGAAAAATTCAAGAACCGGAAAACAATTCTTCTGGTTTCACACGATCTGAAAACCATTATGCAGCACTCCGCGCGCCTATTATGCGTGCAGAATAAAGTCGCCACTCTCCAACCCCATGAGATCTGCGACCACTTTAACAATGGCCTCTACCATACAGCGAGTCGATTCGAATGATCCCCTCATTTCTCATCCTGTCTCTTGCGGCCGCCTTTCTCGCCTCGATATCTGCAGGAGTGATCGGAAGCTATGTCGTCGTCAAACGCCTCGCCAATCTATGCGGCAGCATCTCCCACTCTGTTCTGGGCGGCATGGGATTTTTCCTCTACCTCCAAAAAGTCCATCAATTCTCCTGGTGTTATCCGCTGCTCGGAGCCTTTATCGCAGCCATCCTGTCAGCCTGGCTGATCGGATGGATCCATCTGCGCTTCCGCCAGCGGGTCGACGCTGTCATCGCGGCCGTCTGGTCCACAGGCATGTCGATCGGAGTCATTTTCCTGGCCCTGACGCCTGGCTCCAAGAGCGAGCTGTCAAATTTTCTTTTGGGCAATCTCCTCTGGATCAGCCCCACCGATCTGTTTTGGCTGTCGATCATGTCCCTTTTGATCCTGTCGATCGTGGTCTCATGCTATCGGCCCTTCCTCGCTATCTGTTTCGATGAAGATCTCGCTCTTTTGCAAAAAATCCCCCTGCAAAAAATTTATTTGCTGCTTTTGACTCTCATTGCCCTGACCATCGTCTTGCTGATCCAGATCATCGGCACGGTTCTCACAATCGCCATCCTCACGCTTCCCGCCACGACCGCCAACCTCTTTACGCGCAGCATGTCCACGCTCCTAACCGGTTCGGTCATTTTCAGTTTGCTCTCTTCCGGCTGCGGAATTACAGCATCGTATTTCCTCGATTGGCCGCCCGGAGCCACGATCTCGCTTTTCGCCGCTTTGGTCTATTTTTTCGCCCTGCTCATGAAAAAACAAAAATTTAAGTTGAACGCTTCTTCTCCCCCGACATGAGAAATTTAACCCAATATAATTGACAGTAGGGGCCTTCTGTAGTAAGATTTCCGTCATTAATTTTGATTTTTCGGAGGTACTATGTACGCGATCATCGAAACCGGCGGCAAACAATACCGCGTTCAGGAAGGAGATGTCCTTGACGTCGAGCTGCTTGGTTCTGATCAAACTGTGATATTCGATAAAGTCCTACTCGTTCACGATGGGAAGGGCCCAAAAGTCGGATTACCCTATGTTCCCCAATGCACTGTGCACGCGGAAATGATCGGCGAAACGAAGGGCCCTAAGGTCATCGCCTATAAATTCAAGCCGTGCAAAAACAGCCGCCGCACCGTCGGCCACCGCCAGCGGTATTCCCGCGTTAAAATCACCAAAATTGCAGCAGCAGGATAATCATGGCACATAAGAAAGGGCAAGGCTCTACGCGCAATGGGCGCGATTCCCAATCGCAACGGCGAGGGATTAAAGCGACGATGGGTCAATTTGTTACGACAGGCAGTATCCTCGTCCGCCAGTGCGGCACGAAATGGCATCCCGATAAGAATGTCGGCGTGGGCCGAGACTTTACGCTATTCGCACTCGTCGATGGCGTCGTCTCCTTCCGCAAAGCTGACAAAACGTACGTATCTGTCATCCCGCAAGTTTAATCCCCCCCTGATGGGAGGCTAACTAGCCTCCCCCTGTATCATCTATTTTAGGAAATATTGTGTTCGTCGATCGAGTAACATTAAGTCTTTTAGCCGGCAAAGGCGGCAATGGCGCCGTTGCCTGGCGACGGGAAAAATACATCCCCAAGGGCGGTCCCGCCGGCGGAGATGGGGGAAATGGCGGCTCGATCACGCTCATCGCCGATCCAGAAATCCATTCACTTGAGAATTTGCGCAACCGCCGCATCATCAAAGCGCAAAACGGGCAAATGGGCGGAGGGAACAATTGCAAGGGCAAAAACGGCGAGGATCTGATCATCAAGGTGCCTACAGGCACCCTGGTCAAAGATGCCGCAACGGGTCAAATTCTCTATGATCTGACGCAAAAAGGCCAATCCTGGAAGATTTGCGCCGGCGGCAAGGGCGGCAAAGGCAATACCCGCTTTAAATCCTCAACCAATCAAGCCCCTTTAATGTTCACCGAAGGCACCGCCGGTGAATCGAAAGAAGTCGAATTGGAGCTAAAACTCATCGCCGATGTGGGATTCGTAGGCATGCCCAACGCCGGCAAGTCGACGCTGATCTCGCAGCTCGCCCACATCTCTGTCAAGATCGCCCCCTATCCATTCACAACCCTGCGACCCAATCTCGGCCTCGTCGTCTTCAGCGATTCATCGCGTCTATTGATCGCGGACATTCCCGGCATCATCAAAAACGCTCATGAAGACCGCGGACTGGGACTTGCCTTTTTACGCCATATCGAACGCTGCTCCATCCTCGTCTTTGTGATTGAATTGTCTCCATGGGAAGAGACTCGCGATCCTTTTGAAGAGTTCTGTATGCTGAGATCCGAGATCGAAGCCTACAACCCCTCTTTGCTGGAAAAGCCCTTCCTCGTTGCCCTGAATAAGATTGACATCGAGGGCAGCGATGCTCTCATCGGCCCATTTCGCGAGCGATATTCTGGCCTCTTGTTCGAAATTTCGGCGCAAAATGGAATGGGCTGCGACGCCCTCAAAACAACGCTTCATGACCTCAAGGCGATTGCAGATTCGCAGGGCCAAACGCATTCGGCAACAGTTGATCCAGCTGCTTTTGAAAGTGAATGCGGCCTTGCTCATCCGCTGCCATTTCTTCCTCTAATTGACTGACTTCTTTAATGCGCATAGACGTCCCCCACCGCACCAATTCTTTTAGCATCAATACATTGTGATTCAGCGGGTGACATTTTAAAATGACGCCGACACGAAAACGGAAAAAGTAGACTTCAATTCCATAAATCTTGGGCAAAGTGCCCCAATGAAGGGCTTTTTCCAACTCAAACCGCTGGCACCCTCTCAACCTAATTTGTAAGAAAATATTGTCAATATTTCTTACACGACAAGACTAAGTTAAATATCTTGCCTAGACCCACCCCTTAAGGGGTGGGTCTAGGCAAGAAGTGCGTTCAAATTCCTTAATGGTTTCAAGAAAGTGTTGTTCTACCAAAGAGGGGGCGTCAAGGATCTGCTGTTGGTATTTGGAATATTCCGCTCTGGCCTTATCAAGAGCTTCTTCATGGCTTATCTTCCCGGCATGGGAGAGAATATCCCGGGAGGCCATCCGGAGGAAATCGTCAAGCTTGGCAATCCAATCTTTCATATACATGGGAGTGCGGCTTAAAGCTTGCAGTTCAGCAAAATCTAGGTAGAGAGATACGATCAGATTGAGAATTTTTAACTCCTCTTCATTGAGGTAATTTTTTGCAATTTCTGCATCGACCTGTCTTGGTTTCTTGCCGGACCAGGAGGTAAGACCCATATTTGTTTTTTCAGCATTGGCCCGAGAATAGATGATTTCAGCAGCTGTATGCCCGTGAGCTGCCCAGTGCATTTTGTTTTGCACTACTCTGAAAAACTGTTTTGAGCTTTCCGTTTTCGGGTCGTAGTCAATACTTGTAGCGTAAATATCGAGGACCTTGCGCCAGAATACTTTTTCAGAGGACCGGATGTCTCTGATCCTGGCCAAAAGTTCATTGAAATAGTTCCCTCCGCCGCTTCGCTTAAGCCGTTCATCATCAAGCGTGAAACCTTTAATCAAATATTCCTTTAATCTTTGAGTGGCCCAGATGCGGAACTGGGTACCTCTATGTGAACTTACCCTGTATCCCACCGAAATAATCACATCGAGGTTGTAATGCGTCACCTGATAATTTTTGCCATCTGCGGCAGTATGCCGGAATTTCCGGCATACTGAATTTTCTTCTAATTCCTTCTCCGTGAATATGTTTTGTATGTGCTCCCCAACTGTTCTTCGATCTTTATCAAATAATTCGCTCATTTGGGCTTGATTCAGCCAAACGGTTTCATCTTGCAGGCGTACTTCGATCTTAGTTTGACCATCTTCTGTCTGATAGAGAAGCAAAGAACTGTTTGTGGAGATAGCGTCCATCCTTTCCTTTTACCAATTGGTTTCGCTTAAGCGACTAGCATAGCCATATGTAGAAAAAAATTCTACCTCTACAAATTGTGCAGGCTGGTAAAAATCGCGTAGATAGAACCACCTTCGATCACTCAGATAGAGCCACCCCTTCGATCACCAAGATAAAGCCACCTCTTCATCGAGAAGAGTGGCAATTCGCGATACTTGTGCGGAGCTGAATTCCGTGCCGCACATCTCCTCGGTAACTTTTTTGATCTGACCAATCGATCTTAGCGCTTGATTTTCAGTTACTTAAAAGGAGCGTGAAAGTGATTACCGTAATTTTAACGGAATCGACACCCCAGCAATCCCTTTTTAGGAACCCTATTTGGGTGATTAAGGATTGGAAATCTCAACTCCGTTGGATTTCCGTTATTCTCCGGCAAGAGAAATGTGGCCAGAACTGGAATCGAACCAGCGACACAAGGATTTTCAGTCCTCTGCTCTACCAACTGAGCTATCTGGCCAAATGAAATGAAACCAAAAGCGAAAATAATAGATGGCAGAGGGAATATTATCAACAAAGCTCTTAATCGCTGCCTGTGGGCTGCAGCTCTTTTAACGAAGAAACAGGGTGAGCCTGCTCTTCCAGGCGAATCATATCCTTAACAATATCAACGGCTTCGATCATTTGCAGATCTGTTGTCACAGCCGGGGCATCATCGATCGAATTCGGCGGAAGCATACTCAATCGGGAGCGAACTTGTTCATGTTTTCGAAGCATTTTTTGAAAATCAAGGTTTTTCGCCATCCTTGCTTCGCTGTTCTTGCGCAGCTCGGGAAGATTTTTTTTCCAAAACGAGACAATGCGCTGCAAATAGGGCATATATTTGCTCTGAAATAGACGCTTGGTTTTGGCGTCGAGATCGCTGAGAGGATCGACGAAGGCGGGCTTGACCCGATCCGCTGTTAGAGGATATTCCAAATATCTTTCGCCAATATTATAAGGCGCGTAACTCGTTGGAACCACAATATCCGCCTTCACACCCTCGATCTGGGTCGTGCGGCCTGAAGCAGTATAATACTTGCCAACAGTAACCTTAAAAAAGAGCTCGGCGTTTTCATCCGTTACCGTTTGATACTGGATCGATCCTTTGCCAAACGTGCGCTCATCACCGACAATAAGGCCGACTCCGTAATCCTGGAGAGCTTGCGCGACGATCTCAGATGCCGAAGCAGACATTTTTGAAGTGAGGACCACCAGCGGACCATTAAAATAGCTGCGGCCAACGATATTGCGAAGATAGTGAATCTCTCCGTGGCCATATTTCGAAATGACGACTACGCCATTCGAAAGAAAGAGACCTGCCACCTTCACGGCCTGGCTTAAAAATCCGCCGGAATTTTCCCTTAAATCCAGAACAAGCCCGCGCAAAGGACCGATCTTCTGAAATGCTTTGATCGCTTCTTTGATGTCTTTTTCAGAACTCAAACCATCGGAACTTTCATAAAAGGAGTAAAGAGATATTTTGCCAATGATACCATCCTCTACTTGATCCCAGCTCGTGGTCAATCGCGCCTCATTCATGACGATCGGCCTTTTAGGAAGCGAGACGTGAAAAACGCTCGAGCGGCCTGATTCATCCTGTCTCTTGATGCCCAGGACAATTTCTCTACGGTTTACTTTTTTCAATAAATCAAGAACCTCTTCAAACGAAGCGGTTTCAACGCTCGCGCCATCAATCTCCACTAACACATCATTGACCTGAATTTTCCCGCTTTGTTCCGCAGGAGATCCCTTAACCAACTCGGAAATCATCACTCCATCAACGCCCTCGAACAGGATCACACCAACGCCTTCAAACTGCTTTTCAAGGCTCAGGCGCATCTCATGGGCCTCTTCCGGACTGAAAAACGAAGAATGGGTATCGAGACTTTTAGCAAACGCTTTCAAAACGCGCAGGGCAAACTGGTGCTCCATCTGCTTGAGATCCATCTGCGTGTCATTATTTTTTTGAAACAGATAGGCGTTTTCCAGGCGGCGCGCTTTTTTATCGAACAGGGCGATCAGCTTTGCCTTTCTGTCTTGCGACGACAGATCACTGCGAGACTGATGATAGAGATAAAAGCGGGTTATGCGGCCTTTTTGGCGCTCCACAAGCTCATTTTCGGTTTTGGCATACTGAGAATGATTGCCTGAAGACGTGGCCCGGATCTCTTTATTATCTTCAATCAGACGGGCATTCAGGGAACTGCGGTTGTTCTGGGCGCGGAGAATCGCTCGCTGAATCGACTCATTCAGGACTAAAAAATCGCTAAAATCTTCCTGTTTCATTTTTTGGACGATCCGTTGAGCCGTCTCATCGGACATTTGCAAAAACTCCATCACTTCTGAGGCGAGCAGATAGCTCTTTTCAGAATCAAACTGCTCAATATATAGCTTAAAACTGCGTCGAACGATCGTAGGATTCAATTCCCGATTCTCGATATGCAAAGAAAAAAGCCGTTCCATGACGCGATGAATATCGCTCTGGTGTAATAAAGGTTGTGTCGGAAAAACAGGCGCTAGCCAGACACAGAAAAATAAAAAAATCAACATTAGGCTGCGCTTCATCCACATCTCCATATGGCTCTTTAGCACTTCATTCGGTTCGCTATTAGAGCGCCGGATCAAAACTTTTAGGAAAAACAGGAGGCGGACGAGATTGTAAGGTCCAAAAATTTCAAACTTAGCGTCGTAAGCTTGGCCTTATCCCCCCTAGCCTCCCGTCTTGATTATAATAACAATTAAATTTAATATTCAAATAAAATAATAAAAAAACTTTAGTCACAGCTATAAGTAATAGACATGTAAATTGATATATAGAAATAAACAAATAAACAAACAAAGCTATTCTAGCCGATCCGTACCTTGCGGAGGCAAAGAATGGCTTTCATAATTTTTGAACTTCAAAGAAATAGAGCTTCCATGTATATTCCTCTGCTATCCTTAGCTTAATTTTTAGGAGAATGGCTTCATGCCAACGATTAACCAATTAATTCGCAAGGGCCGTGTCGACAAAGTCAGACGCAAAAAAGCCCCTGCCTTGCAACAGTGCCCGCAGAGACGCGGTGTTTGTCTGCAAGTCAAGACGAAAACACCGAAAAAGCCCAACTCGGCCTTAAGAAAAGTGGCCTGGGTTCGCTTATCGAACGGCCAGGAAATCATCGCTTATATCCCAGGCGAAGGTCATAACCTGCAAGAACATAGCATCGTACTGGTTCGCGGCGGACGAGTGAAAGACCTCCCCGGCGTGCGATACCACATCGTTCGCGGCTCTCTGGATTGTGCAGCCGTCAAAGACCGGAAAAAATCCCGTTCTAAATACGGGGCGAAAAAACCGAAATAGTAATGCCAAAACACTTGAGAGTTTTTACTAAGATTCTTAAAGGTGTTTTTGCTCGCGGAGTGCGCTGCTCTACCAGAGCGCTCCACGAGCAGGCTCCATTGCGGGAGCCGGGTGAAGGAAACGATTAACACTCAGGAAGAAAGAAATGTCTAGAAGACGTCGCGCCGAAAAGCGCCGTATCGATCCCGATCCGATTTACCAGAGCCAGACGCTCGCCAAGTTCGTCAATAAACTCATGTATGGCGGCAAAAAGTCGACAGCTCGCGCCATTGTCTATGCTGCATTGGAAAAATTTGCAGAGAAACTCAAGGCCGAAAATCCTTTGGCTGCATTTGAGCAAGCTCTGGAAAATGCCAAGCCGTCACTGGAAGTCAAGTCCCGCCGCATCGGTGGAGCCACTTACCAGGTTCCGGTAGAAATCGCACCTGACCGCCGCGTTGCGATGGCCATGCAATGGATTATCACTTTTGCCCGCGCCAAGCCAGGCCGCTCGATGACTGAAGGACTATCCTCCGAACTCGTCGATTGCTATAACAATCAGGGCGCGACGATCAAAAAGAAAGACGACACGCACCGCATGGCGGAGGCGAACAAAGCCTTTGCCCATTATAAATGGTAAGGGGCAATCATGAGTAAACGGCCTGAGAGCGACAAGCTGGAAAACGTGCGTAATATCGGCATCATGGCGCACATCGATGCCGGCAAAACGACGGTCACCGAGCGTATTCTGTATTATTCCGGGCGTCTGCACCGCATTGGCGAGGTTCATGAAGGCTCGACGACGATGGACTTCATGGAACAGGAGCGGGAGCGCGGCATTACGATTACATCCGCTGCTACAACCGTTCACTGGAAAGACTCCAAGATCAATATCATCGACACGCCGGGCCACGTAGATTTCACCATCGAAGTGGAGCGGTCTTTGCGCGTTCTCGACGGCGCTGTCGCTGTATTTTGCGCAGTAGCCGGCGTGCAGCCCCAGTCTGAAACCGTCTGGCGCCAGGCCAACCGCTATGGCGTCCCCCGTATCGCATTCGTCAACAAAATGGACCGCACCGGAGCCGACTTTTTCAAAGCGGTCCGTTCGATGCGCGAAAAACTACACGCGAATGCCATTCCCGTCCAATGTCCGATTGGAGCGGAATCGAACTTTAAAGGCATGGTCGACCTGATCACCATGAAAGCCTATCTGTTCCACGACGAGACGCTCGGCTCGAAGTACGATACCGAAGAAATACCGGCTAATCTTCTTGAGCAGTGCAAAAAAATGCGCATGGAAATGCTCGAAGAGATTGCGACGATCGACGAGAGCAACGATGTTTTCATGACGAAGGTCCTCGAAGACCCGGACTCGATTACCGAAGACGAAATTCACGCCGTTATTCGCCTTGGTGTGATCTCCAATAAAATCAACCCTGTTTTGTGCGGAACGGCATTTAAGAATAAAGGCGTTCAGCAGATTCTCGACGCTGTCGTACACTGGATGCCCTCTCCGCTCGATCGCGGCATGATTCGCGGCCATAAACTCGACTCAGACGAGACGGTGGAGATCTCTCCATCGGATGACAGCCCTTTTTCCGCGCTGGCGTTTAAAATCATGACCGACCCGTATGTCGGGCGTTTGACCTTTATCCGTATTTATAGCGGCACCTTGCCCAAAGGCACCACGCTGCTCAATTCGACCAAGGATAAACGAGAGCGCATCTCGCGCTTGCTTGAAATGCACGCCAACCAGCGGAAAGATCGCGACGAATTTTATACCGGCGACATTGCGGCCGTGATCGGATTGAAATACACCAGCACGGGTGACACGCTTTGCACGGAAAATAATCCTCTTCTTTTGGAGAAGATGAACTTCCCTGATCCGGTGATTTCAATGGCGATCGAGCCGAAGACGAAGGCCGACCGCGAAAAACTTTCGATGGCTCTTTCTTCTCTTTCAGAAGAAGACCCCACGTTCCGCGTCAGTACGAACGAAGAAACGGGGCAGACGATTATTTCCGGAATGGGCGAGCTGCACCTCGACATCATCCGCGACCGCATGCTGCGCGAATTCAGCGTCGATGCCAATGTCGGAAAACCGGAGGTTTCGTACAAAGAAGCCATCACGTCTCCCGCACATACTGAGACGAAGTATATCAAGCAATCCGGTGGACGAGGTCAATACGCCCACGTCTGCCTGGAGATCGAGCCGAACGAAACGGGCAAAGGCAACGAGATTGTCAGCAAGATCGTTGGCGGCGTCATTCCGAAAGAATACATCACTCCCGTCATCAAAGGGATTGAAGAAGGATTGCAGACGGGCGTTCTGGCGGGCTATCCGCTGGTGGACGTCAAGGTCGCCATCGTATTCGGATCGTACCATGAAGTCGACTCCAATGAAATGGCGTTTAAGATTTGCGCTTCCATGGCCATTAAAGACGCCGCTCGTAAAGCAAAGGCGGTCATTCTCGAGCCGATCATGAAGGTCGTCGTCGAAACGCCGGAACAAAACGTCGGCGACGTCATCGGCGACATTAACCGCCGCCGAGGAAAAATCCTCGGTCAGGAAACGGTTCGAGGCACGGTCGAAGTGACCACTGAAGTGCCGCTTTCTGAGATGTTCGGCTACTCGACGCAGTTGCGTTCGATGTCTTCGGGTCGTGCGACCTATACGATGGAACCAAGCCATTTCGAGCGGGTTCCAGTGAAAATTCAAGAAGAAATTGTGAAAAAGTAAGGGACTATGGGCAAACAACCAAGACAAAGAATCCGCATCCGCCTGAAGGCATACGACCAGCGCCAGCTGGATCGATCGACTGCGGACATCGTAGAAACAGCAAAACGAACCGGCGCACGCGTCGTAGGGCCCATTCCCCTACCGACCAAACGGCAGGTCTTCACCGTCCTCCGCTCGCCGCATGTCGACCGCAAATCGCGCGAACAGTTCGAAATGCGCACCCACATCCGCATGTTAGATCTATTGAATCCCACCCTCGACACGATCGACAAGCTGAAAGTATTGCCTGTCGCATCCGGCGTCGACATCAAGATTAAAGCCTAACCAATTGAGATACCGAGGGACTTTTCCCTCGGTGTTTTATGGCGTTTCGGTATTTTGCGTTGTCTGCATGTCATAACTATCGAACGTCGTTTGCATCTCGTAGCTATTAAATTGCGTCGGAATGGGCGAGTTCTGCTCGACGCGCTTGGAAACGACCACACCTTCTTTCAAAATAATAATATAATGGCGCTCTTCAAGTAGGCGCGACCCAGCCTTCAAGCGCTCGACATAATCGTATTCCACGGAACCGTCGTCCTTTTTATTAATGCTCACTGGATCGCCCGCTTTGGCGATCACTTCATCCTTTGTGGCTCCGACAGGGATATCATAGAACGCGCTCATAGTCACAATGCTCGGACCCGATGCGCAGGCCGCTAGCATGAAAAAAGATATAATCAATAGACGTCTCATTGTGGGTCTTCCCCTTCGTTCGGCTCTTCATCTTCATTAAATGGCGGCGCTTCTTCGCTGCTGGGCCATATTTGCGCTTCAATTTGCGTGCGGAATTGGTCGGAGGTCACATATTCACCATGCATCTGATAGCTTCCATCGGGCTGCAGGCGATAGGTCTCAAACCCCTCGAAATTCGATCCGTTATTGCGAAATTCCCATCCAATCAGCTGATCGTCATAGACTCCCGTTCCCACAATCTGGCCGATGTTCGGATTCTCCATGTCGACCGTAAAAACGTTGTTTTGAAACTCGGAAAAACTGAGCTTATTGCTCATGTTCTCCGACAGTCCCTGAACCTGAATGAACTGCTGGCATTCCACCTTTCCGGTAAAGTCGCGCGATTGCACGCTCCAGTGGGTGTCGAACGTGAGTTCTTCCTCCAGCATATTCAATGTAATCTTTCCTTTCCCCGCCCAATGGCCGGGAGAAAAGAGGAAGTTGTGGATAAATTCGCCCATTAGAACATAAACCTTCTGCTATAAATGCTTTGCAATATCCCGAGAGCCGCCATCGTCGTGAGAATGGAATTCCCTCCATACGTCACAAAAATCAGCGGAACCCCCGCAATCGGCAGCAGCGCACACATCATCGAGATGTTGAGCAGTACGTGCATGGCGAGATACACCGCCAGGCCTGCGGCCAGGATCCGCCCGAAGGCGTCCTTGGCTACTGCCGCCACCTGTAGACTAAAATAGATTAAAGCGAAAAAAAGCAACAGAAGGATTACAAGCCCCACAAAACCAAATTCCTCGCCATAGGCGGCGAACACGGAATCGGTGTGGGCGGCCGGCAGCCACTTCTTTCCGGCGAATTCACTCTCTTTCCATCCCGTCCCGGTCAATCCACCCACAGCGATCGATGTGGCCGCGGCCTTCTGATGGTAGGTATTCGGATTGAGGCGCTCATACTGGTATTCTTTCATAAACCGCGTAAAAAACGGCCGCATCTCTTCGTGGGAAAACATACCGACGAATAAAAAAAGCACGACGAGCAGCCCGCCGATGCCGGCCAGAGTCATCGCGCGGATCACTTTGCTATGGACTCCAGCGAAATAACACATCGCCAAAGAGATCGGGAAAAGAATCAGAGCTGTTCCCAGATCGGGCTGTTTGAGGATCAGAATAAAAGGCAGGCCCATGATGGCAAACGCTTTCATTGCGACCCGCAAGCTGCCGACATAGCTCCCCTGTTTTTCAAGAAAGTGCGCCAAAGCGATCGCCACGATGAGTTTAGCGTGTTCGGAGGGCTGGATGTTCAAACCGATCACAGGAATGCGATACCAGCGGTGGACGTTCTGAATGGGAGCTGTCAAATATAGCCCCAGCAAAAGCACGACAATGCCTCCGTATAAAATCCAGCTGAAGCTCTGCAGCTTCCTGTAATCGAAAACAGCCATGACGGCAAAAACCGCCCAGCCGCATAAAAACCAGCGCAGCTGGCTTTTGACGAGCGGCGTCCAAAATAAATCTTCCGCATCGGCCGTCATCGATGAAATCACGAGAAGGCTGATGATCATGAGCGCAAAAATGACCGGCACGATGCGCCAGTCGATCCGCGATAAACACTGATAATTGACAACCCTGTTCATATCATGGCATTTTATGAATCACTTGCGATAGAATGCAACTGCGCATTGAGGTAAATCATGGAAATCGTCGACATCCATCTCGAAAAAATCGATTCAACGAACAACTACGCCAAAGCGCACCTCAATGAATTCAATTCCTCAAAACTGACCTGCATCACGGCGGAAGAGCAATCGGCCGGACGCGGGCGCCACCAGCGCTTCTGGCACTCGCCGAAAAATCTAAACATCTACGCCACTTTTTGTTTTCAGCTGCCCATCCACACCCTGCATCTCATCAGCCTTGGCCAAGTAATGGCTGTGAGTTTAGCCATGGTTCTTTTGAAAGAGGGCCTGCATCCCCAAATCAAATGGCCCAACGATATTCAACTAGGCGGCAAAAAAATGGCCGGCACTCTTGCGGAAACGCAATTTCACCGCGATACGGTCGACATCATTCTCGGCGTCGGCATCAACGTCAACATGCCGGAGAATCTGCTCACAAAAATCGATCAACCGGCGACCTCTTTATTAGCCGTTACCGGCCATCCCTGGGACCGCGCAAACCTGCTAAAAAAGCTCCAAAAACAGTTTTTGGCCGATTTGCTGAAATTCAAAAAAGAGGGGTTCACTCCTTTTCACAGCCAATTTGAAAACCTGCTCGCCTACAAAGGACAAACCATCCACTGCTTCGACGGACACAAGGAATGGGTCGGGATCTGCCATTCCATCACGAGCGATGGACAATTAAATCTGTATTTGCCGAATAAAGAAATTCACACTCTTCTGACAGGCGACATCAAAAATCCTTCTTAATTTACTCACGCAAACCTCAAGCAACTATAATCCAAAGACTTATAATTAACCGTTCAATTGACAATAACTTAACAATATGTTATAATTTCTTTTAAACATATGGATATATGGGACAAACAGACAAACCATCTCTTAATGACTCTTCTTCAGTGCCATTGCGCTGCAAAAACGAATTGCAAGAATGGCCCCGTTTACCAAATGTTGAATACTTGCACCAACTGCTTCCTTATGATCCCGCGACCCGATTTCGGAAAGAACTACAGACCGGATTAAAAGAATACCAATTATTGCTTAATGCGATGCTACAAGCAATTGAACATTATAATAATGGGAGGCTTGAAAAATTCGACAGTCTGGTGGGTGAAAATGCCTGTCAAATTCGGGCCATTTACATTGTTCGGCTCGCAAGCCAAAAACTCAATTTTTCCACACTTCAAAGCCAAATATTATGCACAATCAAAACCATTGAATCAATACATCCGCAAAAAATTTCGCTTTTAATTCGGAATCAAAAATCACTATTCGATTTATTTGAATCTAACAATCTACTAATTAAATCGACGAAAGATGAATTTTTTTTGATCGAATCATTTCTGCTATCTGAAGCGAAAGAGATCTGTCTTGAAGAACAAATCACGAGCTCGCTATTGATCAGGAATGAAGCTTATCCGCATAAATTAAAACAGTTCGGCGATGTTTCATCGAAGTTCACTAAACACCTTGTGCAATATTTGAGAATGCTGCTGAGTCTCGATTCCGTGCATTGGATCAGGAACATCGCTCGGAAATCCGTTGATCTTCATCTATCGCGAATGGTCTCGGCTGAATTTACAAAGGCACACAACAATTGCTCGTGTATCCCGAATTTCTGGTCCTTTAAAGCAATCTTAAATGCGATTCATGACAAAAAAGTACCTGTCATTGTTCATGCCAAATTTTTATCAAATGTTGAAGAAGGAAAATATCAACTTGTCAATGAACAAGTTATTGTTTATGAATCGCAGACATTGGATGGCCAACTTCCAAAATTAATCGAAACAACGCTTGAAAATTTCGATATGAATCAGCCGGCCATGATCATACAGGGCGTGGTAGTAGGATCCGATCTGCTTGAGTCTTCTTCATGGAAACAAACAATGAGCAGGTATTCATTGGATGACGTCATTCTGGCCGCGGCCGCAGATCACAGGCAATTTCCTGAATTCAGTGACCACAATACAATCCATTTACTCAATGATTTAGAATTTGAAAAATATCGATCCTTGGCCAAAGATGGCGGATTTGCCTTAGAAAATCCCAGCAGCTTCTTTATGAACCATATTTATGCCGGCATTCCAATGCATTTACCTTTTATTGATCATCAGACGCTATCGAATGTTTCATGTTCATCAATTTCTTAATTGACCAGATTGCTATTTCAATGTAGATAACCATTAAATAAAATAACGCAGTAAGACCAAGAGAAATAAATAAATTTGGTATGGTTTGGCCGGGATTTTGAAGGCTTAAAATTGTCGCCGCTATGCAGCCGATCAACCAGGAAGCACTTCCTACCATCATTCCAAATGTTTGCGGTTTCCTTCGAATAATCACCCGAACCATAAACGTGATGAGCAAAACAAGTCCGAGATTGGCAATAAAGTCTGTGATCAGGTCTTTCACGAAAATCACTGGCGGAGTAGCTGGAATGAAAAAAAACGCGAATGTGCCTGCAATTCCAATGATAGCATATTCGTTCGAAAAACGCAGCGATTGAAGCGTTGGCGATCTCCAGCAAGCCGAGGCGAAATAAATATTTCGCAATAAGTTATTAATGACAAGAAAAACAACAAACAACGTTAACAGAACCCGTAAAGCTATGTTGCTGTTTAAAAAAAATGAAATGATTTGATCAAAATCAATAAAAACACTCGAAAGCTGAGTGAATATATTGAAAAAAAAGATCACTGTTAAGGCAAGAACCGAATCAGCCATGGAACGGGAGTGTCTGAAAAAAGTCGGAAGATTGATCGTACCAACCAAGGTTAAAAGCACAACAAATCCTAGCGCTGTCAATGAAAATCCCCAAGAGATGGGTGTTTCTATATGATAAAATTGCAATGCATAGATTTGCGAAACAATTAAAACAGGAAATAAAATTACATTCATCCTTTTGATGAGTCGAATCCCATTTACACCGAGAAACGAAGCACAAAGCCCCAGCGCCGTTCCCCATAAGACGTTATCTCTGATCCCGTTATCGGTTGGAAATATGTGGTTGATTCCCTGAATTCCAGCATCGAGTTGATATACAAACCAGAACAAACATGCGATGATCAACGTCAACATCGCACCTATTGCGCTCCCCTTACCAAGGTACTTCTTTACGTTTTCGATGGCGTCGATATGATTGGAAGAGCTCATTTTAATAATCACGAGGCCAATCAGCCATTGAATCAAATTTCCGATTCCTATTGCAACGATCGAATCGCCAATCCCAAACTGGTTTTTGAGTTGCCATCCAAAAATCACCCCTAATATACCGACCGACGCGACCTGAATGCTGGCCAATTCCCAAAAATTTTGCGAATCGAGAGGGTCATTATTGATACTGGACATAAGTTACGATCTAATCGAATCAGACAAATTTTGCAAGCGCTCAGAGCTGTAATTACGATCACCCATTCCACTCCGGGATGACAAACAGACTCGGATGTACACGCGAACGAAGAACCCTCTGGATCGCACTGAGCGTCGATCCCATCGATGATGGACAAGAAGCGCAGGCGCCCTCGTATAAAATCCGGACCTCGCGCCCATCATTAAGACCCAGAACCCTGATACCTCCCGCATCCAGCGCGATATAGGGACGGATTTCCTTATCTAAGACCCCTTCAATGATCGAGAGCTTTTGTTCATCCCCCATCTGTTCCCAACCAGGAATCTCGATAGCAACCTCTCCATCGCCCTCGTCAATGGGGGTTGCATCAAAACTTTCCACAAATGGAATATCGAAACAATTCTGGACGCACACGTCGATCGCCTCGATCACAATATTGAGACTGCGCGCGCACTGATCGGGAAACGCAGAATGATCCAAGCGATCCCGCAAATGGCGATCCAGCAAATCGGCCGTCAGCCGAGAGACCTGATCATAGTTTTTTCGGAGGACAATCTCGCAACAGGCATCAGCCGCCGCGATAAGAGCTGTCGGGCCGATCGCCTGAAACTTTGCATCGGCAATCATGCCGTCGGACTCATCCACCAGCCAGTAAAAACAGACAATCGTTATGCCCCATCCGGCCTGGCCCTGGACAAGCCGCATGCCGCGCTCTTTCGCCTCGATAGCCGAAAACTTCCCTGCATAGAGCGGCTTGTCCAAACGCTCGCGAATTTTTTTGCTATATTGTTCCCAAATAGACGTCTTCAGCATGAGGCCAAATCTCCCGCAATCGCATGAATCGCCTCGAAAGCCCGTGCAATGCGATCCACCGCCGCATCAATCTCCGCTTCTGTCGTCATGCGGCTCAACGAAAAACTGATCGCGCTCGACACCGTTTTTTCATCGCATCCGGACGCCATCAGCAAATGGGCGAGTTCCTGATGAGGGGCGCCGCCAATCGTTGCAAAGACCTTTTTGCGATTCAGGGCGTATAGGAGCGCCTCCTGGTGCACCCGCATGAAGGCGATCACAGAGACATTCGGGAGGCGGAGTGATTCGGACATAAGAATTTTAGCGCCCTCGATCTTTTCGACGATGCCCTGCTCAAAACGCCTTCGCAAACGGGCCGTCTCCAATCCCATCGAATCGAGAGTAAGCAGCGATTGCTGCGCCGCAGCACTCAATGCGGCCAGCGCGGGAATATCAACGCCATCAGCCCCCGGCGTCAAAGGAAAAAGAGGTCGTCCGGCTTTGGCAAACAGGGCGCCGGAACTTTTGAGTCCGTGCATCCGATCACCGGAAAAAGTCAAATAGTCGCCCAAAAACTCGATGGGAATTTTTCCGACGGCATACGTAGCGTCCACATGCAAATAGATGTTTTTTTCAGAGCACATCTTCGCGATTTCTTCCATCGGCTGGATAACGCCGGTCAAGGCTTGCGCCCAGCCGATGCTGACGAGAGCCGTGTCAGGAGTCATCATCGCTCGTAGTTTTTCCAGATCAATGCGGCCGAATGAATCAACCGGCGCGAACTGTGCGCCGCATCCCATCTCTTGGAGGCGTTGGAGATTCTCCATCACCGGCGCGTCCTCTAGGCATCCCGCAATATAATGACTTTTCCCTAGGGTCCGCCGCATCGCCCGATCGACCGACCAAAAAACCTGATGAATCGCTTCGGCGCCGCCGGATGCAAATACGAACTGATCCTCCGGCATCGCTCCGGCGAGATCAAAGAGGATCTGAGCGGGACCATCGAAATTTTTTCCCCACAGCTCATCGAGATAAAGCCGCATCCGCTCCAAAGCGCTTTGGCACGGCCTGGTGGCCGTATGATTATCGAGATAGATCGATTCGTTCATGAGCGTTTTTCTCGAATTGATAAACGACTGGCTCGCCAGTCGCGAGCTCCAGTTTGACGACCTGATCTTTATTGAGATGATCGAGATCCATGATGATCGCGCGCAAGGAATTGCCATGAGCGCAAATGAATACGTTTTCGCCTCGCTGCAGCCGCGGCCGAATTTCTTTGTTGAAATAGGGCACGGCCCGCTGGGCGGTCATCGCTAGGCTTTCGCCATGCGGGGGCGCCACGTCGAAACTCCGCCGCCAAATCTGGACTTGCTCGGCGCCGAATTGTTGAGCCGTTTCGGCCTTGTTCAGCCCCTGCAAATCCCCATACATGCGCTCGTTTAATTCCCAGGCCATATAGACAGGAATCGTCGTTTTTTTGGCCTCTTCGCCAAAAATCTTCGCCCATTCCCCCCTCTTGCCTTCCCCCGGATGTTGGAAAACCGGCACTTTTTGGCTCGCATGCTGGAGCATGGCCAGGGCTAGGGTCATGTGGGCGCGAACCAGGGTCGAGGTAAAAATCACGTCGATGGGGATATCTTTGATCCTTTGGCCCCCTTCGATCGACTCGCGTATCCCCGCCTGGCTGAGTGGGATATCAACCCAACCGGTGAATAAATTTTGTTCATTCCAGGCCGAAAGGCCATGGCGCATCAAAATTAGTTTTGACATCCCGATCCTCTAAAAATTGGATCTAATATTAACCAATCCTCTGAAAAAAAGCTCCTTCCAAGTATAATAGCTGACCTATGAAAGAAAAACGTTTAAGCAAGGCCCTTGCCGCGGCCGGTATCGCCTCAAGGCGCGCAGCGGAAGAGATGATTTTCGAAGGACACGTCAAGGTGAATGGCGTCGTCACACTCGTCCCCCAAACGCTCATCGACTGGGATAAAGACCAGATTCGCGTCGACGAAGTGCTGGTGACAGGCGAACAGCGCAAACTCTATTTCATGCTGAACAAACCGGCCGGCCTGATTTGCTCGATTGACCCCCTCAAAAATCGGCGCATCGTTTTGGATCTTTTTGCCGAAAAATCCGAACGGCTATTTACCGTAGGACGCATGGATCAAAATGCGACGGGCCTGCTCCTCGTGACGAATGACGGTCACTTTGCGGATAAAATACTTCGGTCATCGGCGAATATCATCAAGGAATACATCGTCAAAGTATCGCAGGAGATCACCGCCGATCATCTGGAAACTCTTTCGCAAGGCGCCCGAGTCGACGACCGGTGGGTGCGTCCCGTCCTGGTGCAAAAAGTGCGGCGCGGAACATTCAAGATCTGCGTCAAAGAAGGAAAAAAGCACGAAGTGCGCATCATCACCGAGCGCGCAAATCTGGATATCATCGACCTCAAGCGCGTCCGCATCGGCGGCCTGGTTCTGGGCTCTCTTCCCGAGGGAGAATACCGCTCGTTGACTGAGCAAGAACTGGCGCTCGTCCAAAAATAAGCTAAATTCATCGTCCGTCCAGATGTTTACATTTTCCTAGCTCAAAATTAATCTCCTGCTTAAAGTGTTTTTTGTTTTCCATAGGAGGACACAATGAGCAGTAGAATCGAAAGTCAAAACGCAGTCCAGGAAGTTCCTGGCAATCAAAACCAATCGAGGTTTGTAGATTGGACCACGATAAGACATGGATTTCACATTGGGATAGGTACGACAATCGGAGGCGCGCTTGTAATTGGTACCGTAGGCGCGACGAAAGCTGCATGGAAATAGTAAATTTGACCAACACACTTAACGGATATTTTTACAAGACCGGGATTTAAGCCCGGTCTTATAGAAAATTTGATAACCAAGAAAAAAAATGAAATCTTTCTCTATCTTGTGGATGCTTCTTTTAACTGTGTCCTGTTTTTCTTCTACGTCAACCCAAGAAAAACAGACCGATCAAACTAATGATACTTCTTCATACACATGTACAATACCCATCACAAAGCTAACTTCCACCCAAAATCCATGTGTGGAAATATTGATCGAAAATAAGCCCTTTACTGTGGATCTTGATCTGGGATTTAAAGGCGCCATTTCCATCTTAGACACATCAATTGACCAAATTTTATCAAAAACTTTGATTGGAACAGAACTAAGAACCAACATTTTAGGAAAGCAGTATCTTATAAATTTATATTCGCTACCTGAATTTAAAATAGGAACTATAAATTTTTCTCAATTCATCCTACTAGAAAGAAACACTAAATTTATTAACGACGTTTATTTTTCCACTGAACAAGACGTTAAGCATCCCACAGAAGTCCAAGGCAGCTTGGGGTGGGAGCTATTTTATAACAGCACCTTACTGATCGATATTAAAAATTTAAAGATTGTGGTCAGCGACTCCTTGGAAACTTTGCAACAACAGGGATTTTCAGTCGACGAATTGATAAAAACGCCTTTGTTCACTGAACGCGGCCTTGTTGAACTTGAAACCGAAACAAACAATGGGCCCATGTTATGCGTGCTGGATACTGGTTGCACGTTGAGCGTAATAAATAGTGACGATGACAATAACAAATCTGTTGGAGAACGGTTCCTTGATCCAGAAAACGTTTCAGTGTTTTCTGTATTTAAAGTTGGCGAAAATAATTTTGGACCTATTTCGTTTCGCAACATTCCCATCAAAACTCCGTTTCGTATCGAGGCCATCCTGGGGATGGATTTCTTTGAAAACCACGTTGTGGTTTTAGATTTTGTGAATAAATTCGTCTATTTATCAAAGTCATCGACTACGACAGAAAAATCAAACCTCTTGCCTTGAAGATTTCTCCTTCGTATTGTGAGTTTAATGGACTTAAACGAACAAGCTGAAGCGCTGATCCAAAAAATCAAGCGCTTCATTATCATGACCTCCGGCCGAACGGTCGCAGAAGCGTCCTTAGAAGAGTTCTATCTCGCGTTTTGCCAGACCCTGCGCGAAGAAATCATGGTCAATTGGGCGGCAAGCTTCGCCACCTTCGATCAAAAAAAGCCGCGCATCCTCTATTACCTTTCGATGGAGTACCTTCCCGGGCGCCTCATTGGCGATAATATCACCAATATGGGAGCGTGGGATCTCGTCAAGCGGGTCTTATTGAAAATGAACCGCTCGTATGAGGATCTGATGCATTGCGAATCGGATCCGGGCCTCGGCAATGGGGGCCTCGGCCGCCTGGCGTCCTGCCTGCTCGATTCCCTGGCTGCGCACGACTATCCCGCGCTCGCATACGGGCTTCGCTACCAGTACGGGGTCTTTGGACAGGAAATCTGGAACGGTCAGCAAGTGGAGCGCCCCGACTGTTGGCTTTTAAACACCTATCCCTGGGAAGTGAGGCGCGATGAGCATGCCGTCAACGTCTGTTTCCGCGGCCGTCCGAAAATGGCCAAAAACGCTCTCGGCGACGATGTCTCTCAGCTCGAAGATTACGAGGAGGTGCGCGCTTTGCCCTTCGACGTGCCCATCATCGGACTATCCGAAAAAGGCAATTACGCCGTCCTCTCCTTGCGCCTGTGGTCGACCAAAGAATCGCCCCGCAATTTTCAGCTCCAGCGATTTAACGAAGGGTTTTTAGACCAAGCCTCTGAAAACACCTCGCTCACCGATGTCCTCTATCCCAACGATCAGACGGAAATGGGTCGGCGCGTGCGACTCAAGCAGGAACTATTGCTCGTTTCTGCATCGACGAAAGATATCATTCGGCGCCATCTGCATATTTTCGGCAATCTGAATAGCTTTGCCGACAAAGTGCGCATCCAGATCAACGATACCCACCCGGCCCTCGTCATTGCCGAACTGATCCGCGACCTCACCAAAAACTTCAATTACCCCTGGAAAGACGCCGTTGAAATCACCCGCACCGTCTGCAGCTACACGAACCATACCATCCTCAAGGAAGCCCTCGAGGAATGGAGCGAAAAGAGGCTGGAAGAATTATTACCCCGCCAGCTCCAGGTCATCCAAAAATTGAATCAGGATTTTTGCAATGATATCCGGCAACGGTTTCCCAACGATGAAGAGCGCGTGCGGCGCATGTCGATCATCGAACACGGCCAAGTAAAAATGGCTCATCTCGCCATCTTTGGCAGCCATAAGGTCAATGGCGTCGCCAAACTGCATAGCGAGATTCTGAAATCCAAAGTCTTCTATGAATTTTATGAAATGTTTCCGGATCGATTCGTCAACGTCACCAACGGCGTCACGCAGCGCCGCTGGCTCTATCACGCCAATCCGCTTCTGGCAGCGTTCATTACAGAGCGAATCGGCCATTCCTGGGTCAGCGACTTCACGCAAATTTGCAAACTGGCCGATTGCGCATCCGACAAAAAAAGCCAGCAAGCCTTTTGGGATATCAAACGCCGCAATAAGCAGACTCTGATCGATTTTCTGTCGAATGAAAATCCCGTGCGAGACGAAACAGGACAAATCATTTCCCAATCCTCCACACTAGGTCCTGACGCCCTCTTCGACATCCACATCAAGCGCTTCCACGAGTACAAACGACAACTGCTCAACGCCATACATCTCATCATGCTCTATCAGGAGATCAAAGAATTTAAATCGAACCGCGTCCCGCGCATGGCGATTTTCGGAGGGAAAGCAGCGGCGGGCTATGAAAAGGCCAAGCAGATATTCCGTTTAATCTGCAGCATGGCCCGGACGATCAATCACGACCCGGCTATGAAGGGTCGATTATGCATCGCCATGATTGAGAACTACAATGTGTCGAAGGCAGAGATCATCATCCCCGCAGCTGACCTGTCCGAGCAGATTTCTACAGCCGGCTGGGAAGCATCCGGCACGGGCAATATGAAATTGTCAATGAACGGCGCTTTGACGATTGGGACGGATGACGGAGCGAACGTCGAGATGCGGCAGGCCGTGACCGACCGCTGGTGGCCCTTTTTATTTGGCGCCACGGCCGAGGAAAACGCCAATGCACATCATTATCACAGCCGGGAAATCTATTCAGCCGATCCATCCATTCGGCGTGCGATCGATGCTCTCATCGACGGCACTTTTGCAAAAGACGCATCCGAACAGGCGGCATTTGCTTCTCTGCATGCGAGCCTGCTCGATCACGATCGATTCTTTGTCTTGCGCGATTTACGGCCCTTTTATGATACACAGAGAAAAGTAGAAGAACTCTATCGCGACCCGCTACGCTGGTCGGAGACAGCGATCCATAACGTGGCCGCCATGGGCCGGTTCTCATCCGACGAATCGATCCGCAACTACGCCCAGACGATCTGGGATATCAAGCCCTGCCCACCAGATGAAAGCTCTCTGGCCTCCATTCGCAAAGAATACGGTGAATTCGCCACCGGCCGCATCACCTCCAAACGTTAGCAGGTTTTATAAAAACGTGGAAAAAAAATTCCAATTTCGATTAAAATTTACATCGAAATCTAAACACAGATTTTTTCAAATCCTTATTGAGGTGAAAAATGCCCTGTAAAATATATCCACTTCCTCTTTCACCTACCCAAGCAAAATCACCCACAACGCTCAAAATTACCGACGATCGGTTTTTCGACCTGCACCAGAGGATTTATCAAATAGTCAAAGAACGACAGTCAATCACATCTGAGGAGCATGAATCTCTTGTAAAGTGGTTACATGCCTTCAGAAATCAAAGCAGCAAACACGCCAAAGAAATAAATATCATGCTCGATGTAATGCACCAACTACCAAAAGCCACATAACCATAGAAAACGAAACGCCCTCCATTTTAAACTTCGAATCTATTTTTCATTACTTCTATCATGTATTTTGCAACACCTTCCGGCGAGATACATCGGTCATAATACTCTTTATTCAACAACTCGTACTTATCTAAATCATTTAACAATGAATCGATTAATTTCTGATTTAATTGCGACCAATCACCAATCCGAACAGCGGGAGAATTGTGATAATACCAAACATTACTATGTGTTTTGTCAAGCGGCATCGTTGTGATCACTATACAATTTGCGTGATAGGCATCAAAATATCGATAGCTTTCTGTAAAAAGCGAACCTCGAGGGACTAATGCAATTTTGGAGTTGTTCATAAGATCAAAATATTCGTTCAATTCATGTCCCTGAAAAAAACCAGGAGTCAATTGCAACAGAGAATTTGCATTTAATTTTTTAGCTTCTTTAACACAACTTTCTCTTTCCAAATTGGTTTGTCCTGAAAAAAAAATATCACATTTTCTTTCCTTCAGCGGCCTTAGTTTAAATTTATTTAACACGACCTTATACGGATAATCCGAATTCGTCACATAACCCAACGGAAGCGGAAAAGTTCTCTGATTGTCGAATTTCCAATTGTTGTTAAACGTTCGAAAAATTAAATCGAAACCATTTAACGATTTGCACGGAGTCGGGGCTTCGTTTTCATCATCATGGATTAAGAAAACATTTTTTTTATTCGGAATCACACATTTAATCGCCTTCAGCAATTGTTCGATTTGACTTTCGGAATTATACGTAATCTTTCCGACAACGACATTATAGTCATCACCAAACTCCTTATTAACAACATCAAACACGTCCTTAAAATAAAAATATTCGCATCCGGCGTTTTCTAGAAAATTTAATTTCATATTAACCACTCTACGACTGATTGAATAAAGTTGTGGCGTAGTTTTTACATTTATCTAAAAATTATTTTTTAGTAAATAAATATATTAAAAACGCACTCTATTTTTTATTTTTCAACATTGTTAAAATCCCTGATTAATCTCATCGTCATCGTACTCTGGTTCCGTGAGAAATTCCTCGTCTTCCACGTATGCTCCTTGGAAATAGGTTATAACACGCTTGAACCGATACTGGAGCGCTAGAGATCTTCAGCCATGTTTGGGATATTCTGAATGGAGAAAATTTGAGAATACTATTAAAAAAGCCATAACCTCTTGCAAGCAATCCGGTAATGATCCCGACAATCATTTTGTCGGCGCCGACAAAATGATCGGTATTGGCCACCAAGCCGAGAGAAAAGTTACAGACTGGAATCTCTCACGTTTTGCCTGTTACCTCATTGCTCAAAATGGAGATCCGCGAAAGCGAGAAATCGCCGAAGCTCAAAAGTATTTTGCCATACAAACCGCTCAAAAAAATCTAGGCAAATCTACGCTAACGCATAGACAAACCGGACACGTCAACCGAGCAGTCGGGTTAACGATTCGCGTGCCGGAATCTCGCC
>Ga0206225_1000026_pt1 | contig 28142 bp, 25 predicted proteins | sample MancosB2_FD_155470 | JGI IMG/M metagenome (GOLD analysis project Ga0206225, IMG submission 155470) | Subsurface sediment microbial communities from Mancos shale, Colorado, United States - Mancos B2 | ecosystem: Environmental > Terrestrial > Deep subsurface > Rock core/Sediment | place: USA...
TTCACCGAATCCGCCTGCTCGCCCAACGCCACGGCCGCCTGCACCGCCTTGAGGTCCTGCGGGTTGAGCACCACCGCCTTGAGCGAATCGAGCGGTACGAGTGACATCAACGGCACCTTCACGCGCTTGGCGAATTGCAGCGCGTCGGCGTACAGGCCGGCGCTGGTGTCGCGCGGCACGGGTCGCGCTGGAACCCGGCGTGTCGCGCCGGTCTGGACGTCCGCGACCGAGACGCGCTTGACGATCACCTTCTTCTGGAGCAGCGGGAGAAATTCCAGCTCGATGAGCGCACGCCCGACTTCGATCCGATTTCTGGTCAGGTCACCGGGATCGGCGATCGCGAATCCGCGAACATCGATGGACGGCGCTATGAGGTGGATCGAGAGTTGCGCGATGTCCACTTGTGAACCGAGCGCCGCAGCGCCACCCGAGGTAATCGCGGCGCGCAGCGCCCACGCACCAAAGAACTTCCAACCTCCAACGACGAGGATGCCAACCAGCGCGATGGGGATGACGCCCTGCCAACGGAACAGGCCGGTCCGCTTGGCCTTCGCGGGCGCTATGGGTCCCGCCGAAGCGTCAGGGGCGGAACCAGAGATAGACATTGTAGAGTTTGGAGGCTTCCAGCGCCTTGTAGAAACGCGACTGCATCACCTTCTGCCCGATCGTCACCCGGTACTTCACCACGCCTACGCGCGCGGCGAAGTACAGCGGCACGAACAGCACCAGCCAGACGACGACGCTGCCCAGCACGACCGTGTTGTTGAAGTTCGTGAGCGCGAGGCCCGGCACATTGTCCATTGCCGTCCACATCGGTCGGAGCTGCGCAAGGTCAACCAGCAACCAACGGCCGACACGGTCGAACACGGGATCGAACATGAATCCGATCGGCACGAACGCGGCCCAGCCCAGCAGGCCGGACGCGAACGATACGTTCAAGACGGCCAGCAGGAGCACAATCACCACGTTGTGCAGATTCGCGATCGGCGTGAGACCGAGCGCCGCACCCAGTGCGATACCCGCCGCGATCTGGCCCGGTGTGCCGTCCGAGTGAAGCGTTTTGACCAACGACCGAAGCAGCTTGAGGATCACCAGCATCTAGGGCGTCACCTCGAGGGCTTCACTTCGAGCAAGGGCCGCTTGGTCCAGATCACGATCGTGCCGCACTCGACGCGGGTGTTGCCGCGGTGGAACTCGGCCGGTGTCGTGGACATGGACTGATACAGCTCAACGCCTTCCACGTCTCTCGCGGAGACGGCGTCGATATCCAGTTCAGGCGCCCGCTGCCCGTCGAGCCAAACCAGTGGCACGCAGTTCTTGCCCTGGTAGTTGGTGAACCGGATGGTGCGCAGCCCGTATCGGCCGGACGTCATGATGACGCCGCGCTGCGTCCGCAGAACATCGCTGAGCAGCCGCGTGTTCCGCTTTTCAATGTCGCTGCGCGAGACAAACACGCCGAGTCCCTTCCGCTTTCGTTCATCGAAGCCCTTGAGCGATGTTTTCGAGCGCAACTCCATTTCTTCCACGTTCACCGTCTGGAGCGTCGAGGCGAGGCGCCGCAGCACCACGTCCACCGAGTTCTTCGACGCGTCGTCCGACAAAAGCACGAACGACACACTGTCGTATCCCATGCGTCGCACGGCGACCCGGACGCTATCCGTGAGCAGGTAGGAGATGAAGAAGCGGCCAAGTGAATCGCTGAGCACTTTGCGGCCCATCACCGTCACTTCGGCCAGCGCAATCGGCGCCCCGGCCGTATCGCGCACCACGCCCACGACGGTTGGGTTCTGGGCAGCGCTGGTCGTCGGCCACGCGACTCCAATCACTGCGGCAATAGCAAACGGGACAATGCGCTTCATCACCATCATCATGGGGTACCCCACGACTCTGGTAAAGGGCATCTCGGTCTGTCCCACGGTTGCTGCGGACAAGCATCCAGATTCGGACAGCAACTTCGTTCCACACGGATGACGCGGAAACTCACGGAAGAGTCAGATGGCTCCACGCCCGCTAACTCCGTCAGAGCCCTTGGCAACCCGTTTTGTTTTTGTTGTCAACAACAACAACAGCAACAACCTTCACTGAAGTTTCCGCGCGTTTCCGTGTCATCCGCGTGGAAACGAACTTCCTTTCCCGTCCGTTGTGTTAGAATCTGAGCATCTGCAACCACCCGTTGGAACATTCTCATGCGCATTGGCATTGCACTCGCCGCATTGGCAGCCGGTCTTCAGCTGGGAGCTCAGGACCGCCCGACTATTGTCACAACCGACTGGCTCGCGCAGTACCTGAACGATTCCAACGTGGTCGTGCTGCACATGGTGCGCGACTCGACAGACTACCGCATGGGACACATACCCGGCGCGCGTGAAGTGCAGTACTCGTCAATCATCACAACGCGCGACAGCATCGGCGCCGAACTGCCGCCCGCTGATGAACTGCGCCGGGTCTTCGAGCGGCTCGGCGTCTCCGACAACTCGCACGTGGTGATCTACTCCGGGATGACCGGCACTGCGCCGGCGGCGTCGCGCGCGTTCCTGTCGCTCGACTATCTGGGCCATCGCAAGGTGTCGCTCCTGAGCGGTGGCATCGTACGCTGGAAGGCGGAAAAGCGGCCGGTGTCCACCGATGCTGTAACACCAACGCCAGGCCACATGAGTTCACCGCCGCGCGACGTCGTGGTGGACGCAAACTGGGTGCTGGCGCGCACCGGGAAGAAAGGATTCGCGTTCATCGACACGCGGCCGGATCCCGAGTACCAGGGCACGAGCACCTCCCCCCGCTTGCCAAGCGACGGGCATATCACCGGCGCACGCCAGCTCCAGTGGGAGCAGTTGTTCGCGAACTCCGATTCCGCGCTGTTCCTCGACCCCGCGGCGATCGCCAAACTCTTCGCGGACCGCTCCGCACCGGGCGACACGCTCGTCACGTATTGCCTCGTGGGCTACCGCGGGAGCATGACGTACTTCGGCGCGCGCCTGGCAGGGTTACCCGTCAAGCTGTACGACGGGTCGTATCAAGACTGGTCCCGCCGAAAGCTCCCCGTGGTCAAAGGGGCTTCGCCGTAGGGCAGTACTCGGCCGGGCCGCGGAGCGGCCCGGATGTACGTTCTCGGCCACGTGCTTCGCACGTGGATCAACCGCGAGGCCGCGAGGAATCCGGTGCGCAGCACCGGCCGAGTACGGCTATCCGCGGCGAAGCCGCGGCCGAGGACGGCTTATTCGCGGCGAAGCCGCGGCCGAGGACGGCTTATTCGCGGCGAAGCCGCGGCCGAGGACGGCTTATTCGCGGCGAAGCCGCGGCCGAGACGTGTATATAAGGGAGGGTGTCTCTGTGAGATTGGGACGACTTGCGGTCAGGACGTGATGAGTCGTACCGGATCGCGTGACTCGCGGTGCGCCTCGGCGGGTTGATTCCGCAGATACGCCGGAGGATCACGTGAAGACGTCTTTGGAAAGTCCGCGCTCCCTGATCGCGTTTGCCATCCTAATCATCGTTGCACTCGCCTGCGCCGACGGAACCGCACCGATCGCCTCGCCACTCGCCGGGCTGGCTCGCGTCACTGCCGATGACACCGTGGGGACCGGCACGCTGCCGCCGCCACCGCCGGTGGGCACCGGCAGCTTTCGCGGCACCGTCATCGGGTACAAATCGGGATTCGGTGACACGCTAGCCACCGCGAAGGTGCTGGAAGGCGTGCGCGTTACCGCCTATGTCCGCATCAACCCAACGGCAACGGACTCAATCGGCGTCGGCCCACAGGCGGCCATGGTTCTGACGAACACCGCCGGCGTCTTCCAGTTGCCGGTGCTTCAGGCTGGCGAATACATCGTCACGTTCAGCCCACCCGACGGCAGCAAATACCGCGGCGGATGGAGCATCGGTGTCGCTGACGCCTCCAGCAATGCGTCTCCGTGGTGGATCATGCTGGCGGAGAAGTAGGCGGCGCGGGCGGCGGCGTCCAAAAGCCGGTCACCCACTCGATACGGCCCGTGGGACCAAACAGAAACGCGTTGGTCCCGCGGCCGCGCGGCCGGCCGTCGGCAGACGTCATCACCCAGTCGCACAGCGCCATGCCCTGACAATGCCGGATGGCGCCGTCGCGCTGCATGCGCAGGCCCGGCATGAAGTGCTGGGCTGCTGCGACGTGTGGAAGCAGGTCCTTGAGTCCGTCGAGATTGCTGAAGCGATCCTGGAATCGCACCTCGGGCGACGCGATCCGAGAGAGCGTTGCGACCCGTTTGCCCGCGTCAGGTTCGGCCCAGGCGTCGAACCACGCGTCGGCGACACCAGCGGCTTCAACGTTCACCTCGTCGCTGACGACGTTGGCGAAGAGCGACAACTGGAACCGCCAGCCTTGCACATGCTCGTCGCGCACGGCGGCATCCGGCAGGTCGTGATGCAGAGACAGCCGAGTGCCGCCCCGCTCCGGTTCAAGCCGAATCGTGACGCGAGAGCTGCCCACCGGAATCGGCTTGCCGCTCACGAATCCCAGCGTGAAAACGAACTGTCGATGCGGCACAACTTCGACCACAGCGCCGGCGGCCTCGGTGCCGTCGGGATGGCGGATGTAGATCTTGCCGCCGGGCGTGGCATCGACTGTCGAACCGGCGCCCCACCACATGGACCAGCGCGCCGAATCCGTGAAGAACCGGAACACGGTCTCCGGCGTGGCGTTGATGACGACGGTGCGATCGAGCGCGAACGGCATGGCGTTGGCAGTCACGGTGTCCTCCGCTTGCGAGCGGTGCGGCGATGCGGCTTGTTGCTTCTCGGGCCGCGGCGCGAGTGTTCAAGTTCGGCGGCCAGCTTGAGCCGCCACAATGCGTCGTCCCACAGTCGGGTGAGCACTTCGGCCAGCGGGCCCAACGCCCCGCGGCGCGCGCGGTAGAACCGATGCCGGCCCTGCGCGCGGGCGTCCACAAGGCCCGCCGCCTGGAGCGTTCCCAACTGGAGCGACACGGCGCCAAAGGTGACATCCGGCATGGCATCGTGAATCGCGCCTGCGCTGAGCTCGTCGCTCCACACGAGGCGCAGGATCTCCTGTCGCCGCGGTGAGGCGATGGCGGCCAGCACGGACCCCTGAGCAAACGCAACCATGATTCATTTTAGATACAACTAAAGCATTCGTCAAGGGCTGGCGGATGCCAGGGGCACGCCAGACCTTCCCGACGATGAGTACCCCGCACCCCGCCCCCGCACCCTCGACACCGCACCCTGAGTTGTTGAGGCGCACCCTGTCCCTTCGCGACCTGATCTTCATCGTGGTCGGCACGGTGATCGGATCGGGAATCTTCCTGACACCCGGTGGCGTTCTCACCAAGGCCGGATCAGGCGGCGTTGCGCTCACGGTCTGGGCCGTGGGCGGCGTCCTGTCGCTGCTCGGCGCGCTCACGTTCGCCGAACTCGGCGCGGCCAACCCGAAGGCGGGTGGGCTCTACGTGCATCTCCGCGACGCATTCGGCTCCCCCACGGCCTTCCTCTTCGGCTGGACAATGTTCCTCGTGATCGGCAGCGGCTCGCTCGCGACACTCGCTGCCGCGTTCCCGCGCTACGTGGACGTGTTCGTTCCGCTGGGTCCAATCGGACAGCGGGCCGTTTCCCTGCTGCTGATCGCCGTGGTTGCCGCCATCAACGTGCGCGGCACCCGCGGCAGCGCGAATGTCCAGGGCATCACAACGGTCGCCAAGGTGCTCGTCATCGTGGGACTCGCGGCTGCGTTGGTCATGGCTGCGCCCGCGCGGTTGGCAGAACAAACGTGGTGGCCGGCGACGATGACATTCTCGACGCTCACGGGCGGGGTGACCGCCATGATCGGCGTGCTCTGGGCCTACGAGGGTTGGCAGTACGCAACGTTCTCTGCCGGCGAGACGGTTGACCCGCAACGGACGTTCGGCCGAGGCATCGTGATTGGTACGGCGCTGCTGATCGGCATCTATGTGTTCGCCAACGTGGGGTATGTCGCCGCGCTGGGACTGGACGGGGTCGCGGCGAGCACGCGGGTGGCGTCGGACGCCGCGGCCGCGGTGTTCGGCAGCTGGGCAGGAAGCGCGGTGTCCGTGGTGATCCTGGTGTCGATCTTCAGTGCATCAAATGGCCTGACGCTGACGCTGCCCCGCGTGTTTTACGCCATGGCGATGGACGGTCTCTTCTTCCGGCGGCTCGCGGAGGTGCATCCGCGCTTCGGCACGCCGGCGGCGGCCATCGTGGCCACCGCGGTTTGGTCGGGAGTGCTGGTGCTGTCCGGCACCTTCGAGCAACTACTCACATATGTGGTGTTCATGTCCTGGGTGTGGTTTGCGCTCGCCGCGCTGGCGATCTTCGCGATGCGTCGCCGGCATCCGAACATGGAGCGTCCCTTTCGGACACCGGGCTATCCGGTGACGCCGGTCCTGTTCGTGGCGTCTGCGGCGGTCATCGTCGTGAACACAGTCGTCGCTCAGCCCGTGCAGTCCGCCGTCGGTCTCGCCATCACCGCGGCCGGCGTGCCGGCGTATGTGTGGTGGCGTTCGCGGGCGCAGCCACAAGCCGCGGAAACCTAGAGAAGCTCTGAACTGATGGGATTCAGGGGTTCGCTGGAGATCCTTGCGATTTCGGACTTGCTCGCGGCGTGATGGCTGCACACCTTCGCTGGCATCCATGACACGGCCACTGCCGGTGTTCGTTCTCCAGCGCGGTCCCACGAACGTGCAGACGCTCGGCGCGCTCGCCGACGACCCCCGGGTGGAATTCGTGGCGTCCACGGACAAAAAGACCAACTGGGTGGCTGGCGCGCAGCGGGCATCCGTGGTGGTGGTGACGACCGATTCGGATCCGTTGTCCGCGTTGCTCTACACGTTGACCGCGGGCATCACCATCCCGATCGTGATCGCGGCGCCGAAGCGATTTGCCAAGGACCGTCGCGACGTGTTGGACGCCGGAGCCACTGCGTACATGGCAACACCGGTCTCGCGGATCGACGTCACACGGATGATCAAGCTCGTTGCTCCACAGACGACGGACCTCCAGGCCGATGGAGCAATGCACCTCGTGCTGGATCCCATCGGACGAGTGGTGCGGCTGCGCTCCAAGAGTGTACGCCTGAGCCAGCGCGAGTTCGCGGTCCTGCATTGCCTCACGGGCAAAGGCGGCCGCCCCGTGTCGGCCACTGACGTGTTGGCGTACGTGTGGGGCGACAACCCCGGCAAGGTGCAATCGCGTGAGATTCTCGACGTCTACATCTTCACGCTGCGCAAGAAGCTCAAGAAACTGGGCCTGCGGAATCCGATTCGCACCGTGCGGTCCTACGGATATGCGCTGGCGCCCGACGCCATCACTACGAAGGATTAGCCGGCAGCCGCTTCCCAGCGCGCCATCGCGGCATCGAGCTCACGCCGCAGCCGTTCCAGTTCGGCACCCATGCGCGACGCTTCCTCCACGCCGCCATCGCGCGTGTACAGGCCCGGATCCTCCAGCGTGGCGGTGAGCGCCGCGATCTCCGCTTCGAAACGCGTGATGCACCGCTCGACTTCGTCCAAGTCACGCTGCGCGCTGCGCTCGCGGCGGCGCGATGTCTTTGACGCGTCCTGTTGCTTGGCATTCACCCGCTGCTTTTCATGGATCCGCCGCAGCGGCGCTTCCTCCGCCGCCCGCACCGACGCCGCATGCGCACGCTCGGCGCTCACCAACTCCCACTCCGCGAAGCCGCCCGCAAACTCCGTCACGTGACGCTCGTGGAGGATCCAGAGCTTCGTGGTCAGCGCGCGCAGCAGTTCCCGGTCGTGACTCACCAGCAGGACCGAGCCGTCGTACCGCTCCACTGCGTCCTCCAGCGCCTCGATGGACTCGACGTCGAGATGGTTCGTGGGTTCGTCCAGCACGAGGAGGTTGGCGCGCGACAGCATCAGCATCGCCAGGCCAACCCGGGCGCGCTCACCGCCGGACAGCGTGTCTGCGACCCGCTGCGCTTCGTCACCGGAAAAACCAAACCGGCCCAGGTGACCCTGCACCATGCGGCGCTCCCAATTGGGACGCAGGTCGTTGATGATGTCGAACAGCGTTCGGCCCATCGGCACCTGCGACAAATCCTGTCGGTAGTGCGCGGCCCTGATCGACCCGCCCAGCTTGAGTTCGCCGGCGATCAGCTCATGCTCGCCGAACAGCGCGCGAAGCATCGTCGACTTCCCTGCGCCATTCGGGCCCACCAGGCCAAGCACGTCGCCGCGCATCAGCGTGCCGCTGAACCGCTCCAGCAAAATGCGGCCCGGAACGCCAATGGTCGCGTTGAGGGCCGCAACCACACGATCACCGCCGCGCTCCGCGACATCGAACCGTACGGACATCGTGTCGTCATCGCCGACCGGCGGACTCAACCGCGGCAGGCGTTCCAACTTCTTGCGCCGTCCTTTGGCCTGTTTCGTGTTCTGGCCCGCGAGATTTCGTGAGATGTAGTCCGTCTCGCTGGCGATCTTGCGTTGCTGCTGTTCGAAGCCGCGCTGTTGCGTGAGTCGGCGTTCGGCGCGCTGGGCGACGAAGTGCTTGTAGCCGCCGCTGTAGGCAAACGCGCTGCCGCCCTCAAAGTGCAGAACGTGATCGACGATGGCGTCCAGGAACGCGCGGTCGTGGCTCACGACCAGCGTGGTTCGGCCCGTGCTTCGGAGATACTCCTCGAGCCAGCGCGTGGTCTCGAGGTCGAGATGGTTGGTGGGCTCGTCCAGCAACAGGACCTCGGCCGAACTCACGAGCTGGCGGGCGAGGCCCAGGCGGCCACGCTCTCCACCACTCAGCGCACTCACGGGAATAGCCCGCGCCTTCGCCGGATCGAAGGCGAGGCCGTGCAACACCGCGTCGATGCGCGAGGTGACTTCGTAGCCGCCTTCGTGCTCGAACCGTTCCAGATCGCGGCCATACTTCGCCATCGCCTGCTCGGACGCGTCCACCGCCAGCGCCGCCGCCTGCTCCTCCAGTGATTTCTCGAGCGCGAGCAGTTCGGCCAGCTCGCCCGCGGCGGCCTCCCAGACGTTCGGCGCGTCGCCGAAGTCGCGGTGCTGCTCCAGAAGCGACACGCGCAGGCCCGGCTGGCGCGCGACCACGCCACGCACGGGGCGCATCTCGGCGGTGAGCAGCCGGAACAGCGTTGTCTTGCCGGTGCCGTTGCGACCCACGACGCCCCAGCGTTCGCCGGCCGCCACGGTGAACGTGATGCCGGAAAACAGCGTGGTAGCGCCGAAATCGACGCCGACGTCCGAGAGCGAGAGCAGTGTCACGCCAGAAACCTACAAGGCGTGCCTGCAAGCTCGGCCGCCAGGCGATCGGCGGTCGAAGAACTCGTCGGACGCGGGCGGTTGTCCTCATCGCGAGCTATGCGCAACACTGCCAAGGAGAGCTCGGCCTCAAGGCTTGATTGACGACATGGCTGACGCGTGAGTAGTCTCGACGGCATGACGCCACCCGCAATTCTGCTCAGCGACGCCGACCTCGAACGACTGCTGGACCCGCCGGTTCTAATGGAAGAGCTGCGGTCCGCTCTCATCGCCTACGACGCGGTGCCCGCACCGCGCGGCCAGCGCCCCTGGAGCGCGATCCCGTCGGTGTCGAAGCACTCGGTGGCGGTCGTGTTTCCGGGTCTCGTGCCCGGTATCCCGGCCTACACGGTGAAGATCAACGCCAAGCTGCCGGACGCGCGCACGTCCGTGCGTGGGCTGATCGCGCTCATGGACCTGGAGACCGGCGCCCTGCTGTCAGTGATGGACTCCGTGATCATCACGCGTCTGCGCACAGCGCTCGTGGGCGCGCTCGCGGCCCAAGCCCTCGCGCGCCCTCAGATCGACGCAGTCGCCGTCATTGGCGCGGGCGTTCAGGGGCGCGCGCAACTCCGGGCGCTCCGCATGGTGCGTGATTTCCGCTCAGTTCGCGTGTTCGATTCGCGTCCGGCGAACGCGGTGGCGTTGGTCGCGGAACTGCGCGACGAGTTGGGCGTGCCCCTGACGGTGGCCACGGACGTTCGGGAAGCGGTGCGCGACGCAGGGGTCGTGATCACTTGCACGTGGGCAACCGCGCCCATCGTGCTGAGTGAGATGATCGCGAATGGAACCCACATCACGGCCGTCGGCGCCGACGCGCCGGGCAAGGCGGAACTGGATGCCGCGCTCATTCGCCGGTCGCGATTTGTATGCGATGATGTCGACTTGGCGGTTGACATGGGCGCGATCGCGGGCGCTGGCCTCGGGCGCGAAGCCGTACACGGCACGCTCGGCGCCGTGCTCGCCGGCACGACCACGGGCCGCTCCAGCCAGGACGAGGTCACAGTGTTCGGCAGCGTGGGGTTGCCCTGCCAGGACTTGCCAGCGGCGTGGATGGCCTATCGACGGGCGGCGGCGGCTTCCCCCACAACATTTCCCTTCCATCGCGCGTAGTGCGGTAGTAATAGTAGTAGAAGTGATAGCGTCAGGGCTTCCCTGATGGGGGCTAGCATAGTTCTTAATGAACGTTAATATTTGGTGACCCACTGATTCAGTCGCGGACGACAATCCATCACCTCTTCTCCTTCGAGAGCACCATGGCGCGCAAAACTCGCAAGCCCAGAACCCGCACCACCGCTGGGAAAGCAGCCGCTTCACTCCGTCGGGATGCCATTTCGCGCACCCTGCTGGCCAAGCAGGTCCAGGGCCGGCTCAAGGCGTTTGGGCTGTCACAGACGATGGCCGCCAAGATCGTCGACGACGCCGCGACGCAAATGTCCCGCCTCATGAACGGACACTTCGCCGAGTTCTCGGCCGATCGCCTCGTGAAGATGCTGCTGCGGCTTGGTTCGGACGTCACCGTGACCATCAAGCATTCGTCCAAGCTCGGCCGTCGCGGGAAGTCGCACATCAAGACAGTCTAGGCCTGCTCGGCGAGGTCCCGTGGATCCGATTTCTGACAATACAGTCGGCATCATCGCGATCATCTCGATCTTCGTGCTGTTCCCGATCGCGATTTCGCTCGCGCGTCTGATTTGGCGGCGCGCTTCGGGTCCCGATCAGCGCCCAGCCATCAGCGACGACGCCTCGCGACGGCTGGTCGAGATGCAGCAGTCGCTCGACTCGATGGCGCTCGAGATCGAGCGGATTTCCGAAGGCCAGCGCTTCGTGACGAAGCTCATGAGCGGGCGGCCTGTCGCCGACCTCGCTCCGCCCCGCGCGTAGCTGTCATCCTGAGCGCAGCGAAGGATCTCGGATTCTTCGCTTCGCTCAGAATGACAACTCAGTTCCAGCCCAGCCCGCGCAGCTGTTGCAGGTTCACGTTGCCGCCGGACAGCACGGCCACAACGCGCGCGCCGGGCTTGAGCTTGATCTGGCCGGCGAGCAACGCGGCCACCGGCGCGGCCGCGGCACCTTCGACCACGAGCTTGCAGCGCTCCATGACCCAGATCATGGCCTCGAAGATGTCTTTGTCCGGCAACGCCACGATGTCGTCCACGAATCGCTGCACGACGGAGAAGTTGATCTCCCCCACCCGTCGCACTCGAAGCCCGTCGATGACGGTCTTGCAGTCGATGGTCTCGACGCGGCCCGCCGCGATGCTGGCTTGCATGGCTGGCCCGTCGGACGACTCGACGCCGATCACGCGGATCTTCGGGTTGTGACTCTTCACCGCCATCGACACGCCTGAGATCAATCCGCCGCCGCCGATGGGCACCACGACGGCATCGACGTCCGCCCAGTCCTGCACGATCTCGAGGCCGAGCGTGCCCTGCCCCGCGATCAGCTGCTCGTCGTCGAATGGATGGACGTAGGTCAAGCCTTCGGTGCGAACCAGTTCCTTCGCTTTCTCATTGGCTTCGTCCCAGATGCTGCCGTGCAACACGACCTCGGCGCCGTAGCCCTTGGTCGCAGCCACCTTGGACGGCGTGGCGTTGGCCGCGATGCAAACGACCGCGCGAATACCATGGATCTTGGCCGCGAGCGCAACGCCCTGCGCGTGGTTGCCGGCGGATGAACAGACCACGCCGCGCCGCTTCTGCTCCTCCGGCATGAGCGCGAACTTGTTGAGCGGTCCGCGAATCTTGTACGAGCCCACTCGCTGGAACAGTTCAGCTTTGAGTCGCGTCTCATACCCGGTTGCCTCGCTCAACTGCCGCGACGTGAGCAGCGGCGTGTGCTTGATGTGCGGCGCGATGCGCGCGCGGACTTCCTGAAAGTCCTTCAGCGTCAGGGAGAACATCCAAGAATTGTACTCGGCCGCCACGCTTCGCGTGGCGGATTTTACGTTCTCGGCCGGCGCTGCGCGCCGGATCTTACCGCCGCGCCCTCGGCGCGGTGGGTTCGAAGCCACCCCATTCCCGGCGGCCGAGCGTCGCGGCAAACTTGAGCATGGCTGGCGACCCCCTCTCCGGCACGTGGACCACGGGCCAGCAGTTCATGCGGCTGCGGTATGACGGCCAGCGGGCTGTGTTCGGCGCCGTTACGTCTGGCGCCCCGACGAACATGGTGCCGATCAAGAGCGGCTCGTTCGACGCGGCGACGGGTGCGTTGAGAATCGAGGGCGTCGCGCCTCATCCCAACGGCGGCGCGGAAACGCAGTTCCTCATCGAAGGAACGCTGTCCGGCAACTACCTCGATGTGACGTTCCAGTTCGGCGAATTCTCCGGCTCGACGACGTTCACCCGTCACAACGCCGCGCGTGTGTTTCGGGCCGGCCTCACTGCCGTGCGACACAGGGTTGAGCGCCTCGTCCAGATGCTGGTCATGCCGGTCATGCGCGCTGCGAAACCGCGGCGCACTAAAGAGCAGAACGAGGTGCTGATGCGTGAGCGCGGCGAGACACCGTCGGCGTTCGTAGTACGCGATGTTCGACCGGACGAACTCGATGCGCTCGCCCGACTGCACGTCGTAACGTGGGCGGCGACGTATCCCGAGGTGCTTCGCCCGCCGACGTTCGCGATCCGGCAATGGCAGTGGCGCGAAGCGTTCGTGAAACAGGACGGGAGTTGGTTCTGCCATGTCGTGGAGAACGCGAAGGGCGAACTCGTAGGATTCGCCAAGGGCGTCCGCATGAGGGACGGCAACGGCGACCTCAACAAGATCTATCTGCTCAGCGAGTACCAGCGACTTGGGCTCGGCAGGCGGATGTTGGCCGCGGTGACGGATCGATTTCTGGCCATGGGAGTCACGCGGATGTTCGTGAACGCGGAAGCGGACAACCCGTCATGCGCATTCTATCGGGCGACCGGCGCCGTGAATACGGTCGACGAACGAACGGGGCGACCCAATGCAGGATCGTTTGTCTGGAACGATCTCGCCAAGCTGGTTGCGGGGGTCAACGACAAGCACTGAACGGCACTCAACAGCGATGATAGCAGTAGCAGTTGCCATCAGGTCGCGCATTGCCTGCCAGCGAATGGACGGATCCCCGTCCAGCAACCACTCAACCGTCGTCGTCGCGGCCGACTTCATCGCATTGGCCACTCACCATGCCATTCCGAACGCCTCGCGGCGGAAGTCGCTGCCCACCATGCGCGCCTTCGACACCGAATGAATCACGATCGCTGAAGCGCCGCCGAACGCCGCGCTCGGCTGTTCCTCGCGCCACGTGAGTCCGCGCGCTCTGAGCGCCGATCCTGAGTCGGCAAACATGCCCACCTCCACGCTGGCGCGCAGTCCAACGGCCTGAAGCCGGCGCGCCTCGATTGCGGCCTGCGGCTGCATGCCAAAGAGCGCGATGTTATTGAGCACCTGCACGTTGGTTTGCGGCTGGCCGTCGCCGCCGGGAGAGCCCAGCACCATGTAGGGCGACCCGTCCGGGTGCAGCACCATGGAGGGCGCCAGCGTGTGGAACGGCCGCTTGCCCGGTGCGATCACCTGCGGGTGCTTGGGGTCCAGCACATAGAGCGATCCGCGGTTGTGCAGCGTGATGCCCGTGCCCGGCACCATCTTGCCGCTGCCGAACGCCGCGAACAGGCTCTGGATGTACGACACCGCGTTGCCGTCCTTGTCCACGACGCACAGGTAGATCGTGTCGCCGCTGCCGTCGTGCTGCGCGCTCGCATCCGGAAGGCCGCCGGTGCCCGCGGCACGGATCTGGTCCGCCAGTTCCTTGGCGTAGCCCTTGGACAACAGCCTGTCGAGCGGCACTGACGCGAACGCAGGATCCGCGATGAAGGCGTCGCGGTCGCGGTACGCCAACTGGCTCGCCCGCGTCAGCGTGTTGATGTAGTCGGCGCTGTTGTGGCCCATTGCCTTCAGGTCGAACTGCTCGGCGATGTTGAGCAGTTCAAGCGTCGTGGCGCCCTGCGTCGGCGGCCCGAACGCCAGCACGCGCAAGCCGTGATACGTCGACTCGATCGGCTCGCCCCACGTGGACGTGTGCTTCGCCAGGTCGTCCGCCGTGAGCAGGCCGCCTTCCTTCTCCATGTACGCAATGATCTGCCTGGCGATCTCGCCCTTGTAGAGCGCCGACGGACCGGCCGCAGCAATGGCGCGGAGCGACTTGGCCAGGTCCGTCTGCCGCAGCTTCGTCCCTATGGCGGGCACCGAGCCATCAGGCATGAACGTCCGCGACAACTCCGGATCGGCGGCCACCTTTCGGCTGGACTCGCGAATGTCCGCGTTCAGCCGCGGTGTCATCGGAAAACCCTTCTCAGCGTACGCGATGGCCGGCTCCAGCGCCTTGGCCAGCTTGATGGTGCCAAAGCGGTCCAGTGCGTCGGCCCACGCCTGCACTGTGCCCGGCACCGACACCGAGAGGATGCCGCTGCCGGGGATTTCCTTCATGCCGCGCGACGCGAAAAATGCCGGCGTCGCCTTGGCACCAGCACGTCCACTGCCGTTGAGCGTGTACACCTTCTTCGACTTGGCGTCGTAGTAGATCATGAACACGTCGCCGCCCGGGCCGTTCATGTGCGGGCGAGTCACCGTGAGCACGCTGGCCATCGTGATGGCTGCGTCAATCGCGTTGCCGCCGCGGCGCAGCACGTCGGCGCCCGCCGCCGTCGCCAGCGGGTGGTCGCTCGACAGAGCCGCCTCGAGGCCCGACACCTGCGGACGGCCCTGTCCTTCGAGGTCTGTCATCGGGAGCGCGACCAGCGTGGCGGCAGCGGCATATCCGGCAAGCTTCTGCATGGTTGGCATGGGTGACTCACTTCGCGATGGCGCGCACCGCTGACATGAACGCGTCCGGGTTTTCGGGGCTGAGCAACAGGCCGTAGCCCGCGGTGGTCGCGACGCGCGTTTCCTCGAATTCACGCAATGTAAGAGTGAACATGAGGGAAACGTACTCGGCCGCGCCTGCGGCGTCTTAACTGCCGCGCCTGGGCGCGGATTCACGTTCTCGGCCGCGGCTACGCCACGGATTTGAAGCAAGCCTGCGGTCAATCCGGCGCGAAGCGCCGGCCGAGCACGTGAATCCAGCCCGCGGAGCGGGCTGGCCGAGAACTGCTATTCGTAAGCGAGGGCCGTTGCCGTAGGAACTCGCATTGCACGAATGGCGGGCCACGCGCAGGCGGCCACGGACACGGCCACTACCACGGCAAGCCACCGCACGACGCCCGCCGGTTCTGGCACGAACGACACCGGCACTTCCAGCATCACTCGCCCGAACGCCTTCCCCAGCACGTAGGTCATGGGCAGCGACGCAGGGATCGCCACCAGCCAGCTCAGCAGCGCGATGACCAGTCCCTCCACCTGCACCATCGTGAGAATCGCGCGATGCGGAGCGCCGATCGCGCGCAGCACTCCGATCTCGCGCGTGCGCTCGAGCACGGAGAGACTCATGGTGGACGCAAGTCCCAAGCCGCCCACGATTATCATGAGGAGGGACATGTTGCCGAGGAACCCGCCCACCATGAGCAGGTGGTCTTCGACGACGCTGCGCTGCTGTGCCATGAGTTGGCCCGACTGGATTGGCATGCCGGCGCCGGCGAGGTCTGACCGCAACCGCTGAAGCAGGTCGAAGTGCGCCGCCGGTCCGGTGAGTGCGTCCGCAACCACTGCGGTCGACACTCGGCCGTTGCCGACCATCGCGGCGATCGTTGCACGCGGCGCGTACGCCGCGTTCGACGTCCCAGTCTCCGCGAGCCCGACAATCGTCCACTCTGTGGGCTTTCCGGCAATCAGAATTGTCGCGGAGGAGCCGACGGTCAGGGTCGGCTCCTCCTCGACCAATCGCCGATTCACCACCAGCACGCGCTCGTCGCCGGCGCGTAACGCGCGGCCCCGCGTGATGCGCGCAACCAGCATTTCCGAACTCGCGGGCGGTGCCGTGATCGGGAACGCGTCACTCAGTGATCCGTCGGCCCGCCGAACGATGCCGCGCGTCCCAGTCCACGCCTCCGCGCGCGCCACGCCGCTGGTGCGTCGCACAACGGCCTCGATGCTGTCCGGGAGTTGGGGCTGCGCAAAGCGCAGCGACATGTCGAATCGTTGCGACTCGAACATCAGGTCGACGGACCCGACGATGCCGGCGCGCAAGTTGATCGCGCCCAGATACACCGCACCCCCCGTGGCCAGCGTCAGCAGGGTGAGCACCATGCGCTGGCGGCGCCGAAACGCGTTCCGGAGCGAGAGCAACGTGGGACGGCTGAGGCCAGCCAGCTGAAACGAAGGGCCTCCGCCCACCACTCGGCTGCCGATGCCAAGATCGCGGAACGCCTCGCCAACGCTGATCCGGCTCCCCCGAGCCACCGGGATCGCGGCCGCCACCACGGGCAGCACCACGCCAACAACACATTGCAACGCGATCGCCCACCAGGGAATCGCGAATCCCGTGATGCTGAAGTTGAGGATGTCCGCGGTGAACTGTGCGTACATGCGGCCGAACACGGCGGCGAGCGGCACGGCGATCACCGAGGCGACAACGCCGAGTATCGTGGCGAGCACGAGATACATGCCGGCGACCTGGTCGGCGCGGGCGCCCACGGCCTTCATGATGCCGATCTCGCGCACCTGCCCCGCGAGCATGGCCGCGATCAGGTTCACCACGAGCACACCGCTCAGGAACAGGGACAGCATCCCGAACGCACCCTGCGTGAGCAGCAGTGAGTTGATCTGTGCGGCGTGAATGTGCCGGCCTGGCTCCGGCACCACCACGTCGACGACGCTGCGCCCGGTTCCTACAACGACGGCGCGCGCATCCGCGGCGACGCGGCGGACGGCGTCGCGGTTGAGCGCCCGGTCTTTGACGAGGATCTGGAGTTCGTTGAGTGACGCCGGCGCGCCAAGCTGACGAAGCGTGCCGCGGGAGACGAACACGTACACCACGTGTTCCATCCAACCTGGCGCGAGCCCCACGTCGCGCGCCACGCCGGCAATGCGGAGCCGCTGCGGCTGGGCGTCGCCAACCTGGATCGTGAGCGAGTCGCCGACTACCGCGCCGGCGAAGTCGACCGACGAACTTTCGACGATGACGCTTCCATCGGCCGGCGGCCACTCGCCGCGCTCCGGCTTGATCTTGCCGATGCGGTTCTCCGCGAAATCGTCCGCGGCCATGAGCAGTGCGGTGCGCACGCCGTCACTCGTGCGCGCGCTCGCCATCACATTGCGCCTGCCCTGCGCGTTGGCGATGGCGGGTACGGCACGAACACGGGCGAGGAGCGCCGTGTCGATCGAGTCGGTGCGCAGCGTGGCGGACGCCGGCAGGCTGGCGTCGTACTCGCCGCGCGTCACAAGACGCAGCAGCGACCATGCGTCGAGCACCGCGCCCGCGCCGATGATCCCCACCGCGATCGCGGCGACCACGAGCAGCGTGCGCGCTTTGTGCAGCCAGACGTCGCGCACAACTTTGCGCCACCGGGGACTAAGCACGGGCGCCATTGGTCGGAGTCACGACGCGTCCGTCGGCCAGATGGACGGCCCGCGTGGCCAGCCGCTGCGCGTTGGCGTCGTGCGTCACCATGACGATGGTCTGACCGTCGCGCGCGAGGCTGGCCAGCAGCTCCAGCATCGCGCCCGACGTCTTCGAATCGAGATTGCCCGTCGGTTCATCGGCCAGGAGGAGGGCAGGTGCGTTCGCCAGCGCGCGTGCAACCGCGACGCGCTGCTGCTGCCCTCCGGACATCGTCACTGGCAGCTTGTCCGCCTGATCGGCGACGCCGAATCGGTTGAGGAGATCCAGCGCGCGCGTCCGCCGCTCGCGCGGCACCAGAGCGCCCGCGAAATCCATCGGCAACATCACGTTCTCGGCCGCCGTGAGCGTGGGCAGGAGTTGGAAAAACTGAAACACGATCCCCACGGCGCGTCCGCGCCAGGCCGACATGGCGCGTTCTGACAGCAGGTCCACCCGTGTGCCTCCGACTTCGATTTGCCCGGTGGTAGGCCGATCAATGCCGGCGAGCAGGCCCAGCAGTGTCGACTTGCCGCTGCCTGACTGGCCAACGACCACCACGAACTCGCCTTGGCCAATGCTGAGACTCACGTCGGCGAGAGCCGAGAAGGGGCCCGCGGCGCTCGGGTACGTCTTGGTGACGTCGCGGAGGACGATCACAGGATTTGTCATGGGCGCACGATACGTGGCCGGTGTGGCGTTGCGCGACGGGGTGCGGCGCCATTCGGCGTACCCAGCATACGGTTTGGCGAAAAGACGCCGTTTGAGGACGTCGCCGCCGGTATGATTGGTCAATGGACACACACTTGAGACATCGCATGTTCGCTCGTTTTGCAGTCGTGTCGTTGGCCGCACTGTCGCTTCCCTGCATCGCCGGCGCGCAGCACGCGCCAGGGGCGGCCGCGCCGTCGTCCAACGTGGCGCCGCAGGAAGCCACGCAGTTCGACTTCCTGGTTGGCCAATGGGATCTGGTGGTGAAGCCCACGGTCAACACGTTGGCCGCCAAGATCCACGGCGTGCCGAAAATGCTCGGCACTTGGAAAGCCTGGCGCGCACTCGACGGATGGGGCGTGGAGGACGAACTGCGGATCACCGACGCCGCCGGCAATCCGCGTTCGCTTGCACATGCGGTGCGTTTCTACGATGCGACGAACAAGCGGTGGCGCACATCCACGCTCGACGTCTACCGCGGTGTGTTCAGCAACTCCACAGCCGAGTGGAAGGCCGGAACCATGACCGCGACGGGCGCCGGTTCCGATGCCGAAGGCAAGGCGTACGTCAGCCGCACCAGGTACACAGACATCACGCCCACAAGCTTCAAGTTCCGCCAGGAGCGTTCCTACGACAGCGGCGCCTCGTGGGACGAGACGCTCCAGATCGAGGCCAAGCGCGTCGCTGCGACCGCGCCTCGGTAGCAAATATCATCCTGAGCGAAGCGACCGAAGGATGACAGCGGACTAATGTTCAGGGCATGACTCGCCGCGTGGTGTGGCTCCAACTCCTGATCGGCTGGCTGCCGATTTGGGCGCTGTTTGTCGCGCTGATACTCGCTGCTCACGGCGGTCCGTTCATCGCCGCAGCACACAATTCACTCCGCATGGTGCTGGCCGGCGCCGTGCTCGGCCTTGTGGTGCATCGCCTCACGGAACGCCTGCCCTGGCCACGCCCGTTCCGGCTCACGTTCCTGGGGGCACACATCCTGGCCGCGACCGCATACGCCGTCGCGTGGTTCTTCCTCAACAGCGCCATCGAGAGCGTCTTTCGCTGGGCTCCCGTCATCGTGATCGGATATGGGATAGTGCCGTTCCTGATCCTCGGTGTATGGCTCTACGTCATGATCGCCGGCGTCGCATACTCCGCGCAGTCCGCGGACCGGGCCGCCCAAGCCGAGGCGACCGCGGCCAAGGCGCAGCTGGCGGCCCTGCGCTCGCAGCTGAATCCGCACTTTCTCTTCAATGCACTGCACACGGTGGTGCAGCTGATACCGCGGGAACCGAAGCGCGCTGCCCAGGCGGCGGAAGAACTCGCGGAACTCCTGCGTGAGACGATCGAAGAGGATCGCGATGTGGTGACGCTCGATCGCGAGCTCACGTTCGTCGAGAAGTACCTGAGCCTGGAGCGCGTGCGGTTCGGCGACCGGCTGCGAGTGGCCGTGAACGCACCGGAAGGCGTGCGTAGCGCGACCGTTCCGTCGTTTGCGGTGCAAACGCTCGTGGAGAACGCGGTTCGGCATGGGGCAGCACCCCGTGTCGAGCCAACTGATATCGCCGTCGAAGCTATCGTGTCAAACGGCACCCTCGTGGTGACCGTGCGCGACAGCGGCGGCGGTGCGGCTCCTTCGACCAACGGAAGTGGCACGGGACTCAAGCGCCTGCGCGAGCGATTGGCCGTCTTGTATGGGGGCGCAGCGCGACTCGAAGCCGGACCGGCCGCCGGTGGATTTCTGGCAACGCTTTCGATTCCGCAGGAGGCCAGCGATTAGCGCGCGAGTCACAGTGCTGGTCGCCGACGACGAGCCCGTGGCGCGCGCCGGACTGCGCGACATGCTCGCGGGCGTGGACTGGCTCACCTGCATCGGCGAAGCCGCGAGCGGGCCCGCGACGATCGAAGCCATCAACACGCGCAAGCCGGACCTCGTGTTCCTTGACATCCAGATGCCGGGCATGCTGGGCACGGATGTGCTCAAGCACATCACGCATCAGCCACGCGTCGTGTTCACTACCGCGTTCGCGCAGCACGCCGCGGCAGCGTTCGAGCTCGGTGCCGTGGACTATCTATTGAAGCCCTTCGGCGTGGAGCGACTGGAGAAGACGCTCGAGCGGGTGCGCGCGTCGTTTGGCGAGCCGAATGTCGCGCCGGCGCTGGATCGGTTGCGTGAGGCCCTGGCGACCGGCCCGATGAGCCGGCTGTTCGTCCGTTCCGGCGCGGCGGTGATTCCCGTGGCGGTCGAGTCCGTGTCGCGATTCGAGTCCGCCGGCGACTACGTGACGGCGTACGCCGGAAAGTCGAAGTACCTCCTGCACCTCTCGCTCAACCGGTTGGAGGCGCGCCTCGATCCGGCGAAGTTCGCGCGCGTGCATCGCGCGCACATCGTGAACCTGGCGCACGTGACTGCGTTTCGGCGCGTCCAAAAGGGCCGCGTCGTGGCCGAGATGAGCGACGGCGCACGCGTTGCGGTGAGCCGCGAGCGGGCGCGTGATTTGCGGCAGCTGGGCGTCTAGAACTCCTCGCGGTGCTCTTTGGGCCTTGAAGTCCCCCAACAACGCGCGGCAGCCTGCCCAACCGCTCCAGCGCCAGTGCCGACGTGAACAACGTGACGCCCCATGCGTCGCCGAGGTGACGGCGCTCACACTCCACCGAAACCGGTGAATCCTATCGTTGTTTCGGATCGTCAAGATGATGCAGGGGTAGGAGATCCTCGCGGGAGGCTGTATGGATCATCGCAGAAGTCTTGAGATCACGGCGCCCACCGCGCCGGCCGTGCCACCGCCGGTCAGCGCGCCCCGCCCCAGTCGGGTCATGGACGCGCGAGGCACTCGTCGCACCATGATGCGCATCATGCAGCGCAAGAGCGTCGGCACCGTGGCGGTGTACGAGCAGGATCCAGCCGCCGTTGGCGCCAGGATGCTCGTGTTCGAGGCGCCAACGTTCACCACCAAGGTCGTGAACTATCCGGCCGAATGGCAGCGCCTCACCGACGACGAGCTGTCGCAACTGAGGCGCGCGGCGAGCTAGCCAACTGGGGGTCCAGCAACTCCGCCGTCGGCGAGAGGCGCGGGTTGCAGCGTACGTCAGAACTTGATGTTGATGCCGCCCACGGGAAAAAACTTCAGTTGTTCAACCGTGTCGAGTGCGCGAGCCGCGGGATCCCACTGGTAGAAGAAGACGTTGCGCCGATTGGTCACGTTGTCGAGTTCCATGAAAGACGTGATCCACAGGCCGCGCCATGACCGTTTGCGATCAAATCGGAGGTCAAGGCGAAAATACGGCGGTGCGCGCTCCGCGTTCAACTGCGCAACGTCGTAGATCAATCGATTTTGGGCAAACGAAGCTCCCTGCAACACCGGCGTGAGGGGCCGACCGCTGGCATAGCTGCCGCGCGTCGACAGCTCAATTCCGCCCCCAACCTGCTGCCCGAAGATCACCGTGGCAGCAACCGGCGTGTCGAACGCCCCTCGGCGCAGCACTCCATCGACGGCCCTGTGTCTCGCCTGCGACGTCGTCAGGCTCAGTTGCCCATAGCGGCGCCCTGTGAACTTCTGCTGCACGTAAAACTCCGCTCCGCGAGATCGTCCGCTTCCAGCGCTCGACAGCGCGAAAAGCAAACCGTCCACGCCGAAGACATCACCCGTGTTCGCAAGGGAGACCTGCGGATAGTCGACGCTGACCGGATACGACGTGTACTCCTTGTCGTAGAACTCGAGCGAGAGCCGCAGGTCGGGCCGCGGCTGGTACGACACACCGGCGACCGCGATGTCGGCGCGGAGCGGATCCAGCGTGCGATTGGACGGCACGGAGGCCAAATAGACAAGAGGAGCTTGTTGGCTGGCGCGACCGTAAGCCGCCGAGACCTCGACCGTGGGCGCAACACGCACATTGGCACCCGCGCGCGGGCCAACAATGGTCTTTCCCGACCATTCGTAATGCTCGGCGCGCGCACCGAACGTGATGTCGACGCGCGGTCCGATCCGTCGATTGAACTGGGCGTGCGCGGACGAGACCCCCGCCAGCGCCGCTTTGTCCAGTGCAACGGAATCGACCCGTTGCGCCGCGGCGACGTACGGACTCGGCGAGCCAAACGGCGCATTGACCCGGAACCGATCAAAGGACCAGCGCCAGCCCGCGCCAACCTTGGCCGACCCGAGAGAACCGAAGTCGAGGGCCAGGTCATACTTCACCACGACATCGTTCTCGACGGAGCGGTTCCAGAAGACTCGCTGGTTGCCGAGCGTCTTGTCGAACGCATCGACGCGGTAGCGTCCGACCGCGCTGGAAACGCCGAGCGTGCCCACTGCATACGCCCCTACGAGTCGACGCCAATTCGCGCCAACGACCAGGCGATCGCCCGCGCTGCGCACGCGGTTGGTGGTGCTGTCGGCGCGATCTTTCTCGGAGGCGCCGAATTCGATGTGGTCCTCGCCCGCGATAGCGACGAGCCAGAGCTTGTCGAGCCCAGACGGATCCCATGTGACCTTGGCCTGAGCGTTCGTTGTGTAGGGAATCGCCGTGAGGCCGAACGGTCCCGCGAGAAGGGAGAGGTAACTCACGCGCGCCGACGCGAGGTACGAGGCGCTCCGTCCGAGATGTCCTTCCGCATTGGCGCCAGCTCCGGCAAACGACACGTCCAGCTCCGCCTGACGTCGGTCGCGCGGTCCTTCGCGCAGGCGGATGTCGAGCACCGAGGAAAGGCGGCCAGCGAAGTGCGCCGGGGCGGCACCGGCGAGGAAAGTGGCTTCCTCGACAAACTCGTTGTTGAGCATTGAGATCGGGCCGCCCGTAGAATTTTGCGCCGCGAAATGATTGAGGTTGGGGACCTCGACATTGTCGACAAGCGTGAGGTTCTCGATGGGGCTGCCACCGCGGGCAATGATGTCGTTGCGCTGGTCGTTCGGGGCAACGACTCCAGGCAGCGCCTGGATGAGGCGGCTCACGTCGCCCAATGCACCTGGGGAGCGGCGCACCTCCTCGTAGGCGAGTGTGTATTGAGTGGCAGCCACATCCGGCGGTCGCTGAAAAGCAGATGCCGTCACCCGAACCGCTTCCATCGCGACGTGGATCTTGACGAGGGACAGCGTGACCTCGGTTGTGCGGCCAGGCGCGACGGAAACGTCAGTGCGTACGACCGGAGCAAAGCCGATCGCAACGACGCTCAGCGTGTGTGTGCCGGCAGGCACGCCGACGATGCGAAAGATGCCGCTGCTGTCGCTGCGCACCTTGCGCTCAGTCCCCGCGAGACTGATTTCGGCCGACGGGAGGGGACGCTCGGTTCGGGCATCGAGAACGCGCCCGGCCAGCGATCCGGTGGCGGGCGCTTGAGGGTGAATCGCAGCAGCCGCTATCAGGAAGGCGCCGGTAGCAAGGAAGAGCTTGGCGGGAGACAGCATCCAGGGGCCTCAGCTTGCGGCGACGGTGAAGGCGCAACTGGCGAATTTTTGGCGCGCCGGTCTGTCCGGTGGGCGTGTGGGACGTACTAACGAATGACGCGCCGCAGGTGCGGCGAGAGGTGCATGAACATGTTGTACTCCGACCAACCGGCCCGCTTGGCCACTTCGTTGGGATGCAGCGCGGCGTGGTCGGGGCCCACCAGCGTCGCTTCGTCGCCAACGTCGGCGGACTGCGTATCGCCCAGCAGGATCACCGTGTGGCTCGCGCTCACGTAGCCGATCACCGGGCACAACTTCCCGCGCACGAGCACCTCGCACCCCTTCACGGCGCCAGTGGGATATCCGTCAACGTGCCCGATGGCGAGCGTCGCCGTCCACGCCGGTTTGTCCGTAGACCAGCGACGGTGGTAGCTGACCCCCTCACCCGCGGCCAAGTGATCGACACGCACCACACGCGCCTTGAGGCGGAAGCTGGGACGCAGTTCCCCGCGCGCCATGGCGCGGTCCGAGACGTAGCCGCCATAGAGCGCCAACCCGGGGCGCAGCGCGTCGAGATACGCCGCCGTGGTGCCATGCATCACGGCGTCGGACGAGGCCGCATGCAGCGGCCCGATGACCACTCCCTTGGCGCGCGCGTCCGATTGGAGCGACCGCATGCGCCGCGCCTGTTCGGCGTCGAAATCGGCGTCTTCGACCAACTCGGTGAACGCACCCTCGATCCGAACGGCCCCGGTGGCGGCAAGCGCCTCAAACCATGGGAGAGCCTCGGCGAATGGCATTCCCATGCGGTGCATGCCGGTGTCGACATAGAGATGCACGCGCACCGGCCGACGCGCGCGCGCCGAAACACGCGCAAGGGCTTCGGGAGCGGTCGCGAGCTGTGGCGACTGGATCACGTCGCGAGTCACCAGCTCGATCAATTCCTCCTCGCTCGCGGGACCCATGAGGAGTATTGGCTTCTGTATGCCAGCGCGCCGCAACGCCAACGCTTCCTCAGGCCGCACGACCGCCAGCATCTGGACTTCCGGAAGGCGCTCGATGATCGGGCCGGCCGTGTCCAGGCCCAAACCGTACGCGTTGTTCTTGACGACCGCGATGATCGGCTTGCCGCCGCCCAGTTGCGCCACAGCCCGCGCGTTGTGCGCGATCGCGCTGGCGTCGATCTCGATCCAGGGGTCAAACGTCGTCGGCGCGACTCGGGCCTGGCGGCGGTGTTCGAGCACGCCGGCTCCGAGGAGCGGCGCTCCGAGCGCAGCCGCGCCCGACGCGAGGAATGCGCGACGGCTGAGCATTTTACGGCCGAGCCGCCGGCGCGCGAGCCTCGCGTGCCCGCACGCCTTTGATCGCGCCTGTGATCATGCGATTTACCGCGGCGATCGAGAGACCGCCGGGATCCTGATTCGGGATGGTGGCGAAGCCGATGGCGGACGCCTTGGGATATCGGGCAAAGATCATCTCGAACAACTTCGCGAGTTCTTCGCTCGACGGTCCGCCAGGCACCTTGTTGCCGTGCATCGACACCTCGCGCGGATCCAAGACGTCCATGTCGATGTGGACGTAGATCTTGTCGACTTGATTGTTGAGGCGGTCCAGTTGCGCGAACACCGCGGGCGTGCCGAGTCGCAGGTCGTCGACGGTCAACTGCTCGATGCGCGACTCGTCCAAGAGCGACTGCTCCAGCGGATCGGTGAGCCGCACACCGCCCATGACGACATTGCGATCGGACAGCGGCAGATCGAGCTTCGCGTCGAGGCGCATGCGCGTCAGCGCACGACCAGTGGCGACCGCGACCGGCATCCCGCCCAATGAACCGCTGCGCGTGGTCTCCGGCGTGTTGAAGTCCGGATGCGCGTCCAGCCACAACATCCCGATCCTGAGCGGCTCGATGGTTGACCCCGAGCGCTGCAATCCGGCAACCATCCCCGGCATGGACGGACACGTCGCGTACAGCCCCACCGTGAAATAGCCCTCGCGTTCGTCGCGCGACACAAGATCCGCGAAGTGGCCCAACGCCATGCCGAGCCGCTTCCAGCCACCGTACTCGGTGTTTTCCTCGGGAGTCAGGGCCGACTCTTCGATACGCACCGTGGCGTTCATGCGGCGCAGCGTGTCCTGGATGCCGCCGCTCGCCATCGTGTTTGGGCCGACGGATGTGCCGTTGGGCGAGAACGGTTGTTTCACGAGCGCGACGCGCAACCGGCCAGATGCATCGGTGTACTTCTGTGCGACCACGATCGTCGGCAGCAGCACCAACAGCGCCGCAACGATGACAAGGCGTCTCATGCGCGGAATCTACGCCCGCACCGAGACCTCGCGAGGCCGGTTTGCTACGGCATCGTGGCAAGTGCGTGGGCCAACCGTGTGTCGGCGAGCCGACAGTGCTGTCCTCCTTCGCCCGGTACTTTTCTCCGCCACCTCATTTTCCTACACGACATGCAAGACGAACTGGGAGCGCGCGTGGGATCTGCGGCAATTAGACGTCTAGAACTCATGGTCCTTCACTTTTGGGCGGCCTGAGCTCGCGCCGTCGCCCTGGTTGGCCGCCGTTGTGTCGAACCTTGAGGCGCAGGACCCAGGCCCTGTCCGCCACGATCAGCTGACTAGAGCGAGCCCGCAAATCGCGCCGCGAAGCCGCGACCGCCTGAACCCCATTCGGCTCAAGGGGAAACCAAAACCAGCAAGCTGTCGCGTTTCATAGGGGAATCGGGCGTCGGTGCCGTGATTCCTTTCCCGCGATACCCGTTTCTGCCGGGAGAAACGGGTATCGAAACGGGTATCGAAACGGGTATCGCAGTCTCGGACCGTGAGGCGTGCCGGACCCGGGCGCGGAGTGCTCCACGCCCGATCCGACCTCCTCCTACGCGACCTGCTTCTTCCGTCCGAGCTTCCCAAACCGTTGGGCGACTAGGCTTTCCTCCGCGTCCCGGGTCACGAGGTCGCACGATGCGCGACGACTCGAGATAGTCAAACGTGTGCAGCACAATCGCTTCACCGACGAGCAGCGCCACGCCTCAAAGTAGATGCTCGTTCGAATGCGAATCGCCGAACCGAAATGAGCTAGGAACTTCTTTCCGACTCGGAAGTATTTTCCGCCGACATGTAAGCCGGTTCTACCTGAAACCCGTCGGCGCGCTGCCGACTGCTGTTGCATAAGTCGCTTTGTACCAGCTCGTTACGACATTGCAGTGCGCGCTGTGCTGGCCACCGGCCGCGAGACAAAGCGCGGCCCGCGAGTTGCCTTACAACATGGGTGTACGCGTCGCGAAATCTGGTCGCGATGCACTTCTCGGGTCGCAGCAGGAGTCACCCAATGCAGACGACACTCTGGAATTGTGAAGCGTTCAAGCCCCTGCGGCCGCGCCGTTCGCGGACTGCCGGGCAACGCACGTGGCTGGCTTCGGCTTTGCCTCTGTTCTTCGCGCTTCAGTCGTGCAGCGCCGGGATCACGTCACTCGACGTCATCGACGAGTGTGAGGGTCCTGGCTTTTCCGGTGCCCCGAATCCCTGGTTCAACGCAAGCGGAGCACTGTTGGCTTATCCACTGACACTCAGCAAGCTGTCAGCGATCGTGCCGATGGGAGACCTGAACCCTCCAGCGCATGTGTACCCGACAGAACACGCCTACCTCGTGCTGACGAACCCCGCCGCAGGCGTCGCCAGACTACAGGCGCCGGCGGGTGGCCAAGTGGTCCGGTTGTACCAGCCTGATGACAAGGGCTGGACAGTTGTTGTGCAGGTAGACACGAGTTTCTTCTACTACATCGGGCAGATCACACCGCTCGCGAACATCGCAGTGGGCTCGCGGGTGCAAGCGGGTCAGCGGCTGGGGACGAACAGCGGGCTCGCGCCCAGCGTCGCGTTTGGCGTCTACAATTTCAACAAGACGTCCAATGTCGGGATCCTCAATAGGTGCTTGGCGCGCACGTCGAATTACGCGGATTCACCGCTCAAGTATTTCGCGGGACCAACGCAACAGGCGTTGTATGACAAGGTCAAGGTAGATGGCCAGGCCACGAAGGACGGCAAGATCAACTACGACGAGAGTGGCAGGCTTGTTGGCAACTGGGTACTTGCCGGGAGCCTGCCTACCAGAGAGCTGGACCAGGCACTGGCATTCGTCTACGACGTGCGCAACCATACGCTCCGGATCTCGATGGGCTCGAGTCTCGCCGGCGGCGGGGTGTTCGCGGTGCAGCCAGGCGCCACAGACTTCGCGCTGGTCATGCAAGGCAGTGGTCAAACAAACTATCGGCTGTTTCCCAC
>Ga0206225_1000027_pt1 | contig 27133 bp, 56 predicted proteins | sample MancosB2_FD_155470 | JGI IMG/M metagenome (GOLD analysis project Ga0206225, IMG submission 155470) | Subsurface sediment microbial communities from Mancos shale, Colorado, United States - Mancos B2 | ecosystem: Environmental > Terrestrial > Deep subsurface > Rock core/Sediment | place: USA...
TCCACTGGAAAGGTTCCGATCGGAGCTAGAAAAATGTGATGTCGTTTGTGCTATCTGCCATAGACACAGAACATTTAGTAAAAAGCAATATTTAGAAAGACCGGAACGTGTATACCACAGGAGAACTAGGTCCGCGTTGAGGATTTCACAGAAGCAGATTCGTTCCGATCAATTACAAGTTGGCAAAATTCCTGTTCAGAAATGAGTCTGGTTCCGAACCTTTCGGCCTTGAGCATCTTGCTTGACTTCTTCGGAAGAACGGTGGAATTGGCGTTGAAGTCCTTGTTGGTCACGAGATACCTCGTGCCATAATCGGGCTGAGCGTTGAACGTACCGCCTGCAGACTCGATGACCTTGACAATCTGATCTCGCGGGAGACCGAGGTGTCCGGTGATCGAAAATGAAAGGCCGCGCAGAGCAGACCCACTCATTTCCAGTACTTCGATAATTGCCCAAAGGTTGGTCGCCTCATTTACTCGTGCCATCAGGTTCCTCCTCTCCTTGTACGCGCGAGTCGGGGCGATCGCAGCTCTAGCTTTTGAGCACACCTTCTATCACCACTTCGTCCCATATTTTAGTTATGTCATTTTTCTCTAGGCCATAGTTATGGAGTTCATGTAGACACAGTTTAAGTTCTTTAACTGATTTCTCAATCTTCTTGCTTATTCTGTTATTATATAAACCATAAACCACTTTATACGCGTCTATGACCCAAACAGGGTACCAACTAACGCGTTCTGATGGTTTCATTCCCATCTCTTTGATGATTTGAGCCTGGATTTTGATTTGAGCGTCCTTTGCCAAGGACGGCCATCTTAAGGACGGGCTCACCCAAGCAACGATGATAGTGGATAAAACCTTTGATATGAAGACAGGTGAGCTGTCACTATCATATAATTTGACATGAAACTCATGGCAGTGAAGGTACGTGTGAAGTCCATACTCCAACCACAGCATGACCTTGTTGGATGCTGAGAGTAATTGGACCGACTGATACCCGCTCTTTGTACTTCCGTCGATAATCTGAGCTATGTCAGATTTCGCAAAATATTCTGTCAGGTATTTGACCCATGCCTCCCTAGGCATGGTTCCGCCACTAGTATTAGGATCCCAGTTTGTTATGGGTTTTTTACTCATCAAGAACGTCTTTGATTACCAAAAGACTTTGGGCTTCTTCGATCATCGAAGGTGGAATTTGCTGAATAACGTGACCTTTGTTCCGAAAAAGCGTTCAGCGTGGTAGAAAACTTTGCGAATGAAGATTTCGTTCTTAAATAGGAACTCATAAGTTTGAGAACGTTGGACCGGATCAGACTTCGCCTCATCGGGGCATTCTGACATCATCGTGTTAAGGAATTTGCGGATGTCTTCGCGACATTTTTTCGAAATGTGGTCGCGCTGAAGAGCGCGATGGTTCATTTTGTTCTCATTCCGCTTTATCCATTTTTCGTAATCGGCGTTATCTGCCATCTGCATATGACTCGGGCCACCTCCAATGGAGGTGGCCCGACTCTGGCTTAGGACCGCGCGCCCTTCAGGTGGATGACTCGTCCGAAGGGCGGCTTGAACTTGGCTTCCTTATTGGTCACCAAGAACAGGCAGTCGCACGGAGGACGAAGACTCGGATCGATTTCCTCGACGTACCCGTCCGTGATGACCATGATGAGGTCGAGGGCCTCGGGATCCGGTACGTGCTTGCGGTACTCGGTCAGCAGGAGACTGATCGTGGTGCCGCCCCGCCCACAGACATGAGCGTTCTTGACCTGCGTCTTGTCCGTGACGCGGATCATCTTGTCCCAGTAGACCTTGGCGTCCCAGGGGACCAAGAATGCCTCGGCATTCCCCTGTGCGAGGGCTGCCTGGATTTCCTTGACCCCATTGGCAATGTCGGCGTCAGACATGGACCCGCTGCAATCATATCCTGCTAGCATGCGCGGCGAGAAGTCGTGCTTCCTCGGCAGATACATCCGAGGGTTCATTGCAAGCTGGCGACGGCGGAACCGCTTCCAGTCGTTGAGGTTTCCAACATCCTGGGCCTTGCGCTGGAAGCAGTGTCGGATGATGTCGCGAGGGGAGAGGGTCGGAGCCTGGAGCTCCTTGAGCATCGCTTCGATCTCAGCGGGGGTGGTGCCTCTCATCTGCGATGCCTGCTCGCTGGCGCGCATCATGTCGCTCATGACCTCATCCTTGGTCGATTCCGACCTCAGATGGGAGTCCATCGAGCCGACACCGAAATTGGGCGGAGCACCACATTTGGGACAAGAACCGGGTCCCCAAGGCTCACCGATCGGCAGGGCAGGGTTGAACGGACCGGGCCCGAGGGTCGAGATTCCGGTCTTGGGATCGATTGACATGGCCCCGCAGCCACCCTGCTGCTCCTTGCAGCGCCTCGGGCTCGAGAGGTGGTGCTTCATGATCTCGTCGTAGATCGACTCGGGCGAGCGGCCGTGCTGCAGCTCATCCGTGAAGCACAACGGCTTCGGGAGGTCCTTGGTGTTCTTGCCGTCAATCCACTCCAAGTACTCCTTGAGCGGAACGGGCGTGCCCAGAGCACCGCAGTAGATCTTGGTGAGCGGGACCTTGCGGGACCGTCCGCTCTTTTCGTGGTCGTGGACGATGACTCCGTTGACGATATAGTCGATGGCGTAGTTCCAGATGGACTGGTCCTTGCCCGCGTTCCGTCCCGGATCACAGTGGAAGAAGAGCATGTGATAGCTCTCGTGCATCATCACCGTCGCTACCTGGTCGCAATCCAACTGCGCGAGCCAGTCCGGGTTCCAGAAGAACCGCTTGCCGTCGGTGGCCGCGGTGTCGATCTCCTGGTTGCCAAGCTTCTTGACGATGAAGTGTGGCTTCGGGCCGGCGAGTGCGAAGAGGAACGGATTGCCCCCATTCTCAGGCAGCCTGAAGAGCCTGGTCATCGTGGAAGAGATCTTATCCTGGAGTTCGCCGAGAAGACGCGGATTCTCGGCGAGGAACCCCTCGGGGTCCTGGAGCCGAGCTATCGCGGAAATGATGTTTGCGCCCATTATGCCTCCGATATCGCGGGCACGACGCGCGCCCGCGTGCGTGGGACGCGCGGGGCGGGCTGATCGGCGATATCCAATTTAAAATACATCTATGAAATGAGAAGATTCGGAGGTTCTATACCGGGGGCGAGGAGTCGAACCTCGCGAAAGAAGGCCTACCCCAGTACTCATGCCAACACCAGCACTTTCGTGGGTTAGGGTGTTACCCTTCCAACCGCCAGCCCCTGGTATAGAGCCTCCGAATCTACGGCAGGTTATCCGGCCGAGTCTTGGTCCTGATCGTAGTCGTGACCGTGTTCCGAGAAGTGCGGGACTGCGAAGCCATTGCGCTCCTTGTCCTTGCGCTTCACCTTGAATTTGATGTAACAAGGCGCATTGGTCTCGCCCTCCGGCGGGATATTGACGATGCACACGAGCTCGAAGAGCGCCAGGGGCACCGTGAACACGATGATTTCGGACTTCCCACCCTCAGCGGGCTTGAGGGTTCCGGTAACAACAACCTGCGGATCGAACGTCTTCATTTGGAGATCTACCTTCTGGATCGCGGGACCGCCCCGCTGCTGGTTGGACGCGTGAGTGCGGCCGATCGTCGTATCGAGTTGACAGAATAACACAGGTAAGCTATAGTGTCAACTTTCATGGGAGAAAGTTCATGAAAGTTGACACTAAGATTAGAGTTTGCCAAATTCACGGGGAACAACCTTTAGATCAAATCCATTGGTATACATGTGATATGGGTGCCTGGACAAGATACCGATGTAAACTGTGTGTTAAGCAAACGCGTAGTAAACAATATCATCGGGACCCTGAAAAATCAAAGGCTGCAATAAGGGAATTCAGAAAACAGAACCCTGAAAAAGTTAAATTTTATTGGCATTCATATTTACTGCGCCATCCGGGGAAACAGAAAGAACTAAATTTAAAGCAAAATAAACGAACTGTTGATATTAGATTAAAAGTTATCCAACATTACAGTCGAGGCAGGAACCAATGTGGTTTCTGCGGTGAATCACGTATCGAATTTTTAGTGGTAGACCATATAAAGGGCGGTGGAACAAAGCATAGATCTAAAGTAACAGGAAATGGGGTATTATTCTATAAATGGGTAATTAAAAATAATTACCCAAAGGGATACCGGATCTTATGCCATAACTGCAATTTCGTACATGGGATGAGGAAATCGTCAACCTCAGCGGTAGCAGGCAAGTTGATTAAAGATGAATCTGAATTGACATATGGCGGTCTTTATTATAGAGAAAATGCTGAACACTTACGCAAAGCGGCTAAGGTTCGAAACAATAGTCGAAGGTCAAAGCAAGCTCGAAAATTGAAAGTCATGCAGCATTACAGCCAGTCTGAAAACCCACATTGTGCTTGTTGTGGGAAGACTGGACTTGAATTCCTGAGTTTAGATCATATTAATGGTGGAGGCAGAAAACATCGAGAAAAAATTGGAAACGGATCTATGTTTTATTCGTGGATCGTCAAAAACAATTTCCCAAATGGGTTCCGCGTGTTGTGCTGGAACTGCAATTTTGCGATGCACAAACAAACATGCCCCCATCAAATCGAAACGATCGGAACCGTATTATCGATTTGATGGGGGGCATGTTTGTTAACAATCAATCGCGTAACGCTTTACGAATCTGCATGAAGGTGGCCATGAGCTCGGGCACCTTCGTCAGCTCACACGCCTGAATCATGGGCATGTTGAGCGTAGACTTGGCCGCACCGATCTGGAACTCGCTCGGGAGCTTGGACAGCCACCCGAACACGTTCTTGGCCACCTTCTGGACGTTGGCGATGTGCTTCACCTTGTCTTTGGGCGTCTCGCGGCACATCTGTGCCACTACGTGGGAACCGGCGATCGCGCAGACCAACTGGCGGTCGATGCTCATGTCATGGACGTTGGGGTGCTTCCCTTCCTTGACCAGGGCGTCGATGATGGGCTCCACATGCCGGTAGTGGTCGAGCCACACCCGGAATTTGACCGCTGCCCCCATTCCAACCCGTCCCGCGACGAGCAAGGTCTGGAAATCGACCGTGTCCCTGTTGGTGGTGGCGTCGAGATCGCGTGCGGCCGAAGCCCAGGACCGGGGGCTCGGACGGCAGTACGCCGTGGGGTCTCCCTCGACTGACTTCCGGCTCAAGAACTCCTGGTTCTTGCTCAGGAATCCGATGACGAGCGGGTTCAGGCCGGTGTTCTGCGCCCAATCCCGCCACGCCTCGAAGCTGTGGCTCACCTTGTAGACCTTGCACCTGTTGGTGAGTGCGTGCGAGACCGGCTGGCTGAACGCGCCTTCGTCGGGCAGGTTGCCCGTCGCGATGATGGCGTGGATGGAGAGTTCGGTGCCGCAGACGCTCCTGAACTGGAAGAGCTCAAGCAGAGGGTTCTGCAACTCGGGCTTCGCCTTGTCGATCTCGTCCACGACGAGGACGCACATCTTCGGATGCCGGTCCTTTCGGGGCAACATCTTGGGGCTGGCGTACTCGACCACCCCGTCAACGATGATGGGGAGGCCAATCAGGTCGGGCGCTTCGAGCACGGAGAGATTGAGGTAGACTCCCTGGTACTCGCTCTCGGCCACCGCCTGCAAGGCGCATTCGGTCTTGCCGGTGCCGGCCTGGCCGAAGACCATGAGATTGCCGCCAGTTCGGATGTTGAACCGGAGCGCATCCATGTAAACGTCCGTCATTATCTCGACAATGTCAGTCAGCATATGATACCTTCTGTTCAGATCGCGGGCACCGCGCCCGCACACCGCAGGACGCGCAGCGCGGGCTGATCGCGTCCGTCCTCTTTAAATGTAATAATTCTACAATCAGCCATTGGTTTAAATGGATCCTCAGTTAAAAGAATACCTTTTGAAATTAAGTCTTGCAACCGACCGGGTTGCGGATTTCAAAATCTCGAAATGGCGTCTGAAAGCCGTAATAGCCGCCCGGTGGCTTTTACGATACGCGGCTCTTGCGGAAGAACCCGGAAGAGTCCATCAAGATATGCTTCGAGCACTTGAGAAATTATGTTCAAAATTAGATTCCCCTTAAGATTCGAAGACCTTCGTTACACAAGCCGTTTTCTTAGCCTCTTCGAGGATGAAATCCCAATCGTCCTCAGATAGAGCTTGGGCATTTTTCTGGCACATTACCCTTGTGAATGAACTAATCCAAATGGCCAGAAACCGTTGACGTTTCTCGTCCTTGGCATCAAACTCCGGAGTCGGTTCGACGGACCCAACTTTTCCTCGAAGGCCGTGGACGTTTGTCTCCCAACCGTTTCGCATATATCCACTCGGAACGTCTTTGCCTTTTGCACATTGGTCGCAGAATCCAAATGAATCAAACATCTTTGGGGAATTTTTGTTATAAGCAAGTTGCTCGTATACAACCCTGAAAAACGTGGTGGCCTGTTTGCCACAGCACTTGAACTTTTCGTACGTGCCAGGTTGATTGTTCTGACCTTTAATGTGTGCATACGAATATGTCTTCTTTTTCCTACCCGCACATCGCATTTAACGGCCTCCTCTTACGTCTACGATTTGGACCGCGTTCGGTTTTCCAAGAGTGTGTCATTCGTCCAGTACTTTCTGGATCACCAATTCCTGATCCGTCAATCCGATCTTCTTGGAAGATTCGGACCAGGACCCATACCTGGACCCGGACCAGGACCAGGACCCATACCTGGACCCGGACCAGGACCCGGACCAGGACCCGGACACGGACACGGACCCGGACCCAGACCAGGACTTGGACATGGACACGGATATAAAGTGATAATCAGAAAGAATCATGTGCTACCTGCGCATTATAGATCAAGTTTCCAGAATATCGTGTGTTACGAATTCATCTAAAGCTGTTTTGAGGACGGCTGGCTCCGCATCCTTGAACCGAAGTAAGACCTGCTTGACTTCGTCAATGATTTGTCTGTCGTAAGCTTCCTTAGCGTCGCCGATGAACTTATCAGTGAAGCTGATATTGGCTGCCTGCCCGTTGAGATCACTTATTTTCAGATTGATCCTTTCTCGGAACAACTCGTCGATGAAAGCCATGCCACGTTCACGGTAAGCTAGCTTGATTTTGTCTCGGGAACAATTGAAAGTCTTGACCTTCGTCCCAAGGTTCTGTTCGAACACTTGCATGAAAGTCGGGGTGTGTTCGCAAATATCGCCCGGATGGTGAAGTTTATCGACGATCGACCTGAACTCGGACGACCCGAAGTTCACCAGTCTATCGCTGAATCTGCAGAACTCGACCCCGAAAGCAGTTACGTAGAACTTCGGGAAGGGACGCCCTCTTTCATGACGGTTGAATTCGTATCTGGTAACCTCCAGGTTTGCGAAGATTCGCTCACAGGCAGCCACGTACGCCTTGAAATCGTCGGTCCCGATCAAAAGATTGCAAACACGTGTATAACTGGAAATACCCATCGCCGTGCACCTCGCATTGTGTCATACGCGCGCCGCAGCCCGATCGGCGCGTTTGCATTTGAGAAATAGAATAAGTTTTGCTGCTATTTCACCCCAATAGGAACCAATGTGCCAGAAGAGTCGCTGTCGCAGCTTCGCGTGCACTCGACACAAGGGTTATCAAATCATGCTACATGATCATAGTTTCATCACATCCCATACCTCCTTCTGACTCAACTTTTTAAGCAAGATTAAGGCCTGCTTACGAATTTTTCCCAGTTGAGTCGTGTCAAATTTTACGAAGAAAAAGTTTAGATGAGACCGCCAATCTCCGTTTACCGCGTCTGAACCGGACGAATACTTCGGATTCTGAATACTAACACAGAGTGAAATCAGTTGTGGAGCCGAATGCATGTTTAGATATCCAATTTCGGTCCCATTTTGATTTAGCTTATATGACGCATAAGCATTTTGGATGAGCACGAGCTCATACCCATCACGAGCCAGGACTCGTTTGAAGACATCAAGAATGTGCTTTGAAATACTTACTGCGGATTTAACTGTGCGTTCATTATGGCTACGAGTCTGTGGCCTCGGTACACCCACATTGCACAGACGCAAGGGCTTAGCGGATCGCCTCAAATTGGTTCCAGACATAATATACACCTAGCAAGGTTTTTATGTGTATGCTTTACTTAAGATAGATGCACTACCTACCTGAGATCGACGCTCTCGTTCGGGGTGTAATCCCTGGAGTACTGGATATTGCGGGGTTAAGGCCGCAAGCTGAATCACTAAGAAAACTAAAACCAATTACAACGCTCGAGCTCTTGAACAATGCTGGCGAAGCACTTTCGTGGATAAATTCGACGGACACAGAAGAGAGATGGAAGTCATTATTAGATGAAATTACGTTCTGGAGCTTTGCTCTTATGGCGTCGGCCTCACAAAACGACGGTGACATGTTCGAATTCTGTACAATCAAGATTCAAAATGTGATATCAGACGGATTTAAACCGTTCACTATTCATTAAGAATTCACTTTACAGTCCGGACAAATTACGATTCTGGAGCATATAATTTAAGTGTCAGAGCTCGAGTATTTCGAACGTCTTTTATTTCTCTATTATGTTTCGAATCATCATTTCGTCGCAGTATTCGGGCAGATGACCTCTCCTGCCGCGTCCATGGCGACCGCCCGGAACAACAGCCCCACAACGGCTGCATTCGGTCTGACGCCGAAGTGGGTTTTTCGTCATCCGAAATGACCGGTGGTTGTGCATCCAAGCGTCTTCGCGCACAAGGTCATAGTTGATTTTGTAATACGCTTCCTGGCGTCTCTCACCCTGGATCCGAATCACCTTTTTGTCGTTCACCAACTTCGCAATTGCCCATTCGACGTGGTCTCGTGGGAAGCTGGACAACTCCGTGAGTTGGGTTACAGTCATGGACAGGTCCCGATCTCGCATGGCCATGATGTACCGAATTTGGCTCATCTGAGCCAAGAGTTCGGTTTCACTTGTCTTTTTCATTTCGGACCAAATTTATGCCAGAGAACTTGGATAGCAAGACAGACAATGGCGCCTGCTACGAACCACCTTACTATTTCCAGTTGCGATACTTGTGACATCAGTTCAGATCGTCGCTCGGGAGCCGAAGTCCCATCCGCTTTGCGGCGCCACGTATGATAGCGCTAAAGAATTCGGTCGAGACGCCGTACTTTTGGAAGAGGAACTCAGTCTTCGTACCGCGTGCAACCAACGGAAGACGACCCGCATCCCTGAGACGCTGAATTGCACTGCTGTCAAGTGCTTCGCTCGTTGCGATGTTCTTTCCGTCATAAGCGTTTTCGATAAGCGTGATGAGTTCGTTGAAGTCTTCCTTGTCCATCACAAGGGATGTCATGCCCCAAGCCCCAGGCTGGCCCAACGGGCTAGGACCGGGAAATTCGAATCCGTGTTTTGTGATCATGGCCTGAGTATGAGCGCAATTTGCGCTTCCTCTAGTGAGTTGAAAGCGCTATACCAACGATTGAAGAAATCAGTTCGGATCCCGTGGTGGTTGCAGAACTTATATACTTTCATAGGACCGATTTCTATCGTCTTGGCAAGATAAAACATGGAAGCAGCTTTTCGGCACTTTTTGGTGCCGCATCGCGGCTTGAAATGTGTTTGCATCTTTATGGGCAAACTCGTATATGGACCCGAAGTTAAAATTACATCAAGACCCGGAAGATACGGACGAATGTCAAGTTCCCCACCTTGAAGAATCTGACATTCGCCCACTTACCGAATCAGGCAGTATTATCATTCTGGACGACGATGGGGACTACGATTAGCGCAGCTCCGGTTGAGCTGCGGTCGGCCCCTCGGCCGTACGCATCGCGGCTGCGCATCGCAGGAACACTTCTGCGTCGTGTGGACACGTACCGCGGACCAGAAGGGCGTTGAACACATCCGTGGGTGCGGCGCCGCCGCGAAGCGCTCGATAAACTCCGAGCGTGTTCAAACAAATGATGTCATTCATGGTCGTTAGGACTCCAGAGTTTGCTTGATTTCCCACAGATCTCGGAGTTGTGCGGCGCGTTGCCCATTTGGGCCTTTTCTTGTGCACTTCTTGTACAACTCCATCTTTTTAACTGGGTACGTGAACTCTTCGTTCGGAATCCAAGGCGTTCGATGATACCAGCCAGCGACGACCGTTCGCTGGTCTGCATCGGAAAGCTCATCGAACTTGACGTACCTCATCTCGTGGGTCCGGCGGGAATCGAACCCGCAATAGGCTGATTAAAAGTCAGCTGTGATACCGTTTCACCACGAACCCTAGCCGTTACACACTGTATCGATCAGATTCATGTTTTGAAGAAATTCGACCGCTTCGATTCGATTGGTGGAAATAAACTCGATGGTACCGAATTGATTTCGCGCCATCTTTTCGGTCCCGAAGAACGTGCGAAGCGCGTATTTGTGTCCCGCTACCTGCGCAAGCGGATGCGGCTTGCGAAATATCTCCGCGTAGACGATCCACCAGGTTTGGTGTAATTCACGGTCTCTCATATTGATGCCTATGATCGGACCGGGCAGGTTCGTTTCACCCCTGTTGTCGATTTTTGTGTCGAGGGGCGGGTGGCGCTGAGTGGGCACCTAACGACCACCACCGATCGCAGGTTATGCCCTCAGGTACTACGCGTAGGCTGGGCCTCAGTTATTTATATCTATAGGGTTGCGGTTTCGGGATTGCACGCCTGCGTGCTCGTCGTACGCGCTCGGCGCGTCGATCGCGCTCTCTGCTTTGCACCCCCGGAAGGACTCGAACCCTCATATGAATTGTCATGCAAAAGTTCACGCTGGGAAATTGTTTTTAACAACTTGTCCGCCACGCCAGAGTTGAACTGGCTCGCAGACCTTATAAGGATCCGCAGCTCTACCGGAGCGTCATGGCGGGGCTTCTTCCTTCAACCAGAAGAGCGACCCGTAGTACTTTACAATTTACGGACTGACTTCGAATCGAATCGTTTCTCCGGTTTCTCTATCAAACACACTCCATTGGACCTTGGCTTCGCCCATTGTGCCAATTACTATATTTAAGGCTTCCTCCATCGACTTGGCTTGGTCTATTCCCACGATAAGAGAAACCACAAACCGGTCACCCGGTTTGACATAAATAGAAGCCACTTCATCCCTATTGAATCCGTTCCCGAATGGCACGTCCCGAGTACGCGCACCATTTACAGATTACTGATGACTGGCCAGTTGGATAGGACTAAACAGTCAGTCAGATCTACTCATTCAGTACTTTCGAGATCACATATTCACTGTCCGTGAGTCCAATCTTTTTGGTGGAAGACATGGACATGGACACGGACCAGGACATGGACATGGACACGGACCAGGACCTGGACCCGGACCAGGACAAGGATCTGGACACGGATATGGACCTAGTCCTGGATCCGTACATGGACCCGTAGGGAGGAAGAAAGATCAAAGTTAATTCCTTCAGCTAGGAAACAGAATATCGACGAAGTCTTGATTATTTCCCAACACCATGTCGGCAAAGAAGTCATTGTTCAACGCGAACATCCGTTTAGCCCGCACGTGATTGATGACTTTCATACCGTGCCAGCCGGTCAGAAGGTGCAACGCAACGCCTGTGACCAGTCCGGACCGATTCAGACCCGCCGCACACGTTACAAGAACGCGACGACCCCCACGGACAGCCTCCGCGACCGCCTGCGCTGTGGATGCAACAGCCCGCATGTCGTTCTCGTTCATTCGATTCGTGTCATCCAACGGAACGCGCAGAACCTCAACGCCATCAAGTTTGCGAGTCCATTTTTTCTGAGTAAACTGAAAATCGTTAGCACACAGAACCAAGACTTGGAAGCCGTTCTGTCTGACGACCGATAGAGGAGTGGGAACCGCACCAATCCAGAGATTGGTCCAGATCTCATTCATATCGAGGCTTGATTGGTTCCAGCTCATGTTTCTAGTACTAGCTTGGCCACAAACTCTTCATCAGTCAATCCAACGTCTCTGCTGGAAACGGAAGGCTCCCTCAGCGGCCAATGGGGACCGGACCTCGAAACAAATTGGGGCCCACTACTACTGCCACGAGCTCGAGACCAAGTTGTGATCCATGACTTGGACGGTTGGAAGTAGCTAATCGGGTAGAGAAGCTTCACGTGATCTAGCTCAAATTTGAGGTGTCATAAAGTTCTAAGATTTCATTATCTCTGATATCACGATCTCGGCGCAATTGGGCTCTACTTCGTAATGGTCCATCGCTTCCTTGATGGTCTGTTCGCGCTCGACCTCGATCACCTTTAGACACCGCTTGCACCGGAAGCGATAAGAGTCGCTTCCGTACAATGTCTCACGGTCCATGTCCCATTCGTGAGCCTGAAGGTCCCCGCTGACTGGATCGTACTTTTTTCGCGCCACCTTGTCCGGGTCCAGGCCCTCTGCAATCAGAGCCTGGTCGATCATGTCTCTGAATGGATCCTCGGGCTTTGGCGGAGCGTCCTCGTGCGGAATTTGACGCGGCTCGAGATCATCGTCCGGCGCAAGCTGGACTTGCTCTGTTGCTTGGTTCGAATCTTCGACAGACTGGCCTTCTGACACAACCGCCTCAGGCTTTTTTTCTGTGCCGAGGACTTGGTCGAGCATATTCTTGAAACTCATGTACGGCTCCTCCCGCCTTCCGATCGTACACGCGACGGCGGCCGATCGGCGCTTTATAACTCGAGTACATGTTTTATGGTGAATTCCAGATCCGTGAGTCCAATTTTGGTAGAAGACTTGGACATAAACCAGGATCCGGACACGGACCTGGACCTGGACAAGGACCAGAACCTGGACCTAAACACGGACAAGGACCCGTACCTAGTCCTGGACCCGGACACGGACCTGGGTCCGGACATGGACCTGGAATAGGAAGAAAGAAAGATCATGAAGAAATAACTTGAGAAATGCTCGCGAGCTTGACTGCTTCTTCCAAGTCCTCGGTCGTCAGAAGACTCGACCCCTTGGCACGGGTTCGTACCCACTTGGATAACTCTTCCAACTCCCACCAACAAGTCAAGAACAAATTGGTGAGGTCTCGAAGCTTCTCCGGCCCCAACTTCTCCGGCCCCAAATCGACCAACTTGGGTCGAGGAGCCAGTACCTTCCCCAAAGCGATGAGTGCTTTCTCTTTCGAAGCATTGTTCCGCTTTTCGACGTTGACCGGCCGTTGTGCTCGCTCACGAGATGCTCGAACCGATTTTCGTTTCTTCTCGATGAGGGAGCTCGACTTCTCGAGTTGCGACTGCCTCAGAACTTCAAAATCAGCCTGCAACTTCTTGAGCACTGGTTCGAAGATGGGTTCAACCGCTTTCCAGAATTCGTTGATGAAGTAAACACTTGTTGCCTGCAAGGCGGTGACGACCGTGTTGTAGGCATTTATCAAGATGTTGGGGCAATCGCAATAACCTGATTTTTTGCTGAAATCAGCTAGGTTTGTCTTTGCCGCATATGGAGTCGGAGAAGCGGGTGGTTGATTAGACGACAGGAATGGGCTGGTCGCAACTATGCTCAGATCTAGACAGATTTCCTTGTCAATCTCTTCCGTTTTATGAGTGTAGACATTTTGCGGAACGTTGGCATAAGGCTTCGGTTCACCCACTTGGAATGTCATTGCTGACAAAGCGCGGTAAACGGCCTTGAAGACTTTTATATTCCCCTCAACGCCGTCTGGCGGCTGCTTGGCGGTTGCGTTCGCCTTGTGGATCAGGACTTCAATACTAGATAGTGCTTCTTTGTCAGGCATATGCGGCTCCTCCGATCGTGGGACGCGCGGGCCGGGCCGATCGGCGGCTATGTTTCGGCGGCTGCCGCTGTCTTGCTGAAGGATGTCCTCCAGAGCGGGCAAGTGGATTAGCCCTGGGAATGCTCTTCTTACCGTTGCTGTTGCGGGAGCGCGTGCTTCCACTCCGAGAGTTCGACGATCGAGGCTCGAGCCACGAGGGACCAACCGGGGATGGGCTCCACTTCCTGGAGCGTGCCCTTTGCGAGAGCATCATAGTATCGACCGGAGTCCGGGATCCAAGCTGCATTCTCGAGTTGGTAATAGCTCTTCGTGATACCGACGATCTTGCCGGTGTAGTAACCAGTGACAGTCTTGATGAAAACGGATTGGCCCTTGAGTTTCACAGTTCCTCCTATGGATTGTTGATCAGGTTCCACTCGCCGAAATTGAGATGTTTGATCTCAGGTTTCGAGTCGGACTTCCGGTCGTCCGGATCTCCGTAAAGATGCGGCTCAAAGGTCAAAATCAAGTTCTCGAACTGCGGCATCTTCTCTGAACGTCCGAGCGCCTCCTCGTTCTCGGAGAGAAAACCGAAGAGCTCTTCCTCGGCTTCGCAACCGAGACTGACGCGGAAGGCGGTCTTCGGGAGCGTTCCCATTGCGGCCCGGTGAGGACGCACAAACTTCATTATTTCCTGGTCGTCGAACTCGACCCAGAAACCAGGCTTATATTCGAACGATGCCGGCTGAGCCGGAGGCGGAGAACCCGGTTGCTGTGGTGCATTTGTGGTAGTCATCGAGCTCCTCACAGGCGCAAACCCGCGTCTGATCGCGGGACGCACGAGCCGACGCGATCGCCCAGAGTTGTTTTAGACAACAGGAGGCTTGGCCTCCTTCGGAGGCTGAGCTAGATACTCCGTTTCACCATCAACGAACGTGACCTCGGTGTAAGCACCACCAGCAGGCATTGCCTTCTTCGACTCTTCGGAGAGGTTGGCCTGAGCATCCTTGAATGTTGTGAAACATGACTTGCATAGCGGGCATAGACGCTTCGAATGCTCGGCCCGGACGAAGCGATCTGCCTTCTCCTGGCAATTGCGACCAGTGTTCGAGCCATTCCAAAAATGACACTTGACATCACTCATTTGTTTCCTCTCCTTGTTTGACAATTTTACATGTGGGACGACTAGATCTACACTCAAGATTCTAGGATCTGCTTCAGAATACATTCTTCATCCGTTACACCAATGTCAGACGAGGAAATAGAACCGGATGACATTCCCCTTGATGATGAGCCAGCAACTGAGGTCGTGTACCAACCGGAACGTCCTCTAGATCCGGACGAATGCCCCATGGAACTAGAAATAGCTATCGACCCATACTTCGTACGCGATGACGACATAGAAACAGAAGACAGCCTACTCTGTGAGTGGGACGGATGATCATAGATGTGTGGGGCTAGCATCATTCATCCAGTATCTTCTGGATCACATATTCATGATCCGTCAATCCTATCTTTTTGGAAGATCCGGACCCGGACCAGGACCGGGACTTGGACCGGGACTTGGACCCGGACCCGGACCAGGACCCGGACAAGGACCTGGACCTGGACCTGGACCCGAACCCGGACCAGGACCTGGACATGGATCTCGACCCGGACTGGGACACGGACTCAGATCCATGAAGATAGGGAGGAAGAATCATTCTTCCAGCACTTGGTTAGCTACAACCAATCCGCAATCCACAATCATGCCAAGGATTTCGAGAATACCATCGGTAGGTACCCAGTTCATGAACACAATCATGCCACAAGCACGGCATTTAGCATGACTGTGGAACTTTTGGTATTTCTCCGGAATCCACAGAGAATGACCAAGCCACGGCGTGCGAAACGGGCCGGCCGGATGAACATTAACCGACCATTTGCCGGCTTTGTGAAATTCCCAATCGTGCTTAATCATCAGTCCCGGTCTTCACGCTTCCAGGCAGACTCGCGCTCCTTTGCGCGGCGCTCACGCCGATCGCGAAGGGGTCCACCTTTGCAATGAAATATTGCTGTGATAGCTTCGTATGAACGAGGCTTGGCGAGCTTACGATTTGGCTTTCGCTTTGACATTTGGATTGAAGACCACTTTGAAAGTTTTCCAACCGGTATTATGGGCAAACTGCCAAAGTCCGGTGTTGACGTTAGTGACGATTCGAGCTTCGACACCATCCATCAGGACGAAGATCGCTCGCCGGTATTTTAGCACACTGCCATTCGGAAGCTTAGCCAGAGCCTGTCGCATTCTCGGCCGCAACTTTCTGACGAGCTGCCGCCTTCACTGCAGTCCATTCTTTCTTGCTGAAGGCACTTCGTAGCGCGCTACCTTTGTGTGGGTTCGTCATTCCCGATCGTACAATTGGGGTGAGCGGATCGAGTCCTACGCCCGTGCAGACAGTCCTTGGCCCGCAAACACGGGAATATCGGGCGAGGATGCGGTCACATTCATGACTCGAGAATCTCGTAGAGAGATTCGCGTTCCTGCATCCCGACCTCGCCGAGAGTCTCGTCCGCTGTCTCAAGGCGGAGCTTGAATTCGTGGGTAAGTGCGACGCGAAGCGCCTGCTGGAACGTCGAGAATGGGCCGCCATTCTCGTCGAGCTTTTCGCATCCACCGTCCCATCCGCTGTCATGACTGTAGTGAGACCAACTGAGCCCGATATACCACTTTTCGTCCTCGAGCCCGGTCATGGTCGTTTGAACCGAAGCCTCTGATGTATTTCGGGATCTCACGAATGGCGAGCTTGAGGCCATAACTCTCAAGCTCGAGGCGAATTTGCTGGTAAGGCCGCCTGGTCCTGTAGGCCAGGGCATGCATGTCGTCGCAGCCGAATTCTGCCGAATCTGTGTCCAGGCAGAACTGGATGAAGTCCTGAACTGACTTGTACTCCGGCGCGGAGCGGAACGTGATTCCCATCGGGTCCTCCAGGAGAATACACGCGGGCCGCACAGCACGGCCCGGCGCCGTGTGGGACGCCGGGCCGGCCGCGATCGGCGCTGTTGCGTTCAGCAGTTGGCGGAAAAGACCTTCGCCACCTCTTCCAAGGCCGGATTGGCCTTGATTGCTTCCGAACGGAAGTGGCGTGCGAGCTGCCTGCTGTAGCAGGGTGCGATCTTGCAGACCAGCGCCTCGTCCTCCAAGGAGAGCTCCTCCTTGGCGATCAGCTTGCGAGCGATCCGGCTGCCGTTGACCGCATGGGAGCTCATGAAGCCCTGTCGGTTCTTCGTGACGGTGGTGTCCGTGCTTTGTTCGTAGTCGGTCTGAAGAGTGAACAGGATCACCATCGCCTGAAGGCGGAACTCGTGCGAGGCCTCGAGCTGGGCCTTGATGGTGGACTTGCTGGTGAAGGGGTAGAGATTCGACATATCAGTCTCCTTGGTATCCGCGATGCCATCGCGGCCCCGTGCCGCGCTGCCGTCTCACACAACCAAGGACGCACGAACCGGCCCGATCACTGCTAGTTCTTTATGCCAGATTCTCTTTTATGAAATCGGTTGCAAATTTATTGAGGAATGGGAGAACCTGGACCCCGATTTCCATCGCCCATTCGTCATTCGGATTCCTGTCCAACATCTTTTGTACCACTCAAAAGGATGAACGCACGCCACATGGGCATATCCAACGTATAAACGGACTCCGTGGGTCTATTGGCCATGAAGCGCAGCCGAGCTTTCACCAACTCCGCCGTCGTGAACGTCAGCATTTGATCCTTTGCACGAAGGTATCGCGCACGTGCATTTTCCCCTTCCCGGTTTTCGGAAGGACTAGTATATTTACCGATCATTAGATTCCTCCTCTTTATAATTTGACGCGCACGTTGTGCGTCTTGTTGACGAACTCTGCGCTCAGCTTGTGTTCCCCATAAAACTGAAGATCCCTGACGTGGCAATCGGGAGGATGGGCCGTTGTGGTCCCACAATTGACACACCTGCCCATCGTCATGGACGAGAAGAAACCGAACAACCCCTTATTGCTCACGGAGTAAGCAGTTTCTTCGTTACGCCAGGTTTCACGCCAGGTTTTGGTCATCCGGTCGATGCGTTGCTCCGCGCGATGTTCCGAGCGATAGAACTTTGGGAATTCAAACACAGGCTCGCCGTCGATCACACTGGCCTTGACCGGAATATTCTTGAGACGATTCAGTTCATCCAGGTCGGTTTTCGTCTCGTACTGAAGTTGCTTGACCCCGCGCAACGGCCCCGCACCGCCACAAATGCGATCTTCGAAGAGTTTCACTTGACCCCCTTGAGCGTCCGCCCCTTCTTGACCGAGAGCTTGAGCTTCTCCAACACATCGTGGAACTGGGTGTGAACCTTCCCCGAGACCTCGACTTCGTCCTTCTCGAAGTGTCGCAGGAGTTCGAGCGCGGTTTCGCTGTCTCCGAACTTGACCTGCTCCTCTACACGCCGGCTCATCGTGTCGAGTGCGGTGGACCTGTCCAGATGTGTCTGGACCACCGAGACCACTGCTTCGGCCAGACCTGGTAGCCCCTTGTAGAGCTTCTTGTAGATCACTTCCTCGAGCTGGCTTCCTTCCTTGCCGAGTTCGTGCATCTTCTCGAGGAGATCACGGCGCTTCTTGTCACGAGATTTGACCAAGTCCCGGAACTCACCGATCGTCATCTTCTGGTCCATCTCCGCCATGATGATGGGCTCGGTGACCTCGTCCACTTCGGTCTTCAGCTTCTGGCCCGCTGCCTTCAGCTTCTCGACCTTGACGATCATCGCGGCCGTCTCGGGGTCGATGATTTGGACCGCCTTGGCGAGCGACGGGAGTCCCTTCAAGATCTCGTCGGCTCGCTGGTGGACGACCTTGTCGAGGTCGCTGATCTCGCGTCCGCCAACTGAGTCGATCTTGTAAGCCCCATGGCGAGGTTCCGGAATCTCGTCCTGGAGGTGATGACCGACGTATTGGCCGTGACGCTGAGCTGAGTCCCCGTAGACCTTGTTCATGTGCTGCTGGCCGATGAACTGACGCCGGAGGGCGGTTTGCATCACCAGGTTGGCGGTGCGTTCGAGCAGGAACCGCGCGACCCGGACGCGCGACTGGAAGGAGGAGACGAACTCCGACTTCTTCTGGTCGTTCCAGCACTGGATCTCACCGCTGGCGGCGACGGTCGTGAGCATCGTGTCGGGGTTGGAATCGAGAAGCTGATCGCTCATTTTGAATTCCCTTTCATCGTACACTTCTTGAAGACTTGTGTCACTCCGGCCTCGGTGGCGGCACGGTCCGGACGAGGCGACTGACCTCGATGAGCGGCAGTCCCTTGTGTTCCGCCACCTGACGGGCCGCATCCTGACGGCTTTCGGCGACGGTCAGCACATCGAGCTGGACGCGCTGAAACTTGTAGACGCCGGTCATCTTGTGAACGACGCCCGTGGTGCGAAAGACCTTCATATCGAGCCTCCTTTGAAATCGCGGGGACGACGCGCGCCCCCGCGCGCCTGTGGGACGCGCGACGACGGGCGATCGGCCTGATCGCTTACGAATTCAGTATTTCGGCCGCCAGATTGCATCAAGATGTGAGAACTTCTTCGAGTGCGAGTGGAAAGAAGGTTTGGGTCTCTGAGTCCCAACGGTGCTGGAGCTCCGGAAGTTCTGCGCGAGTCGGAATCCGGTACGTCGCTTCGCGAAGCACATGCGAATGACCGAGATTGCAAACCTCACGGATTTCGGGAAGAAGTTGGAGCTTCTTCCATGCATCGTCGGGAATAATGCCATGAGATTCACAATTGGTGTCGTCCACCGAATTGGAAAAGGCGGATAGGGCGCCGCAATGACATTTATATACTTCTTCACTGCCCTGCCATTGGGGCTCCGTGGTGAAGAGGTGCCCGTTTTCGCAGATGTGCTGTTCGTGGCCTTCGTAACTCACTTGTGTTTCTCTTCCTGCTCACGGATGAGACGTTCGCGCAGTTCGATCGCAGCCCTGAGTCTGCTCGCAGCTCCGGCCGGCGGGTCTCCGTGAACCGGCAACTCGGACCGCTCGATGAAGGCGAGCGTTTCCCGCATTTTGCGCTGAGTTTCCATCAGTAGTCTTGCCACTCGTGAGTGATCTCGAGCGAGGGGTAGTGGGCTTCGCTCTGGAGAACCTTCGTTTTGCTAGCATACACCTTGGTGGCGATGCTGATTCGAGTAGGATTGCTGGCGTCGCCCCACCCATAATTGGCCTGTTTAGCACACACCTGGTTGTACTTCCCCTTGATGAGGTCGTACTGGGCGTTCGCCACCTTCTCGTACATGAAGCGGAACCACTCGGACTTGGGCATCTTCTTGGCAGGGCTTCCCATATGTGGCCTCCGGCGCATTATACGCGCAGCAGCAAACGATCGGGCTGATCTGGCTCAGTCCTTGTAGCCGGTTGAAACCGAGACTGGCATCTCGGTCGCGGCTCGGATGGCGCGTTTTGTCTGGCGTCGGAACGTCCTGTGGGCCTGAGTCTTGTGCATGCCCTTGGTTTTACTCGACGCATGTCGACAAGTATGGCAGTTGCACGAAACGTATGCTCTCATTTGGTCCCCGTCGAGATCTTGAAGACTGCCACCACCCTACAGAACGTTTCCTTGTCGAGGAGTTCATAAAGAACGGACTCGATCTCTGCCTTGGTCGTGTCGTCCCCGACATGCTTGAGAGCATTATACAGGTCGCCGAGCTTGACCGTTTTGGCTACCTTCGTGACTCGCGCGAAGTCTCGCTTGTTGAGCTTCATGGCAGCTCCACCCAATTCGAGAACACTTCTTCCCCGTCCACCTCGACGCGGAAGCCGCGACCCTCTTCGTAAGCATCGTTGACGTCCACCATGGCTCGGTCTTCGCTCCACTGCCAGACCTCGGAGCGGTCCCACTCGTTGTTGGTGTAGATGACGTAGATGCTCTTGGCCGAATCCGGAAACCCTCGGTAGGGAAGTGCACCGACATAATTCGCGAAATAATCACGAACCTCGTTGATGTCCTTGAGTTCAGCGAACGCTGAGGCGTCGCATCCGTCTTTGAGTGTGATGTGGAGCCAGACCTTTTTGTCCATTGGCCTCATCCCGCCTTTCGCAGCGTCTCTTTGTAACGAGCGTACTCGGCCCGCATGCCGATGAGCAGAGTCTCGAGCTCCTCCTTCGTCAAAGTCTCGGCCGGCGCCTTCTTCGCGAGACGCAGCTTCGGCGCGGGCAAGATCACGCCCTTGGCTCGCTCTTCGGCGCGTTCCTTCGCAGCCTGCTTCTTCGCTTCGACCGCCTGCTCGTAGCTGAGCTCGGTCTTGAAGGCGAGGCGCCACGCGGACTCGCTCTTTGCGATCCGCGACTTGGAACCAGGCTTTACGACCTGGACCTTGTCGGTGAGTTCCTCGTCGCAACCAACTTCCTTCAGCGAGCGGATCTCCGGCACCGTCTTGCCGTAGGCTTCGGCGAGCACGGCGGTCGCGAAGATGAGGGTTTCGATCGATCCGGACTTGGTGACGTATTCGAGACGGTATGCCATCGTGATATCCTCCGAGCGGGAAATACGCGTGCGGCGCGTCGCGCCCCGCGATCGGAGGACGCGCGCCGGGCTGATCGCGTCGATCCGTTGGGAAGCTAGCCGGTCTTCACGAGACGAGCGCGCTGCTTCTTGGCGCCCACGCCCTTGCCGAAGCGCCGGTCGAGCGCTTCGAGCTGCTCCTTGGGCGAGAGAGCCTGCCACGTGGCCTGGCGCACCTCGGCCTGCTTGCGGAGGGTTTCACGGATCGACTTGGTTTTGGGCATCGTCATGTCAGGTCTCCTCTTCGTTGGTGGTGGCGGCGACTGCTTGAAGCTTGGCGATCACTTCCTCTTCGGTGCCGATGAGGAAGAAGATGGTTCCGAGGTCTCCGTGGGAATCGACCTCGTGAGCGAAGACGGGACGCCCTGCGGCCTTCAGACCGAGAAGGTATCCGTTCTCGAAGATCTCGACCGTGTCGGATCCATCGTCGGACCCTCCCGTGCAGGACGAGTCTGCGACTTCCTGGAGAGCATCGAGCTGGTCTTCGTCGAGCTGATCGACCAGCTCGCGCATCGGGGCGGTGAAAGGTTTGAGCATGGGCCGGACCTCCGCCCGATCGTACGGCGCGCAGCAAACGATCGGCTCAACCGCGTTCGAGCAACTCCGGCGAGTTCGTAGATCATGCACTCTATACGAAGTGGGACAGGTGAGACTCGAACTCAGTACGCCGGGTGGGACTCGAACCCACAGCAAACAAGTTTATGAGACTTGGACTCTACCTATTGAGTTACCGGCGCAAACGAACCCAGTGAGTAGCAAGATTCATCGCACTATCACGGACTTATCGCATCCCCATGCAGTAGGGATGTGTCATGTAGTTGACATGGTAGGCACCCTTGGCTTGGTCCCTCAGCTGCTTGATCTCGTCGCGAATGGCCTCCACCATGAAGCTCCCTGCGACGAAGCCTCGGGCATAAGCTGAGATTTCCTCGAAGTGGGGCCAGATCTCGCTCTTGGCCGCCAGTTTGGCGGCATTCTCGGCGTTCACTTCCAGGTTGTACTCCTGCTCCGTGGAGAAGGCGACGCGACGTGGCTTGGCGTACACCGCTTGCTTCCCAGCTTCGTATTCGATGGAGAAGCTCACATTCTTGAAGACTTCCGAGAGCTTCTTGGCGAGTACGAGAGGATCCGTCGCCGCTGTGACGATTGGATCCTTGAAGAACGTGCACACGTTCTGCCGGGATTCCTCCAGTCTCTCGTTGGCCAGATTGATTTGACTGATGAGTTTGTCTTTGGTTGCTTTGGTCATGTTTCTCCTATGTTCGGGTAGAGAGTGTCCACGTCCTCGGGACGAACTTTATCGAGTCCGACCCCGAGCTTCATTCTGAGCGACGCCTGGAAGCGTTCGATCTCGAGTGAAGCTTCCGGGCAGAGCATATCAAGCTCGTCGTTGACGATCAGACTCGGCGCCATCACCCCCTTGACCAGAGGTAGCTTCTTGCCATTCCAGAAGTACACCGTTTCAGCGTAACGGTCCCGACTGAACCCCACCTCGTAGGTTCGATTCTTCACTTGGAATGTGAGCCAGTATTTGCCACCAGAATCTTTCGTCCAGACTGGCTTTGTGTTCATCAGATCCTCATGCACTTGGCGAGCGGATCTGTGCCAGGGAATTCGGAGTCCCAGTCTGATTTCTTGTTCTCGAAGATGCCGTAGCCGAGTTTGTTGTACAGGTATTCGGCAACACACCTGGTGGACTGTTGGTCAGGCCGCGGGGCCTGCGGCCACTTCTCGCCCATGAAGTCACCGGCCCAGTTGGCGAACATCCGGGCGGTGTGAAGCCCGTCGTCCTCCTGCTGGTGCTTGTTCGGTCCTTCGGCCTGGTAGCGCTCTTCGCCGAATTCGCCGTTTTTGATCGCACAGTCCAGCTCACGAATCACACCGTCTGCGACGAGCTGCTGCCAAACGGCGCGACCGGACCTGGTTTGTTTGGTGACGCTGGGCATCGTTTACCTCCAGTAGCAGATCTTGACCGTCTCGGCCTTGCCGCTCTTGGTCTCGACGGTGGAGACGTTGGCGTAGTGCAGGTGCGACCTGGTCAGGGCGTGCTGCTCGCAGACGCGCTTCTTCGGAGAGTACACCGCGACGGCGGGCTTCGGTATGATGATCTCGACCGGGGCGAGCTCGACCGGGCCGTACTTGATGTCGGGTCTGGTCGGGATCTCGAGACCAGCGCTCCGCAGCTCCGGCTTCTGTTTGGCCGCTGCGGGCTCCGCCGTCAAGACGGCCCCGAGGATCGCGAGAGTGAAGAGTTCAGCGCAAATCACGACATGGATGTTTCGCATAGATTCTCCTCAGGAAACCGGGCGGATCCAATTGGATCCGCCCGGTTTCGGTTTGGTCAGTTGTGCTCGATCTTCGCGACCTGGATCCCACGGGCCTGTGCCCAAGCGCGGATTCGCGCCTCGGTCGTGAAACGACCCCTCTGGGTCTTCGGCAGAGGGATCCCCGGAAGGGTGTGGATCTTTCCCGTGTCATCTATGATCTTGACCATGGTATGCGCTCCCCGCGTTAGAAAGCGAGGACGCCAAGCAAGACGCGCGGAACCTCGGGCAGAGGGATTTCATTGCCGGTGTCGGCGGGGGTACACAGGATGAGTTGGTGTCCTTCGACCACCGGCCCGCCACGCACGTCCATGGATGCAAGTACGTTGTCGTTGTCGTCGAGATGCACGAGGACGAACGCCTTGGACGAGTGAAAACTCTGCTCAAGCTTGACGTACCCGCCGACAGTAGTGTGTGCAAGTGCACTGAGGGGTTCGAGCATTGCCTCAAGGCGTTCTTCGAGATCTTTCATGTGCCCTCCCTAACAGGCGTTGGCGACGAAGAAACGCCGCAAGCCGGTGTGCTTGCTGAGCAGGTTCGGGACTTCCTCCGGGTCTTCGCACGGCTCCGCGCCGAGTGGCGCACTCTCACGCACGTCCTCGTAGTCGAGGCAGTTCGCGAGTTCCTCTTCCGAGGGAGCACCGACGAAGTAGGCGTACCAAGCAACACTGTCAGTGTTGGCGTGGTTGGTCTCGAGTTGAACGTAGACGAGTTTGGCCACTTGTCACCTCCGCCCCGCTGTACGCGTGGGCCGCCCGAGTCGCCGCACTGGCGTGGCATTACTCCGTTTCGTCGTCCTCGTCATCGCAGTGGTCCTCTTCGCCGAGGTCGCGGGCTGGTTCGTCACGGAGCTCGATGAGAAGTACGCCTTCTCCGCTGTCGTCCTCCCAGATTCCTTCGCCGGGGTTCCGTTCGAAGTAGCCACGTGGAACTGCGTTGACGACGTCTCCGCGACGTTGCCCGTTGCAGCCGAGGTTGAAGATGAGCAGATATTTGTTCATCAGGTCTCCTGCACTTCCTTGAGAGAGATTTTGCTGGCCATTCGCTCGCCTCCACACGCCGTACGCGCGGCGCGGCCGAGTCGCCGCCTGCACTTAGCAAGATATGCCTGCCAAATTTGAAGAATTTATGATATAAGTGCAGAGGGCAGGTGTTTCGTGGGGATTTACGAAACACCTGCCCTGATTTGCCGCGACAGAAGGCTCGGGCTGCCTTGCGCCAAACTCATTCGGAGTGAGGCGCAAAAGTTTGATGCGGGACTCACTCCCGCGCGGTCTGATCTTTGTTCATGCTCACCTAGTGACTCTCTAGAAGCTTGGTTCACTCAGACAAACGGAGCCGAGTTTGAAGACCCCGTTGTTTTCTCTTCTTGAGTGACGCCGGGCTCACCCCGGCACGCGTTCACCAAAGAACATGAATTTAGGCATCGATGATTCTCCCTTTGGCGTATGCGGCGCCGAGCGCAGGAGGCCATATGAACCAGGAGTGATCCACGGGGCAGCGGCCGGCGCCGCACGCTGTGGGACGTGCGGCGCGCGCCGATCGCTTACCTAGGCTTCGAAGTCGCCCTCGACGACATCATCATACTCGTCCATTGGATTCTCCTTCTTGCCGGTGGCTTGCTCCTTTGGTTTACATATGTGCCGTATTTTAACGAATAATACGGCACATATGTAAACAGAAGAGCTTTTATATGATAATAAGAATTTTTATAAAATGTTAATAGTTTACATAATTTAAATTAAGAAACCGATACTCTGGTGGCCTTCAAAGGCATATGGCAGGAAGCTGGCTATTATACTACCACCCGAAATGCGAAATGCCGCGGAAAATACCGTCCTGAGGCTCTCTTGGGTATCAAAGACCTGGTTCAGAGGGTAAAGGGTAGTAATGCGGGACCGAGCGAAGCACCGACCACCTACGGTAAAGCAGGTACGTGATGCCACCAACTTGCGCGATCTAGGGCCGGATCTTTGAGGAGAATCTTTGAAATATGCCATAGGCTTTGAAGCACATTGGCACTATTAGTTTTGAGGAATGGGTAACCGCCCGAACGACCAGTGTGTATCAAAGCGACTTGTATAGCAGGGATCTTTGAAGTATCCCATAGCCAATCAGTGAAGCAAGAACCAACTGGGTTGAAAAGCAACCTTAGAAAAGGACCTAGTCAGTGAGATTGAAGGAGGAGCCAGCCTTCGACCTCTGAGGCACTAGGTCCCTTACTAGGGGTGCACTTCGAACGAGATAGCTAAGGGCGCAGTTGGCAGTATACCATAGCTGCGCAAAATATCAGGTATGATTCTTCTTCCGAAAGCCCTTCGGCAAGCAGAAGAGCACGAACCTCGGACACAGGTTGTTCGTACGCGAGTTTTCGTGCACTCCGGCGAACGAGCTTGGCCCAATTTTCCACGAGACTGCTCCTTTAGACTCAGATCCCTGCCATAGATCTTACGAAGCTATGGCAGGGATCCCGGCCTCAGTCGAGCTGCTCTTCCAGCTTCTCGAGCAACGGAATCGCGAGCTGGAGCTTCTGGTTCGCCGAGATGTCAGCGTCTGCGAGGAGTTCCCAGATCGTCGAGATGATGGTCTGGGTCTTCTCAGCAACCCCTAGGGTAGGGGCGCGAGTGGTGGGTGGAATCTGAGTGAGATCTGTCACCAGTTTCATCGTATTCTCCTGTACGAACCTGCGCGAGGGGTAATACGGGCCGGAGCAACCCATCCCACCCCTCGCGCAGATCTATGCTAGAGGGCCTTGAGGACAAATCGCATCAGTGTGACGACGTCCGGGGACCGGCTCTTCCCTCCCGGGGAAGGGTGGTCTGGAGGACCCGCACCCACTCGTTGGTAGGCACCTCCTCGCTCTCGAAGTCCGCCGCCTCGTCGAGCCAGGTCTCCTCCGGCTCCAAATCCTCGTCGAGCTCGAGCAATCCCATCGTGATTCCTACTGCGGGAGAAGATCAGCTCCCGCCCTGAGGATCCAAGCGAAACACTGCTGTTGGATCCTCAGGGCGGGAGGCGCCCGAAAGGGCGCCTCACCTCCCCCCAGGTCAGCGGACCGAGAAGACCCCGGCCCAGGCGGCCAGCTTCGGGTCGTTGCACATCGCCTCACGCCGGAGCTGGACCGTCAGCTGCTTCGAGTACTTGCAGGCGATCCGGGGGATCCGGGTGCGATCCTCGTCGCTGAGGTCGGCCCCGTTGACGAGCTTCTCGCCGATCAGAGTCCCGTGCCAGGCGTCGGAGCTCATGAACCCCGCCTTGTTCTTCTGCTCCGTGTTCCGGAGCGCCTGCTCCTTGTCGGTCTGGAGGAAGTAGAGCATCGCCACGACCGCTTCCTGGACCTCGGGCTCGGCCTCGAGGATCGCCTTCACCACTTTCTGCCCCACGAAGGGATAGGCAGGTGGCTGGGCGACGACCGGCGGAATCTGCTCGGCGAGGAAGGCCATGACGCTGGAGAAGGTGCTGAGATCGTTCATGTTGGTATCGCTCCGTTTCGCGGGGAATCCGGTGCCGCGCGGCCCGGCCCCGTGCCGCGCGGCAC
>Ga0206225_1000028_pt1 | contig 26276 bp, 16 predicted proteins | sample MancosB2_FD_155470 | JGI IMG/M metagenome (GOLD analysis project Ga0206225, IMG submission 155470) | Subsurface sediment microbial communities from Mancos shale, Colorado, United States - Mancos B2 | ecosystem: Environmental > Terrestrial > Deep subsurface > Rock core/Sediment | place: USA...
AGCCATCTGATTGGCGATGCAGCAGTGACAGGCATGAATTTTGGCAGAAAACCACGCGTTACGTCTAATTAAAGGCAGAACGATCTCTGGCAATCAACTACTTACGCATCGCCGTGGCGAACTTGGGTGTAATGACCTGTGACAAAATTATTGATTTAGAACTTAACATAAGGAATTCTCTGACGAAGTCTGAAAACAAAAAAAGAACCGCTATATTAAAATTAGTTGCCAATCCACTAGATTATGTCGAAGTTAAAAGCTAATTTCGTCCATGACCATCGCGGGGCGAGATCATCATCTCGCCCTTTTTTTTCTGAATCCTTGACACAGATGTCGGCTCGCTTTTAGTCTTCTTCAAAAGGCAACCATGAAGCTCAAAATCTCCCAGCTCTCTTTGCAAAACAAACGTGTTCTCATGCGCGTCGATTTTAACGTGCCCCTGAATGACGACGGATCGATCCTGGACGACTCGCGCATCATCGCAGCGCTGCCCTCCATTCGCTATGTGCTCGATCACGGCGGGTCGGTCATTTTGATGAGCCATCTTGGCCGTCCCCAAGGAAAAAAGGATCCGAAAGCCTCATTGGCACCCTGCGCGCAGCGGCTCTCGGCATTATTGAACCGCCCTGTCGCCATGGCTCCCGATTGCATCGGCATCGATGTCGAAGGCGTGGCGCAGCGGATGAAGAACGGATCAGTGATGCTTCTCGAGAACCTGCGCTTTCATCCCGGCGAAGAAGATCCCGAAAAAGAGCCGGGATTCACCAAAGCCCTCGCCCGCCTCGGCGACATCTATGTCAACGACGCCTTCGGAACAGCTCACCGCGCCCATGCATCCACCGCTCTGATCGCCCATTTTTTTCCCCACAAGGCGGCCATGGGCTTTCTCATCGAACAGGAACTCACTCATCTGGAGCCATTGCTAAAGAATCCATTGCGTCCGTTTTTCGCCATCATTGGCGGCGCGAAGGTCGCCTCAAAGGCCGGCGTCGTCAAAAACCTCATAACCAAACTCGATGCGCTGTTCATCGGCGGCGGCATGGCGTTTCCCTTCTTGGCCGCACAAAAAATCCCCATCGGCGATTCGCTCTGCGATCCAGCCGACATTCCCATCGCTGAAGAAATTTTAAAGATTGCCTGCCAGCGCAAAATCAAACTTTATTTACCCATCGACATCGTCGCCGCGAAAGAAGGCGCTGAACCGACCGTCTATTTATCAGGCATTCCGAAGGGATGGAAGGGCATGGATATCGGCCCGCAAACAGTGCGGGATTGGAAAAAAGACTTGTCGAAAGCGGCCACTGTTTTTTGGAACGGCCCCCTCGGCGTTTTTGAAAAACCCCCGTTTGACCGCGGAACGCTCGAGATCGCCCAAGCGCTGGCCCAGGGCCCTGCTACCACTATTGTCGGCGGCGGAGACTCCGTGGCAGCTATCCAGAGAATGGGGCTGGCCGACCGGTTCGCCCATCTATCGACAGGCGGCGGCGCTTCATTGGAATTTCTTGAATTCGGGCATTTGCCGGGAATCGACGCCTTGAGTGAGAGCCTCTAAATTTACGCTGACTTTATAATCCTCGCCGTCTATAATACCCGAATAACTGCAGAGTAGATTGCAGAGGGATCGAGCGAGTTGCGAACCTCTCCATTATTTTGCTTTTCCCACGGGGTGTATGGCGGCGGAATTACGGGATGAATTCGGCAAGTGGCGCTCTTTCTTCTGGCCCATTCATCGGGTCGAGCTAAGAAAGTTTGTGCCGATGCTCGCCATCTTCTTTCTAATCGCTTTCAACTACAACATCTTGCGCGGTTTCAAAGATTCTCTCGTCGTTACAGCCAAAAATTCTGGCGCAGAGGCGATTCCGTTCATCAAAGTGTGGGCGATCCTGCCCATGGCCATCCTGTTGACTTTTGTCTTCACGCGGCTGGCCAACCGATACAGCCGGGAAAAAGTCTTTTACGTCATGATGATCGTTTTCCTGTCGTTTTTCTTTATCTTCACCTTTTTCCTTTATCCCGCGCGGGAATGGCTGCACCCCAACGAACTCGCCGACAAACTGCAACTCATTCTGCCATCGGGCTTTCGCGGCCTGATCGCCATCTTCCGCAACTGGATTTTCACACTGTTCTATGTGATGTCAGAGCTCTGGAGTACGGCGATATTAACTGTGCTGTTCTGGGGTTTTGCCAATGAAGTGACTTCTGTCAGCGAAGCCAAGCGCTTTTACGGCATTCTCTCCATCTTCGCCAATATTTCGGGCATCTTTTCCGGCCAGGCACTCATCTTTTTGTCAGAAACGATTTTTATCCCCCAGCTGCCCTATGGCAAAGAGCCGTGGGAACAGTCCATTCTGTATCTCAATTGCGCTGTCATTCTCAGCGGTATTTTGACGATTGCCATCTTTCGCTGGCTGAACAAACACGTCATTCTCCCCGAAGAGCGCTCGCAGGCGCATCTGGCCAAGCCCGAAAAGATCAAGATGTCCATGCGCAAAAATTTTGCTTACCTGTCGAAATCAAAGTATTTGCTTTGCATTGCTCTGATCGTTTTGACCTACAATGTCGCGGTCAATCTCTTCGAGGTGGTCTGGAAAAACCAGATCCGGCAGATCTATCCCGACCCCAGCTCGTATAATGTTTACATGGGCGAAGTGCTGACCTCCATCGGCGTCGTGGCCACGCTCGTTTCAATATTATTCACGACGAACATACTCCGAAGATTCTCATGGACCGCCAGCGCATTGATCCCGCCGATCATCACTTTGGCCACGGGCGCTCTCTTTTTCTTCTTCACCGTTTTTCCGAACAGCACCCTCATGGGAATCACCCAATTCATGAATCTTTCGCCCCTGTACTTGAGCGTGACATTCGGATCCCTTCATTACTGTCTGTCCCGCGTTTCAAAATATACGTTTTACGATGCCACGAAAGAGCTCGCTTTCATTCCGCTGAGCAAAGAATCAAAGCTCAAGGGGAAAGCCGCCATCGACGGCGTCGGCTCGCGCCTCGGCAAATCGGGCGGATCCGTCATCCATCAGGGCTTTTTGCTCTTCTTCACAACCGTGGCCGCGAGCGCTCCCTTTATCGCCCTCTTCTTTTTCTGTTTCCTCGTTATCTGGATCTTTGCCGTCGTAACACTCGGCAAACAGTTCGACGAACAGGTGAATCAGAACGCCAAGCTGGATATTCCCGAACCTGAATCCAAAGAATCTTCTCCGACTCTGCAGCAAACATAAATGACGGGAATTGAACCGATCTGATATAAATTACGCTTAAAAAGACGATGTATCCTTGCTGACGATTTCAAATACCCTATCTTTTCTCCGAGCCCCTCTTGCATTTTTGTTTTTGCAGGAAAGCACTGCTCTTCGTCTATTGGCCATCATTCTGGCCATGATCACCGATAGCATTGATGGATATCTCGCGCGCCGCAGCCGATCAACAAGCCATTTTGGCGCCATCCTCGATCCGGCGATGGACAAGTTTTTCGTTTATTTTGCCCTCGCCATTTTTTATTTTGAGGGGCGAATCAGCCCGTGGGGCATGTCCGCGATGCTCTCGCGCGATGCTTTTCTTTTGCTCTACGGATTTTTAATGCTGGTCTGCGGAAGACGGCGGCAAATTGAGTTTCGCGCGATTCGATGGGGCAAAGTCACGACCGCCCTGCAATTTATCGTTTTAATCGCCCTGACGCTGGGCTACTCGATTCCATGGATCATCGATGCCTCCTTCATGGCCATGGGGCTGCTCGCCTTCGTCGAACTTTTACAGATCAGCAACCCTTTTACCTCTGTATCGGATCAACCATTTATTTGATCGTGCGGACGGCCAGATCGGCCCCTTCCTGACGCAATAGTTCATAGGCCTTTAACAGCACTTCCTGTTTGATTTTGATAAAGTTCTCGTATGGCGTATTGTGCGTATAGGCCGTCAAGTGAATGTCGATCGTAGATGCAGCTAACGCATCGACAAAGATATAGACAGGCTGAGAATGATCGATTTCCTTGCGCAGAGCAAGATCTGCGCGGATCTTTTCGATTAGAGCAGAGGCCCTGGACGCATCCTCAAAGCGAATCGAGATGATTTCGTCAATGCGCCGATGCGTCACTCTCGATTGATTGATCATCACATCCGTTGAGAACGCTGCATTCGGAATCCAGGTCGGCCTTTTTTGCAAATCTCTCAGCATCGTGAAATACCACCCGATCGCCTCGATGTGGCCGACGATCTTTTTCTCAGGCATTTCGATCAATTCGTTCACCGTGAACGGACGGGTCAGGTGAATCACCAGCCCTCCGAAGAAATTAGCGATGACGTCCTTGCTGGCAATCCCCGCCGCGGCCGCTCCAATCCCGCCGAAGGCCATGAGGGGCATCATATCAAGCCCGAAGATCCGCAAAACGATCAACAAGCCGGTAAACAGCACGACAAAAGAAAAGATTTTACCCATAATCTGAATGGAATGCGGATCCAGAACGCTCTTTCCCGTTGATCGCCGCGCAGTCAGTGTTTGCTGGAAAACCGTTTTCCATCGCAGCAGCATCCACATTGCGCATCCGATGATCGAGGCATTGCGAACCGCTTGATCATCAAACCAGGCGCCGAGATGCCCCAATCGAGAGGTCGCCAGATTGATGGCGAAGAGGGCAAAGAAAATCCATAGCAGCGCGCGCACAGGCGCAAAAAACACATAATCGAGATGAAGGCGCCAATCGTTTTCCTGCAAATGAACGCGGTGCTGATAACGGCCCACCGCCCTTTTAAAAAAAAGATTGACCAAAGCAATCAAGGCCAAATACAGGCCAATCTCGCATAGCCACGCATAATCCCGGGCGGGATATAGCCAGTTCTCTATGTACAATTTCACCATTTCCATACCGCACCTGTTCAACGGATCGACAAGGATATATCATTTGGTAAAAAATGCAGAGAATCTCTTTCCCAGAATCTGAGAAGCGTTTAATCTTACTCTCATAAAGAGCCTTTTGTTAAAGTCGCTGATTTTCGATCAGCAAAAGTCTCATCAATCCGGGTTTGCATTCTATGGAAATTCAAAACGAATCGATTTTTGTCTCTGCCCTGCGTGGATTTTGCCGAAGCCTGTTCATCCTGCTCGGCGTCTTTGCGGCCATTGCGATCGCCTCATTTGCTTTTTTCGCCTTTTCCACTCCGTATCAGGCGGAAGAAAAAACGACTTTGACCATTTTACCCAATCTCGAGGGCAAACGCGATCTGGCGCCTCTGAATTCTCCTGCGATTTTGCGCATCGATATCCACGGCATCATTGGCGTGCCGGAACACATGGACAGCGATGTCGTGCAATCGATTCTGCTGGATTCCCGAGAAGGGATTTTGCAGCATGACCGGATCAAAGGGATTTTGTTGCATTTCGATACGCCGGGCGGCACCGTCATCGATTCGGATAACATCTACCGGATGTTGCTCAAGTACAAGCAAAAATATAGCGTACCTGTGTTTGGATATGTCGATGGCCTTTGCGCATCGGGCGGGATGTACATTGCCTCCGCCGCTGACCGCGTTTATTGCGGACACTCCAGCGTCGTCGGATCGGTCGGCATTGTGATGGGTCCGTTTTTCAATATTTATGATGCGATCACCAAAATCGGCGTGCAGGAAAAAACCCTGACAGTGGGTCTCGACAAAGATGAGATGAACCCGTTTCGTCCCTGGAAACCGGACGAAGACGCAGTTCTCAAGAAAATAATGACCCATTTTTATCAGCAATTTGTCGATGTCGTTACAACAGGCCGCCCGCAAATCAGCCGCCACAATCTCGTCGAAGAATACGGCGCGAAAATCTTCGACGGACCTACCGCAATGGAACTCGGATACGTCGATGTCGCGGATAGCGATTATGAAACGGCTCTCACCGCATTGATGAAAGAAGCGAAGATCGACATCGAAAAACCCTACCAAATCGTTACCCTGCAGCCCAAGCGCAACATTTGGACAGACATTACGCAAGGCCGTTCGCTATTCAACGGCAAAATCGAGCACAGTCTAAAAATTGGCTCGGAAAACTCCTATACCATTAAGGACCGGTTTGCCTATCTCTACCAACCATAAGTTTTAATGAACAAAGTCCAGTTTTATGGATAAGATATTTATCATCGACGCGGTGAATTATCTGTTTCGATCGTATTACGCGATCGGGCCGATGACAAACGATCAGGGCGAATCGACCAACGCCCTGTTCGGCTTTATCCGATCTGTCCAAAAGCTGATCAAGGATTTTTCGCCCGCCTTTTTGATCGCCATTTTCGATGGACCGGACAATAAAAAGACGCGCCAGGCGGTCTATGCGGAATATAAAATGCACCGCAAAGGAGCGCCGGAAGATCTGTTCGCCCAATTCGATCGCACTTATGAATTTTGCAAATTATCGGGCATTCCCGTCCTTTGCATCGAAGGCGTCGAAGCGGACGACACCATGGCCAGCGTGGCCGTTTGGGCCAGAAAAATGGGATCGGATGTCTATCTCTGCTCGAGCGACAAAGATCTGATGCAGCTGGTGGACGATCATACATTCATGATCCAGTCGCACAAGGACAACCTGCGCATCGATGCCGCTCAAGTCGTGGAGCGCTACGGCGTCAGGCCCGATCAAATGCTCGATCTCCTCGCGATCATGGGCGATGCTTCTGACAACATCCCCGGACTGGAGGGCTTCGGCCCCAAGACGGCTGCATCCCTGTTGCAGGAATTCGGCACACTCGATTTTATTTTGGCCCATCCCGAAAAGGTCAAAGGCGAAAAAAAACAGGAAATATTGCGCACGCAAAGAGAAACCGCTCTTCTCAGCCGCCAGCTCGCCACGCTCGACACCCAGATCGACATTCCACATGTTGAAGAGTTCTACCGGATCAAACCGACGGATCGAGAAGGCCTGGCCGATTTTTACCATCGCATGAAATTCAACACTCTTTTGCGCGATATGGGCCCAATGGCAACGCCCGCGCCCGAGGAAAAAAAATCCGGCAAGCGCTATACAGAAATCCATGATTATGTCCTCGTCGACAGTCCCCACGAGATCGATGCGCTGCTCGCAAAACTGATGAAAGAGCCGCAAATTTGCATCGACACGGAAACGACAGACAAAAAGCCCTTCAATGCTGAACTCGTCGGCATCGGCTTCGGCACTGAACCGGGCCATGCATACTATATTCCCATGAACGGCCAGGCTGGCGAGGCCACTGTATTGCCCGCCCTGAGAGAGTTTTTCAGTCGCTGCCCCGGCCAATTTTTCGGCCATAATCTCAAATACGACTGGCACATCCTCCAAAATTACCACATCGATCTAAAGAAAATTTCTTTCGACACGATTTTGGCCTCTTATCTGCTCAGTCCGCACCAGCGCCGCCATAATCTCGACGAACTGGCCCTGGAAAAATTTAAAAAGATTAAAATTCCAATCGTTAATCTCATCGGCAAGGGAAAGCAAATCCGCTCGATGCGCGACGTTCCCGTAGAAGAGGTTAAAAACTACTGCTGCGAAGACGTCGATTATACCACGCGCCTCAAGGAACTCTTCGAAGAAGAGTTGCAAAATACCCGGTTGGATCGCCTGCTGCACGATGTCGAACTGCCCCTGCTAACCATTCTGGGCAAGATGGAGCGCACAGGCATTTTCCTCGATCGGGCCAAACTCCAGGATTGCGGCCAAGAGCTCGAAAAGGAAATCATTCAGCTCAAAATCCGGATTTTTCAAAATATCGGCGAAGAATTCAACCTCAACTCGCCCCAGCAGCTGAGCCGCATGCTCTTTGAAAAAATGGCGATGCGTCTGCCGGGCAAAAAACAAGCCTCGACATCGACTGCTGCCGATGTATTGGAAGAGCTAGCCATCGAGTATCCCGTCGCCGGCCTGATTCTCGAATACCGCACGCTCGAAAAGCTCCGCTCGACCTATGTCGATGCCTTGCCAGACGAGATCAATGCGAAAACAGGGCGCATCCACTGTACTTTCAATCAATCGACGGCGGCCACGGGGCGATTGTCCTGCCAGGACCCCAATTTGCAAAATATTCCCGTACGCGGCGTCCAGGGCCGACGCATTCGCGAATGCTTCATGCCGCAAAAAAGCGGATGGAGCTATGTGGGAGCGGATTATTCGCAGATTGAACTGCGCCTGCTCGCCCATTTCAGCGAGGACCCACAACTCATTAAAGCGTTCCAAAATGGCGAGGATATCCATGCCTATACGGCCTCGCTCATCTGCGGCGTGCCTTTAGACCAGGTAACTCCTGAGATGCGCTCGCAGGCCAAAGCGGTCAACTTCGGCATATTATACGGCCAGGGACCGTACGGACTATCCAGGCAGACGGGCCTGTCGTTTGGCCAAGCGTCCGCATTCATCAAGACTTATTTTGAAAGATACCCGCTTGTAGCAGAATATATTCAATCCATGAAAGATTTGGCCCGCAAAACCGGAATGGCCAAAACGCTGACCGGGCGCCAGAGGCCGATCCCCGATATCGACAACAAAAACCCCGCCGTCCGCGCCGCGGCCGAGCGCCTGGCGGTCAATACTCCTCTGCAGGGCACGGCCGCCGATCTGATCAAACTCGCGATGATCCATATCGATCGCAGCATCGATGACATGCACCTCGAAGGCGCCATGATCCTGCAAATCCACGACGAGCTGATTTTTGAGGTGCCCGACCATGAAATTCCGGCCTTTGAATCGATGGTCAAAGAAAAAATGGAAAACGTCATACAACTCAACATTCCCATCGAAGTCACTGTCTCCGTTGGCAAAAATTGGGGCGAATGTTAAAGTTGATTAAAATAGCAATCACAGGTGGGGTGGCGAGCGGAAAGACGTCCGTTTGCCGAGTTTTTCAAGAACTCGGAGCATTTGTAGTCGACGCTGATGCGATCGTCCATGAATTGCTCTCTCACGATACCAACATTCGTCAGCAAATTATCGGCCTGCTCGGCAACGAAGTCCTCATTGACGGAAAACTGAGCCGCAAGGTGATTGCTGATAAAGTTTTCAAGAACCCGGACGCTCTGAATGCTCTTGAGAAGTTGCTGCATCCCGCAGTACTCAAAAGAATCGAACAACTCTACGAAGAGGCTTGCCGCCGCAAAGCATGCACGGCCTTTGTTGTGGAATCCCCCCTTCTATTTGAAATCGGACATGAAAAGCTGTTTGACATTGTCGTGGCCGTCTCTTGCGACCCATCGATCAGTCGGGAGCGTTTCAGCCAATCGGGATGGAGCCGCATGGAATATGAGAAGCGCATGAAGCGGCAACTCGATCCGGCTCTGAAGGAGCAAAGAGCCGATTATGTAATTGAAAACAACGGATCGCCGGATCACTTGCGAGAGCAAGTCACCCAGCTTAATAAACGCATTCAAAACCAACAAATTGCCTAGAGGTCACTTTCCATGAATCAAGAACAGCATCAGCAACCGCCGCAGCAACCACAGATCGAACCGAATATAGACAATCCGCGGCCGCCGACCGGTTATGAAACTGTGACCAAAATCTCGGATCTGCAGCGAATGAATATCGACCAGTTGCAGGGATACGCCCGCAGCATCGGCCTAAGGCACACGGCCTCATTGACCAAATCGCAAGTGGTTTTCGAAGTGGTCAAAACAATTTCCGAGCGTCCCAATGAAGTGCTCTATGGCGAGGGCGTTTTGGAAGTTCTTCCCGACGGATTCGGTTTCCTCCGCTCGCCAAACTACAACTACCTCCCTTCCGCCGAAGATATCTACGTCTCGCCCGCTCAAATCCGACGGTTCGATCTACGCAAAGGCGATACACTGTATGGCTCGATCCGCGCCCCGAAAGACAAAGAAAAATATTTCGCAATGCTGAAGGTCGAAAAGATCAACAACAAGACTTTTGAACAAACGCGCGACCGACTCCTGTTTGAAAACCTGACTCCGCTCTATCCGGAAAAACGCCTCGTCATGGAAACGGCCCGGGAAAAGCTGTCCATGCGCGTGTTGGATCTGGCCGCTCCGATCGGCAAAGGCCAGAGGGGCCTCATCGTCTCTCCGCCCAAATCCGGAAAAACCGTTTTATTGCAAAGCATCGCCAACGCCATCGAAACGAACAATCCCGAAGTGTTCCTGATCGTGCTCCTCATCGACGAGCGCCCGGAAGAAGTGACCGACATGATCCGCACGGTGAAAGGCGAGGTTGTCGCATCGACCTTTGATGAACCGCCGGAACAGCACGTGCGCATTGCAGATATGTGCATCGAAAAAGCGCGGCGCCTGACGGAATGCGGCTATGATGTCGTCATTTTACTCGACTCCCTGACGCGCCTCGCGCGCGCCTATAACACTGTCCAGCCCCACTCAGGCAAAATTCTGACGGGCGGCGTGGATGCCAATGCTCTGCACAAACCCAAGCGATTCTTTGGCGCCGCGCGCAATCTGGAGCAGGGCGGCTCACTGACCATCATCGCTACCGCGCTGATCGATACCGGCTCGCGCATGGATGAGGTGATTTTCGAAGAGTTCAAGGGCACCGGCAACATGGAACTGGTATTAGACCGCCGCCTCGCCGACCGCCGCATCTATCCCGCGATCGATTTGATCAAGAGCGGCACCCGTAAAGAAGAGCTGCTTTATCATCCGGGGGAACTCGAGAAAATCTACCTGCTCCGCCAGGGCATCGCCGATCTGACTCCGCTCGATGCGATGAACCTTTTGGTCGCACGGCTGAAGAAAACCGGCAGCAATGCGGAATTCCTGCTCTCGATGAAGGATTAGTGTATCGAGAAAAAAACATTTTCGATAAAACACAAATTGGAATACCATTTTGCGTTGTATATGCGATATGTAACGATCATTATCTGCAGTCTTCTCGTTTTGGCATCCGCGATCTGGGCATGGAATTTTGTGCCCCATTTCCGCATGAAAATTCAGGAATTTTTCACCGTCAACACATTTCAGACTCTTGAAGTGCGCTACACGGCTGAAAATATCATGGACGCGCACCGCAAAGAGCTGTTGAAAGACAATGAGCACGTCTTTCTGGAGCCCTACCTCAAGTTCTATCCCTATCTGCTGATGGAGGTCAAATACAACCGCTCTTATGACAAAACCGGCGAAGGGGTGATTCTCTGGGGCCTTGTCGACGGAGAAATGGTGATCAACGCCAGCACGTGGGAAAAAACCCATGGCTTTAGAGACTGCATCGCATCGAACGCCACCCGTCAGGAGTTTAAAATTATCAACGCTCTCGCCAGCCGCGGCGGCTCATGGGACCGCGAGGGACTGTCGAGATTCCTCAATATTGAAAATAACGTTCTCGACATATGGGCCGACGTCTGCCGAAAAAAAAGTTTGATTGTGCAAAACGGTAACACCTACCGTCTGCACCTACAAAACCCTAAACTGCAGGTAGTTCCAGAAACGCGCCTTGAATTAAACCTGGTCACCAAGCACACCAAGCACGTCAATCGGGCCAACAAGCGTTTTCGCGGAGCGCAGATCGAGCAGATTTCGCGGGCCGCATTCGGGCCTGATTTTGCGATCCGCAAGACAACCGAGATCTTTTTGCCTGTCTATACGATTACCGTTCAAAATCCGGACGGCTCCCAGATGACGTCCTACTGGAATGCCCTGAACGGCGCCCGCATCGCGCAGCCCTTTTTTGAAGAATAATCTCCTTGAGAAAAAGCATTCGTTCGCATACCATGTCCCATCTCTGGAAAGATGGCTGAGCGGCCGAAGGCACGTCCCTGCTAAGGACGCGTACTCTGTTTAAGGGGTACCGAGGGTTCAAATCCCTCTCTTTCCGTTTTTTCCCAAAAAACGAAAGAGAGCAAGCCGACAATTCGGCTTGCGTTGGGATTTGTAGTGAAGCTGCTCTGCAGCGAACCGGAAAGAATTCAATTCAAGTCTTCGTCAGCTAAGGGACTGTAAGAAAATAACTTTTACAGTTCTATAGGGAAAAATCGATTCATCTATTGAGGATTTTCCCTTGCAGGGGGTAAAAAAACCCCTGCTGCGGAAAAAGCCTCAAAATCTGAACCGTTTTTCTCCTATATAACTGTAAAATTTATTTCCTTACAGTCCCTAAGATGATAATCCAGCAAGTTTTTTTCCAAAAAACGAAAGTACTATTTTTGCGCCAAATCCTTTAAATACGCTTCCAAGTCCTCTTCGTGACTCACCTCGTCTTTCATAATCGCGAGGGCCAAATAATAAGTAATTTCGTCGGCATCGCGGCAAGCATCAGCCAGTTTCTGATAAAATCCGATGGCGCACTGCTCGCTTTTGACATTTTGTTTCAACAGCACCGCAATCGATGGATTATTTGGCGCGGCATACCCGCAATGGGTCCTTTCGTACCACTCCTTCGGCTCCAATACCGGGACGCCCCCTAACTGAATAATTCGTTCAACCAGCATTCCGGCGTGTTTCAATTCTTCTGTGGCATGCACTTCGAACTCATCAGTTACAATCTGGCGCATCGGACCGTGGCCGATCTTCGCGCCAATCCAGTACTGATAATACGCCAGCCATTCATCCGCGAGCGCCTGATTCAACAGAGCGACAATCTTTTTCACATCTTTCCCAACGATTTCTCTGGCTTTTGTTCCCATTTTTCCTCTACGCGTTGTTTAGTTCCTTTATATACTCATCCGATTTTTTTTGCTGCCGATTGTGAACGCACTGCCTGCAGAGAGTCCCATCCCCTTAGGGGTGGGTCTAGGCAAGCTATTTTATTATTAACCGGGGCGGTAAAAAGATGACAAATAGCTTGCTGCGGCTGCGACATATCGATCCCTTCGGGCCGGTTCGCTTTTCGCTCACCTGCTGCGCACTGCGAAGGTCCACCGGACCTTCTCGTGTCTTCGCAGCCATCGTCGTCCATAGTTCTACTATGGACTCCCTTCGGGCCGGTTCGCTTATGCTCACCTGCTGCGCACTGCGAAGGTCCACCGGACCTTCTCGTGTCTTCGCAGCCTTCGGCCGCTGCGCTTCGATCTGTCTTTGCCTCGCTGCGCTCTGTGTCACCTTTTTACCGCCCCGGTTAATATTGCGGTATGCGGCTTTAGCCGCACCGCATCCAAAAGCGGAAGAAGAAACCCCTCCATTAATGGAGAGGTTCTTCAATATTTGCAATTCTGGTATTCTGACTCAAGACGAGGAACCACATGGCAAAAAAAGAAGCTGTCGAAATGAAAATCGCTCCGAATTCGAAAGAATCCGAGATGATGGTGCTGGGCTGCATGCTGACGAGCGTCAACGGCCTGAACATCGCTGCGGATCTTTTGGAAGAACTGGATTTTTATTACACAGAGCACCAGGCGATTTTTGGATCATTGAAAACGGCCTATTGTTCCGACAAGCCAGCCGATATTCACCTGATCGCTGAGGATCTCAAGCGGCAAAACCGCCTGGAAAGCGTGGGCGGCATCAATTACCTGACAACGCTTGCTCAATATGCGGGTACGTCGGCCTACATCGAAGAATATGCGTCGCTGGTGCGGGAGAAGGCCATATTGCGCCGGATGGTTCACGCTTCTCAGACTATCGAAAGAAATGCTCTGTCGGACCCTTCTGACGTGCATGCCGTGCTCGATGATGCGCAGGCGCGTTTTTTTCAGATTTCCCAAACGGCGCAAAACAATGCCGGCATCGCGATTAAGGATATTCTGACAGGTGCGAAAGCCGAGTCTGGATTGCCATTTCTCAAGGAACTGCAGGCGCGCCAGCAGCGCTTCCAGGAACGCGGTCCGGAGGATTTGACGATCACCGGCGTTCCAACCCATTTCATCGATCTCGATAAAATGTTGAACGGTTTTGCACCATCGAATCTCTATATCCTTGCCGCGCGCCCGGCCATGGGAAAAACAGCTTTGGCGTTAAATATCTGCGAACAGATCTGCTTTCAGAGCCGCATTCCCGTGGGCATTTTCTCCCTGGAAATGAGCGCTGCGCAATTGCTTCACCGCGTCATCTGCTCGCAATCGGAAGTGGAATCGGAAAAAATCCAGACCGGATCCTTGAACGGCTCTGAATATCAGCGCATCGTTGCTTCGATCAATGAAATGCAAAAACACACCATGATCATCGACGATCAGCCGGGCCTCAAAATTACCGATCTGCGCGCGCGCGCCCGCCGCATGAAAGAAACGCATAATATCGGATTTCTCGCGATCGACTATCTGCAGCTGATCTATGGATCGGGCAACATGCGCTCGCAGGAAAATCGCCAGATTGAGATTGCCGAGATCTCGCGCATGCTGAAAAATCTGGCCCGCGAGCTCAATATTCCGGTCATTTGCTGCGCGCAGCTGTCCCGCCGCGTGGAAGAGCGCCAGGGCCATCGGCCGATGATGAGCGATTTGAGAGAAAGCGGATCCATAGAGCAAGATAGCGACGTCGTGATGTTTCTCTTGCGAAGAGAATATTACGATCCTTACGACAAGCCCGGGATGGCTGAGGTCATTGTCGCAAAAAACCGCCATGGCCCCGTCGGCAGCGTCCACATGACCTATCGCAAGGAACTGGCGCAGTTTGCTAACTATTCAGGCATTTCTTCCAGCTCTGAGCCCGTCAAGGCCAACCATCAGGCCTTTTCTGCCTTTAGCCCCGAAGACTAGAACCTATTTGCATACTGTAAAGAAATTCTTTCACCATAATTGCTAGACAGAAAATATTTCTAAGCCTAGATTTCTACCAAATTTTAAGACGACTTTAAGAACCGAATAACTTTAGATGTCTGCATGTCAAACGGTATAAGCGCTTGCAATCCCAATCAATTCTTTACACCTCCTATTTCCAACATGAATGTCAACACTTCACTCATCACTGCACCCCTTGATGAATGGCACCCTGCGCATGAAATTTCTTATTCCAGCTACAAGACCCAGATTAACGCAGGCATAGGTATTGGTATTTTTACCGGTGGCATTACTGGAGGTATTAGCATCGCCATCGTGGCGATTTCAGCAATCGGGTATGAGATTTGGCATCACCTGAAGTACGCGAAATCAGAACATTTGCACGAGAGACTCAAAAAATATAACGACCGGTTTTCACAAGAGATCAAAACGCACCTGTCTCAGCTGAACAGTTACCAGAATGAACTAAACGAATTGGATTCAAAATCGCCGCAATGCGCTGAAGATTACGCCACTTACGAAGCGCGCAAACAAGAGCTTTATGAAAAATTATTTCATTTAGCCCAAGAGATGCGGGAATCGACTAAAAAATTAGCAGATGCTACGGATCAAGAACATCTTAAAAAAGATCGTAAAAAAAAACTGATCACTAAAGATGAGCAAAAGACTTTTGAGCAATTACATCAATTACCTGAAAAACTCTATCCCTATCTCCAAGAGATCATTGATAAAAACCCCCAATTAATAGCTGGAAGCCAGTTCAATGTAGAGTACGCAAAGTTTAAAAATATTCACGACATCATCTTCAACCCAAAAACGTCCGAAACAGAGAGAGTAGATGCTCAAAAACAATTGGACGTGCTCAAAAAAGATCTGGATCAACGGCTTGAAAATTTAACGCGGCTCTCAAGCGAAGATTTAACATTATTTCAAAATAACATACGCATTCAACATGACGACGCACAATTTTATTCACTTCCCAACAGCGAAAACCTAACCACATTGCAAGGGCTTTTCAAAAAGGATGACCCCCAAGAATATCTGCGTAAATCCATTCTGTATCAACGCAAATTGAATGCGCAAGGAAAGTTCGAAGAGGCTGCGGGTTTTGTAATAAATTGGATGAACACCTTGGTTCCTGGCGCATCTTCCCAGGACGTCATCCAAATGGGCTATATATTTATACAGACAGTGCAAGGCTTAGCAACCGGCCAAAGCCCAGCTACCGACCCAATCTCATCCGACACCTCAACTACAGCAACGGCAGCCACTGCCGCTCCAACTCTAACTCCAGCCCCGACGCCAACTCCATCACCTACTCCAGAAGTCGATTTTCAAGCATTTACCCAGTGGTGCCAAGACCACAAGTTTTCAGCCGATTATTTTTCATTTTCTCAGTGGATCATGCACCAGGATTGGTGGAAAAAACATCACATGTCCATAACGCGATTGAATAATTATAAATATAAGAAAGAACTCCAAAACCTTTTCGAATCACTAAAAACTTCCCAAGCTTCTACCGCCACCCCGAACCCGGTTCCTGTTGCCCCTTCTGCTACTACAGACCCAGTTGCCGCCGAAAGCTCAACCGCCGCACCGAGTACAGATTCTGCCACGACTCACTCAGACCCTACTATTCCGAACGAAGCAGCCATCCCAAATCCAGAAACCATCCAATACATAATAGCCAATGTAAAAAGCATTCGGCCAAAATTTGTTCAGTGGTACAGAGAGCATCCAGAGTTGCATTTGGATCCAGCTGTTGATCCTGCGCCAGAAGACTGCAGCACTCGTGAGAGCTGGACGCTTTTTCTAGGTTGTTTGCACGATATGGACCAAAATCTCAGCTTTGAGGCGGCTGATTTCTATCAAAAATGTGCACGCCTTGAATCCAATCCCGAATGGGTCAAGATGGGCGCGCTCTGTGATATATCTTCGCTGAATTGGTCCGATGCCAAAGTGAAACTCAAAGAGCTGCCTGAAGAACAGGCAAAAGTCGTTCGGCAACATCTCTCTCTAATTCAATATGAGCTTGGGTCGGCTGTTTCGGATGCCGTTAGTTTGGTCATTTCTGTATCGAGAAAACATTTTCTTTCTCAAAAAGGATGGATAGGTAAAACAGCAACAGTTTTAGATACTGCTGCGCAAGTCGCAGCGGATCCAATCGCTCAGAGCCTGTGGCTTCCTTTTTTAGTTGACTATCGAGAGGATCTTCGAACTGTTTTACCCTCGCTTGGTAGGTTTTCTACCGCCTATGTTGGTTTACAGGCGATAGAGAATTTCGGTCTCTTGGGGCATTTATTTGACTATTGCTATTCGGATCAACCCAGAAATCGTCGATTAGCCCGTTATTATGAGGGAGGTCTATCGCTGAGTTTAAATATGGCGAGAATCGTAAAACCATGGCTTACGATCAACCAACCTGCGTCGCTCTATTCTTTTTCTAATATTACTCATTCAGCTCTACCTTTAGCATCGATAAGCCTCTCTCTGATGGATCCCTATCTAGGTCCCGATAGCAGGGCAATCATGCAAACCGTTTTGAGAACCCTCGCCGGTATCGTGGGAATTGATGTTCTTTTTTCTCAAAGAAATATGCACGTAGCTGGGCATGTTGGAAAATTCCTGGCACGTAAATCGAATTTTCAAAAAGCGTACGACGCAGTGATTACTACCTGCGAAAAAATCGAAGCAGCGGCATTTAAAAAGGCATTGACTGTTATCACGATTGGATATTATTCAATTAAAGCTGTTTATAATTTTCCGAAAACAAGAGGAGCTTGCACAATCGAAGAAACCAATCGGCTCTGTTCTTTAGGTCAGTACAAAGCGGCCAGAGATTTTCTCGATAAAGCAAACGACTATTTTATCGGCAACGGGCCATTTCAAGAGTACGCCCACTGCATCGAATTTCTAGAAGCAATTCCTCACCTAAAACCAACCAAAGAATGTCGACTAAACTTGGACAAATTGGTTAAATCTGTTAATGACGAAGTTCTTACAAAATTCAAAAACGACGATCGCTACTCTGGCGTTTTCAGCAGCTTACAGTTATACAAAACCATTGCTTTTCTCAAAGTTAAAGATTATGAGGCAGTGAAAGCCATCTTGAGCGGCGAGACCGATTCATCCATTAACGAACAGGTCGCTTCCTTCATACTTAACCAAGCACAAGAACTTTCTCCACAGACTGCGGATGACTACCTGGCCACCGTAGAACGCGTTGGCCTGTTCAGTGATATCAACGACACCATGATCATCACAAAAACCAGAGAACTCATTGCCCATCAAAAAAAACATCCCGTTTTATACAGCGCGCAGGAAGTTATTGAAGAACGGCTAACAGCCATTAGCGCTCTCATGCAACTCATTGCCCCCAGGAAATTCCTTTTTGATCATTATGTAATTCTTCAATTCAACCAGCTTTGCGTACAAATCGATGCCAGAAATGATCGAGGTACACGGGAGGTGAATGCTCTTCTTCAAAAGATGGAACCTCCCTTTCACACGAAACTGGCATTGTACTTGATCAACCAGGCAGAAGCTCTTTGTGCAGATGGAAAATATGTTGAAGCCATTCACTATCTTCAAAGAGCCTGCGTATCTTTACATCCGTCCCAATACGCCGATTTCAATCTTTTAATCGATCAGTATAAAAATTATATCTCCCACCGAAAAGATATCCCTGACTTAACGCTGGGGAATCTGGAAAATAATATTCTAACACGAATCAGAGTGATCGAAGCGATTATTCACCCAATGAGGCAAAATGTCGAATTTTCGCAGCTTATCAGAAAGCTTCAGCTCGAAATACAACAGATTCTCATCGACACAAACACTCACGCATACGCCAACAATCTTCTTGGGAAACTGGAACCTTCCATCCATTCAAATCTGGTTTTCTACTTGCTGCTGAATGCACGCGCTATCCTTCATGAAAAGGGGTGCCGCGAGGCTTGCCAATATCTCCAAAAAGCTCACGACTCTTTGAACCCATCCAAATTTGATGGATTCCAGGATTTAGTCGTTAAATATCAAAGGTATATCACCTGTCAACAAGAGCACCCAAACTCAGCAAATCTGGATCAGTTTACTGAGCGACTCGAAACAATTGAAGCTGTCGCAATGCACATTGAAAATATCGCGGAGTTTGCGCCTCTCTACACAGACCTTCAATTTGAAAAACTCTGTCTCTTTATCGACAGAAAAAGATATGGAGCCGCTAATCAAATTCTTCAAAAAACAGAAACTTTTATTCACGAAAAATTGGCATTATATTTGATCAGTCAAGCAGAAATTCTATGTGTGGACAAAAAATATGATGATGCTCTCGACTATCTGAAAAAAAACCGCAAATCTTTAGAGCTTTCCGAATACGCTAACTTTAATGTCTTAATTGATCTGTATAAAAAATACATTGCCAGTCAACAAGCGACTCCCATCTTAACGAGAGGAGCTGATATTGCAGCTCGCATCGCTTCGATCGATGCCCTCACTCAGCTCCTTGAAAACAGCGACAAATTTTCTCAGCTGTACAGGAAACTTCAATTCGAAAAGATTTGTCATTTTGTCGACACGGAAAAATATGCAGTAGCCAATCGCCATCTCGATGATATGTCTCCTGCCATTCACAGAAAGCTGGCTTTCCGCTTAATCCATTCAGCAACCGCTCATTGCGATGCGAGGGAGTATGAACTGGCTCGCGAGGATTTCAGAAAAATTCAATCGTTAAAGTTATATAAATTTCCTGAGCTAACCAGTTTAATTGCTAAATATCAGAGATACATCTCTTTCTACGAAGAAACTCCCGCCAATCTGGAAGAAGTGTCAGGTGAGATAGATCGTATCATTGCACAAATTGCCAATTTCCCTGAATTTTCTCAGATTAAAATGAAACTTCGATACGAAAAACTTTGTATCCAAATCGATGCAGGAAACTATAAAGAGGCAAATACCCTCATCGAAAAGACAGAAATCCCCACTCAGATGCACCTTTCTTTTTATATCATCAGTCGATCGGAAATGATTCTTCATGAAAAAGGACACGATGCGGCTAGCCAATATCTCTCAAAAGCGAGCGCCTTAGGTCATTTCAAATACACTGCATTATTGACTTCCTATCAAGATCTCCTCTCACGCCGACAAGCAACGCCACATTTCACAGCCTCAACACCGCAAACAATCATTCAACACCGGATCGCATTGATCGACACACTCGTTTCGCTCGTTGAAAAGATGGATAAATTTTCACGCCTTTACTCAAAACTTCAATTTGAGAAGCTGAATGTGCTTTTAGATACCGATGGAGATGCAAACGCCTTTCTGGAAAGAATAGAGACTCCAATCCAGGCAAACATCGCTCTTCACTGGCTCGATCAATCAGAATCTGTTTTTCGTGAAAAAGGTTGCGACGCGGCTTGCCAATATCTCACAAAAATTGGCGCGTTGAGCCACTTCAAATACGATGATTTAACAGCTAAATATAAATCTTACATCACCTATCGAGAAGCTTCGATACAATCTCGAATCGACTTGATCGACTCCCTCGCTTCGCAGATTGTGCAGATGGATGTATATTCCCCCCTCAACGCAAAGCTCCAAAGCGAAAAGCTTTTGATTTTTGTTGACACAGAAAAATATACAGATGCAGATCTACTCCTGGAAAATGCTAAAACATCTGTTCACACAAATCTAGCATTCCATTTAATACATCAAGCCGAGACTATTCTTCGTGAAAAAGGAATCGACGCCGCTTGTCAAACTCTCTCGAAGGCACACATTTTTACTCATTTCAAATACAGCCATTTGATTTCAAATTACATAAGCCACCTAACTTACAGGCTAACAACGCCACAATTAACAGCAGCAAGCCCAAAGATAATGATTCAAAACCGCCTCTCTTTTATCGAAACGGTCTCTTCAGAGATTGAAAAGATGGATAAATATTCACCCGTTTATTCGAAACTACAATTCGACAAACTTAATATACTGATCGATACCGATTCTGATGCCAATGCATTTTTAGAAAAGATTGAAACGCCCATCCAGGCCAATATTGTTATCTACCTGCTCGATCAGTCTGAGAGAATTCTTCGTGAAAAAGGATACGAAGCCACCTGCCAATATCTCGACAAACGAAGCTGTTTTAGTCACTTCAAATATAATGATTTAGTCTCTTCATACAAGAGCTACATCTCCTGCCGGCTAACAACTCCCTGCTTAACGCCAACAAGCCCCACAACAATGATTCAAACGCGTCTGGACACGATTGACGCAGTCGCCTCACTCATCGAAAAAATTGATCAAGCAACAGCTTTTTACCAGAAATTTCAAATTGAAAAGCTTGTCGTGATGATCGAAGCAGGAAAATATAAGGATGCCAACGCCCTTCTCGAAAAGCTGGAAACCTCAATCCACTCAAGTCTCGCTCTTTACTTGCTGAATCATGCCGAGGCTGTTTTTCGTGAAAATGGATTCGACGCAGCTTGCCAATATTTACCCCAAACATCTGATCTTAAACATTTTAAATACTATCATTTAATAGTTTCGTATCAAAGCCATCTCGCCCACCGGCAAACCACTCCCTTTTTAACAACAGCAAGCCCCCAAATAATCGTTCAAAACCAGCTGGACGCGATCGATGCAGTCTCTTCCGTCATTGCCAGGATGGATAAATCATCGCCATTGTACGCAGGACTGCAGTTTGAAAAGCTGAATGTGTTAGTCAATACGGGATTAGACGCCAATGACTTACTTGAAACGATGGAAGATTCCATTCAGGCAAATGTTGTTTTGTTTTTGCTCAATCAAGCTGAAACAATTCTTCGTGACAAGTCTTACAATGATGCAAGCCAATATTTATCCAAAATGAGCGCTTTTAGCCACTTCAAATACAAAGATATCGTTGCTTCCTACAAAAACTACATCGCCTGCCGGGAAGCGGCTCCTTCTTTAACAACAGCAAGCCCTCAAATAATTATTCAAACGCGGATCAACATGATTGATGCGCTGGCTTCCGATGTTGAAAAGATAGATGGGTCTTCATCATTTTGTACAAATCTTCAATCCGAAAAGCTTCGTGTATATGTCGAAACAGGACAATACCAAGATGCCAAATCTCTTCTCGAAAAACTTGAAACGCCCCTCCACACAGATCTGGCTTTTTACTTACTCATTCGGGCCGAAACTAAGCTTCGTGAAAGGGGCTATGACGCTGCTTGCCAGTATCTCTCGGCAGACATCTTTAATCATTCTATATACAACGACTTAATCGATGGTTACAAAAAATACATCGCTTGTCGGCAATCGACCCCTCACTTAACGGGAATGAGCCCTCAAGTACTGATTCAAACACGGATCGACGCGATCGATGCTGTTTTAGCGCCCATGGAAATGATAAACAGAACTTGGCCTCATTATATCGAGCTTCAGAGCGCTAAATTTTTTCTCTTGATCGATGCTGGCAAATATCAAGACGCCAAGAGAATTTGGACTCAACAAAAACTGGCCGATAAAATTTCTGCACACGATCTCAGCTTGCGTGCAGCCGAATTAATTAATAAATGCGAGAAACTGATTCAAACTGCCGGAGTAGATTCCGTTAATAGTTTCATCTCCTCTATACCTAACGAGATGGGTCTTTTAGAACATAAATTGGTTCAAGAATATTTCAGAGTTCTCTCTAATAATGGTTCGGCTCCTGATACAACTTTAGATAAGATCCAATGCATAGACCGCCTGCTGAATACCTTCACTGAATTCCAACTAACGGTTCCCGATTCATTAAAGCATTCATTAAATGAGAAGAAAATACGTTTATATGTAAAGCATGCAGAGATTTATAAAAGCAACGCCCAAACGGAAGAGGCTTCAAATGCTTATAGATCAGCTCTTTGCCTATTTCCTGAACGAAAAACCCCCGATGAAGAAAATTGGGTGAGAGCGATCTTATCCCAACAATCAAGCCTGTCAAGAACAGGATAAGGAACAAAAATGAGCTCAAATCAATTCCAAATACCCTCCTCATTCACATCTTTCTCATTTCCCAATTTTCAAAGCCCAACACCTATTCCTCAATGGAATCACAACTGGTCAGTACTACACCCACCTTTATCGCCGATGAACAGCTTTGAGTTCAAACCTCTCTCAAATGCCAATTTTCCATCAGCCACTCAACCATTTCCAATACTATCCTCAATCCCTGCCTTTACATCCCGGCCATCTCTGGCTATTTCCCATAGCGTAATGAATCTGGGCCCATCTTGGCCTGTCAGCCGCAATGGCTTGGGGTTAACGTCGCCCTCTCTATCCCTTGTTAATCCATCACCTGGCCGAACTATAGCATCTTTTGCGCCTGAACCGCCCCCATCCAAAGAAATTTTCCGTATGGCGGCTTTGACAACATCTTTTTCACCAACCCAAAAAAACACTTCGCTCTCAACACGTCCCGCCTTTCAAACAAATTTCATACATTTAGACCGAACAGCTCCATTCGACGAAGGTCTAATTCCAAATTTTATCTGTAGAAAAAGCGTCGATGAAATGAGGTGCAACCGAAAACTCGATTATATTTCCCCTATTTGTCGTCCTATATTCCCACAAACCGATCGATTATTCATGTCCAACCCATTTTTAGAACTCGATGGCGCAAATCGAATGGCCATGCAAATGTCCAAAATCGGGGCGGCCTTTAAAACACAGCGAGCGACCATGCCGACTGCTGCCGTCTCATCCTTAACAAGCGGCGGTGCTGATTTGCGAGAATCGCGATTCCCTTCATCCGGCGGATTGACAAGAGTGAAAATGATTGACCGCGCTATCAATTTTTTCCAAAAAATCCAAACAGCTGGAGCTTTTACAGTTCTTTCTGAAATGGATGTGTCCGTTTCGGAAAAAAACGAAATTATTGATCAAGTGAAGGCGAATCAATCTCTGTCTCGGTGCAAAACCAAGACTGATATGACAAAATTGCTCACAACACCTACCGGGACCAACTTTACCCAGCTTTTGGTAAACCCCTCTCTTCAAACTTCTATCTCTTTTACCACACCCGGCATCAAGAACCCTCGACTATGCGTACAGGCCATTTTCGGAATGAATAATACATTGAGTGAGGCACAGGCGCATGCGAAGTATATCAACCAATTTTTGCCAGGTTTAAGCATGGACTGGGTTTATAATCGCACCCATACCGCCCCCATCGATTTGCTCGAAATTTTCGGATTGAATTATAATCGATACTCTCCTGTCACAGAAAAACTTCTGCAGAGAACCTGGGATAAATTCGTTTTACAAAATGCCGATCGTCCTGATGCGAAACTCCTCGTCGTATGCTTTAGCCAGGGAACAATCCACGTCCGAAATGCCCTAATGCATTCTGCACCAGGAATTCGCGATCATATTATGGTCCTCGAAATCGCTCCCGCAGCGGTCATCTCCAGTAATCTGTGCTACAGATGTATTCCACTCGCGAGCAAGCGCGATATCGTTCCTTACGGTGAGATATTGCACGGCGTTATGTCGTTGATAATCCCCACAAACCCTGCCCCCCTATTCCATGCAATTTGGCTTAATAAAGACTTGGTTAGACTCGAGCCCCATCCAGCTGCTAGTGGGATGGATCACGATATCGAAAGCCCAACATTTCAGAAAAGGATTAAGAATGTAATCACCGACTATTTAGAACACAACGGAGAATATAAATGAGACCGATCTTGTGTTTGATTTTAATTTTCTTATTTTGTGCGTGCGATTTTAATGATATAAGCGAAAAAGATCGTTTAGTTGATGCAAGTATAGAAAAAGTATCGAATCTGATAAAAAATGAATTTGGATTAATTCCGCGCGGATCAAGCTCGACGATGATGTATCAGATAAAATCGCTCGGCTTATTTTTTGATTATCAAAAACCGGTAGATATTGAGACTGGACGAGTTCTATTAATTGCAGCGGCAGAAAAGTTTGCGGCTGAAATCAATTCAAATAAGGCAATTCGTCCTTATCTAGATAAATACCCGTTCGGTCCCCAAAATATTGAAATCCACATATCTCTCCTGGATCAAAATGGAAAAGATGTTGAGCCCGGGAAATTAAGTTTTTTATTCGCGCACGAAGGTGTCCTTGAATACAAAATTGACAATTTAAAAACTAAACTTTTTACAACAATTTACAAAGAAACATACGAGGAAGCCTTAGAGAAGTTGAACCACAAAAAGATTATAAAACAATGAGCTGTTGTATGATAAAACCTCCAACAATGAGACAAAAATGATTCCTACAAATAATATTAATCCCAATCCACAACAAGCGGAGTCACCTTCGCCAACAAACAATCCATTGATTACAATGATGGAAAACATCAAACGAGAGATGGCTACAAATGACCTGGCACTGCAAACACTAGGCCAATCAATGCAAACTAAAAGCCAATCATTGGATGCACTCAGCCAAACTTTGCAAATAAACAGCCAAATCTTGCAAGCGCAAGACCAATCAGAAGAAACCCAAAATCAAAGATTAGAAGCTCTCGACCAAGCTTTGCAAAATAAAAGTCAACGTCAAGAAACACAAAACCAAAAGCTAACCGAAAGTCTAGTTCAATTATCTACAGACTTGGATAGGAACAATAAATGGGGTGTTGTGATCCTGGAAGGCTTAGATGAAATCCATTCCAATCAACAAGGCACTTTATGGATTATGAATGGCATAGCGCGGTTGTTCCGGCCTTTGGGGAGAAGACCCACACCGATCACGCCACCGCCTCTGCTCTCTCCACCTCAGGCCGTGGTAATTGAAGTGATCCCAGCAGAAGCAAACCACCTTACACCTAGAGCGCTTACAGCAAGTCCTCATGGAAGGATCGTCCATTTTTTTCTCTGGATCTCTGCCCCAACACGATGGGTTTGGCACTGTATGATATCACTTTTATGCAACATTGGGTTAAAAAGGCATGACTGAAATTTTATGATTAATTTTTGTAAGTTTTTAAACAGGAGATTTTTATTGATACGCATCGTCTAACCTCTGATTTTTAGTTGATGCGACAACCTTATTAGAAAAATGGACCGCAGGTCTTATTGACAGATTATTTAAACATTGAATTTGGGAGATTATACATGAGGGCATCAAGTGTAAACATTATACAAGGTGAATCCACAAGAACCATAACTCTTCTACCAGGAGAAACCGTTGCCGTACTGAACCCAGGCGATAGCATTGTTTCAATTGAAAGTATCGTAAAATTCATGCAAGAAATTAGCACTAGACAAAAGGAAATGAATGATCTGTTACAGGCAAATAACGTACGTATTGCTTCAAACACTACTCAGCTTATCGAACAAAATGATCTGTTACAGGCAAATAACGTACGTATCGCTTTAAACACTAATCCCAAGTTCGCCACGAAAACACCTGATTTTCCTTAAACACGTTTGGTCGAGCAGCTTAAGTCTTTTTTTGTTAATAAGTTACGTCTAATCAAATTTTTTGTTGATAAATTGTCTGGAAATCTTTTAACATCTAACACTATAGAGAAAAGCAATCTAATCGATCATGGATTTGAGAAAATTACATCTACACTGGGGAGCTTGTAAACGAGGCAGGAAGATTCACAAATCCTACAGCCTTGCGAGAGCCTATCGCCAAGACGGAAAG
>Ga0206225_1000029_pt1 | contig 25159 bp, 19 predicted proteins | sample MancosB2_FD_155470 | JGI IMG/M metagenome (GOLD analysis project Ga0206225, IMG submission 155470) | Subsurface sediment microbial communities from Mancos shale, Colorado, United States - Mancos B2 | ecosystem: Environmental > Terrestrial > Deep subsurface > Rock core/Sediment | place: USA...
GGTAGAGAGGCAGAGAGGATCGGCGTCGCAGATGGCGTTCGCGATCCCGAGGGTATTGGCCTACATCTCGCAGATCATGACGTTGGAGCCCGGTGACCTCGTGGCCACGGGGACTCCGGCGGGGGTCGGGACCCTTGCTCCCGGCGACGTGGTAGAAGTGGAGGTGCTCGGCGTGAGCCGGGTGAGCAATCGAGTGGCGGCTGCCGGAGCGTAGTTGTCGTCCTGAGCGAAGCAAAGGACCTACGTTTCAAAACAGGAGGTTCTTCGCTGCGCTCAGAATGACATCGTAACGAGGACACCAACTTGCCCAAGCTCACCAAGCGATTCGAGACGCTCCCCGAGTACGTCCTCGCGCGGATTCCGCAGCAGAAGCACGAGCTGCTGAAGAAGGGCGTGGACGTAATCGATCTGGGCGCCGGCGACGCCGACCTGATGCCGCCGGAGGCCGTGCTGCGCCGGATCATGGAGGCGGTGCACATCCCGTCGATGAACCGGTACGGGTTCGGTCTCGGGTTGGTTCAATTCCGCGAGGCTGCGGCCGCGTGGATGCAGAAGCGCTTCGGCCTCACGTTCCATCCGCTGAAGGAGATTGTCCCGCTCATCGGATCGAAAGAAGGGCTGTCGCACCTGGCGCTCGCCTACGTGGAGCCTGGGCGTGTGGCAATCGTGCCGGAGCCCGGCTACGCCTCATACATCGGGGGCTCGCTGCTCTCGGATGGTGAGGTTTACAAGTACGCGCTCCGGCCGCGCACGAATTTTCTGGTCGACCTCGACGACATTCCGTCTGACGTTTTGCGTCGTACGTCCGTGCTGTACCTGAACTACCCGAACAATCCCACGGCGGCGATCGCGCCAATCGAGTACCTCAAGGGCGTGGTCAAGCGTTGCCGCGAGCTGGACATCCTGCTCGTCTACGACAACGCCTACTCCGAGATGGCGTTCGATGGCTATGTGCCGCCGAGCATTTTCGAAATCGAGGGCGCACGCGAGGTGGCCATCGAGTTTCACTCGATGTCCAAGACGTACAACATGACCGGATGGCGTTGTGGCTGGGCCGTGGCGAAGCCGGAGATTGCTGCGGCGCTCGCGAAGGTGAAGACCTTTGTGGATACCGGGCAGTTTCAGGCCGTGCAGTCCGCTGCGGTAGCGGCGTTCGAGAGCTGGGAGCAATGGGTGCCCCGCAACATTGCGGTGTTCAAGGAGCGCCGCGACGCCGCGGTTGCCGCATTCCGCAGCGCCGGCTTTCAATGCGAAACGCCCAAGGCCACCATGTACCTCTGGATCCCGCTGCCGGAGGGACTGACGAGCGCCCTGTTCGCCGAGCGTCTCATGCAGGACGAGGGAGTGATCGTGCTGCCGGGCTCCGGATTTGGCGCGGGAGGAGAAGGGTTCTTCCGCGTTTCGTTCATCACGTCTGCCGCGCGGATTGCAGAAGCGGCTGAGCGCGCCGGGCGAGTGCTCCGGAAGCTCACGGGCAGCCCGACTCGCGCGACGGAAAGGGCAGGCGTCGCATGATAAGCCTGTTTCGCAAGCAGCGGACCGCTGGATCGCTTGCGGTGTCACTCGCGATGCACGTCGCGCTTATTGCGGCGCTTTTCAGCATCGTCTGGCGCTATCCATTGGGCCAGTTGATGGGGATTCCCGACCCACCGGCCAAGACCGAGAAGCTCACCTTCGTGCAGCTGGCGCCGCAGGCAACGGCGCACTCAGGGCGCACGACGATCCCGGAACCGGGGGCGAGACCGGCGGCGTTGGCGCCGCCGGTCGTGGCGCCGGACGAACTGCCGCCGCCCATCCCGGATTCCGGTGTCGCGCGGGCGGCCGGCGGGAGCGGCGCGGGCACAGACGTGGCGGGCGCGGGGGTGGCGACTGGCGTTGTCCCGATGCCGCCGGATCCTCGCATCGAGCTGGCGCCCACGCGCCTCCAGCGCGCGCCGGCGACGGTGATTGCCACGGTCGATAGCATCATTGAATTCACCGTCGGCATCGTGAACGATTCGATGAGCGAATACGCCGCGCGCAACAAGCTGCCGGAATGGGTCAAGAAGACGAAGAACGGCGAGTGGGGCCTGACGCCGGGCTACATCGCGCTCGGCAAGCTCAAGATTCCGACCGCACTGCTGGCACTGTTGCCGTTGAACGTGGGACCCAGTGTTTCGCCGATCGAGGCACGTCGGGCTGCGTACATTCGGCGCGACGTTCAGGAGAACGCAAAGCGCTCCATCTCAGAGGACGAGTTTCGGGCGGCCGTGAAGCGCATCCGTGAACGCAAGGAGCGCGAGCGGAAGGAGAAACAGCTGGCGGCGGACGGAAAGCCGATTCCCCTTACGCCGTAACCTCGGGCTCGCGGACTGGCTCCTGTTCGTAGAACGGCCGGAAGATTCCGCAGACCACGCCAAGGAGCGCGTGGTCATCGCGAGGGCCCACCTCATATGGCTTGGCGCGAATCACCACCTCGGCACCGATGCGGGCGGCCACGAGGTCGCCATCCTTGGCACGCGAGGACGGGCTGATGAGCGCCAGATCGCCGTCCACGATGCCACGACCCACCATGCCGTCGCCCGTGACCCTGCAGAGAAACACGTCCTCGCTGGGTAGATAGCGTCGATCCAGCGTCACGTAGCCCACGCGGTCTTCGGCGCGGGGCGCCGAGTCACCGGAGCGGACCCGATCGTACCGCGGTACCGGTTGTGTGGCGCCCGCGCCCGCGAATCCAAGGATGCGCACGCCGCGGGAACGTGACTCGTCCCGCAGGATGTAGCCCTTGTTGGCGAGCGCGTGCAACAAATCCGAGACTGACTTGGTGGACTTGATGCGGAACTTGCGCGCGATGTCGCGAATACTCGGCTGGAACGTGTTCTCGGCGAGAAAGTCTATCAGGTAGTGATAGACCCGACGCTCGAGCTGAGTGAGCGGCTCGGCCATGGAGCGCCAATATGTGAAGCGTCTGCGCAAACACAAGTATTTACAACGCAGCTCTGAACTTCCGCGTCAGGTCCTCAGGAATCGCTCAGCAGCGTCGATCCTGGCAACGGAGCGCTCGCGTCCCAGCGTCAGGAGTACGTCGAAGATACCGGGGCTCACGGCCAGGCCGGTGAGTGCCACGCGGAGTGGTTGGAACACTTTGCCCCCGGTCGTGCCCCTGGACTCGGCCAGCTCGCGCAGCACTGTCTCGAGGCCGGCGGCGGACCACTCCGTTGCCGTGGCGAGCCGCTCGCGCGTGGCCGCGAGGAGATCCGCCGTCGCCGCCTTGTCCTTCCACTGTTTGGCAACGGCCTCGGGGTCGTAGCCGATCTCGTCCTTCAGGAACGGCGCCGCCTGACGCACGATGTCGTCGATGGTGCGCGCGCGAACTTTGAGGAGCTCGATGAGATCGAGGAACCACTGCCGGCGGGATTCGATATCTGCCAGCGATGCCAGGCCGGCGGCGTCGATTGCCTTGGCAACCACCGGGAGCAGGCGTTCGCCGCTTGCACGACTCAGATGCTGGCCGTTCATCCACTCGAGCTTCTGCGTGTCGAAGACCGCGGCCTTCTTCGACAGGTGGTCGGCGGAGAACAGCTTGACCATCTCGTCTACCGACATGACTTCGAGGTCGCCGCCGGGCGACCAGCCGAGAAGTGCCAAGAAGTTGAGCATTGCCTCGGGCAGCATGCCGAGGTGCTGGTAGTCGCCGACCGCGGTGGCGCCGTGGCGTTTGGACAGCTTCTTGCCGTCCATGCCGTGGATCATCGGCAGATGCGCGAATTTCGGGATCTCCGCGCCCAGCGCCTCGTACAGCATGATCTGCTTCGGTGTGTTGGAGATGTGATCGTCGCCGCGCATGACGAGCGTGATGCGCATGGCGATGTCGTCCGATGTCACGGCCAGGTTGTAGATCGGCGTGCCGTCGGTACGCAAGATCACGAAGTCATCCACGTCCTTGTTGGGGAACGTGATGTCGCCGTGCACGAGGTCGTTCCACGTGGTGCTGCCGCCGGGGATCCGGAAGCGGATGGTGAAGCCCTCGCCGGCGGACACGCGCTGGGCAACTTCGTCCGGCTTGAGGCGGTCACAGCGTCCGTCGTAGCGGAACGCCTGCTTCATCTTCTCCGCGTCCTTGCGGCGCGCGTCCAGTTGGGGGGGTGTGCAGAAGCAGCGGTACGCCTTGTTCTGCACGAGCAATGACCGGGCGTCGCGCTGATGCAATTCGAGGTTGGCGCCTTGGTAGACGACCTCTTCATCCCAGGAAAGCCCGAGCCAGTTCAGGCCGTCGAAGATGGCGCGGGTGCTCTCGTCCGTGCTGCGCGCCTTGTCGGTATCCTCGACGCGGAGGAGGAACTGGCCGCCGTAGCGCTTGCAGTAGAGCCAGTTGAAGAGCGCCGTGCGTGCGCCGCCAACGTGGAGATAGCCCGTGGGGCTTGGCGCGAAACGAAGTCTGTTTTCCACTCAGGGTGCGGGGTGCAGGGTGCGGGGGCAGGGTGCAGGGGCACGATGCTTTGCAGTTACCCTGAACGCCGCACGCCGCACGCTGCACCCTGAGTAGTGAGTACGGAGAGAGAGGGATTCGAACCCTCGATACGGGTTTAACCCCGTATAACGGTTTAGCAAACCGCCGCCTTCAGCCTCTCGGCCATCTCTCCAAGTGCCAGCCAACTAATAACTTGCCGGACAGAATCTACCTGTGGGGTGGTGCCCAATCAATCGCACGATGTTCGCCGGCAGCGCTGTTCTTTTCTAGGTTGGGTGCATGCGATTCCTTCCAATTGTTGTGACCGTGCCGATGGTACTTGGCGCACAAGCCGCGCCTCTGACGTCGGCGGACTCCGCGCTGATCGGGCGGATCCTCGTTGCGGAGGACCGGCGCGACTCAGCTGATGTCGCGCTCGCGGCGGGCGACAAACACACGGATGTGCGCGTTCGAGCAATGGCGATGCGGGCGCGCGGTCGCATTCGCGATCCGAAGTTCGCGGCTCGGGACTCGATGCCGGCGCTTTCGGCCCCGAAGGTGTGGCCCGAGCCGGCGTGGCGTATCCGGTACCGTGGTCTTGCCGCGCAGCGGAACGACTGCGCAGCGCTTCGTGCGGCGGCCACCGACAGTTCCTGGCAGGTGCGGTTGCGCGCGGCCGATCTCGCCGGAGCCTCGTGCACGCCGGACGATTCGCTCGCGAAAACCTTCATGCGTTGGGTGGATGCGCTGCCGCGAGACGCGTCGCGTCGCGCGAACGGCGGCGTCTCGTGGCACCTCGCCGCGCACGCCGTCGTGGCGCTGGCACGCGTGCGGCCGGACGAAGCCCGCGTGCGTGTTGCGGCGCTTTCGCGGCACGGACAGTGGCAGGTGCGCATGTACGCGGCGCGCGCCGCGGCGGTTCTCGGTGACACGGTGCAACTGCGAGCGCTTGCCCGCGACGCGGACGACAACGTGAAGGAGGCGGCGATCGACGCGCTGTCCAAGCTCACTGGTCACGTCGATGACAGCATCTATCTCGCGGCGTTGAGCGCCTCCGGTGCTCAAGCGGTTCGGGCAGCCGCGGTCGCGCTCAAGGGCAGCACGCGCATGGACGTTCGGGTCGCCGCCGAGGTGCTGTTCGAACGCTGGTCCCTGCGCGCAATCGCCTCGGAACGTGACGTCCGCGTGGCACTGCTGGAGGCCGCGGGACGCCCTGCCACCAGCGATCGAGCACCGCCGGCGCGCGTCGAACTGCCGCCGCGCACGGTGGCATTGGCGCTCGGCGCCGATGTCCGGTTGCGCGTCACGCTGTCGGACGCGAGTGGCGGAGGGTCGTTCGTGGTACGGCTCCGTGGCGACGTGGCGCCCATGATGTCCGCGCGCGTGCTCGCGCTGGCGATGTCGGGCTACTACAACAACGGCAACTGGCACCGTGTGGAACCCGATTTCGTGATCCAAGGCGCGGGGCCCGGCACCAACGAGTACGTCGGATACAAGGACTACTTGCGCGACGAACTCGGTACCGTGTCGCACGGGCGCGGAACGGTGGGCATGAGTACGCGAGGGCACGACACAGGTGACGCGCAATGGTTCGTGAATCTCAAGGACAACCTGCGCCTCAATCCCACGTACACCGTGTTTGCCGAGGTGACGGAAGGCATCGACGTCGTCGATGGGATGCTCGAGGGAGATGTGATAGCGCGGATCGAGGAAGTGCGCGCTGGCTAGGTGATGTCGGCCCTGTAGGGGTTTCCCCGTATCGTGAGCGCGCGCGCGGCGGATTAAACTCCCTTGGTACCCGCTCACGGAGAATCATGGTCGAACAGCACTCGCTGCCGCGCATCATTCAGGGCGGCATGGGTCTCGCCGTTTCCAACTGGCGCTTGGCGCGCTCGGTTGCGGCGGCCGGACAACTCGGCGTGGTGTCCTGTACCGGCATCGACAGCGTACTGATTCGCCGACTTCAGGATGGCGACATGTGCGGCAGCATGCGGCGCGCGATGGCCCGCTTTCCAATGCCCGATGTGTCGGAGTACGTGCTGCGGCGGTTCTTCCGTCCGGAAGGGCGCCCCGACGGTGAGCCGTACAGGCTGCTCCCCATGTGGCGCCAATCCGTGAGCCCGCTGCGTCAACAGATCGCGATGCTCGCGGCTTACGTGGAAGTCTCGCTGGCCAAGGAAGGCCACGATGGCACCATCGGAATGAACCTGCTCACCAAGGTGCAGATGCCCACGCTCCCCACGCTCTACGGCGCGATGTTGGCCGGCGTAAACGTGGTGTTGATGGGCGCCGGCATTCCGCGGGAGATTCCCGGAGCGCTGGATGCGCTGGCCCGCCACGAAGCCGCGTCACTCAAGTACGATGTCGAAGGGGGAGCGCCGGGAACGGAACTGCTCACGTTTGATCCGCGGGTGCACTTCCCGGCGGTGATCGAGCCACTGCAGCGGCCGTTGTTCTTTCCCATCGTGTCCGCTGCGTCGCTGGCGCAGACGCTGGTGCGGAAGTCGAATGGACGCGTGGACGGGTTCGTCGTGGAAGGCCCCACCGCCGGCGGGCATAACGCGCCACCGCGCGGTGCGCTGCGGCTGACGGATGAAGGCGAGCCGATTTACGGCGAACGCGACGTGGTGGACATGGCCACGATGCGCGAGATCGGGTTGCCGTTCTATCTGGCCGGTGGCGCCGGATCGCCCGAGGGACTCGAGTACGCCGTGGCGCAGGGTGCGGCGGGCATACAGGTCGGCACGTTGTTTGCGTACGCCGACGAGTCCGGCTTCACGCCGGAGATCAAGCAGCGTGTGCTCGAGGCTGCCGCGAACCGCCGCCTGCGCGTGTGGACCGACGTGCGCGCCTCGCCCACGGGGTATCCGTTCAAGGTGGTGCGGATCGCCAACGGGTCGACACCGACTCCCGCTCGCGAACGGATCTGCGATTTGGGGTACCTGCGCGTGGCGGTGAACACGAGCGAAGGCAAGAGACTGTATCGGTGCCCGTCAGAGCCCATCGATCAGTACGTGGCGAAAGGTGGGTCTGTGGCGGACACCGAGAATCGCCAGTGCTTGTGCAACGCGCTCTTTGCGTGCGTTGGCCAGGCGCAGCCGCGGGATCAGGGGCTCGTTGAGCCGCCGATCGTGACCAGCGGCGACGACGCGCTGCATCTGGCGCGATTTACGCGCGGGCGGTCGTCGTACGAGGCGCGCGATGTGCTGCGTTGGCTGTTGCGCGAGGAAAGCGCGGTGGCCTGAACGTCAGCGATAGATGGTGACCGACGACTCGTCGAATGCACGCGTCTGACGGCCGCGTGGGAGTTCGTGGCCGGTGGCGTGCTCCACCGCGAGAATCGTCGAGAACTTGCTCGCCCGCCATGCGTCAATGACGCGGTCGAGCATTTTGGATTCGTACGGTGGGTCGACAAAGGCGATGTCGTAGGTGTCCGGCTGGATGGCAGCCGCAAAGGGCAGCGCGTCTTTCTTGAAAACGCGCGTGCGCTTGAGAAGCCGCAGGGCGGCGATGTTGGCCCGCAACGCGTGCAGGCTGGACGGCCGGATCTCAACGAAGTCCGCCGACTTCGCGCCGCGCGAGATTGCCTCCAGGCCGAGGGCGCCGGTGCCGGCGAAGAGATCGAGGACGCGCGCACCCGTCACGTCGTTCGCCAACAGGTCCAGCAGCGCCGCGCGCACGTGCTCCGCGGTGGGCCGAACGCGAAAATCGTTCGGCGATGCGAGGTCTCGCCCGGCGAACTTGCCTCCCACGATCCTCACGAGTTGAGAGGAGCGCTATTTCTTGGTCGGACCGGGCGGGAGTGCTGGCGCCTCGACGGGTGAACTCGCCGGTGCGGACGGTTCAATGCGCCGAGCAGCATTCTTGACGACTTCCTGGATATCCACGCCGAAGGCGGACGCGAGCCCCTCCATGGTGCGATACGCCGCCTGCACGCGCTGGTTCGCCGCGTTCGCGACGCCTTCGCCGCCACCGCCGTCCATGACGACCAGCCGGTCGATGTCGATGCCCTTTACTGCTTCCACGGCTGTGCCGAGCAGGGCCGGCAGTTTTTCCGCCATGAACACGGCGAACCCTTGGTCGCCGCCGCTGGTAATCTGGGCAAGCAGCATTCTCAGCACTTCGGTCTGCGCCTTGCCGTTTTCGAGGATCGGTGCGGCATCGGCGCGCGCGCGCAGTTCCGCCGCTTTCCGCTGGGCCTCGGCGGGCTCCACGACGTCCGCCATCAAGCGTCGCTTCTGCAGTTCGACGCGCTGGGTTTCGAGGTTCTGCTTGGCTTCAACCTCCGCGCGCTCGGCTTCGACCTTGGCCACGCGTTCCGCGGTGTCGCCTTGCCTGTTGAACTCGGCCTGCTTAAGCCGCAACTGATTGTGGGCGTCGGCGACGGCGATATCGGCCTCCGCCTTCGCGACCTCGGCGACGCGCATGGACTCGGCCTGCCGTTGCTTGGTTTCGGCTTCGTTCTGGGCCTCGGCGATCTGCGCCGACTTGAGGATCTGCGATGTCTTGGCGCGACCCACGGCGGCGAGATAGCCGACGTCGTCGGTGACGTTCTGGATTTTGAGCGTGTCGAGCTGAAGTCCGAGTTTCTGGAGATCCTGGTCCGCTTCTTCCAGCAACTGGGACGCGAATTTCATGCGGTCTTCATTGACTTCTTCCGGAGTCATCGTGGCGAGCACGCCGCGCAAGTTGGCCGAGAGCGTTTCCTTGGCCAGCGCCTCGATGTCCTCAATGCGTTTTCCGAGGAGTCGTTCGACGCCGTTGTTGAACGTGGTCTCGGGCTCGGATGCGACCTTGATGTTTCCGACCGCCTGAACGGAGAGGGGAATGCCGCCCTTCGAGAACGCGTTCTGCACGTTGAGCTCGATGGGGATTGTCGAGAGCGGCATCCACGAGACTTCTTCGAGGATCGGAATTCGTATCGTTCGGCCGCCGATCACCGCGCGATAGCCAACGGATCGGCCGTCCGTGAGCACCCGGGCGCGGCCGGTGATGATCGCGGCGCTGTTGGGCGGCACGATGACGATCAGCGCCTTGATCGTCGTGATCAACGCGATGATGGCGCCGACGACGATGCCGGCGGCGATCAATGTTCCCGTCTGTTCCATCGAGCTACTCCGGAGAGGTGAGTCTGCGGCGCGTCCTACCGCAGTGTGTTTTCGTCGACCGGCGACACGATAGCGGTGCCCTTGTTCATCTCGACGACGACAACCGCTTTCCAGGTCGATGGCGCAGTCGTGGAATCGAATGGTTGCGCCAACAGTTCAAAGCTACGGTCCCCGCGCTGCACGAGCACTTTGCCCAGCCCGCCCTGGGTAATCGGCAAAGTGATGCGGCCGGTGAGGCCGACAAAACTGTCATCGGCTTCGCGGTCGCCAGAGCCGGTCTTGCGCAGGTACTCAAACACGGCGGACGTCAAGGTACCGATGCCAAGACCGGAAACCATGGCGACGAGGAGAACGAGAGGCGCCGCGCCCTTCCAGAAATACGTCAGCACGGCTCCGACGCCGCCGAACACAGCCAAGAAGTACGTGAGTGTTCGGAGGGAGAGGAACTTGAACGGGTTGTGGTCGTGGCCCACGTCGTGACCCGCGGCATGTCCCCCGCCGAAGTCGTGGCCGTGCGCGTCGCCGTGGCCGCCGAGCGAGAATACGAGAAGGCCGCCGCCGACAATCGCGGAAAACAAATAGAGCGAGAACATCAAGCGAAGGTTGCGCGATGCGCGGGACCAGCGCAACCGAGCGGAGGGCGAGGGATTCGAACCCCCAAGTCCTTGCGGACGCCGGTTTTCAAGACCGGTGCATTAGCCATTCTGCCAGCCCTCCTGGCTACAAAATACCATCTCGGCAGGGCTCCCTGTACTCGGCCGCGTCGCTGCGCGACGCGGATTCACGTTCTCGGCCGGCGCTGCGCGCCGGATACGCGGCCGCACGAGGTCGTTCGCGTCGGTAATCCGGAACCGAGTCCTGGAACTGGGTTCCACACTTCCTCGCTCCCGGACGGGTCCAATCTGGTGCGACCGCCAATCCGCGGCGCAGCCGCGGCCGAGAACGTGAATCCGGCCCGCGGAGCGGGCCGGCCGAGTACAGCAGTTCAGCGCCGCAAATCGGGCTGGCCGAGAACCGTGGTTCAGCCGGCCGAGTACTACGGTCTCTTGGCCGGCGGCAACGTCTTGACCGCGCCAGGCAACACGCTGCCCCTCACGGTGTCCGCTGCCGGCAACGACTCGGCGGGGAAGTACCGGTCCACGCCTTCGACCGCCGCGTCGAGCCGCATCGCCTTCGCCACGCTCCGCGTCTCGTTCACGATCACGCGCGCCATGAGCGGATTCGTGCCGCGCATCGCCTCGGCAAGCTCCAGCCCAGTGGCCACGTAGAGATACGGAATGCCGATGGACGGTTGGTCGATCCAGTCACCGCGACGAATCAACGACTTGGGCGCCTTGAAGACGTCGGTCCACAACGCCTGCGTGCGCTTGATGTCGATCCAGCCGTCGCCCTGTACGTACACGGTGTCGCCCTTGGATTCCTTGGGTGTCACAATCACCTTGCTCGCGAGGCCCTGCGTCAGGACGTTGTCGCCGAATCCCAGTTCACGCGCGTAGCCGCCAGACGTCCGGCTGAAATAAATGGGACGGCTGGGCCACGAATCCGCGATGATCTTGAGGACGAAGATGTCGGCCCGCTGGAGCACGCCGTTCCCATTGCCGTCCTGCGACATCGTCTTGGGATCAAGTACCCACCGCAAGGCGCCGACGCCGAGCTGCATTGGCTTGTCAACGATCATGTACGGCGGAATCGAGTCCGCCTCCGCCGTGGACATCCGGAGCGGCGAGGTGGTCGGCTTCACCCAGGTCTTGCCGCGATAGATCGCAGGCGCCTTGGATTCATCAAAGTCATAGATCGGGCGCCGGATCAGCTGCCGCGTGTACCAGTCGGTATTGAGCAGCGACGTGTTCGCGATGACCACATCCTTCCGAAGACCCTCCACCTGCTGCGCGTACCAGAGTGGGAACGTGTCGTTGTCGCCGACCACGACCAGCACCCCGTATGGCTCAACGCTGTTGAGCAGGTCGTGGGCGAAGTCCGCGGTGTCGGTATGGCCGCGGCGCGACGCGGTACTCCAGTTGGTGAACAGCGGAACGAGTGCGAGTGCGAGTACGGGCGAGGCGTACAGCCAGGACCGTGTGCGTGGTTCCTCGACCGTGTCGCTGGCGAGTTGCACACGTTCGACGCCGAACAACGACGCGACGGACTCCCAGATGAACAACAGGCCCAGCCCGGCCCACACGCCCCACGCGGAAAAGCTCCAGAGATAGAAGTAGTCGCGGTCGCGGACTTCGCGATCCACCGAGCTGCCGAGCTCAGGCGCCTGCGTGGCACCGTATCTGAAGTTCAAGTAGAAGATCAGAAACAGCGTCATCGAGAACACGAGCGTGCCGAAGTACCAGAAACTTCGTCGGTCACGCCGGTAATGGACCCAGCCGCCAAACACGCCCAACACAAAGAAGACCGCGGCGAGCAGCGCCTGTGCGGCCGGGCGCTCACTGTGCGCGTCGCGCAGCCACTGCCACTTGAAGTAGTACCACCACATGCCCACCTGGCCGGAGAACGGCGCCTGGCGCTCCGTGAGCTTGGGCTTTCCGTACTGGCCGCGGTTGAAGTTGTACATGAACCGCTCGTACGTCTCGTTGCTGAACGTGCACGAGAACTTGAGACCGTCCTGGCACGCCGTGGGTTCGCCCTCGTTCATCGCCGGCATGTAGGCCGCTCGAATCGGTTGCATCGCGAACGGCGTGATCCCGAACCCGAGCGCCACGATGCAGGCAAGCAGGAGGCGCCAGCGCAGCAGGATGTCCGGACGGCGCACCAGGACCGCAACGCCAACGGCCAACGACGGCAGCATGCCGGCCATGTGATTCGCGTATCCCAGCCCCAACAGGTACGCCACGAGCACGAGCAGGCGGTCTGCTTTGCGACCTACCGGATCGTCGGACCAGCGGATCATGAGCCAGGAAATGACCGCGATGCCAACGAGCGATACCGTGTACACCTTCTCGTTCACGACGGACTGGTTCCAGACCGTGAACGCGGTGGCACCGATGATCATGCCCACGGATGCGCCGACGATGCGCTGCCAGCGCGCGGGCAGCCAGCCGACGAGGACGCGTTCCGTGATCAGGAACCACATGGCCGCTGAGGCGGCACTGCACAGCGCGGCCAGGACGTTGATTCGGGCGGCCACGCTCGGTGCGATGGGGAGTACCGCGAACACGCGTCCAATCAGTACGAACAGTGGATTGCCCGGCGGGTGCGGGAGGCCCAGGGTGTACGCGGCCGCGATGTATTCGCTCGTATCCCACATCGCGGTCGATGGGGACAGTGTGACCAGATAGAGCGCCAGCACCGCCAGCGCGGCGACGAAAGCAGCTAGATAAGACGGGCGCTCGTCGAGCCCGGTGTCTGCCAGCGAGAGGGGTGCAGTTGACATCGACTCAGAGTGCTGGGTGCGGGGGCAGGGTACAAAGGGTGCGGTACCCCAAGGCTGGGAACCTAATGACGAAACTGGCGCTTCCCGGTAAAGACCATCGCGATGCCGTGCTCGTCCGCGGCGGCGACTACCTCGGCGTCCCGCACCGACCCGCCCGGTTGCACGATGGCTCGTACCCCGGCCTCGGCCGCTTGATCGATCCCGTCCCGGAACGGGAAGAAGGCGTCTGATCCGATCACAGCACCTTTGGTGTCGTGGCCACTGAGCTGCGCCTTGTGGACCGCCATGAAGGCCGCGTCAACCCGTGACATTTGACCCGCACCGATGCCGATCGTCTGCCCACCGCGGGCCAGGACGATAGCGTTTGATTTGACCGCGGCTACGGAGCGCCACGCGAAGAGCAGGTCATCCAACTCGGCATCGCTGGGCTTGCGCTTGGTGGGCACCGTCCAGCCTTCCGCGTCGATGACGGTCGGCGCCCGCTCCTGCACCAGCACGCCGCCGCGCACCCGCTTATAGTCGAAGCTGCGCGACGGCCAGCGTGCGGTGCCCTCGAGCACGCGCAGGTTCTTCTTGCGTCCAAGGACCTCCACCGCGCCCTCGGTGAACTGCGGCGCCACGACTACCTCGACGAACAGGCCGGACACCGCGTCCGCGGTTGCATCGTCCACCGACTTGTTGAATGCGATGACCGAGCCGAACGCGGACACCGGATCGCAGGAGAGCGCCTTCTTGTACGAGTCGAGCGTGCCGTCACCGACGGCGAGCCCGCACGGCGTGGTGTGCTTCACGATCGCACAGGCGCATTGGTCCCCGAACGGCTCGATGGCGAGCAGGGCGCCCTCGAGGTCGAGGAGGTTGTTGAACGACAGTTCCTTGCCGCCGCGCTGGGCGAGGGCGGCGAGGCCGATGCCGGCTTTTTCCACGTAGAACGCCGCGGCCTGTCCCGGGTTTTCGCCGTAGCGTAGCGCCTGCGCCCGCACGAGCGCGGTTGCGAACGTGTCGGGAAACAGATCGCCGCGTTGTTCCGCAAACCAGTTGGCGATGGCGGCGTCGTAGCCCGCGGTGTGCGCGTACACCTTCTCGGCGAGCAGGCGCCGAAGGTCCATGTCGCGGTCGTTCGCTTCGATCGACGCGAGCACGCGCGGATAGTCCGCGGGGTCGACGACCACGAACACGGACTCGAAGTTCTTCGCCGCGGAGCGGAGCATGCTCGGGCCGCCGATGTCGATCTGTTCGACCACGTCCTCGGGCGCCACGTCCTTGCGCGAGGCGGTTTCGCGGAATGGATACAGGTTGACGACGACGAGGTCGATGGGCGTGATCTTGTGCGTGGCGAGCGCGGCCATGTGTTCGGGCACATCGCGCCGTGCGAGCAGCCCGCCGTGCACCCCCGGATGCAGCGTCTTCACGCGACCATCGAGGATCTCGGGGAAGCCCGTGATGTCCGCCACATCCTTCACGTCCAGCCCTGCTTTGCGCAGCGCCTTGGCGGTACCGCCCGTGGAGATCAACTCCCAGCCGAGCGCAGCGAGGCGGGCGGCGAAGTCGGCGATGCCGGTTTTGTCAGATACCGAAATCAGGGCGCGCATCAGACGGAGTAAGAGTGGGAGTAAGAGTGGGAGTAAGAGTAGGAGATTCCGACGTGCGGGGCCGCCGTCCGACGTCTAGCTGTTGAACCCATACGCCTTGTCGATCTCATCCACCAGTTGCCGCTCATCCCAATTCATGAGTGATCGAAACGCAGCCTCGGGCACGGGCCGGGGCCGCGCGTCAAAGCGCCACTGGCCGGACGCGACGGCATCGACCACGCGCGGATACAGCACGTGCTCGACTTTGAGCACGCGGGCGGCCAATGACGCTGGAGAATCATCCGCCAGCACGGGCACCGGCCACTGCGCGAGTGTCGCGCCGGAGTCGTACTCCTCCTCCACGTAGTGCACGGTGGCGCCGCTCACGCGAGCGCCGGACGCGAGCACCGCACGGTGCACCCGGTCGCCGTACATCCCGGGACCGCCGAACGCCGGAAGCAGCGCCGGGTGCACGTTCACCACGCGGCTGGGCAACTCGAAGAGCACGTTGGACGGCACCTGCTTCAGGTAGCCCGCGAGCGCCAGAAAATCCACGCGATGCTGTTGGAGGAGCTGGAGCGGTTCGCAGCCACCCGCATTGCTCTTGGTGCGTAACACCGCGGTCTCGATGCCGGCCTTGCGGGCGCGGTCGAGTGCGTCGGCGCCGGCGCGGTCGGATGCCACGAGCACGACGTCGCCTGCGCGCGATTTCCCGCGCACCGCGTGGTAGTCGAGAATGGCTTGGAGGTTCGTGCCGCCGCCGGACGCAAACACGGCCATGCGAGAGGTCATCTCCCGGATTCTATGACGCGGCGAACGGCGTCGTCCAGTGTGCGCACCACGGTGAATTCACGGCGCGCGAATTGCACCTCTTGCGCGGGCGTGTCTTCCGTAGGCACCAACACGCCGCCGCCGCCGAGTTCCTGCGCGGGCTGCACGTCGCGCAGGCGATCGCCGATGTACCACGAGCGCGACACATCGAGGCCCAGCGCGTCGGCGGCTTGGCGGTGCAGGAGCGTACCCGGTTTTCTGCATTCGCACGGCCCGGTCTCGTCCGGGTGGTGCGGGCAGGCGTACGAGGCATCGAGGTGCGCACCGTAGGACTCGAGGAGGGCGTCGATGCGTGCGCGAACGCGCTCGTAGTCCTCGAACGCGAAGTATCCACGCGCGATGCCGGATTGATTCGTGATGACAACCACCGGCCAGCCGGTCTCGTTGAGCACGCGAATGGCCTCCGCGGCGCCGGGGATGAGTTCGACGGCGTCGACAGAACCGACATATCCCGTGTCGCGAATGATCGTGCCGTCGCGGTCGAGGAACACCGCGGCGCGGGTCACGCCGTTGCGATCCGGATCGCGGTGGCGAGCGTGGCGTCGTCGTCCGGCAACACGGTGCGAAGGTCGAGCAGTAGCCGGCCGTCGGCGACGCATCCGATGACCGCGGGGTCCCCGAGCCGCAGCCGTTCCTCGAGGGGAGGTGCGTCGCCGGCGACTGCGAGCGCCACGGAAGGGATGCTCGTGCCAGGGAAAGCGCCGCCGCCAACGCTCGCGTCGCTGTCCACGACATGCACGAGGCCGCCGAGCTGCACGCGGAGCGCCGCCGCGCGCTTCCGCAGTTCGGTCACGGGAGTCGCCAGCATGCGCAGCACCGGAACCTCCGCCAGCGCGCGCGCCGGTTCGCGATACAGCACCAGCGTTGCTTCGAGCGCGGCCAGCGTCAGCTTGTCCACGCGCAGGGCTCGTGCCAACGGGTTGGCCTTCATGCGTTCCACGATCGCGTGCGTGCCGACGACGATACCCGCCTGCGGCCCGCCCAGGAGCTTGTCACCGCTCATGGTGACGACGGACGCGCCCGCGCTCACGGCGTCGGCGGCGGTGGGCTCGCCGCGGAGCCCGATGTCGTCGAGTGACATGAGGAGGCCGCTTCCCAGGTCGTGTACCAGGGGCACCTGATGGCTCCGGGCCATGGCGCCGAGTGCGCGGGCATCCACCTCGGCGACAAAGCCCTCCATGGCGAAGTTGCTGCGATGCACTTTGAGGATCGCGCCGCATTCGGGGCCGATCGCGGCCTCGTAGTCGGCGGCGTGTGTGCGATTGGTGGTGCCAATCTCGACAAGCCGTGCGCCACTCCGCTCCATGATGTCCGGAATCCGAAAGCTGCCGCCGATCTCGACGAGTTCGCCGCGTGAAATGATCGCGGACCGGCCGCTTGCCAGCGTGTTGAGCGCGAGCACGAGCGCGGCCGCGTTGTTATTCACGACCAGCGCGTCCTCCGCGCCCGTCAGTTCCTTGAGCAGGGCGACGCAATGCGTGTAGCGGGAGCCGCGGACGCCCGCATCGATGTCGTACTCGAGGTTGGTGTAACCGCTGGCGGTCCGTCGAATCGCATCGAGAGCAACGGCGGCCAGCGGTGCGCGCCCCAGGTTCGTGTGCAGCACGACGCCAGTAGCGTTGATCACGGGCCGCAACGACGGGCGCTGTGCCCGTTCCACGGCCAAGGTGATCGCCGCCACCCATTCCTCGTCGCTGCGCGGGGCGCTGGCGTCGGCGCGAGCCCCGTCAACGGTCGCCCGCACGGCGTCCACGACGACCGACCGTGGCGCGCGACTCAGCAGCGCTTTAATGAAATCGTGCTCGAGGAGCGTACTGACGCTCGGCAGGTGACGACGTGGATCGCTCACGGCTTGTGGGCGGGTGCTTTGGTAGTGTCCAGCCGCGGTACCGTGATCACACGCTCGGAGGTGCGTTCCGCGCCCAGGATGCCGCGAACGTTCATCGCCGTCACGCGATACTCTTCGCCGGTTCGGAGCGGCGACTGCGGATCCATCAGGATGACCACGTCGCGCGTGGGTGCGGGGAGCGATGGTCTGGCCGTCGCGACGGTGCCCGGTGTGCGCTCGGTGCCGGGCATGGGTGGGGCGACGGAGGGCACCGCTCCACCCGCGCGGGTGATCGAGTCCCGCTGGGCCGAGTCCACCGCGGCGCTCAGCAGCCCGTGCTGCGCCTGGGTCCGCACGCGCGCGACGATGAGGCGCGACGAGTCCGCCGCCTGAATGCGGAACGAGGCTGGCGTGAGCGGAACGCTTGGGTCGAGCAGGCGATCGAACGACGCCGAGAGGGTCAGCGAATCGCCGTGCGCCAACGTGAGGAGGCGCGGCGCGATCGTGTCCCGCTGTACGACGCGCAGCTCCACAAACGGGGACGCGTCGGTGACCGCCGTGCCTACCGTGTCCCAGATTTCGTTGGGATCGAGTGTGCGGTTGCGGTTGTTGTCCATGAACGCGCGTACAAAATACGGACCAGGCACCAGCGGTCCGACGGCGAACTGCCCGCTGGAGTCCGATAGCCCTACATATGGTAGGCTGTCGGGAAGGCGCACCACGTCGATGACGGCGTCCACCGCGATTCGCTCCGCCATCCAGTCGAAGACACGTCCGTGCACGGCAAACGGCGGAATCGAGTCGCCGGTCGAGAACTGGATCGTGGTGCCGACGCGCATCACGTTGTTGTTGAGATCCGCGATGCCCGGCAGCATCGTGACCGAGTACGCCGTGTTCGGGCGGAAGCCGCGTTTCGGGCGCACCTCCACGCGGTCGCGGTGCCATCCGACGCTCACGCCGCCGTCGTGCGGGGACACCAGGAAAGCGCCTGCCAAGTCGGTCGAGCCTCTGGAGCGATCACTCACGATCGCGTCGAACTCGAACATGACGCTCTTGTCGGTGACGTTCACAGCGCCGGATTCCGGCGTCACCTTGAGGATCTTGGGCGGCTCGGTTCGCACCGGCCCGCCGGGCGGTGCGCCAATGGACGCACAGGCCAGCCCAACCGAACCCGCGAACGCGATCAGTCGCCGCACAGCGTCCGCACTTTGTCGCGGAGCTGCTGACGGCGCGCGGTCCACTCAGACAGCTTCTTGCGTTCGGCCTCGACGACCTCGGCCGGCGCCTTCGCGATGAACTTCTCGTTCGCGAGACGGCCCTGAAGCGCCATCGTCTGCTTGTCGAGTGACTCGAGTTCGCCGCGCAGGCGACCGCATTCCTTGTCGACGTCCACCAACCCCGCGAGCGGCACCACCAGCGACACACCGCCGGACAGCACCGCGTGTGCCGCGGCGCCGGGAGGCGCGGTATCGGCAAGGTGGAGCGTGGAGCGTGTGAGGCGCTCGACGACTGCCGCTTCCTCGCGGAACACCCCGTTGCCGCCCACCGCAACCGCCTCGATGGACGAGCCGGGCGGGACCGCGTATTCGGCGCGGATCTGGCGCAATGCGCCGACCGCCTCACGCACGAGTTCAAATTCCTGGGCGCGCCGTGTTTTGGTCGCCGCCGTGCTGCGCGGTGGCCACGGCGCCGTGGTCAGAAACTCGCCGGCGAGGCGGGAGGGCAGTTGCTGCCAGACCGCCTCCGTCACGAAGGGCACCACCGGATGCAGGAGTCGCAGTGCGCCATCGAACGTGTGCACCAGGATGGCGCGCGCGACCTCGGCGTCCTCGCCACCCGCTGCGAGACGGACCTTGATGGCTTCGAGGTACCAGTCGGCGAGTTCCGTCCACGCGAAACGCCGCGCGGTTTCGGCAAGGTCGTTGAGCCGCATGCCCTGCGTGCGTTCGTCGTCAGACCAGCGCAGTGCGTCGGCCGCCGCGAGCGGCATCGAGGGGCGCAGGGGTCCGAACGCGGCGTCACACTCGGCGACGGCGACGTCGAGGCGCCACAGGATCCACTCGTCCACGCGCTGCAGCTTGCGGGCGGGGATGTCCGCCACGCGCTGTACCGGCGCCGTGCCCGCCTTCTCCAACAGAAAGCGCGCGATGTTCCACAACTTCGTGACGAAGTTGCGTCCGGTGGCGAACGTCTTCTCGAGGTCGTTCGGGTCGAGCGTGATGTCCGCGCCGAGCCCCATGCCGGACACCAGGGTCCACCGCATCGCGTCCGCGCCGTAGAGCCGCACCACTTCCATCGGGTCCAGTCCGTTGCCGAGCGACTTGGACATCTTGCGGCCCTCGGCGTCGCGCGCCATGCCATGCAGCAGCACGGTATGGTACGGCGACCGGCCGGTGAAGAAGTACCCGGCCATGATCATGCGGGCGACCCAGAAGAAAATGATGTCCGGTCCGGACACGAGAACGTCGGTCGGGTAGAACGCACGCATGTCTTCGGTGTCGTCCGGCCATCCGAGCGTGGAGAGTGGCCACAGCCACGACGAGAACCATGTGTCGAGCACGTCCTCGTCCTGACGCACGGGGCCGCCGCAGTGGGGACACGTGGTCAGGTCCGTGCGACTCACGTGCATGTCGTACGGGGGATCGCAGTCCTTGCAGTACCACACTGGAATGCGATGGCCCCACCAGAGCTGGCGCGAAATGTTCCAGTCGCGGATGCCCTCGAGCCAGTTGACGTAGACGGCTTCCCAGCGCTGCGGCAGGATGCGGATCGCGCCCGAGCGCACGCCTTCGAGTGCGGGCTTGGCGAGCGGCGCCATCGTCACGAACCACTGTTCCGACAGGCGCGGTTCGACGACGGTGTCGCACCGGTAGCAGTGGCGCACGGAGTGCTGGTGCTGTTCGGTCTTCACGAGAGCGCCACTGTCCTGGAGCGCCTTCACGATCTTCTTGCGCGCGACGAAGCGGTCGTCACCGCGGACGAACTCAGGCACGCGGCCGGCGGCGTCGCTTCCTTCGCGCATGTTGCCATCGATATCGATCACGACGGGCATGGCGAGCGCGTGCCGCTTGCCGACCTCGAAGTCGTTGGCGTCGTGCGCTGGCGTGATCTTCACGACACCGGTTCCGAACTCGGGATCGGCGTAGTCGTCCGCGATGATCGGGATGTCGATGTTGACGATCGGGAGCCGAACCGTTTGGCCGACGAGACCCGCGTAGCGCTTGTCCTTCGGGTTCACCGCGACCGCCACGTCGGCGAGCATCGTTTCCGGTCGCGTGGTGGCGATGATAAGGGACTCGGGACTCGGCACACGGGACTCGATCGAGTTCCGAGTTCCGAGTCCCGAAAGCGGGTACACGATGTGGTACAACGCCCCCGTCTCTTCGTGGAATTCGGCTTCCTCGTCCGAAAGCGACGTGTGACAGCGCGGACACCAGTGGATGACGCGGTAGCCGCGATAGATGAGGCCCGCCTCGTACAAACGCGCAAACGCCTCCCGCACGGACCGCGACAGCTCCGGCGAGAACGTGTATGCCGTTCGCGACCAGTCGGCAGAGGCGCCGATGGCCTTGAGTTGCTTGAGAATCGTGCCGCCCATCTCGGCGACGAACTGCTCGGTGCGCTTGAGGAACGCCTCGCGCCCCACGTCGAAGCGCGACTTGCCCTCGGCCGCCAACTGTTTCTCCACCACGTTCTGCGTGGCGATGCCGGCGTGGTCGGTGCCCGGCAGCCAGAGCGTTTCCTGGCCTTTCATGCGCGCCCAGCGGATGAGCACGTCCTGCGTTACGTCGTCGAGCGCGTGCCCGAGGTGCAGGATGGCCGTGACGTTGGGCGGCGGGATGACGATGGTGAACGGATCCCGATCACCGCCGTTGCGTTTCGATCGCGTGGCGTCTGCCCGAAAGCAGCTCGCCTTGAGCCAGCGCTCGTACAGCCCTGGCTCAGCGGTGATGTCGAAGCGGTCGGGCAGAGACATGCTGAAAGCTAGACGCCTTCATCGACCATCAATCGATTGGCCACGCTCCGCACCCCGGGTACGCCGCGCGCGATCGTCACCGCATACTCGGCCTCGTGGTCGTCGTCCACCCAGCCCTCGAGTTCGATCTCGCCTGCCCCGATGGCGCCGATGTCGATGGCACGTTCGGCGAGCACGGGATCGTTGTTGAACGCTTCGAGCACACGCTCTTCGAGTAGAGGCGCTCCGTCCCTGTCCCCGCCGTCGTCGGCGCCGACGATGTCGTCATCGACGAATTCATCCGCCTGATCCGTGTCATCCCCCTCATCCGCGTCCAGGAAATCCTCGCCGGCGGCCTCGTAGTACGCCTCTGCCTGATCCTTCGCCGGCCGCCGCCGCAGGCGGCTCGCAATCCCGCTGAACCCGCCCATCCGCTGGGCCACGTAGATGCCCACCGCGAAGCCGGCTAATGCGCCCAGCAAGACGGTCACAGCGGTCGAGCCGGTCGAGGATTCCTCGTCGCGGAGGCGCACGGTGGGCATGAGTCAAACTCTTGGCGGCGGTGTAGTTGCAACGATAGCTTACGCCGACTTGGACCGCGATGCCCGCTGTCCATTTTCATGCGGCCTCGACCGACTGTGAAGCACGCTTCCATCACGTTGACCCTGCCGGACGGCGCCACGCGCGAGGTTGAGTCCGGTACGCTGCCGATCGACGTCGTGCGCACCATTGGCCAGCGGCTGGCGAACGACGCCATCGCGGTGGAAGTCAACGGTGTGGTGCAGGACGTGATGACACCGCTGCGTCAGTCTGGGACGTTCCGTGTGTTGACGGCGAAGGACCCGAAGGCGCTCGACGTGCTGCGCCATTCGGCGGCACACGTGCTTGCCACCGCGGTGCGTCGACTCCGTCCGGACGCGAAGATCGGATTTGGGCCGTCCATCGAAGACGGCTTCTACTACGACTTCGAAGTACGGGAGCCCTTCACGCCCGACGACGTTGCCCGGTTCGAGGCCGAGATGGCCAAAGTGGTACAGGAGAAGCTCCCGTTTGTTCGCGAGGAGCTGTCGCGCGCCAAGGCGCAAACGGTGTTCGCAGACGATCCGCTCAAGCTCGAGCGCTTGGCCGAACTCGGCGACGGCGAGGTGATCTCGACCTACACCGACGGACCATTCGTGGATCTCTGTCGCGGACCGCACGTGCAGGACACATCGTACCTGAAGCACTTCAAGCTGATGACGACTGCCGGCGCGTATTGGCGCGGCGACGTGCGGCGCCAAATGCTGCAACGGATTTACGGCACCGCGTGGTTCAAGAAGGAAGACCTCGACGCCTATGTGCATCGCCTCGAGGAGGCCAAAGCGCGCGACCATCGCGTGCTGGGCAAGCAACTGGACCTGGTGATGTTCCATCCGTTCTCGCCCGGCAATGTGTTCTGGACGGAGAAGGGCACCACGATCTTCAACGCGCTGGTGGACTTCATGCGCGAGCTTCAGCGCGACGATTTCCTCGAGGTGAAGACGCCGCTGCTGTACGACAAAGGCCTCTGGGAAATCTCGGGGCACTGGGGCAAGTACCGCGAGAACATGTTTCTCATCCAGGACAAGGAGACGCTCGAGCACGACAAGTCGCTCAAGCCGATGAACTGTCCATCGCACTACCTGCTGTACCAACGCACCAAGCACTCGTATCGCGATTTGCCCATGCGCTACGTCACGTTCGACGTGCTGCATCGCAACGAAGTCGCGGGCGCGCTTTCCGGCATGACGCGCGTGCGACAGTTCCAGCAGGACGACTGCCACGTGTTCCTGACCGAAGCACAAATCGCCGACGAGGTGAAGCTCCTGACGCGCTTCATTCTCGACTACTACGCGGTGTTCGGGCTCAAGGCGGACGTCATTTTTGCGACTCGCCCTGCGACCCGCATCGGCTCAGACGATTTGTGGGATCGCGCGGAGGCGGCTTTGAAGGAGGCGCTGGTGGCGACGGGTGAGCCATATGAGCTCAACCCGGGCGACGGCGCGTTCTATGGGCCCAAGGTCGACTTCTACGCAACGGATTCGATCGGGCGTCGCTGGCAGCTCGGCACGATCCAACTCGACTACAACGCGCCCGAGCGTTTCGGACTCAAGTACACGGGTGAAGACAATGCGGACCATCCACCGGTAGTCATCCATCGCGCGGTGAATGGTTCCTTGGAGCGCTTCATCGCCATTCTGATCGAGCACTTCGCCGGCGCGTTCCCGGGGTGGCTCTCGCCCGAGCAGGTGCGCGTCCTGCCGATTTCGAACGATGTGGATGACGCCGCACGGGCTCTGACCCAGAAGCTCAGGGCGGCGGGAATCCGCGCGCACCTCGACAACCGGTCGGACACGCTCAACTACCGTATCCGCGAAGGCGAAGTGGCCAAGATCCCGTACATGGCCGTGGTCGGAAAGCGCGAAGCAGAGGCAGGAACCGTTGCCGTGCGCGTTCGCGGTACGGGCAACAAGCAGAGTGTCGAGTCGGTAGACGCATTTGTTGCTCGAGTGAGCCGGGAGCACAGGGAAAGGGCTCTGGTTCCTTAGGCTTTCAGCGCGTGTGCATGGGCTTGCCAGTTCAGTTTGTGACAATTATAATTGTCGTTAAGTCGGATAATGCCAATTATAATTGTCATGCATACAAACATCGGCAGGACCCCCGGACTCCACGAGCGCCTTCCTGCGGCCGTCTCGGACGCACTCGCAGCAATCGGCGATAACGTCGCCACCGCCCGCCATCGTCGCCGGTGGCGCGCCGAGGATCTTGCCGCCAAGGCCGGCATTTCGAGGAATACACTCGTCAAAGTCGAGGCAGGCTCACCCGGCACCGGCATCGGCGCGTATGCGTCCGCGTTGTGGGCGCTGGGCTTGCTCGACCAGCTCGCCGCCGTGGCTCGTCCGGACAGGGACCCGGAGGGCGAGGCGCTTGCCTCCGCCCAGCTGAGCACTCGCGTCCGGCCAGCAGAGGACAACGACTTCTGAGAAGAACAAGAGCGAGGCCAGCGCGATGACGAAGAAGGCCAACGTGCCGCACAGGCAGTGAAAAAGAAGACCCCGCTGCCGACCACAAGGGTTGCCAGAGGTTCGGCGGCGGCACGTACGCGTACGGAGGAGTGCTACGTCTACATCCAATTGCCTGGCGAGACCGAATCCGTCACGTGCGGCCGATTCACCCAAACGTGGACTCGTACGGGCGCGGTCGCGGGCGCCTTCGTCTACGGCCGCACGTACCTCGCCCGTGCGAACGCCGTGCCGCTGGACCCGATCCACCTGCCACTGCAACGCGGAACGTTTCAGACAGCTGCGCGGGCCGGCATTTTCGGCGCGTTGCGCGACTCGTCGCCGGACGCGTGGGGCCGGCGCGTCATCGAGCGACAGCTCGGCAAAACCAGGCTCTCGGAAATCGACTACCTGCTGCACTCGCCGGAAGACCGCGTCGGCGCGCAGTCCTTTGGCTTGGGCGCAGCGCCACCCGCGCCCGTGCGCGACTTCAATCGCGTACTCCAACTTCAGACGCTGTTCGAGATTGCGCGCGCGCTGGACGAACAACCCGGCATCCGCATGCCGGTCGCGCTGCGGCATCAAATCGACACCGTTCTCCATCCGGGCACGTCGCTGGGCGGCGCGCGGCCAAAGAACGTGGTCGAGGATGACGACGGTCTTTGGATCGCCAAGTTTCCACGCAAGGACGACCGCTGGAACTACGCGGCGGTGGAAGCAGGGATGCTGGCACTGGCGCGCCGCTGCGGCATTCGGACGCCGCCGGCGCGCGTTGAGCGCGTGGGAGGAAGTGCGGTGCTGCTGGTCAAGCGATTCGATCGTGAGCGAACCGCGGACGGCGGCGCCTACGCGCGGCATCGGATGGTGAGCGGGCTTACGGTTCTCGATGCCGATGAGATGGACCACTCCACGTGGTCGTATCTGGTGTTGGCAGACGAACTGCGCCGCTGGTCGCACCGCATCGGGGAGGACCGGCGCGAGCTGTACTGCCGGATGGTGTTCAACGCGCTGGTGAGCAACACGGACGACCATCCG
>Ga0206225_1000030_pt1 | contig 25054 bp, 29 predicted proteins | sample MancosB2_FD_155470 | JGI IMG/M metagenome (GOLD analysis project Ga0206225, IMG submission 155470) | Subsurface sediment microbial communities from Mancos shale, Colorado, United States - Mancos B2 | ecosystem: Environmental > Terrestrial > Deep subsurface > Rock core/Sediment | place: USA...
AACTTAAAACCGATCAAGAGTAATAGGCGTCAAAAAAAATATACGACTCCTAATTGCACTCTATTGTCTGTGCTGGATAGGGGTTAGTTATGAACAATTCCCATTTCAGCTACATCGGGAATGGCTCATAATAGGGTTCTCTTGGCAAAAAGCCCTCTGGGGGCTAAACTTACTCAACGCCCTGCAATGCATCCCAAAACGCGCGGCAATTAAAAGATTCACTATATGAAAGCAATTGGCATTCAGATCGATGGTCCTTATCTTCGAGGGGCAGCGGTTCAACTCACGCGCCAAAACCTCGCCATTATTGATTTGAAAACCTCTCCCATTTCCCATCCAAAAGTAAAACCGCTTTACACGGAGCGCGATTCGGGTGTCTTGATCAGCGGACTCTCTTCAAAGGATTTGATCATCCGCAATCATCCCATTACTTTAAATTCGACCGACGACCTTCGGCGTGCGCTCATTTTGCAAACGGAAGCCCAATTGCATCTCAACCCGGACGAGCTGATCACCATTGCCCAGATCAAAGTCCGCGAAAAAAACGCCATCACATATTCCACCACGCGCTCGGCTTTGGCTGCCCATCTTCAATCTTTCAATGACATGAATCTGGATCCGGAGCGAGTCGGCGCCATCCCGTCCGCGCTGCAATCCTTCATCCGCTGGAAAGCCCCGGATATTTCTTCCTATTTTCTGGTGGATATCAGCCAGACATCGATTCATTGCATCTGGGTGGAAAATGACGCGATTCAAAAAGCCCATTCTCATCTCGTCGGATGGCAACCACTCATTCGCGCCTTTCAGGAAGACAGAAAAAAACTTCTATCGATTCGCGAACAGACTGAAATCGACTTTTCTTTCCTGAAAACAAATCAATATCCGGCTCTGACCGAGGAAGCGCGATCGCTGCGCCGCGATCTTTCTAAAATCATCCATTCGTTCCAGTGCCAGCGCCCCCTCATTTTCACGGGGACCAACGCCAACGGTTTTCGCGAATATTTATTGGAGATCTTGCAAAACGGCATCGTCGAAGAAAAGAAGCTGGGGCTGTCCATCGACGAGCAACTGTACGCCCAAAGCATCGGTCTGGCCATCGATTACCTAACCAACCGCAAACAGCCCATTCAATTCCGCTCCACGGCCATGCTATCCAAGCGCACCTGGCAGAAAATGGGCTTCATCAGCGCCTCTCTACTCTCTGCATCGATTCTGTTTTCAGCTCTGTTTTGGAAAGCGGGTTCCTGGTGGATGGACAAGAGAGAGGCCGAAATCATCCACCATCTCGAAACTTGGTCCGCTGCCAAAGACCCCGCTCTGCGCAACGAATTATTTTTGAACGGATCCGACACACAGTCGCTGGCGGCCCAATGGATGAAACTGATCGAAAAGAATTCTAAAGACTACCGTTTCATCATGAAAGCCCCGAAAGTGGCCCAGTTTCTGGCCGAACTGACCCATCACTCCCTCGTCGAATCGCTCCGCATGTCCTCTGATCCAATCTCCTTTGAACAGATCCACTACCAACTTGTCTCATGTCCCCGAATCGAAGCTCTTGCGGATCCGTACCTGGTCAAAATTGATCTGGAATTTAAGGTCGCGAGTCCCTTGCATGCCAGAAAATTTCATGAAGCTCTCTTGCAGGGAACTCAGTGGATCGATACTTCGCGCGAAATCACTTGGGATATGACAGGGGATCTTTACAAAACATCTTTTTATTTAAAAAACTTATGACATTGATCGACATGATGGGCCGCTTCTTTTTCGAGAAAAACCGCGCCTGGCTATTCTTTTGCCTTCTCGCCATTCCTTTTTTTCTGATGATGGCGATCCTCTGGCCGCGATGGATGCTCTTGCGAACCACCGAACAAGAACTGGATGCCGCCGCTCTAGTCGGTCGAGCGGCGTTGGAAAAAAGAGTCGAAAAGGAACAATTTATCGCCCGGTATTCTGCGAGCGAGCCCTATTTTATCGATCACTGCCTGGAATCTTTTCTGCCCCTACAAGCGCATCTCCAAGAGCTGAAAGCGATGAAAAACCATCCTGCCTGTAAAAATCGGGACACTATCGCGCGGCGCATCGCTTTTCTGGAAGGACAGGAAAACCGGCTTTCTTTTGCCGAGGAAAATATCCGCTCTTCCAAGCGCATCAAAGAAACCGAAGAGCGCCTGCAACACCCCGTCGAAATCGACGCTCAGGATCTCAATCGACTGCTCTGCTGGATCGAAGATGTTCCCGTGAGTGGATATACCCCCCATCCGCACTCTCCCCAGCTTTTGATCCAGGATTTCACTCTGACCAAAAAAGAGGGCGCGATCTACGTATTAAACCTTTCCATATTACAACGTGAATTTTCCCATGCCGATGAAAAGAAAAATTAGCCTAAGCATTCTCTTCCTGTTATGCGCTTGCCATCATGCCAAGCAGCAGGAAAATCTCGTGTTAATCCAGATCCAGGATCGAAACGGTCTGTCGGAGACAATCAGCAATCCCGACCGTCTTTCCTCTTATACTACTGTCGACTTTGAGACGACCCAGCCCTACAAAAAAGTAGTGCGCGTGTATCGCAATGAGGGAAAAAACCGGTCTGTCATCACGACCTATCACGCCAACGGCACCCACTGGCAGTATCTGGAAGCCAAAGAAATGCGCGCATTCGGCGCCTTCAAGGAATGGTTTCCCAGTGGCGCCCGAAAAATCGAGGCCACCGTTATCGGAGGCAGCGCCGAATTGTCGATCGGAGGTCAGGAATCCTGGCTGTTTGATGGGTCTTCTTTTGTCTGGAATGAAAATGGCCAACTGATTGCTTCCATTCTCTATGACAAAGGCGTTTTATCCGGCCTAAGCACATACTTTTATCCGTCCGGCGCCAAGGAAAAAGAAATCCCCTATGTTCAGGATCTCATAGAAGGGGAATTGACAGAGTACTGGGAAACGGGCCAAATCCGGGCCAAAACGGCCTATCGAAACAATCTACCGGACGGCATGAGCCAATCTTTTTGGCCCAATCAAACCCTGCGCAGCGAAGAAAAATATGAGGAAGGCCAATTGCGATCGGGCCATTACCGAAATCTTTGCGGCGAGACCGTCTCAGAAGTGAACGATGGCGCCGGGTTTCGCGCTCTTTTTTCCAGCACAAGGCTCATTCAATTGCAGGAGGTAAAAAAAGGGCAGATTGAAGGGTTCGTCAAAAATTTTGACGCTGCAGGCACTGTTCAATCCTCTTTCTATATGAAAAATGGAAAAAAGCACGGCGAAGAGATTGAATACTATTCTTCAAAAGAGACATCGGATTCGCGTTTGGTGCCTAAAATTTCCATTTCGTGGGATCAGGACGCCATTCATGGCCACGTCAAAACGTGGTATCCGAATGAACAAATGCAAAGCCAAAAGGAAATGTGCCGCAACAAGCGCAACGGAACATCGTGCAGCTGGTATCTCAACGGCTCACTTATGCTCGTGGAAGAATATGAAAACGACATTTTGAGAAAGGGACAATACTTCCGTAAAAATCAAACCGAACCCATTTCTACGATTACCAATGGCAACGGAGTTGCGACGATTTTCGATGAAGAGGGCTCGTTATTGCGCAAAGTTATTTATTCCAACGGGAAAATGGTCGATCCGGAATGAAGGCAGAGCTCAGAAAAACCTTTCTTTTCCGGCGAAACTCTCTCAGCCTCGAGCGCCGGCAAGAGGCCGCTCTGGGTCTAGCCCAGAGGATTGATCTCTTAAAAAAGTATTTCGATCGGATTGCCTCCTTTCACAGTATGAAATACGAAATCAATCTTACGCTCATCAACCAATCGTTGGCTGCAGAGAACCGCCTTCTTCTGCCGAGAAGAACATCCGACAGCCATTTGCAATATTATCTTGTCTCGAATCTTACGAACCAGATGGAGAAGTGCGGCCAGCTATGGGAGCCCGACCCAACTCGATGCTCCGCGGCCACTTTGACAAAAAACGACTGTCTTTTGATTCCTGGCCTGGCCTTTGATCAAAACAACGACCGGCTCGGTCTGGGCGGGGGGTTTTTCGATCGCTTTTTATTCCGCCATCCCGGTCTTTATGCCGTAGGAATTGGGTTTTTTGAACAGCGCAGCATCGAACCGCTGCCCCGCGATCCGTGGGATCAAAGCCTGTCGGATGTTTTTTATTTTTGATTGGGTTTGCCTGGCGGGAGTACCTGCAGCTTTTTCTGCTCTTCTTTCGGAGTACAGAATAGCTGCCCGGGACACTCGTTCGCGCGAACAGTCGCCCCCACGGATCCATCTCGGCACATCGAATAAAACCCGCCGCCCGCACACGTCCAAATAATGCGATAAGGGGTGATGGACACCTCAGAATGTCCCGGACGATTGAGAGATGTCGATGAAAGATTCGAGGTAAAGTTCTTCTGCTCACCGGGCTGCAGAGTCACCTGCCCCAGATAATCACCGCTATGCGTGTAAACGGTGGCCGTCAGAATGAAGGGAGAGTCGTTCATCAGCGTAATGGATCCGGGAATCTGGGTCGCCCACGCTGATGCCTGAACAAAGAACAGTACAAAAAAAATCGCGCGGACGAGTTTTGTCATATTTTTACCGGGTTGGCTCTTCGATATGGCTCCAGCGAAAGTCGATTTGACCGATGGGCGACAGACATACGTCCTTGACCTCTTCTTGCTGCAGGTAATTCAGCGAAAAATGAAAAATCGGAATCACCGGCATCTGGTCCATGAGCAGCTGCTCCGCTTCTCGAAGAATGCTCTTCCGCTCCTCTTCATCTCTACATACGGCAGAAGAATTTAATCGTTCAATATATTTCGGCATCTCCCATCCCGTATTGTTCGAGCTGCCGTCTTTGTACTTGAAGACCTCGAGGAAATTAATGGGATCGCCGAAATCAGCGATCCATGAGCCGGCCGCCAGCTGATATTTTTTTTTCGAAAGCCTCTCGAAAAACATTTTGCGCTCGACGGCCTCAAGCTGGATGTTCATTCCCAAAACCGCTTCGATTTGTTTTTGCACCGTCTGGGCGATGAGATGATTGCGCTCTTGTGCCACATAGAGCAAAGTGATCGGCCCGATATCCGATGTTTCTTGTCCGTTTTGCTTTAATACAGTCGATAAAAGCGTTTGCGCTTCCGAAAAACTCGCATCGGCAAAATAGCCGCTCGGAGCCAACCCCATCATCGGCGGGACCAGCGCCTGCGCCGGAATCTGACCGCCTTGCAAGATGTGCTCTGCAATCTTTTGCCGGTTTAGAGCCAGAGCCAGAGCTCGGCGAAACAGTGGCTGGGACAACAGCGATGAATCGGCTGTATTGACGCGCAAAATATAGGTTCCCGATAACGGCTGCACTCTCAGAGTCTCGTTTCTTTTCAAGTTGTTCAACGCATCGATTGGCAAGTTAGAAAGAGGCGATCCGGCCCAATCCAAATCGCCGTCCAAAAACATGCGCAGCTCCGTCTCCGGCTGGATCATCACCATCTCGATGCCCTTCAATGAAACGCTGCCGGCATCCCAATAAGACCCGTTGCGCTCCACAAAAACCCTGTCTGAATGTTTCCATTTTGTCAGTTTGAACGGGCCGTTGCTGACATACGTAGCCGGATCTTCCGCCCAATGAGGGTTCTGAGCATCCAGAGGTTGGTAAACGGGAAAAAAGGAAGGGAAGGTCAATAGTTCCAGAAAATAGGGCGTCGGCTGTTCCAGCTCTACGATCAGCGTTCGGGAATCAGGCGTCTGAATTTCCACCTCTTGCGGGCTGATTTCCCCGGTTTTGGCCTTCTTGGCTCCTTTAATCACGTAGAGCTGATAGGCAAGATCAGTGGGAAATGCGGGGTCGAGTATTTTGCGCCAGCTTTCGGCAAAATCGGCCGAAGTAATTTTTTCTTTATTGCTCCACGATGCTTCCCTCAAGCGAAACGAATAGCGCAAACCATCTTCGGACACCGCAACACTTTCTGCCATGGCCAATTGCGCCCTGCCGTCTTTACCAATGCGGGCCAGCCCCTCAAAAAGCATGTGCATCATCGTGACGGCATTTAAATCTCTTGCCTTGCGCGGATCCAACGATACCGGCTCGCACTGGATATTAATGCGCAAAACTTGGCTCGTCTTGGAAGACGATGTGCTCCGGCAAGAAATCGCCAGCACGAGAAGCAGTAAAACCCATAAACGACCTGTCATAAAAACCTTGGATTTATACAAGATAGGAAAAGATGGTTTTCGATGGGACGATAACAGGCGTGTCAAAAGAAATCAAACGACCAAATATGTTATTTTGGTCGCCTCAAAACCACCTATAGTTAACGACTTACTGCTCCCAGCGATACGTCGGATCTGCAATTCACTATGCGGGTTGAACAGCTTGCTCGAAGCGCAATCCCGCCTCTTCAGGGGCGGGTTAGCCGAGCTATTTATTTGATCGGGCGCTTTTAAGCGCCCGCCATTAGCTGTCGAAGAATCTCCTTCCTTTAGGAAGGCGTTCTTCAATTTCATCGATGAGATGCGCCATCACAAAATCATTTTCGGTGAGTCCCTTCACCGCATGCGTCGTGAGTGTCACACTGACCTTTTTGTCGTTGATGCACGCCATCGGATGATGGCCCTGTTCTTCAGCAACGATCCCGATCCAGTTGATAAAGTCGCGCGCTGTCGCAAAACCATTGCACCGAAACTCTTTGACGAGCTTTGTGTTGTCCACAACTCTCCATCCATCGAGGAGGGACAAGCATTTTTCTTTCTGCGCGGCCGTCAATGGAGGAGTTGCGTCTGTGCAAGGAACACATCGATGGGGTTGTTTTTCTTCTTTTTTGAGATGGGGATTCTTGATCACCGCCTCGAGATTTTTTAATACATCATCATAATCGGGTTGGTTCGTAATTTCTGGGACGATTTGTATATAACGAATCCACTGACGGCTGTCGATGATCACAACAGCTCGTGCGAGTAGGTTCCACTCTCGAATCAATAATCCATAATTGATTCCAAAGGACGATGTTTTGAAATCCGACACCAATTGAACATTTCCAATGGAAAAACTGCTGCAAAATCGCTTTTGGGCAAATGGGAGATCTTTGCTGATCCCCACAATCTGCACGTCTTTTCCGATTTGAGACACCGTTTTGTTGAAGTATTTAACCTGCAAATCGCAAACCGGCGTGTCCAGAGATATGAATGACGTGATGATCTTCACCCGATCCATTAGATCGCTCAGATGAAAATCTCCCATTTCACTGTTGCAAACATGAAAATTGGGAGCCAGATCGCCCGGTTTTAATGTTCTTCCCGCCAACGAAAGGCTTCGTCCTTTGAATAATACTGTTCTGTGCGTCAAGGTCATATCATTTCTATGTATTTGAAACTTTTAATTATGTCAAAATCAATTAAGAACGCGCTGCAAAAATGACCCAACTCGTTGAAATCATCGCCCCCTGTCCCGTATTGAACGTCTCCAATTTTTGCTGGGCCTTCGGAGGAGATGACGGTCGACGAATTCCTTGCGATTCACAAGGCCATCCGCGCCATTACGAGTTCGTCGCGCTCCCGGGAATGCTCTTTGATGTCGTCGATCAGGTGGCCTCACACATTCTTTGCGTCCGATCTTCGATTTATCCCGCCGGCCCGCTTTATATCGACGCCCGCTTTACTCGCCCGGCGTCAACACTGGCATCCAGAATATTACCCTGGCCATCCGTTGAGGACATGACTAAAAAGATGGCGAGCCTTCTCGGAACCAGCTACTTATGGGGCGGCAACTGGAGCTCCGGCATTTTCGAACTCTTCACTTATTATCCGCCCCAAGGCGTTCTCGATGACGAGACCAAAAGACTATGGACCTTGCAAGGCGTCGACTGCTCCGGCCTTCTTTTTGAGGCAACGTTCGGCCGCACGCCGCGAAACACCGCCCAGCTGATCCGTTTCGGGACGGCGGTTCCGATCGCGGGAAAGACGCCGCGGCAAATTCTTTCGCTCGTGCGGCCCATGGATCTCGTCGTCTGGCCTGGCCATGTTTGGTTTGTCCTGGACTCGCAATTTTCTATTGAGAGCCGAGCCCAATTCGGCGTCGTCCGCCGTCCACTGATGGAGCGCCTGGAAGAAACCTGTTTGGATCGCTGCGGCGTCGATGAATGGAAAGAGGGCAATCAGTTCGTCATCCGAAGATTCCTTCGTTCAACCACTTAAAAAACAGGTTGATCTCCAAGGCTTCTTCTTCTATCAGGGAGGAAGAGGTCATATGCAGCAAAAATTATCTTCTCAGCTCTTTGAGCAACCGCAAATCTTCTTCGGCGCCCTCGACGGCGGCGTGTTGGAAGAAAACGAAGTCGATCTTGATTGGGGATTAGTTTTTGACGCATCGGCTTTTAAGCCAGAAAATTCCATCACCGGCCTCTATTTTCATTGGATGCCTTGATTCATAACGCTTTCGTCAGATAAGATACTCACAAAAACTTAATCGAGGATCTTATGTCTACCCGTTTGAACAGCTTGCTCGAAGCGCAATCCCGCCTCTTCAGGGGCGGGTTAGCCGAGCTATTTATTTTATCGGGCGCTTTTAAGCGCCCGCCGTTCTTCAATTTATCTCTCGCCGCCATTTGTTTGAGCGCTCTTTCACTGCATGCTATGCCGCCGAGCTGCCGTCCTTTGAACAGCTTCGAGCAAGGGCATGAGCTCAGACAAAACCAGATGATGGCCGCTTATAATGCGACCGCCCGCGTCGATGTGCGCGGCAGCTGGGATCTTTATTTCACCGGCAGCTATATTTTCTGGCAGCCCCGCGAAGAAAATCTCGAATTGGGCATTCTGAACGATGGCGCTTCTACCATCGCTTTGCCGATTGACGGCCGCGTCATCAATATGAACTTCCAGTACAAATCGGGATTCAAAACCGGAATGGGCATATTTACCGATTGGGACAACTGGGATGCCTACGTCGAATATACCTGGCTGACAGGACACCATCGCTCTCGGGCAACGGCCGCGACGGGCCATTGCATCCTTCCCTTCTGGGGACATCCGGCCAACGTTTCTCCGACCACCATCTATTCCGCCAAGAGCCGCTGGAATCTGGAGCTCAATATCATCGACGCCCAGCTAGCTCGCAGCTATTATGTGGGAACCAAGCTCACTTTCCGTCCCTTTTTCGCTGGCCGGGCTGCCTGGATCAATCAAAGCTATACGGCTGCTTATACCCAAACGGGCGCTCTGACCTACGCGATCCGCAACTCATCCCACTCGTGGGGCGTGGGTCCTGAAGCCGGCCTAACGACTCATTGGCTATTGGGCTATGGCGTACGGCTGATCGGAACGGCTGAGGCGGACGTTTTGTTTACCCGCTATAACCTCCGCTATCAGGAAGAAAACAGCACCACTCCATCGACCAATGCCGTCTCTTTCCATCAGCGCCACGTGATGTATTTGCGTCCGCACACCAACCTGGAATTCGGTCTGGGCTGGGGCAGCTATTTCTGCAACCATAACTATCACTTCGACATTTTAGGAACCTATGGCTTCCAGGTATTCTGGAACCAGAACATGTTCCGCAATTTCGTCGACAATGTGTCTGTGGGAAAAAGCTATGTCCCGGGCGGCGATCTCTATATTCACGGCGCAACGGGAGAGCTCCGCTTCGATTTTTAACTGAACTTTGTCCGTTTGAGGCGGCTGATTTCTCGAGATGCTCGTTTCCAGGTGTACTGAATTTCTTTAAGTTCGGCTTGAACGCACTTCTTGCCGCAATCCCACCCCTTCAGGGGTGGGTCTAGGCAAGATATTTTATTCGTGCGGTAAGCGGCTTTAGCCGCACCGCCTCCTTAAGCGGAGAAAGAATCTCCTCCTTTCAAGGAGGAGTTCTTCAAATGCCACCTAAAAGAAAATCGGTACGCTTGGAGGCGAGCAGGCGGGAAAGCGGCCCCGACAATGGGATAAAGTTCAGTTTAATGCGTGCGGGCGTATTCGGCCGCTCCCAGCCAGGGAGCGTCCTGATTCAAGACCATATGAACCGTGATCGTGCGTAAAAGCGGCGAGAATCTTCCTTTATCCGTAAAGGATTTGACAAACCCGCCCTCTATGATCTTGTCATAAAAGATCGTTGCGATTTTTCCGCCGATATACACACCGCCGAGCGCCATGATCTTCAGCGCCAGATTGCCGGCTTCCGCACCATACAGCGAAATAAACCAGTCGACCGCTCGCGCGCAGGCCTTGTCGCGGTTTTTCAGCCCCCATTCTGAAATCACGGCCGGAGGGTCCTTCAATGCCATCTCGCGCTGGACTTCGGTGGACGACTTCTCGAGTCCGGTGGCCAGAAGAAATTGATAGAGATGATAGAGGCCGGGCCCCGAAATGATTCTCTCATACGAAACGTGGCCGTAAATTTTTCTCAAATAGCGCAACAGGTCGATCTCGAGATCGTCGCGCGGGCCGAAATCCGTATGGCCGCCCTCGCATGCGAAGGGACGGTGTTCGCGCCCATCCCAATACAGCCCCGCCTCACCTAAGCCCGTTCCGGCCGCCAAGAGCGCCGCATTCCCCGCGAGCTTCGGCTCGCCGGCATGAAGAACGACCAGATCTTTCGGACTCAAAACTTTTAATCCCCAGGCATACGCTTCCAAATCGTTGAGAAGATAGATCGGCGATATCTTCAGCGCTTTTTCCAGTTCGCTGCTATCGACGACCCAGGGAATGTTTGTTGCCTGGCATCGGCCTTGCCTTACCGGACCGGCAATGCCAAACGCCGCGCAGGAAATCGATGCTTTGGGATGCTGCTTCAAAAATGTCTGGATAATGGGAAGCAGCGCAAGGTAATTGTTATTGAGAAAATACCCTTCCGCAATCTTTTTCAGCGCCCTTCCCTCTTCAAACAGAGCCAGCCGCGTATTCGTTCCGCCAATATCTCCCGCTAAAATCATCCTCGCCTCTCCGTTTTCCAACATAGACAAAAAAAAGAAAAAATAAACAAAATTCTCATCTCTTGACGAGAAGCACGCTTCTTGATCATGCTAAAACCAACATCATTTAATCCGAGGAACTCTATGAATCAACCAGCAGCCGAAGTCGGCAAAAAAAAAGCGCTTGAACTCGCCATTGCCCACATCCAAAAGCAGTTTGGCGACGGCGCCATCATGACGTTGGGTAAACACTCCGTTTCCCACGGCATGAGCGTCATTAAAACAGGAGCGATTGCTCTTGACCTCGCACTAGGCATCGGCGGCGTGCCGCGCGGACGCATTATCGAAATCTACGGGCCTGAATCGTCCGGCAAATCAACTTTGGCGACGCACATCGTCGCGAACGCCCAGAAAAACGGCGGCTTGGCTGCATACATCGACGCAGAACATGCCCTAGATCCTGCTTATGCGGCCCGTATTGGCGTCAATATCAACGATCTGATGATCTCCCAGCCCGACAACGGCGAAGAGGCTCTGAACATCGCTGAGATGCTGGCGCGATCGAACGCAATTGACGTCATCGTCATTGACTCTGTCGCCGCTCTGGTGCCAAAAACCGAGTTGGACGGAGAGATCGGCGATCAGCACATGGGCCTGCAGGCGCGCATGATGTCGCAAGCCCTGCGCAAACTGACAGCGACGCTGTCTCGCAGCAATACGTGCGCCATTTTCATCAACCAGATCCGCGAAAAGATTGGCGTCATGTTCGGCAACCCCGAGACAACCACAGGCGGCCGCGCATTAAAATTCTACGCATCGATCCGCATGGATATCCGGCGCATCGGCGGAATTAAATCGTCCGACAACACGGCGGACGTCGGCTCGCGCGTGAAGGTGAAGGTCGTCAAGAACAAGTGCGCGCCTCCATTCCAGAGTGCCGAGTTCGATCTTCTCTTCAATGAGGGCATTTCCCATCTCGGCTCATTGATCGATGTCGGCGTCGACCTCGGAATCATCGAAAAACGAGGAACCTGGATGAGCTACCAGTCCACACGGCTGGGGCAAGGCCGTGAATCCGCACGCGAAGAGCTGAAGAATAACGCCAAGCTCTGTGCGGACATCGAGCAGGCGATTTATGCGAAAGTAGCTGAAAAGCCGGACATCATCGCCAAGAAAAACGCAGCACCTGCCGAAGCAACAGTATCCTGATTGATCAAGCGGGCCCGCTGACGGCGGGCCTGCTCGTCGATCGCCGCAGCTCTTTACAAAGACGCTGAAACGGCCTCGTCCACAGACCGAGAGTCTGCAGCATCTGAGAAAAACCCTGCAGCTCTTCATCGAACAATTCCAACGCTTTTTCATGACCCAAAACATGAGCGATATTGATCTCGCTCGCTTGATGGTCGTCCTGTTTAAAATCCTGGCAATCGTCGGCGATCTGAAACGCAACGCCGAGATGCCGGGCGCACTGTTTCACCTCTTCAAGACTCTTATCGCTGCCGCCGCCAAACAGCCAGCCCAACACAAAGCAGATCTCAAACAGGGTCGCCGTTTTTTGCAAAATAATTGTGCGGATCGTCTCATACGTTTTGTCTGGCGGGAAAAGGTCGATGAATTGCCCGTGGGTCGCTCCGCGCAGTCCGGCAGAGCGCGAGACCGTCTCCAGGCAAAGAATCGTGACTGCGTCGATCTGAGCGACTTCTTGAGGAAACTGATTTTTATGACTCTGGTTCGCATCGTAAATGGCGCCGTAGCCCGCCGCGACAAGCGTATAGGTAGCCAGCAGTGCCGTGCTTTCATCAAATGCCTTATGCAAAGAGGGCTGATTGCGCCGCATATCATCGTCGTCCATGCAGGGCAGATCGTCGGCGATGAGCGATGCCGTATGGAAATACTCGACGCTCAACGCCAAAGCTGTCACGTCCCTGTTTTGTCCCAGCGCCTCGGCAACGAGATAAACCAGAGTGGGCCGCAGCCGTTTACCGCCATTGAGAAGAGCATACGAGCAGGCATCGCGAAGACGGCTCGGGTCTCCCATCTTTTCGATGGCCATCTTTAGTTCTTTTTCAAATTTTGTCCGGTAATCGTCAATGGATGAGAACATCGGTCACCTGAGCCATTCTAAAATGACCGTCTCGAGAGGAGCGAGATCCTGTTCGCCGTTTTTGTTTTTAATCCGCGTTCGAGCCGGGATGATCCCGTGGATGTTGATAAGGGGATAACAGGCGCACAGTGCGCCGAGCAATGTGCCGGGGTTGATGACAGAATTGCAGCCGATTTGACAGCCATCGCCCAAAACGCAGCCGAATTTTTTCAGACCGGTGCGCAGTTTCTTTCCCTCAAAAAAAACTGTTACCTCGCGTCGATCGAGCCGCAAGTTCGCACACTTGACCCCCGCGCCGAGATTGACGCGCTGGCCCAAAATCGAATCGCCAACGTAAGCGAGATGGGCCACCTGCACGCCGTCCAGCAGAATCGAGTGCTTGATTTCCGAAGCGTGGCCGATCACACAGTTTTTTTGACACAAAACGCCACCGCGTAAATAGGCTCCATGCCGGACGACGCATCCCGCCCCCAAAATGCACGGCCCCTGGATATAGACCCCGGGCTCCAGAACGACGCCCTCGCCAATCCATATTTGTTCCGGCTTTTCCACATGAACATGCGGTGGGAGTTTGTCCACCCCTGAACCAAAAGGAAATTTTTGAAAATAGCCGTTCAGATGATGCAGAGCCATCCACACCATGTCGTGCTCGCCCCATAATTCAAGGGGACTGTCCGGAGATAATGAAAAAAAGTCTCTCGCTGTCAAGGAATTCATGGAGGACAGTATACCTTTCCTAAGACATCAGCTGAAGGAGAAAAGAAATCATATAAATATTCTTCTTCGTTCTCTATTGATGTGGAAATGTTGATAATAGGGGCTCACACATAGGAAAAGAGCCTTGTCGATAACTTTTTTGAATTTGTTCATAAGCGCCGGTTATCGACAAAAGTGCAAAAGCAAAACCAACCATCAACAGTGTATCGACAGGTTATGAAAGAGTTTTCCACATTGCAAAGTCTTCAGGATTTTTTTGGCCGGGAAATGGCCATCGAGTCCGGAGAAAAGACAGGCTGGCGAATGAAAGCCAAGCTCGCCGTTCGCGGCCACGTGGACAATCCGGTGATTGGGCTTTTTCGTCCGCGCTCGCATGACGTGATGGACGGCACGGATTGCAGTGATCACCATCCGTCCATTAATGCCGCAGCGAGGCTGCTCCGTCAAGAAATGATTCGTCTGGGAACGATTCCATACGATGAAAAAAAACATGCCGGGCAGTTGCGCTATGCGCAATTTTTTGTTTGCCGCCGCACGAAGCGGGTGCAGCTCACTTTGGTCGCTCTGCAAAAAGAAGGCGCTGAACATCTCGCCGATGCTCTGTGGCAAGCGGGATCGATGTGGCATTCCATTTGGATCAACGTCCAACCGCTCGCCACCAATCGAATATTGGGCGACGTTTGGCATTTGCGCCATGGAGAGCCTTTTTTGCATCAGGCCATAGGAAAAGCCGAGATTGCATTTCATCCTGGCGCATTTGCCCAGGCTAATCTCGATCTGTTCGATCGAATCCTTATCCAGATCGAAGAATGGGTCAATCCGGGAGCGCATCTTTTGGAGGTTTATTCCGGCGCCGGAGCGATCTCTCTCCATCTGGCGCAAAAGATCCAGCGAGCGGTTTTGGTTGAAGACAACCCCTATTCCTATGAGTCGTTTCTTCAACCAAAACTAACGCCTGCGATCCGATTTATCAGGGCAGACGCAAGGCAGGCGGTCCAATATTTGGATGAGGCTACTTGCGTCATCGTCGATCCGCCGCGAAAGGGACTTGAACCCGCGCTTTTGGAAGAGCTGAAAAAAGCAGAGGGGAAGGATCTGATTTATATCAGCTGCTCGTTTGACAGTTTTCAAAATGACGCGAAACAATTGCTTGAGTCTGGATGGATTGTCGAAGATGTAAAACTCTATGAGCTATTTCCTCAAACGGATCATGTGGAAATCGCGTCGAAATGGAAAAAATGAGGTTTGCTCGTATTTGGCTTGCCAGTTAGGGGGATTCATTGAGGGCAACCCTGCAGGAGCGCAATAAAAGAGGAGTATGGTGATGTGCGGTCTCGGCGTAGTGAACATTCCCCATACAGATCACATGGGCGTTTGCATATCGTTCCAAGGCATCTTCAAATTGCTTGTCCACTTCAATCGCAATCTCATCATCTTTTGCGTCACACGCGAGACTCATAAGCCCTGCCAAAATGTCTTTCGATCGATCGTCCAGCGTTAGAATCCAGCACCCCTCCGGATAATCCCCATCTTCAACGCAATCATAGTTGGGAGGTCCAGGAAAAACTCTGAAGTGCAGCACGCCGCTTAGCTCAGCCACATCCTCTGGAATCTGTTTTATCTCAGTTAGATGGAGCTGATACGAGGGAATAGGGCGGAATACATGGGGCGACGACGGCCACTGCCCTAACGCTTCCACTTGGCTCCCTTCAAGGCGGCGGCACACCTGTCTGTCCTCGACTCCTGGCAAACACAACTGCACAATGGATACCACTTCTAACGCACCAGAATGCGAAATGCCTTCGCATGAAATTCAGGACGAAGGTAAATTCCCATTTTTGCGTGAACAACAATCGCATGTAGTTTCCCGGAAACTGCCAGAATAACGGCTTCCGCTTTTGTTAGCCATTTTTGCCCCTCTTTTCCTTGAACCAGATATTCGGTAATTGTTGAGCCCTTTCTTTTCACGGCTGAGATGTATTGCTTCTCATAGAATTCTTCCCACCCCTTTTCCCAGCCTTCCATCCGCCACTCATCAACCACCTCAGAGAAAACTAAGTGGTTAAGAAGGAGTGGGCGATGAACATAACCAACCGAAATAAAAAAATCTGGGTGAGAGGATTTGAACCTCCGACCTCTTGCACCCCATGCAAACGCGCTAGCCAAGCTGCGCTACACCCAGATACTGACTAAGAACAGCCGCCACCCCTTCAAACTGGATTTCGGCCTTTTTGAATTCCTTGACGCCGTGGCGGGCGCATTCCTCGACGATTTTTTCCAGAGAATCGCCCGGATGCAGCTCCAACGAGGAAATATCCACGGAGATCGATGCACTGAATATCGTGCCATTTTTCAAGCCTTTGACACGGAAGTTGGCGAAAAGAGCGTTTTTCTTTCGCGTAATGTTCGTAAATCGGATGAGGTTATTTTCTGCCAAATCTTTCATTCGCCACCGTAAAAACGACTTATTTTAAGGAAGAGGAGCCATTCTGTCCAGAACACTTGCGTCAGAGCCTATTTTTTAATCGACAGCCTTGGTATTTTAGTACCCATTATGATCGAAGTTGGCGAAAAAGAAGCAAAAATGGAGGCCTCCTGGTTGGAACGCCTGTTGCCCGAATTCCAAAAGCCCCACATGCGCCGCCTTGAAGGCTTTCTGGCCCAGGAATTTAAGGCGGGCAAAACGATCTATCCCTCTTTTCCGCTCGTTTTCAATGCTTTATGCCACACACCTTTTGATGCGGTAAAAGTTGTGATTATTGGCCAGGACCCCTATCACGGACCCGGCCAGGCGCATGGTCTATGCTTTAGCGTCCCGCAGGGGGTGTTGCCGCCACCGTCGTTGATTAATATCTTTAAAGAAATTACGGCTGATCTCGGTATTTCCCCGCCATCCCATGGCAATCTCATCCATTGGGCGCGGCAGGGAGTTCTTCTGCTCAATGCCACGCTGACAGTCCGGGATGGCGAACCCCGCTCGCACTACGGACAAGGTTGGGAAGAATTCACGGACCGGATTGTTCAGCTCCTGGCAGCGCGAAAAGAGCCGCTTGCCTTTGTGTTGTGGGGCAAGTCTGCGCTGGAAAAATGGCAGCATGTTTCGGCGGGCGGACAAAAGACGCACCATCTTGTGTTGACGGCCCCGCACCCATCGCCGCTCTCGGCGTATGCCGGGTTTTTCGGCTGCCGCCACTTTTCCAAAATCAACGCCTTTTTGCAATCGGTGGGCCAAAAACCGATCGATTGGGTATAAAGAGAGTTGATTTTATTTTCTGACTGTTCGCATCGTGGTATCATGGACACAAATAATCTCCCGACGCTTTTGAAAGACTGGAACGAGGAAATGTTGAGCGAAGCGGACGAATCGCTGACGCTACTCGATGAGACGGCCCGCATCGAAGAGAGTCATCGAAAAATTCTGGCCCTTTCCAGCGATCTCGAAGAAGCGTATCATCAATTACTCAAGAAAATGAAGTCAACTCCCCTCCCTAAAGGGAGAGGCTTGGAGAAATAGTTCAAGCCCTATGTTGACCAGACTTAGTATCGGAGCCTGACAAGCGTTGAGGATACTACGTTACCGGCGAATGTATAGTCACTCTGGGATGCTTCTCCAGTCCCAGACACTGAGACGTGTGTTTAAACACGTAGAAGGGTTAAGCGCGTGATGCACGTACGTAAACCGCTGGATAACATTGTCGAGGAGACGATCTTAAGCGAGTCGGGCTTAAGATTATTACCCGAGAAATCGGAGCGCAGGTAACTGCACGGGGGTCGCAAGACCCCCACTTTTTAAATACTTAAAGAAGGAGAGAGGCTTCCTCCCTGCCCTAAAGGACTGGGTTTCCGCCTCGTCAAACTGATGAAAAATCGAACGATTGAAATTCCCTTTTCTCGTGTTTCCTTGTTGCGCGTGCTCATCGCTGCGATATTGCTCGGCCTTATTTTATATTGGGCCTTGGCTATTCGCCCCTATTTGTCGATTTGCAATGCCCATCTGGCGGCACCATATTTGGAAATCAGGGCCGATCAAGTGGGGCGCGTTGCGTTTGCTCCCTATGAAGAGGGTGCCAGCGTCAAACAGGGCGACGTGCTTTTCTCTCTCAACACGCCGGATGAAAAAGAGCAGCAAAAACATTTGGAGCAAACCGTCGCGTCGTTGGAAGAAATGCTTTCCTATCATTTGCTCGCCGTTGAGCAGGCGATGCAAGAATACATTACTGCGCGTAGCGAAGCGGAAATGGGACTCATCCCTTCGGAGAAGTCCGAACAGCCGCTCGCCGTTTTGCAAGAACACCAGAGCGGCGCCAATGAATGTAAACAACAGCTGGCGTGCGCACAAATGACCCTGGAAAAAAACAGGCAGCTTATGCAGCAAAGATCGTTTAGCGCACCGTTTTCCGGCGTGATTGTCAAACGGCAAAAGCGCGAGGGCGATGTCGTTCAACTGGGAGATGCGATTTATTCTTTTTGCGATCCCGGCCGGATCTGGGTCGATGCCATCGTTCCTGAAAAATATATTGCGAAAGTGTCGGTTGGGCAAAAAGCCTCTGTGCGGCTGCCCGCCAGCCGCAGCCGAGATTGGGCGGGCGAGATTTCCTGGATCTCTCCCGTCGCATTGCCCACTGGCGAGGGGATTCCTATCCGTATTTCTTTGCCAAAGACTGACGAGCCTTCCCTTCGGCCGAATCTCACAGCCGAAGTAAAAATCAAAATTCATTAAGGCGTATGCAGTTGCCCGTCGATCTTCAATTGGCGCTGGAACAGGAAGTCCAGGCGTGTTCGATGCAAGAGCTGCAGCGCGCGGCGAGGCAGATGTCCGAGCAATACCGCTCGGGCAAAGATTCCAAAGCGCTCTTTCTCTCCCCGGCCGCATGCCTTGCCTATCTCATGGTTCGCATGCCCGCGACCTATGCCGCCATCCGGTCCGTGTTGGATGAATGCTTCCTGCGCTCCAACTGGCAGCCGCGCTCGATGGTCGATATCGGCGCTGGCCCGGGAACCGGCGGCTGGGCAGCCATGGAATCGTTTCCTTTGCTTGAGTCGATTTGTTTTGTCGAGCCCAGCCGCTCGATGAGCGAAATCGGCCAGAGGCTCTCTCGCCAAGCTGATCAGGGACCAATGCAGAGGGCCGTATGGAAAGAAAGGGCGCCCTATCCGGCCGCGGATCTGGCATTACTCTCATATTGTGTCGCAGAAATGACAGCATCCCAACGAAATGTAATTCTCGAAACGCTCTGGAAACAGGAGACGCCAGTCATCGCTATCATCGAACCCGGGACGCCGGCGGGCTTTCAAAGAATCCTGCAAATCCGTGAACAGGCCCTTGGTTGGGGCGCTCAGATCATCGCCCCCTGTACACATGCTCTAGGCTGTCCCATGGAAAAGAAAGGCTGGTGTCATTTTCCGGCCCGCGTCGAGCGCACCCGCCTTCATAAATTATTGAAAACTGGCACGCTCGGATATGAAGATGAAAAGTTTTCATACCTCGTGATTGGAAAAAATCCTATCAAGAGATCTTTAGGCCGCGTGGTGGGAAGCTCCAAGAAAAATAGCGGATTTGTGAAAATCCCCCTCTGCAGCGAGGGACAGTTGAAAGAAATAGTGGTTTCTCGCAAACAAGATGAATACCGCCTCGCCCGTAAAATCGAATATGGCGATGCCTGGATGTAAAGCGGCTTTACCTTTTCTATGGTTTTAACGAATGCGTTGATCTGTATGGATGTGTTTGACAATCGTATAGAGAATTATGTCGTCAATCGTCTCCCTGCTCAACTTCGTTACAGTAGGTCTCTTTACACAGAATCTCGAGAAGATAAACTTCCTGTACTCATCAAAAGGCTGAGCCCGGCGGACACAGCGCTACTTTTTGCGAGCTTAATTTCTCTTCTCGTGAGATCGAGTAATTGGCTGGTTTCTTGAATTTTTGATCTTAGCGACACTAGATGTTTTTTTTCATTCTTGATTCGAGAATAAACAGATTGTGAAGCTTTTTCGGTTTGCGCAAGTAATTCGAAAGTTAAAAAGCCGCTAGCGCTCTGAACAGTTGCGTAGTTTGTTACTTCTGGTGTTTGCTGAATCGTCATACATCATCTCTCATAAATGTCATATGTAGAGCCAACGGCGACATTTAGAATCACGCAGGAACCTGTGATTCCATTATCTTTACTAGATATTACAACCAAGGCAGTGGTGGAGGTAATAAAATTAACTCCACTTCTAACTGGTGCGTGGCCGTGGAGTAAAAATCATTCCACCCAATAGTTATTTCGCTGGGCTAACTTATAATCTATGTAGTAACGGCCATAACGCCCAAATAACAAAAAAACATCCCAAGGCTCGACGCCATTGATATTTTTCATCTAAAAGTTTCGACACTCCTAACTCAAGGAGAAGCGCCGAAAAAATAATATGAACAGAAATCGAACGATCTAAAAATTCAAAAAATTTTGTCCATTCCATATCAAATAAATTTACCTCACATCTGCTTTTTATAGTCACAAATCAAACAGAAATTTGTAAAACAATGTCCAAATCATTATCTAGAGTAATTGCAAACGAACCACGTAAGATGGTCGCTACCAAGCCGTGCCGGCAACGTCTCCTTCGGTATATTCTATAGCAACCTCATATGCAAATAACGCAGCTTTAGTAGCCACTTCTGCTGCGATTTTAGCGGCTTGAGCTGCAGCGTTAGTAATTTCTCCCGGAACGCATGTGGCAATTCTCGCTGCTAGAGCAGCCGCTTCAGTCGCTATGGCAGCAGATTTAGCAGCCCATCGAACATCAATATTTATACTTCTTGTAGGAAATTCGAGGTGAGCAGCGGCCGCCAAGGCTGCGGTAGCGGCTTTTGAAGCTTTTACTGCTTCAGCGACAGCGTCTGCCTGGGTCCAAGATAATTTACCCGCAGCCATGTCATTCAGCCCATCCGCAACCTTGTTAGCAGCCGCGAAAAACCTCTTATCGCCAAGGGCTAAATCCAAGGCTTCGCCTAACTTTTTAAAACCCTGAGCATAAAATTCCTTGCCATTAGCATATAATCCGTCAAATTTTGTCTGAAGTTCCTGGGCCTCGACCATTAGTTTTTCGGCTTCAGCCAATAGTTCGGTCTCGGACTTTAGTTTCTCAGCCATGGTTCTTTGTTGATTGCATGAATTACTACTAATATCTCCTCCACCTAATCCAGGTTGCTTAAAGATTGCAGGATATGCGTCTGAAGCTTTCCCGATTATAACCCCCATCTTTTCCATTGGTGCTCTCTTCCCATTCTCACCCACGGGGGCATGCCATTCAATCCTAGATGCAGATGGCATAGTAGAAGAAGCTTCTGATGTGAAAGCAGTCGCAACGTTCTGCTCTTTTGATTCTGTTGCAGGAAGAGAGTCAATATGATTCTCTCGTCTACTGTCGGTCCTTTTTACAGCAGAATCTCGAGAGGAAGAACTTCCTGTGCTCATCAAAATGCTAAGCCCGGCAGACACAGCGCTTCCTTTTGCACTCTTAATTTCTCTTCTCGCAAGATCGAGTAATTGACTGGTTTCCTGAATGTTCGATTTTAGCGTTGTTAGTTGTGTTTTTTCGTCATTAATTCGAAAATATACGACTTGGGATGCTTTTTCAGTTCGCAACAGTAATTCGGAAGTAGAAATTCTGTCATTACTTGGAATTGTTGTGTAGTTCGTAACTTCAGGTCTTTGCTGAATACTCATACATCATCTCCCATAAATTTGTCATAGGCATAGCCTGCACCGATTCCTGCGATCGTGCCCACAGTGACGCAAAGAATCGCTCCGGAACCTGTGACTCCATTAACCACACTATATGTTACACCTAATGCAGCGCCGGAAACTCCTCCACACGCCCTTCGGAGAGTCTTGGCCTCCGTTAACATTCGTTTGGCCTTGTTTTTTAAAACCTCACATTCAGCCACTATCAAATCTCGATCATGAAGGATTGTATTAAGTTCGTTCTGTTGAGCTTGCACTTGAAGGGCTAAATTTCGAATGCGAGAGTCAAGGCCGTTTTCTCGTCTTTTGTTTACAAAAGATATGAGTGGTACAAATTGATTTGTTTCGGTTTGAAATACAGTCGCCATAATTTACCTATAACTAAAATAATAATTATTGTTGTAATCGCTAAAATTACGCCAACAAGCAGGCTTTTTTTTTAAGCGCATCAAAAGCGAAAGCAGCTAAGCAAGGAACGCTGATAATGGCTACTATTTTTGCAAAAACCATACTTAACGGTTGGGATTGATTTTCTTGTAAAATTTGGTGCGTTTTTGCAGACAATTGACCCATCGCGACGACCTCTTTGTTAATACAAGCGAGATCGTGACTTATTTCACTGCAAGTCTGCGTGTGTATTGCGGATCCTTCTCTAATGGAGTGTTGGATGGTTTCAAGGCAGCCAACTAGCCTTTCTTTGTCGTTTTGTAGCTGCTGAATTTTTTTGTCTTTTTCGTTTTCTTGCAAATCTTTAAAAGTATGTATCCGAGGACCAGAGAAAAAGGGGTTAATTGGAGGCATTGTTATTTTCCTGTTTTTCTTCGTGTTTTTTGTCAGTTACTTTGCCAATAATAGCTCCCGCAATTACGCCTATGATAAAGGCCAGGGCCACTCGGGGTGCTGAAAGACCAAATAAAAGAGCAGCGCCAATTCCGCCCGCGCCTCCGGAAAGACCTCTCGTTAGAGTTCTTATTTCATGTCTTTGGGCTTCAGCGGCTCTCAGGGCTTCTTGGTTAACTTCATTTTGCTTCTGAATAATGTTCCTTGTGTTTTTTAAAAGATCATTTGTTTCTTTCTGGACCTGATTTACGTTACGCTGGCGCGTAAGCAAAACGTTGTTTGTGTCGATTAAAATGTTGAGTTCTAGTGTAGTTCTTTCCCGTGCACTCAACGGATAATCTTGTCCGCGAGTCGCTACTTGGTGGGTTTCCGAACCGTAAGCGGTTCGGTTTGGTGTTTGTACTGATGACGTTGACATACTGCCCTCAAAAAATTAACTAAATTCTTAGGTTAATTTTGCGACATATTTATGTAAAGTTTAAATAATAAATATATGTTGTGGTTGCTATAAGTCTTTTAAAATCAAAGTTTTTTTAGATTTTTGAGCTCTGTATTATGGGGCATGACTACAGGCTGCTTGTGGAATAAAAGATGAGGGCAATACTGCCCCACTATTGTCACTTAGCCTTCACCGCGCGCGAAGGGCGTTGAGGATCACCGCCACGTCGATGAGTTCTTGCAGCATGGCGCCGACGGCGGGAATAATGTGTCCGTTGGCGGCGATCACCATTAATATAAAACTGAGTCCGATGCCGATGAAAATGCTTTGCTTGGCAATATGCAGCATGCGCTGGCCGATGGAGACGGCGTCGGCCACTCTCGTGAGATCATCGACCAATAGGACGATATCGGCCGCTTCAGCAGAAACGGCTGTTCCATATGCGCCCATAGCGATGCCCACGGTGGCTGTGGCTAAGGCGGGCGCGTCATTGATCCCATCTCCGACCATGATCACTCGCGAATAGGTAGCAGCGAGGCGGCGGACAGTGTCGACTTTTTGCTGGGGCATCAAGTCGGCGTAAAATGTTTGAATGCCCGCCTGTTTGGCCACGACGGCCGCATTTTTTTCCCCATCGCCAGTTACCATGACGATCTCTTTGATTCCGAGTGTGTGCAATTTTTGAATCATCGCGGGAACTTCCGGGCGAATCTTGTCGCTCAGCACAATCATGCCGATACAGGAACGGTTTTTTGCGACGTAGATGACCAGCCTGTTCTTCTGAAAATATTGATTGGCTGTGTGTTGATGGTGGTTCAGACAGCCCTGCCCGACTTTTTGATCGATGAAGGCGTGCGAGCCGACGGCGTACGAGTTCTGGTCTATTTCGCCTTCGACGCCCTGTCCGGGGATTTCTCGAAAATGAGCAGCGAGGGGCAGGGTCTTGCGAAGCGACTGCGCTTTGGCGACGATCGCTTTGGCGGTAGAGTGTGAGGAAAATTGATCGATCATCGCTGCGTGATAGAGGACGTCCTCTTCCGACTCATCGCCCAGTTTAACGACCTCTTCGACATAGGGCGTGCCATAAGTAATCGTTCCCGTTTTATCGAACAGAGCCGCTTGCGTCGTAGCAATTTGTTCGAGCGGTGCGCCGCCCTTAATAATGATGCCGATGTCAGCCGCGCGGTTAATGGCAGAGATGACGGCAAGAGGTGTGGCGATGATCAGAGGACAGGGCGTAGCGACTACCAGCACTGATAAAATTGTATTGGGATCGCGGGTCAAAAAATAGCCAAGCGCGGCCATCAAAAGCGTTAGCGGAGTAAACAAAATGGCGTAGCGATCGGCCAACCGCTGAATCGGAGCTTTTTGTTCGTGGGCTTGTTTCACCATCTCGACGATTTTCGAATATTGGCTCTCGCGGCTGATTTTATCCGCGCGCATTTCAAACGCTCCATTCACGTCGACGCTGCCGCTAAGAATGCGATCGCCGGCCGTTTTATTGTGCGTCAGCGGCTCTCCGGTGATGGCCGACTCGTCGATTTCTGCACTCCCGCTGACGATGGTTCCATCGACAGGAATTAGATCGCCCGGCCGCACGATGAGGATGTCTCCGACGCGAACCGACTGAACGTCAACCTCTTCCATTTGGTTATCTGTTTTTCGGCGCGCGATGCGCGGAGCTCGTTTCATTAATGCCGTCAAAGAAGAGGTGGCTTTTCGCAGTCCAAACGCTTCAATCGCTTCGCCGCCGGATTGCATAAGCACAATGATAGCTCCGGCAAAAGCCTGATGGAGAAAAATAGCGGCCAGAATGGCAAGCGTGGCCACAATATCGGAAGCAAATTGGCCATGGATCATTTTGCGAAATGTTTGATAGACGATCGGCGCTCCGCCCAAAATCAGTGTGCTATACCAGAGCAATGATGCGACTTCGGGCCAGAGATAGAAAAAAGCTCCGATGAGCAAACCAGATAGGGCAAAAAACGGTAGAGGGGCGTTATTAATCAAGACCCAAAGTTTTTGCTTCATAGAGGAGCTGCCCATTCACTTTATGTTTATCGGATTGTCGAACAAAACTCGAGAATGTTTTTAAAACGGCTTCTTTGACATCTTTGCCGGTTTAGTATAACAAATGTTCGAGCGCGGGCTTTAAGCAATAATGCCCGGTTGTAATTAATGTGCTGGTAACATGTCCCGAGAGATATCTACCGAATTAATTGAACGGGGCTGGAGCAATTATTAGGGATCGTTCAAGAATAAAGTTTAGTGTTGTCGAGGAGAAAAACGGTTTAGATTTTGAGAATTTTTCCGCAGCTGAGAGTCTTGTTTCTCTCTGCAAGGAAAAATTC
>Ga0206225_1000031_pt1 | contig 25042 bp, 23 predicted proteins | sample MancosB2_FD_155470 | JGI IMG/M metagenome (GOLD analysis project Ga0206225, IMG submission 155470) | Subsurface sediment microbial communities from Mancos shale, Colorado, United States - Mancos B2 | ecosystem: Environmental > Terrestrial > Deep subsurface > Rock core/Sediment | place: USA...
GCTCGTGCCTACGGGCCGCTATCTCACGCGCGCCGGTTGGGAAGAGACCAAGATTCTCCTGCGACGGAAATCGATCCAGCGCATGGTGATCGATCCGAAGGTGCCGGCGGCCACGCTGGCGAAACTCAAGGTGGTGCTGGACGCACGCGCATTCGCGCAGGATCAACTCGGACTTGACGCCGGCAAGAGCTTCACGACGTACTCGCCGCTGGACCGGGACACGCTCGTGCTTGTGCTGTCGGCCGCGTACCGGGATCGGCTGGCGTTCTACCGCTGGTGGTTCCCGATCGTCGGGCGCGTGCCGTACAAGGGCTACTTCGATTTCTCCGCCGCGCGCGAGGCCGAAGGGGAATTCAAGGACAACGGATTCGACACAATGCTGCGTCCCGCGTCCGCGTTCAGCACGCTGGGCTGGTTCAACGACCCGTTGGTATCAACGTCCCTGCGGGCGGACTCACTGTCGCTCGTGAACACGGTCATACACGAGCTGACGCACAACACGTTCTACGCCAGTGGCCAGGCGGAGTTCAACGAGTCGTTCGCGAACTTCGTTGGCGCGCGCGGCTCGGCGGAGTTCTTTCGTCGCCGGGGCGCGTCGGCGGTTGTGGCCGAGGCGCAGGCGCGGTGGTCGGACGAGAAGATCCTCGCGGGGTTCTGGCGCCGCCTGTATCAGGACATCGACTCCGTCTTCAAGGCGCATCCGGGAGACTCGGCACGCCACCAGCGACTGGTGCTGCGGGACAGCGTTTATCGAGATGCGAAACGAGTTCTGGTGTACAAGCTCGGGCCCGCGCTGCGCACAGTGTCGCCGCGGTATCTGGAACGGCTGCGCCTCGACAACGCCGCGGTGTTGTCCGGACGGATCTATCTGACGGACCTGGACCTGTTCGACTCCGTGTTCGTGCGCGAGGGCTCGGACACGCGGCGAGCTGTTGAGCGGATCATCGCGCTGGCCAAGTCAGACCCCAAGCAGCCGTATGAGGCGCTGCGGCGTTCTGTGAGTGTGAAGGCGGGACGGGGACCGTAGTCACCGTCTGCAGCGCTCCGAGCACCAAGGCCGGCGTCTCGGCCAAAGGTTAAACAAGATTCGGCGGATTGAGCGGATTCGACGGATTGATTCTCGCACCGGTCACAACTGAACGGTCGTTGCAGTTGCTGTTGTTGTTAACAACAAAAACAACTGCAACTGCCCGTTGACTCTGAGCAGTACGGCGGACAATCCGCCCAATCCGCCAGATGGTAGTTCGACCCTTCGGCCGAGGTGCCCGTCGGAGTCAGGCCCGCTTGTCCGCGCTCGGTGGGTCGGCGCGAAAGCGTCCGCGAAGCAGCGCCATCAGGTCCACGCTTACCGCCTGAGTCGCCGGCGCGTCGGCGATGGCGTCTGCCGGCGCTTCGACGATCACGCGCTGCATCTTGTCGCGGACGTCGTGGTGCAGGAAGCGCGAGAGTTGGTCGATCGAGTAGTCCGACCCGCGGCGCGTGGAATACACGTTGACCGGATACGTGAGCGTGAGGTGGTTCCGCGCGCGGGTCATCGCGACGTACATGAGCCGCCGCTCTTCTTCGAGGTCGTCCTCGTCTTCCGTGGCGCGGGCCATGGGGAACCAGCCGTCCACGGCCCAGATGAGGAACGTGACGTCCCACTCCTTGCCCTTGGCGCTGTGCGCGGTGCTGAGTATGAGCGCGTCGTCCTCTTCGTCACCGGAACCTTCCGCGAGATCCTGCGTGCTCTGGGGCGGCTCGAGGGCGATAGTGGAGAGAAACGCGGACCGGGAAGGGAAGCCGTTCGCAATCGCGCGCAGCTGATCGAGGTCGGCGAGGCGCGGTTCAGGGCGATCGTACTTGTCGCGCAAGAGTCCGTCGTACATCTGGCGGATGAGTTCGATCTCCGTGGCGACGTTGTGCTCGGGCGCGGGTTGGTCTGCGCGCGCGAGCCCGCGCAGGCGTCGCAGAAGTTGTGACAGCGCGCGGTGGGCGTCGCGGGCGCGCGGCGGAGCCGTCCAGTGCCTGAGTGCGTCGGGGTCCCATGCACGCTCGGCCATGTTCGCCATCACCGCGCGCGCCGTCGTGTCGCCGATGCCGGGCAGCAGCATCAGGATCCGATACCAGCTCACTTCATCGCGCGGGTTGTCGATCACCCGCAGGAACGCGATCACATCCTTGACGTGCGCCGCTTCGAGGAACTTGAGGCCGCCCCACTTCTCGAACGGGATCTTGCGGTTGGCGAGTTCGATCTCGAGGTCTGCCGACATGTAGCCGGCGCGGAACAGGACGGCCATCTCGCGGAGCGGTATGCCTTCCTCGTGCAGTTCCAGCACGCGATCGACGACGAAGCGCGTTTGCTCTTGTTCGTCGCGAACGGTGACGAGCCACGGGCGTTCGCCGCCGGTGCGTCGCGTCCAGAGGTTTTTGGTGAAGCGCTCCGGCGCGCGTGAGATCACGCCGTTGGTGACGTCGAGAATCGGCTGCGTGGACCGGTAGTTCTGCTCGAGAGTAACGAGGCGAGTGCCGGGGAAGTGCTTCGGAAAATCGAGGATGTTGCGCTGCGTGGCGCCGCGGAACGAGTAGATGCTCTGCGCGTCGTCGCCGACCACCGTGATGTTCTTGTGCGTGCGGCACATGCCGCGGAGAATGCGCGACTGGAGCTGGTTGGTGTCCTGGTACTCGTCCACGAGCACGTGCTCGTACTTCGAGGCGATTTTCGTCGCGAGGTCCGGCGAGTGCTCCAGCATCAGTGCCCAGCACACCAGCAGGTCGTCGTAGTCCACCAACGTGCGTTCCTGCTTGCGGCTCACGTATTCCGCGAAGACGCGGGTGATGTCCGCCGAGTGGTCGAGGAACTGCGGCACTTCTTCGTGCAGCACGTCGTCCACCTGCTGCTCGGTGTTCACGAGGCGAGAGTAGATCCAGTGGAGCGTCTCTTTCTTGGGGAAGCGCTTGTCTTTCTTGCCAACGCCGAGCGACGCGCGCGCGATGCCCATCAAGTCCACGGCGTCGCCCTGGTCCATGATCGAGAATTCGGACGACAGGCCCGCAGCTGAGCCGAACTGGCGCAGCATCCGGTGTCCGGTGGCGTGGAACGTGCCGCCGTGCACTTTGGTGGTGGCCGAGCCCGCGAGACGTTCCGCGCGGCCGAGCATTTCCTGTGCGGCTCGGCGCGTGAATGTGAGGAGGAGGATGCGCTCGGGCGACACGCCGCGATCGATGAGGTGCGCGACGCGGTAGACGAGTGTGCGCGTCTTGCCAGTGCCGGCGCCGGCGATGATGAGGAGGGGGCCGTCGCCGTGCGTGGCCGCCGCGAGTTGTTCCGGGTTGAGCTCCGCGCTCAGGTCACGCGTGGTTGCGGTTACCTCGCGCTCGCGGCGCGGGTAGATGCGTAGCTCGTCCGACATGGAGGCAAACTAACTGTTCTCGGCCGCGCCTCCGGCGCGGATTCGCGTCCTCGGCCGCCGCTACGCGACGGATTTGTCGCCGATCATGGCCTCGACCACGACGGGGTCGAGGGCGCGAGGCACGAGTCCGAGCACCTCCGCGGTCGCTTGTGAAACCACGCTGGCCACGCGGGTCATGTCGACCGTTCGACCTATCTCGCGCTCCACGGACGTCATCTGCACTTCGGGAATCCCGCAGGGCACGATGAGATCGAAATACGAGAGTTCGGTGGACACGTTGAGCGCGAAGCCATGCCATGTGACCCAGTCGCGCGCGTGAACGCCGATGGACGCGATCTTGCGGCCCTTCGTCCACACGCCGGTGTACTTGGGCACGCGTTCCGCCGGAATGCCCAGCGTGGCGAGCGCGCGGATGAGAGTCACTTCCACCTGGCGCAGGTACCAGTGCAGGTCCTGTTTGTGACGCTTGAGGTCGATGATCGGGTAGCCCACGAGCTGGCCCGGCCCGTGGAACGTGACATCGCCGCCGCGCTCGACTTCGAAAAGCTCCACGCCACGCGCGGCGAGTGCGGCGCGGTCTGTCAACAGGTGCGCGTCCTTGGACGAGCGCCCAAGTGTGACCACAGGGTCGTGCTCTACAAGCAGTAGTACGTCTTGCGCTAAGGACCCGTCGATTCGTGCCCGGGCAGCCGCCCGCTGCAGCTCAAGGACGTCGCCGTAGGCGCGGCGGCCCAGGTCTACGACCCAGAGCTCGCGCGATCCCGCAGCGGGACTCGACATCTGTCGCTCAGCGCTCACCCCTGAAGTCTATAGCGCGCCTGCCATATCGGGCCGGGCGATCGTGGCCTCGAGAACGACGGCCGGCGGGTGCTCGAGGTGCTGCTTCACCGTGCACTGTTCAGCGGAGCGGACCACGGCCGCTCGATACTGCTCAGGAAAATCGGCCGGGAGTGCGATGTCGAGGTCGATGCGCTCGACCATGCCGTCTGGCGCGATCCGATTACGCTGAACGATATGGATGTCGCTGGTATCAATCCCGCGCTTGCGGCAAAAGGCCTGCACATAAACGCCGGCGCAGGCGCCGATCGACGCGAGGAACAGCGTGAACGGCGACGGCGCGCTGGCGTTCGGCGGTTGATCTGTGCGTATGACATGATCGCCCGCGAGTGCGTCTACGCGGGCGCCGCCGGGAAAGGAGTAGGTGATGTCCATGGAAGACTCGTGAGTTCACGGGGTGAATTGGGCGCCGGCCGCAGACATGCCGCCGCCGTCCACCACGTTGCCGTAGCCGGCCGCGCGGAGCAGCGAAGCCGCAGCGGCCGAACGTGCGCCGCTGGCGCAATAGACGAGGATCCTGCTGGTCTGCGATAGATCGTCGCGCTCGACGATGGCATCCGGCATCTGGTCAACGGAAACACACACCGCGCCCGGCAGGTGGCCGAGCCAGTACTCGATTTTGGTGCGTACGTCGACCACGAGATCGACCGGAGCGCCGCGAAACCTCGGCACGGAGCTGGCTGCTGGCTTCATCGGGCGGCCCTCGGCTTGGGGCACGTGGAGATGCCGAGCACCGAGTACAGCGGGCAGAAGCCAACGGCCGCGGTCAGCAAGGGAACGAGACCCAGATAACCCCAGGGCGTCCTGGGGCCGACGAACGCCAGCGAGAGCACCGCAAGGCCGAGCAGGACGCGCAGCGCGCGGTCGACCGAACCTTCATTGATGAACGTCTTGGCAGACATGGCTGAGACTCCGGCAAATGACGCAGCACTGGATTGCGCTGCGTTGTATGAGTATATTACCATGTACGCATAGAGCAAGTCAAGGACCGACACCTACCCTCTTCAGCCGACTGACGATATGCGCCGTGTTGCCATGACCCCGCCCACGATCGGACTCGTGGCTGATCGCTTCAAGGCGCTCGGCGCGCCTGCCCGTCTCACGATTCTTCAGGCGCTGCGCAGCGGGGAGCGCACCGTGACCGAGCTCGGGCAGGATACCGGCCTCAATCAGGCCAATCTCTCGCGCCACCTGCAGCACCTCTCGGCCACCGGCCTGGTGACGCGGCGCAAGGAAGGTCTGTTCGTCTACTGCGCGCTCGCCGACCGCAACGTGTTGCGGATGTGCGAGCTCATGTGCGGACGCCTGAAGGCTTGAACGGCCCCCCTAGTACGGCACGACCTCCGGACGAAAGCTGTCATCTCCCGGCCGGATGACCGACAAGCGGTACCAGGTGCGGTCGGCAAACCGCGAGCGAAGCAGCGCGTTTCGCTCTCCCAGGTCGGACACATAGATAACGTCGTCGCCGATGCGCCCGTCCGCGTCTATCGTGTTCAGGAGGAGGGCGGGCCCGTACAAGGCGACGCCGTACTTCACGTCGTCCTCGACCTCCGTCCGGCACGCATCGGTGATGGAGGCGACTGATGAGATGTGCACTTGGGGATCCGCGACGCGAACCGAGGCGCGTCCGGGCGCGTAGGGGAGGGCAGCACGGCCGATTGACTCGGCCTTCATTGCCCGAGTCGTGACCGAGTCTGCTTCGGCCGCCTGAAGCGCCGAGAGCAGCGAGCATGCGTCACTGCGAGCCAGCAGGTTGGCGGCCTCGCCGCGCGACACACCCACGCCCCACAGTCGGTGCAACAGCCGGTAGCTGAACGGCTCCCGCACGAAGACGACGGCCTGATGTACTCCGGCTGCGCGCACGGCTCCCGCCAGGTCCGCCCTCACCGCGCGCCGACTGTTCCGGATGTCTCGGGACGTCCCCCAGACGCCAAACTGGAGAGCAGGAAAGGTCCAAGCCGTCACGATGCATCCGAGCACCGCGACCAGCATGAAGCGTCGGCCGGTCGCGTCAGGACGGTTGCCGGCCGCAAAAGGCGCGCGCGCCATGAGGACGACTATCGTCGGCAGCGCGGTGAACAGGAACCGCGGCCCAAGGAATCGTCCCCGGTGCCAGTAAAGCGCGTACGCGACGACCTGCGCCCAAAAGAGCGCCAGCAGGAGAATGTCCCATCGGGTCAGTCGCCGCAGCGCCAGCAACGTCGCGCTTGCGACCACTAGCACAGGCACCGGCCACATGGCGACGAAGGTGTTGAGGTCGCTCACGTAGGCGGCGGCGTACTCCAGGGCCCGGCCCGGGGTGTGCGCGACGCCTGTCGGGTCCACATGAAACCCGATCTGGTGCGCGGCGCCCCAGAGCGCGTTGTAGCCGAATCGCAGGGCGCTGCCTGTGGTCCCGCGGTTCGCGATGAGGAGGGGCACGATCGCCACGGCGCCGGCGATCGCTTGAACCGCGATGTGTCGCCAACGGGTTCGGTGACGCGTGACGACCCAAGCCTGATATGCGCCGATCACAAGTGACGCCACGGCGGCGTCGAGCGGCCGGATGGTGACCATGGCGCCGAGGGCCAGGCCCATGACGGCTGTAAATGCCATCGCCGTCCGATCGTGCTCTGTCCGTTCCCACTCCACGAGCGCCGCAAGGACGACGGCGATCAGGAACAGGACCGGTAGGTGGTTCATCTGACTTCCACCCATCATCAGTGCCATGGGGGTCACGCTGAACAAGGCGGCGACCGCGCGTCCTTCCGTCTCACCAAACGCGCGGCGCGCGAAATGATACAGTGCCACCGTGGTGCCGGCCGCGAGGATCGGGTTGATGAACCAAGGGGCGCCGATGAGCACTCCGAGCGCGAGCACCGCGGGTCCGCCGATGGGGTACTGCGAGTACCAGCGTCCGATGTCGACGACGTTGTCGATCGCGAAGAATTCTGGATTCGGATCCGTCGGCAGGGACAGGTGTCCGGCGGCAAGCATCCGGGCGTGCCACAGCTGCGCGAACTCGTCGGCGGCGACGGGGCGCAGTGCAAACAGCCATGCGGCGAAAATGAGGCTGAGAGCAGCTGTTGTGATGCCGACAATGGCTGCGAACATCCGCGGTGACGGGAGCCTGATGAGCCGGCCACACCGCTCCGGCAACTGGCGCAGCGCGGGATGCGGAATCCACGAGGCGAGGGCAGCCATCACCGCGATTACCGCAGTGCCTGCGATCCAGTAGCGAACAAGGCCGTTCGGAAACGCTCTGCCGGGCGTCAGCACGTGTATCGCGCAAGCCAGCGCGAAGAATGCCACCGCGATCAGCGCTGGTACGTCTGAGAGCCGAGGCCATTTCCGGGACCCGGCAGGGGCTTTCTTACCCTGCGCCGCCGGCGGCTGGGTTCGTCTCATGGCGAGACAAGCTACATCCGGTCGGCCGATTCAGGGCTACGACGTCAGGCATGGAGGACCCTGCCAAGCGAATCCATTGCCGCCTCTCCGATCGCTTCGGAGAGTGTGGGGTGCGCGTGGATTGACAGCTCGATTTCCTCGACCGTGTACTCGTTGGTGCGCGCGAGGACCAGCTCGTGGATCAACTCGGTGGCGTGCGCGCCAACAATGTGCGCGCCAAGAATTTCGCCGTACTTGGCGCCGCGAATGATCTTCACGAACCCTTCACCCTCGCCGGACGTACGCGCGCGACCGTTCGCCGAGAAGGGAAACTTGCCCACCTTGTACTCGAGCTTTTTGTCCTTGCACTGCTGTTCGGTCAGGCCCACGGACGCGACTTCGGGGTGACAGTAGGTGGCGCTGGGCACGTTCGTGTAGTCGATGGTGTGCGTCTTGTGACCCGCGATCACCTCGGCGGCGATGTGGCCCTCACGCTCACCCTTATGCGCCAGCATCGGCGGGCCCGCGACGTCGCCGATCGCATACAGGGCCTTCACGTTGGTCTCCATCCGTTCGTTGATCTTGATGAAGCCCCGTTCAGTCAACTGGACGCCCTGCTCCTTGAGCCCGATGTCCTCGATGTTGGGCGCGCGGCCCGCCGCGACGAGCACGACGTCCGCCTTGAGTTCCTTCTTTTCGCTGCCGGCCTCGACCGTCATCGAGACGGAATCCTTGCCGACTTTCACGTTCGAGATCTTGGCGCTGGTGAGCACCTCGATCTTCCGTTTCCTGAAGGCGCGTTCGACTTCTTTCGAGCTGTCCGCATCCTCGACCGGCAGAATGCCGGGCAACACCTCGATGAGCGTCACCTGCGAGCCGAACGAGGCGAACACGTCGGCGAATTCGCAGCCCACGGCACCGGCGCCCACGATCGCGATGGACTTGGGCGCTTTCTCCAGAATCAGCGCTTCGTCGGATGAAATGACGGTCTTCTTGTTGAGCTCGAGCCCGATGGCAGCGAGGCCCTTCACGCGTGAGCCAGTGGAGATGACGATGGCCTTTGTCGCGTCGTGCTTTTCCTCTTTACCGTCTTGTGTGCGGACGGCGACGCTCGTCGCCGTCTTTCCCGCGCCCGCAACCAGTTTCCCCGTGCCCTTGATCCACGTGATCTTGTTCTTCTTGAACAGGAACTCCACGCCCTTGGAGTTCTGGTTGCTCACCGCGCGCGAGCGTTTCATCGCGACGCCGAAGTCGAGCTTCACCTCGCCGGGCGTGACGCCGAAGTCCGGCGCCTTCTTCATTTTCTCGGCGTAGGACGCCGCCTCGAGCAACGCCTTGGCGGGAATGCAGCCCCAGAGGACGCAGGTGCCGCCCAGGCCTTCGCGCTCGATGACTGCCACGTTGAGGCCAAGCTGCGCGCTGCGGATGGCGCCCACGTATCCGGCCGGGCCGCCACCGAGGAAGATTACGTCGTATGTAGACATTGGATTCTCGAGGATGTGTCATCCTGAGGAGCGAAGCGACGAAGGATCCGATTCAGGGACAGGAGATCCTTCGCTGTGCTCAGGATGACTGCTGTACTCAGGATGACATCAGTAGACCAGCATCAACGGGTTTTCGATCAGGCGTCGCAGTGTCACAAGGAACCGCGCGCCCACGGCGCCGTCCACGGCGCGGTGGTCGCAGCTCATCGTAACGCGAAGTCGCTTCTGATTCTTGAGTTCGCCGGCAACAACAACCGGAACGTCTTCGGCCGCGCCCACGGCGAGGATGCCAACCTCCGGCGGGTTGATGATCGCGGTGAACTGCTCGATCTGTATCATGCCGAGGTTGCTGACCGAGAACGTGGAGCCAGAGTACTGCTCGGGCTTGAGTTTCCGTTCGCGCGCCAGCTTGGCCAGCTCCTTCGTTTCGTGCGAGATCTCGCTCAAGCGTTTCTGATCGGCGTCGAAGATCACGGGCACGATGAGCCCGTCGTCTGTGGCGACAGCCATACCGAGGTGGACGCGATGGTGCTGACGGATTTTGTCGCCCAGCCAGTGCGCGTTCACCTCAGGATGCTGCGCCAGCGCCGTGGCAACGGCTTTGAGCAGTATGTCGTTGATCGAGACCTTGAACTCGTCGCCCAGCTCGAGCATCGCGGTGCGCATCTCGACGGCGCGCGTGAGGTCGAACGCGGCGGTGAGATAGAAGGTCGGTACTGGACCGATCGATTCCCCGAGCCGGCGGGCAATTGTCTTTCTGATCTGGGTCAGCGGAAAGTCTACGAAATCGTGACTCGTGTCTCGTGACTCGTGACTCGGCGCGCTGATGCGGGCGCCGCCGTGGGCCGCCGTGGATTCGATGTCGCGTATGATGATGCGACCGCCGGGCCCCGAGCCCTGGACGCCGCTGATGTCGAGACCGCGCTCGCTGGCCATGCGGCGCGCAAGGGGTGAGCTGCGCATGCGCTGACCGGCCGAGGGAGGAGGGAGGAGGGAGGAGGGAGGAGACCCAGAAGGCTGCGTGCGTGACACCGAAGCAGTCTGCTGAGCGGGCGCCGCTGCGACTGCGGCGCTGGTGGCGGGCTTCTCCTCCCTCCTCCCACCTCCCTCCAAGCTCAGAAGTGCATCGATGTTCTCGTCCTTCGCCGCAATGACGCCGACGAGCGTGCCCACGAGGCGCGACTCGCCCTCAGCCACGAGGCGCTTGCGCAGCACGCCGTCGCCGCGCGCGACCAACTCCATGATCGCCTTGTCCGTCTCGACCTCAGCGAGCGCGTCGCCGCTTTTGATGGCGTCGCCCTCGTTCTTCATCCATTTGACGAGGCGCCCCTCTTCCATCGTGGGCGACAGCGCTTCCATGAAGACTTTGGTGGCCATGGCTAGTTCCGGTACATGACGTTCTTGACCGCGGCGATTGCCTTCGCCACGTCCGGCTTGGCGAGCCGCTCGAGATTCTTGGCGTACGGCATCGGTACGTCCGCCTGATGCACGCGGATCACCGGCGCATCCAGGTCGTCGAAACAGTCGCGCTGGATGTAGTCCACGACTTGCGCACCGATGCCCGCCATTTCCCATCCTTCTTCCAGCACCACGGCGCGATTCGTCTTCTGGACGGACGTCTTGATCGCCTCAACGTCCATGGGGCGCACCGTGCGCAGGTCCACCACGTCGACGCGGATGTCCTCTTTCGCCAGCTGATCCGCTGCTTGCATCGCGACGAGCGCCATCTTGCCGCTGGCCACGATCGTGCAGTGATCGCCTTCGCGCTTGAGGTCCGCCTTGCCGATCGGTACGACGTACTCCTCGTCCGGCACTTCGCCCTTGGTGTTGTAGAGCATCTCGCCCTCGAGCACGAGCACCGGGTTGTCGTCACGGATGGCGCTCTTGAGCAAGCCTTTGGCGTCGTACGGCGTGCCGGGCGTCACGACTTTCACGCCCGGCATGTGCGCCAGCCACGACTCGAACGACTGCGAGTGCTGACCGGAGAGCTGTAGCGCGGCGCCGTTGGGCCCGCGGAACACCATCGGCATCGGATACTGACCGCCCGACATGTACAGCATTTTCGACGCGGAGTTCAGAATCTGATCGAGCGCGAGGATCCCGAAGTTCCACGTCATGAACTCGATCACCGGCCGGAGCCCCGCCATTGCCGCGCCAACGCCCACGCCGGCGAAACCCAGCTCGGTGATCGGCGTGTCGACGACGCGCATCTCGCCAAACTCCTCGAGCAGGCCCTTGGACACCTTGTACGCGCCCTGATACTCGGCGACTTCCTCGCCCATGAGGAACACGCGGTCGTCGCGCTGCATTTCCTCGCGAAGGGCCTGGCCCAAAGCCTCGCGATAGGTGATTACCGGCATGGCTTGTCGGGACTCGGAACTCGGGACTTGGGACTCGGCATGACTACGAAACGCGAGTCCCGAGTTCCGAGTCCCGAGTCCCGAGAGAGTCGCTCGTCGTGTCCACCAGAACATCCTCAAACAACGCCTCTGGCGCCGGCTCGGGACTCGCCTCCGCGAAATCGATGGCGTCCTGCACCAGCGCTTTCATTTCGTCGTCGAGCTTGGCGTACGCGGCGTCGCTCAACTCGGACTTCATCCTGGCACGCAGCAGCACGATGGGATCGCGCTTCTGCCACTCCTCGAGCTCGGTCTTTGGGCGATACGTGCCGCTTGCAGCGTCGGACATCGAGTGCCCCATGAAGCGGTACGTCTGAATATCGAGCAGCGTGGGCAGCGAGTCCTTGCGTGCGCGATCCACGGCCTGCCGCACAGCCCTTTGTACTGCGAACACATCCTGCCCGTCGCACGCGGCGTTGGCGATGCCGTACGCGTCGCCGCGCTCATGGATCGAGTGAATGGCCGACGCGCGATGGAGCGCCGTTCCCATGCCGTAGCGGTTGTTCTCGATGACGTACAACACCGGCAGCTTCCACAGGCCGGCCATGTTGAGCGCCTCGTGGAACGCGCCGGTGTTGACGACGGACTCGCCCATGAAGCAGACGCACACCTGGTCGCCGCCGCGGTACTTGATCGCGAAGCCCACACCGGTCGCGATCGGCACGTGCGCACCGACGATGCCGTGTCCGCCGAGGAAGTTCACGTTGCGGTCGAAGAGGTGCATCGACCCGCCCTTCCCCCGTGAACAGCCGTCCACTTTGCCGAACAACTCGGCCATCACCGCGCGCGGCGGCACGCCGCGGGCGAGCGCCTGACCGTGATCCCGGTACGTGGTGATGACGTAATCGTCGGGCCGCAGCACGGAGAGCGAGCCGGTGCTCACGGCTTCCTGGCCGATGTACAGATGACAGAAGCCGCCGATCTTGCCGAGCGCGTACGCTTCCGCGGTGCGCTCTTCAAAGCGCCGCTGCAACAGCATGGAGCGCAGCAACTCGAGGTGCGTGCTCACACGCCCGCCGCCTGGACCTGCTCCCAGGCGTGGTAGCTGGACCGCACGAGCGGCCCGGACTCCACGTGCTTGAAGCCCATCGCCATGCCGGCCTGTTTCAGTTCGAGGAATTCTGCCGGCGTGACGTAGCGGTCCATCTCGATGTGCCCTTGGGATGGTCGCAGGTACTGGCCCAGGGTCAGAATGTCGACGTCCACGGCGCGGAGGTCGCGCATCACATGGATCACTTCCTCGTTGGTCTCTCCCATGCCGAGGATGATCCCGGTCTTGGTTGGAATATCCGGCGCGTAAGCCTTGGCGAACCGGAATATCTGCATCACGCGCTCGTACCGTCCGCCTGGCCGGCAGCGTTTGTAGAGGCGCGGCACGGTCTCGGTGTTGTGATTGTAGATCTCGGGCCGGGCGTCGAGCACGGCGCGAATCGAGTTCTCGTTGCCCTGGAAGTCGGGCACCAGCACCTCCACGGAGCACTCGGGCAACCGAGCATGGATCTGGCGGATGACCTCGGCGAATGCGCCGGCGCCGAAGTCCGGCAGGTCGTCGCGGTCGACGGAGGTGATCACCGCATGGCGGAGCTGCATCTGGGCCACAGCCTGCCCAACCCGCTCCGGCTCGCTTGCGTCGTACCTGGGGGGCCGTCCGTGTGCGACCGCGCAATAGGCACAGTTTCGCGTGCAGACGTTCCCCAGGATCATGAACGTGGCGGCGCCGTGCTCCCAGCACTCGCCCACGTTGGGGCAGTGTGCCTCCTCGCAGACCGAATTCAGGTCCAGCGAGCGCATCATCTGCTTGAGCTTGAGGTAGTTCTGGCCGCCCGGGGCGCGCACCTTGAGCCAGCTGGGCCTGCGCTCAGGCAGTGGCTGGTCGCGATGACGTCCGAGGATCTGGTAGAGGTGCTCTGGCACGGAGGGCGAAATCTACTGGCCGGCACTGCGGGCGAAAGCACAGATAACCAACAATATAGCGTATTAGCAGTTAGCGGGTTATCCCATGGCGTCTCATGGCGATGCGGGACAAGACGCAGTACGATAAGCTGAAACACCGCGGGCCGGGTTCGCGTAGGTGATCACAGAACCAATTTGGAGATTTCGATGCTTCGCACCGTGTTTATGATCGGGCTGTTTGCGATTCTGGGGTTGTTCGCGCTCAAGCTCGTATTTGGGCTCTTTGGAGTCCTCTTCGGCATCCTGTGGGTGCTGCTCTGGCTGGCGCTCAAGATCGCGCTCGTGGGACTTGCCGTGTACCTCGTGATTCGGATCGTTAGTCCGGACATGGCTGAGCGTCTCAGATCGCGCTGGACCGGACCGTCCATGTAAAGGTGGAATGACCGGGAATGAAAAGGCCGCTCGGGAGAGCGGCCTTCTTTTCTTCGTCGCTAACTACAACTGATCCATCACGGAGCACACGGACCCAACGGAACACACGGACAAATCAACTGTTGGTTTCTTCAGGTAAGGGTCCGTGCTTGTCCGCGTGGTCAGTGATTCGAAGTTGCTGTTGTTGTTATCCCAACCGGTCGAGCACAGCCCACACGAGCAGCGGCACCATCAGCTCATGGTGCCCGGTGATCTCGTAGCCTTTGCCGCTCTGGAGCGTGGGGCGCTGGACGACGTTCATGCGCGGACGGTAGTGGCGCTGCATGTCGAGGTCGCACGTGACGAACTGCTGCGGTCGTCCCTCGTTGAGGTTGCGGGCGATGGTGAGCGCCTTGAGAAACACCTCCGGCATGATCACGGCGCTGCCCAGGTTGAGCACCACGCCGCCGTCGTGCAGGCCTTCGAGGCTCGCGGCCAGCCGGCGGAAATCGCGATGGCTGGTATCGCCAATCGCAGCGCCGTCGGCCGCGGGATGCTGGTGGATGATTTCGGCACCGAGCGCCGCATGCACCGTTGCCGGAATGCCGAGGCGGTGTGCGGCCAGGATCACCGACAGTTCTGCGTTCGCCAGTTTTGCCTTCTCAAGTGCGACGCCGAGGCATTCGCCCATACCCATCCCGGCCGCGCTACCGCGAGTGAACGCCTGGTTCATCTCGCGCCCGGTTTCCTCGGCCATGCCGAAGGTGCCGTCCTTGAGGCCGGTCGCGACGTCTTCGGACGTGCCGCCGAAGCGCGCGATCTCGTAGTCGTGGATCGCGGCTGAGCCGTTCATCGCCACATGGGTGATGACACCGCGCTCCATGAGCGATGTCAGCAGCGGCGTGAGGCCGGTTTTGACGATGTGGCCGCCGAGCATCACCACGACAGCCCGCTGCCAGCGGTGCGCCTCGACGATCGCGTCCACCAGGCGCTTGAAGTCCCGGGCGACGAGGATGTCTGGCAGCGACGCGAGAAACGCGCGGAACGAGCGGTCCTTGCCGGGCGGCTTGGCGAACTCGTCGGCGCTGACCTTGTTCGTGCGGCGCGTGAGGGGCACGGTCCGAACTTTCGAGAGATCGGCCTCGCGCGCCGGCTTCGGCGCGGAACGCGTCGGTTTCTTGCGGCGCTGGCTCATCTCGGGCGTCGGCTCCCCGTGTCCGGTTTGACCGAATCGCGCTTGGTCGAATCCTTCTTCGTGCTGTCGACCTTCGCTGTGTCGGCCGTCGTAGCCCCGGGCCGGTACGACTTCAGGTACAGACTCAGCGTGCCGAACTTCACGTGCGTCTTCATCTGGATCATCAATCGGCTGCTGTCGTCGCTGAGCCAAACCTCGGCGCGGCCGTTCTCCGCAAAAACACCACGCGTCTTGATGATTGGGCGCACGACGATTGTGTTGAACGTGCCCGCTGGCACCGAGACCCGTTCGCGACGCAGGACCTGGATTCGCACTGGATTGCGGTCGGGACGAAAATACCGCTCAAACGAATATTCCTGGCCGACCTCGAGCGGAATCGTCCTGAGGAAGTAGATGAACGATCCGTCGTCGAGCGGAAGCTCGACTGTGGGTTGAGGCTCCTGGTCGCCCTGCACGTAGACGCCCCGCTCGGGGAAAATCTCGTACCGGCGTTCACGTTCGTTGGGGCCTTCGTCGATATCCTGCCAGTGGCGTAGCGACGCCAGCGACGCGACGTCCATCCAGCTCTCGAATCGGTCGTTGACCCGGAATCCCGGAATGCCACCGCGCACGCGAAACACCGTGTGCCATGTTTCGCGCCCGCGGATCGAGTCGATCGCCAAGACTTCCGTCAGGCCGATGCCGGCGTGGAACGGGCCGTACTTGAGATTGTACTCGGCGCGCTCGCCCACGCCGAACGGTACCGGCATGCGCGCCACCGGAATCGGCCAAGTGTCCTGCGCGGCGACGGGAATCGCCAGCGAGAGGAACGTGATCGCAAGACGAGCGCCGCCGGTCACGCGCGGGCCGTCCTGGCTCGCAGCGCACGGGCCGACTTGTAGAGCGCCAGCGCGCCGCGCCACGGCTGCACGCGGCTGTCCCTCGGGCGCAGCTCGTATCTCGGACTGCACGTCACCGATTCGATGCGTCGGGCAAACCGGCTCGCGCGAACCAGCAGTTCCACGTTGGCGGACCACCCGTCCGATGCCACGATCGGCGCGTTTCCCGCCTCCTTCATGAGATCCCGAAGCACGGTGATGCGGTACAGGCGCAGCGTGCCAAACGGGTCCTTGATGTCGGGCAATTGCAGAAACGGGCGCGTCACGTAGGGCGCCATGCGGTGCAGCATTCGCGCGGGTCCCGGCCACGCCGGGGTCACTTGCCGCTCGGCGACCACGATGTCCGCGCCGGCCTCGACACGCTTCATGAGTTCCGGCAGGTCCTCGGGCCGGTCCGTGAAATCGGCTTGCATCGTGATGAGCCCGTCGCGGCGCGGGTACTTCGTGCGCAGCGCCACGGCGCGCACCAGCGCGTCAAGGGCGCGGCCGTAGCCCAGTTGCCGCTCGCCGTTCATGACCGAAAGGGGCAACACCTCCTCGTACGATTTCAGCGTCTCGGCGGTGCCGTCCGTGCTGCCATCGTTGTAGACGATGATCTCGTATTCGCGCGCGAACTCCTGCATCACGCGGCGCATGCGCCACAGCAGCAGACCAACAGTCGATGCTTCGTTGAACGACGGTATGCAGATGTACAGCACAGTTCCCCGGTGTTCCGGACAGGCGCTGGAAGCTAAAGCGCACACTCCCACTGACTACTACACGGACGGTCCAGTACACCCTCACGCAACCCATTCTCGCACAGCCGCTTGCGGTGCGGACCCCGGAGGCACTACCGTGTTTGGCACGAGTCGAAAACACACGCGCGGCCCCGCGCCTCCCGGAGATCATTTCATGCGGCTTCGTTCGTTGATTCTGATCACGGCTCTCGCGGGCTGCGGTGGTTCGGCGCCACCGGCTGCCGTGCCAAGTCCCGGCATCGCCCCGATTACCGCGGACGAGCTGCGACGCGACTTGATGGTGTTCGCCTCGGATTCGTTCGAAGGGCGGGAAACGGGCACGCCGGCTGCGATGCGGGCGGCGCGCTTCCTGGCTCAACGCCTGGTGACGCTGGGCATGGAGCCAGCCGGCGACAGCATGTACTTCCAGCGCGTGCCGTTGATCCGCGACACCTTTGGCCCGACGACGCGGCTCTCGGTGACGATGGGCCCGTCCACGATCACGCTGGGGCTTGGCACCGAAGTCGTGCCACCGACCTTGCTCGGTCCCGGTGCACCGATTCCCAAGCGGAACGTCGAGGGCGACGTGGTGTTTGCCGGCTACGGCATGAACACCATGGGCCGGCGCGATTTCGACGGAATCCGCGAAGCTGGCAAGGTCATCGTCATGATCCACGCCGCGCCGCCGAGCATCACGGACTCGGCTGCCCGGGCGCAGCTCGAATCGCAGGACGAACTCGGTCAGCGGCTCAGTCGCGCGCTGCAACTCCAGCCCGCGGCGGTCATTCTGCTGATGACGGGCGGCACCACGGAGTTCTACAAGCAGGCTGCGCCCGAGTTCATGCGTTCAGTGACCACCGGCCCGGGCGACCTGACCACGACAGATGCGCAACGCGGACTTCCGATGGTGGTGTTCGGACTCGCGCGCCCCGGGTCGCCGCTGCTGCCCGCGAACTGGCCAACCGACGACGCCCCGCAGACGCTCGCGGGCCGGCGTTTCACGGGCCGTGTGGACGTTCGGCACGAGGCGTTCACGGGCTACAACGTGGTGGGCATCGTACGCGGCACGGACGCCCGGATGAACAAGACGTACGTCGCCTACGGCGCGCACTACGATCACATTGGCGTCCAGACCGGGATGGCGCCCGATTCGATTGCCAATGGCGCCGATGATGACGGTTCGGGCAGCATGACCATGCTCGCGGTCGCCAAGTCCCTCGTCACTGCGCGACCGAAGCGGTCCGCGCTGTTCGTGTGGCACATCGGCGAAGAGAAGGGATTGTTGGGCTCGAGCTGGTTTGTGGACCATCCCACCGTGCCCATCGATTCCATTGTCGCGCAATTGAACGCGGACATGATCGGACGGCGCGCGGGTTCCGACGCAAAGTTCGACTCGCGGGTGAGCGGCGCGTCGGCCGGGGACCGCCTGTACATCGTGGGGCCCAATGCGGCGCCGAACGATCAGAGCAAGGCGCTGGGGGCGATCCTCGACACCGTGAATGCCCGCCAGGTGCGGCCCATGCAACTGGATCACGCGTGGGACTCGCCGACGCATCCGGAGCGGATCTATTTCCGCAGCGATCACTTCAACTACGCGCGCAAGGGAATTCCGATCGTGTTCTTCACGACCGGGCTGCACGAGGACTACCACAAGGTGTCCGACGAGCCAGGCAAGATCGACTACGACAAGATGGCGCGCATCGGCGGCTTGGTCCTCGAGCTCGGAACGACGCTTGGCAATCGGGTGGCTCGACCCAGATAGGTGACGCGGCAGGTCCATCTCGCAGGTAAACCTTCGGACGGGGCAGGTGTACACGTTCTCAGGAGGGGTACCGGATGATTCTCGCCAATGCTCGACGCCGGTTGACGCGCGCAGACGCCCAGCTTGCCGTTCGGCTGGTGTCCCGGGATTCCGCGGATCGCATGGCCCATGCGCAGCAGCGCCTTGCGGACGAAGGGATCGATGCGATCCTCGACGACCGACGCCTGCCGGAGGAGTTGCTGACCTCGAAGTACGGCGCCTACGCGAGCCTCCCGTTGTTCCTGTATGTGATGGTGCGACACACGCTGCTGAGAGCGGGCGAGCGCGACCGCGCGATCAGCGACTACCTGACGTCCGTGCTGCTGGCCTTCGCCGTGCGGGGACGTTCAGAACGAGTCTCGGATTCCGACGACCAGATCTACCTGACGCTCGCGGCGCTTTTCGACGACGTCAACGACGCGGATCCGCGGCGCGCCTTCTTCGTGCGCGTGCACCTTGGCAACCAGGCATTGTGGTTGGCCGGCCTTTTTCCGGACCATATCGAGCAGCGGCGGTGGCGGCGCGGCGGACCCACCTTGGGATACTTCGAACAGATGGGGCGGCGCGGATTCGAGCTTGCGGCGGGCCACCGTCTCGCGGGGCAATACGGTATGTCCGACGTCTATGCGTCGGTCGCCGAGCGGTTCGGCCTGTTGCGCGCGGCGTTGAACCGGCTGTCTGACCGGTTGTTGTTTCCGCACAACCACACGCCGGAACGGCTGATGCGTCAGGTGACCGACGAGGCGCGCTGGAAGCTGGCGTGATGCGCCCGCGCCTGTTCCGCGAAGGCGCGAAAGAGCCCGCGGTCCCATGCCTTGGCGTCGCTGATGAGTTCTTCCGGGTGCCACTGCACGCCGAGCATCCACCAGTCGTCGCCGGTCCACTCGACGCCCTCGATGATGCCGTCGGGCGCGCGCGCCGTCACGCGGAGTCCCGTCGCGACGCGATCGACGGACTGGTGGTGCGAGGAATTGACCGAGATGTCCGTGGCGCCAACGGCCGCGGCGAGTCGTGAACCTGGCGTGATCGATACCGTGTGCAGACGATCCTCGCGCCGCTCGGATTGGTCATGATTGATGGGTGATGGCTGGTCCGATGGAATGTCCTGCACCAGCGTGCCACCGAGCGCGACGTTGACCAGCTGAATGCCGCGACAAATGGCCAGGGTCGGCAGGTTGCGTTCGCGCGCCAAGCGTGCGAACGCCAGCTCGCAGGTATCGCGCTGCCGATGCGGCGCGTGGGCGGCCGGCGCCCGAATGGCTCCGTACGAACCCGGGTCGATGTCTTCGCCGCCCGTGAGGATCACGCCGTCGACCACGTCGAGGATGGGTGCGAGTTCGGCGGCCTCCAGGGGCGGCACGACGATTGGTGTCAGCCCCGCGGCGCGAGCCGCATTCGCATACGCTTCATTGAGCCGGATGCGCACGATCCCGTCCATCGGCTTGGTGGTGGCGGTCAGTGCGACGAGCGGCGGGGTCATGGGCGGTGGCGCGAGAGTTGCGACTGCGTTCCGGAAGAAGATATGGTAGACTGAACCTGTGTTCGAACAGATTCGACGGTCCCTGGAGGATCTCCTGCAGCGCGCCACGAGGCCCGAGGAGCGGCATCTCGTGCTGTCGCGCATGAAGGACACGCTGGTGCAGGCCAAGATGGGCGTCGACGACTTGCGGGACGCGCTGGCCGTATCGCGGCGGAAACTGGATGCAGAACGACGCGACCTCGCAACGGTTCGGCGGCGCAAGGAACTGGCCGCGGGGATTCAGGACGCCGAGACGCTGAGTGTCGCGGAACGCTTTGAACGTCAGCACGCGGAGCACGCGGCCGTGCTCGAAGAAAAAATCGCCGTGCAGGCCCGTGAACTGGAGTTGGCGGAGCGCGAGCTCGACGCCATGAAGGCGGAACTGCGGACAGCGGCGGCGGGTGTGCCGGGCGCGCCGGGCACACCCGGACCGCTGGATCCTGCGGCCGAGATCGACCCGCTCGAGGACGAGTCCGCTGCCAAGGCCAGCGCCGAGCTGGACGCGCTCGCGCGTGACCGGGCTCGCGCGGACCGTTCGGCCGAGGCAGATCGGCGACTCGAGGAACTGAAGAAGAGCATGGGCAAATAGGAGTGCGGCTTTCGCTTGTCGCCCTGGTGGTTTGCGCCACGAGCGGCGCCGGGGCACAAAACACCGCGGGGCTCGTGACGTGTCGAGGCCAGCGCATCGATTCGATCACGGTGGACGCGCAGGCCCCCTCGGTGAGTGGCCTGCGACGCGTGCCCGTGTTGGGCAACATCGTGCGCGGGGCGCATGTCATCACGCGCCCGGAGGTGATTCGCGGATACCTGTTGCTCCGAGTGGGCGATCGGTGCAACGAACTGCGGCGATCCGAATCCGAGCGTATCCTGCGCGCGCAGCCGTTCATCGCCGACGCCACGATCGAGGTGGTGTCGAACGATCGCGGCGGTGTTGACCTCGATGTGCGGGTGATCGACGAAGCGTCGCTGGTACTCGGTGGCGCGGTGGGCGAGGATGCCCCGAAGGTGCGCGCCGTGAAGCTCGGCAGCGGCAACCTCTCGGGCCTCGGCATATCCGGAACGGCGTCGTGGCGGCACCAGCAGGCGTTCGATGACCGCGTGGAATTGCGGATCGCCGACTACCAGTTCGCGGGCCGGCCGAACGTGTTGTCGATGTCGATCGTGCGTGAGCCGCTGGGCCGCGATGACCGCGTGGAACTCACGCTGCCCTTCCGGACGGACGTGCAGCGATACGCGTGGCGCACGTTGATTGGCGAGAGCCGGGGCCACGTGGCGTTTTCACAGCGCGACAGCGGCCGTCTCGTTCTCGGATATGCCCGAGAGTATGCGGAAGGCGGCGGCATCGTGCGTCTGGGTCCGCCCGGACGACTCAGCCTTTTCGGACTGTCCTTCACGAACGAGCGTGCGTATCCGGATAGCGGGGCCGAACTGATCACCGGAACCGGGTTCCGATCCGACACGGCCACGCTTTTCAGGGGACGGTTTCTCGAGACACGCGCCGCGCGGATCAACGCGTTGATCGGGCTGCGCGGCATCCGATTCATGCGCGTGCGCGGGTTCGACGCGTTGCGGGGAACGCAGGACATTCCACTGGGCCTGCAGCTTGGAACCCTCGTCGGTCGCGGTGTGCCGGCGTTCGGTGCCAACTCGAACGATGTGTTCGTGGCATCGGACATCTACATCGGCATGGGGATGCCGCGTCTGACGTATCAGCTGCAGCTCCAGGGCGAGGGCCGCCGCGTCCGTGGCCGCAAGGACTGGGATGGCATGGTCGGGAGCGCGCGGCTGAAGCGGCACTCACGCCCGTCTGCTGCGCGCTCGCGCGTGGTGACCGTGGAATGGAGCGGGACCGCACGCGCGCTCGTGCCTCACGCGCTGTCGTTGGGTCTGCCGGACGGCGGCCTGCGCGGGTACCGCAACGCGCCCACCGTGGGCGGTCGTCGGGCGATTGTCCGCCTGGATGAACGGATGTACGCCGGATCGCCCTTCACTTTCGGAGACGTGGGCATCGCCCTGTTTGCGGACGCGGGCAAACTCTGGGTTGGCGACGTTCCTTATGGCGCCAGGACCCCGACGCGCGTTTCCGTGGGCGGCAGTCTGCTCGTGGCAGTTCCCGTCCGGTCCACCCGCATGTGGCGGCTGGAATACGCCGTGCCGCTCAATCGCGAGCCGGGCGGAAGCCGATGGGAACTGCGCCTCTCGCACCGCGATATCACTTCATTCTTCTGGCGCGAGCCGGCGGACGTTGACGCAGCGCGGGCGCGGGCGGTGCCGGCGTCGATTTACAATTGGCCGTAGTTGCTTGGTACTCGGCCGGGCCGCGAAGCGGCCCGGATTGGCGTGCTCGGCCGCGCTGCGCGCGGATTGGCAGCGGAACAACGGCGAATCCGGCGCCAAGGGCGCCGGCCGAGAACGTACATCCGGCCGCAGGCCGGCCGAGAACCTCCCGTCGCTACTTCACCCCGTGCATCAGCTTCGCAATCAGCGGCGCCCCCAGGAAGAGCACGACGCCTGACACGACCAGCGCATAGAAGCCAAACGTGTAGCCGCTGAGCGCAGACGCGGTGGTCATCCCGCCCTCGCCGCTCACGACGCTCGCGAAAATTCCGGACAGGTTGTTGCCGATGCCGGTGCTGAGGAACCAGCCGCCCATGCCGAACCCAACGAGCCGCACCGGTGCAAGCTTCGTGACCATGGAGAGCCCGATTGGTGACAGACACAACTCGCCCACCGATTGAATCAGGTACACGGCGATGAGCGTCCAGAACGGAATCTTGCCCGAGCCGCTCACGAGCTGAGACAACGCGAACATCAAGAGCAGGAACGCGAGCCCGTTGAACATGAGCCCGAGGCCGAACTTGCGCGGAATGGACGGATTGAAGTTTTTGCGTGCCAGCGCCACCCAGACCCACGCCGCGATCGGCGCAAATGCGATGATGGCGACGGCGTTCACGCTCTGGAACCACGCGACGGGGAACACGAAGCTGCCGAAATCGCGATTGACGATCTGCTCGGCCAGGAACGTGAACGAGCTGCCGGCCTGCTCGAAGAACATCCAGAACATGATGTTGAAGGCGAAGATGATGAGCATCGCGATCGTCTTGTCGCGCGCTTCCTTGCCTTCGCGCACTCCCTCGATCAAGAGCGTCACCGCGAGCGCCACAAACATCACTGTGAGCACCCCCTGCAACGCCCTGGCCCCGACGGCCAACAATGTGTAGACGACCGGGATCGCGACGAGTGCGCCGACCGCGACGAGCACCACGCGCTGCATACCCTGCGCGTCCGCCGGTGGAGCGCCAATGCCCTTGAGCTGGCTGCGCCCGACATAGAACCACACGAGGCTGACCAGCATCCCGACGCCGGACGCCATGAAGACAACCTTGTAGACAGGCGTTTCCGCGCTGCCGAACACCGTCTGCGCCAGCCAGCCCGTGATCAGCGGCGCAATGAACGCGCCGGCGTTGATGCCCATGTAGAAGATCGTGAACCCGCTGTCCCGACGCTCGTCAGCGGTCGCGTACAGCCTGCCGACGATCGTCGAGATGATCGGCTTGAACATCCCGTTGCCAACGACAATCGTCGCGAGGCCGAGCTTGAAGACCGTGGCGTTGGGAATCGAGATCATGAACAAACCCGCCGCCATGATGATCGCGCCTGTGAGAATCGATCGCTGGTATCCGATGAACTTGTCCGCGACGTAGCCGCCGAAGATCGCGGAGGCGTACACCAGCGCGAGATACGACCCGTAGGTCAGGTTGGCGTCCGCCTGGCCCGTGGCGGAGCCGCCGTGAAACTGCGCGACGATATACAGGACGAGCGCCCAACGGATGCCGTAGAAGGCGAACCGCTCCCAGAACTCGGACATGAACAGCATCCAGAGCGGTGACGGATGCCCCAGCTTCTGTGCGAACTCGGGAGGCGCTGCTTCGATGCGAGAATTGGCGGCCGTGCTCATGCGTCAGCTCCCAGCGATGAGAGGGTTGGACGTTCGGAGAAAGTGCATCGCATCAAGCGGAATTGCGAATCGGCGGCTGCTTGATGCAGGCGGCAAAGTGGCCCGGCGATTTTTCCTCGAGTGGCGGGAGCATCTTCCCGCACTCGGCGTCCCTTCGGCCGTCGTGGCAGCGTGGGCGAAAGGCGCATCCGATCGGCGGATTGGCAAGCGAAGGGGCGTCGCCGCCGAGGACGATGCGCTCGCGCTTGGCGCCTGGATCCGGCACCGGAACGGCCGACAGAAGCGCTTGTGTATACGGCATGAGCGGCTCGCGGTACAGCGCGTCCGCGCTGGCGGTCTCGACGATGCGACCCAGGTACATGACGGCCACCCGGTCCGCGATGTGCTCCACCACCGAGAGGTCGTGCGCGATGAAGAGATACGCCAGGCCGCGATCGCGTTGCAGGTCCTGGAGCAGGTTGAGCACCTGGGCCTGCACCGAGACGTCGAGCGCGGACACCGGTTCGTCGCACACGATGAACTTCGGCTCTACCGACAGCGCGCGCGCGATGCCCACGCGCTGACGCTGGCCGCCTGAGAACTCGTGCGGATACATGGACATGTACTCGCCGCGCAGCCCAACCTCCTCGAGCAACTGCTGCACGCGTTTGTCCGCCTCGGCGCCTTCCGCGAGATGGTGAATGATCAAGCCTTCGCGGACGATCGCGCCGATGGTCATGCGCGGGTTGAGCGAGGAGTACGGATCCTGAAACACGATCTGCATCTTGCGCCGCAGCTGGCGCAGTGGCTCCGCGGCGAGCGTCAGCACGTTGTGGCCGTCGAACACCACCTCGCCGGTGTCCGGTTCAACCAGGCGGAGGATGGCACGGCCGGTCGTCGTCTTGCCGCACCCGGATTCGCCGACCAGCGCCAGGGTTTCGCCCGGGAATACGTCGAACGAAACGCCGTCCACGGCGCGCACCGTTTCGCCGCCACCGCCGAACAGGCCGCGATTGCGCGCGAAATGCTTCGTGAGGTTGCGCACCGACAGCAACGGCGCCGTCACTGCGCGCCCCGGCCCGCTGCGGTCGGCTCGTGCCGCTGCGAGCGCCGCTCCGGCTCCTGCGACATGTGGCACCGCGACACATGGCCCGGCACGATTTCGGACAACGCCGGATGCTCGGCCGCGCGCTCCCACGCATAGGAGCAGCGAT
>Ga0206225_1000032_pt1 | contig 25040 bp, 24 predicted proteins | sample MancosB2_FD_155470 | JGI IMG/M metagenome (GOLD analysis project Ga0206225, IMG submission 155470) | Subsurface sediment microbial communities from Mancos shale, Colorado, United States - Mancos B2 | ecosystem: Environmental > Terrestrial > Deep subsurface > Rock core/Sediment | place: USA...
TCCGCAGCTGAGAGTCTTGTTTCTCTCTGCAAGGAAAAATTCTCAATAGATAAATCGATTTTTCCCTCGAGAACGCTAAAAGTTATTTTTGAACGATCCCTAAGCGAACGCAAGATCGATCGAAAATTCTGGGAACAAACTTTTCACCCTTGCCATGATATCAATGGTAACGTTGCTTTTCTTCTCTAATCGTTGGTAACTGTAGACGTTCTTAAATCCCATTTTCTTGGCAGCTTGGTGTTGCGTTAGCTTGTGCTGGATCCGATGGCGGCGCAGCATAAAGGAAAATGCAATTTCTGGATCTAAAGGAACCTCAACGATGTGCGGCGACCTCTTAATATTTTGGTTTGGAAATGGCGCCAATTCATTGGAATCATCCGATTCAAACACATACATATTAAGAGCTTCTTGCATATTGGCGTTGAGTTCTTCTCTCGAATCGCCCTGGGTGATACATCCTTCAAGCTCCATACATTGAGCTGAAAAGCCGAATTTTTCTTTTTCAACTCGAAAATGATATTTCATATAAAGCTCCTTTCTTATTTGGCCTGATCAAGCATTTTTCTATTGATACACCGTCCACCTCCTATCGCCCCTGCCAGGGGGCCTACGCCTATCCTTTGATTCGGGAATAAAGAAGGCGCGCCAATAGCAGTACGGACGCTACCCGGCAGAATAGAATCTTTTTCATATCATTATTGGCCAGCTGCAAATGAGATCGGACCTCCGCGATCACCGATTCTTGCGATCGATACAGAGAATAGATTTGGCCCCATCGATAGCTGGTGCGCGGCAGCGGTGTAAAAATTCTCTCATCCAATGAAATCGGAATCCGCAACCCGGAGCGCAAAGGGCAGGTCGCCATTTTTTTGCATTCCGTCCCATAATGCCGCGCCATACAGCGGTATTTAAGCGCGTTGCGCTTCTCTTCAAACCCGGCAAAAACCATGGCCCGCATACCACCCGCCGCCTGGCAATAGACCATCCCTTGTTCGTCATACAGCGCATCGCGATGGGGGTGCAAAGGCGAAATTTGCGACGACGAAAGTGGAATGATCGCGCGCATTTTGTAGCGATCCCATGCTGTTTTGATCAACCCCTCGTAAGAACTGCTGCCCAGCAGATATTTGATTCTTGAAGAAAACACGGGACTCAAGGAGCGCAGCCGATCGATCAGTTTTTCAGCGACCTGCGTGTTCGTTTCATGCGGCAGCGCCATTTGGAAACACAATGGAAGGCCTGACTCGCTCTCCCAGAGAAAATGGATCTGATCGAACTGGGAAACGGCGATCACGCACCCGAATTCGGGGGCCAAATCATGGGCTTTTCGAAAAAACAGAGCCTCAATGTCAGTAGAAAATCCACACAAAAAAGTAAAAAATCGGGAAAAAGAAAATGCTGAGGGGATTTTGGTAAACAGATCGGGCTGCTCTTTCATTTTACGGCGCATCTGTTCAACGGAAGACACTTGACCAGCGACGCCAGATAGCAGCGCTTTCCACAACAATTCGATTGTGTAGTCGTTTCTTCCTCGGCCCCTGCGATCTTCCAAAGTATTAATAAAAATCTCGTCAGAAAAAGCCGAATGAACAAATGGTAAAAATCCATCCATCTGATCGCTCTTTTTGACTGCCGGGACCTTCAACATACAGCATCCTGCATCTGATTCGGGATTGTAATCATTTTTCAAAATGAGGCCATCGGATTAGTCAAAATTTTTGAGCTCATCTGTGGATATCATTGAAATTCAAATTTTTACACACACAAAGACTAAATTTCAATAAAAGCAAAAATAACATCGGCAATATTTTTTTTCATCATGAAACGATCTCCTCTACCGACCAAAAAATTACTATTATTATTTTTTAATTTTAAATCAAACAAAAACTATTTATTAAATGTCACGCATGCTATAATTATTAAAGCAATCATGTGGGTTATATGAAACTAAAGACATTGCGTCCGCGATCAATTAAACGCAAGTTTTTGAGCGGCGATGAGTATTTCCAGAGCGGCCAAATCAAATATGCGGCCGGAAAAGCCGCCGCAGCCCGCAAAGACATGGAAAAGGCCGCCCATCTCGGCAATCAAAAAGCCAAATGGCTTCTACGCGAAATCGCCGGACTTAACGATTAAACCAGATCTTTTGCTGCAACAGAGCTTGCTGCTGAAACATCTCCCATCCAGTGATGCAGACGCAGCCGCGCTCGTGGGCTGCCTTCAAGAGAGGCGTTTGAGTTTCCCAATAGACAATATCCATCACTGTCGCAGACGGATTGAGAAACTGCGGATCATAAAGTAAATCGACAGGCACGGTGTTGATCAGCACATCGTACGGCGTTTTGGAAAACTCCTCTAAAGGAGCGGCCTCGCAGCCAAACTCCTTCGCCAGGGCCTGCGCACGCTCTACTGTTCGATTCAATACAATCACTAGAGCCCCGCGAGCAATGGCCTCATAGGCAATGGCACGGGCCGATCCGCCCGCTCCCAATATCGCCAAACGGCGCCCTTTGACGGGCTGATGATGCTCCAAGGCGTTCATGGCTCCGGCGCCATCCGTGTTATAACCAATGAGATGCTCATCCTGCACCAGGATCGTATTGACAGAGCCAATTGCAATGCTGGCCGGATCAATCCGCGTCAAATATTTCCCGAGCTGTTCTTTCAGGGGCATCGTGACGCTGAAGCCGGCGAAAGGAAATTTGCGCATGATGGAAAAAAACATGGGCATATCAGGAATGGTAATATGCAGCTTCACATAGACGGTTCCCGGCGGCAATGATTGATTGTGGAAGATGTGACCCCGGCTTTTATCCACGGGATCGCCGAGCAATGCGTAGATCTTGGTATGAGGATTGAGATCCCGAAAACGGTAGACATCGCACAAACTGCTGAGGCTCAGCTGCCCCAGCGGCGCATCAGCCTCATCGATGGCAGCATAACAAAACTCGGCGCCGAACAAGGGGCCCAAAATGCGCGACACCTGCCCATCATGGCCCATAGCGATGCAGGTCAGATGCTGCTTTTCCCTGGCAAAAACCATCAGATGCAAGGCATCGTTGACCGTCTTGGCCATGACCGCGATTTTGTAATGAGCAATCTGGGGCCTTTGCATGGCTTCGAACGCCTCTTCCAGATGCGCAGGCATCTGTTCGAAGTCATGAAAAGAGCCGATGATTTTCATGTCGGGATATTTTTTTGCAATGCGATCAAAAAATGAAAGATCCGTATCGGTCTCAATATCGCAATACTCGGGTCGGCATGCGAGGCATTTTTCGAATAGTTCCAACCGCTCTTGCTCCGGGATGTCGCGCGCGCCCCCCTGCGTTTTTTTACGAAACGTGAAAATGAGCGGTTTTTGGCGAGGCAGTTCCTTCAAATGTTGCAGAGCTTTGGGATCCAGCAAATCGAGTCGGATTTCGATGAGGTCGGCCAATGGCACAGCACGTTCGATCTGCTCTTTGGCCGCAATGATCGTCGGTCCTTTCACAACGCCCACAAGTCGGGTCATAATTCTCCTAAAACCTCAAGCTAACCGTAGCTATAAAAATTTTCAAATAGATTTCCAGCCAGATCATTGCATAGATTCGCGATATTGGGTAAATTTGTATCTTTTAGCGTGAAAAATTATGACGATTCCTAGTCCAGAATACCATCACCATGAAGAATTTCAAAACCGCAGCCGCAAGCTGGCTGAAATCCGCGCTCTCGGTATCGACCCCTATCCCCCCAAATACGTCCAGGTCAGCAAATCTTCCCAGCTAACGGTTGAAACAGAAGGTAAAGAGGTTGGCCACTTCGATGATGCGGCTACAGCCAAGACGGAGCACGTATTCGTCTCCGGCCGGCTAGTTCTTTTCCGGGCGATGGGCAAGAATGCGTTCGCCCACATTCAGGATGAGACAGGGCGCATCCAGGTCATGTTTAACAGGGATATGACGCAAGTCGCGGGCTTGATCCCTACTCCTGAACTGACGCCCATGAAGTTCATCGAGAAAAAGATCGACCTCGGCGATATTCTCGGGATCGAGGGGTATCTATTCCGCACGCAAAAGGGCGAACTGACCATTTTCGTCAAAACGTTGACACTGCTGTGCAAATCTCTATTGCCATTGCCAGACAAACACAGCGGCCTCGCCGATAAAGGCGTGCTCTACCGCAAGCGCTGGCTCGATCTCATCACACATTCGGAATCGATGGCCCGTTTCCGGCTCCGCTCGCGAATATTATTGACCCTGCGCAAATTTCTGGAAGAGGAAGGCTTTGAAGAGGTCGAGACCCCGATTTTGCAAAACATCTATGGCGGCGCCGAAGCGGCCCCCTTTAAGACCCATCTCAATGCCCTGAACCAGGACATGTTTTTGCGAATCGCGCTCGAAATATCCTTGAAAAAACTCATTGTCGGCGGCATGCAGCGCATCTATGAAATCGGCAAAGTATTCCGCAATGAGGGCATCGACCGGACCCATAATCCCGAGTTCACCATGATGGAGGCCTACGCCGCTGGATGGGACTATGAGGATATGATGGATTTCGTCGAAGGAGTCTGTGAAAAAATCGCCATTGATCTCTACGGCGATACAAAATTCCGCTATGCACCGGATGGGGATTCCAGCGCGGTCATCGTCGATGTCAAGGCTCCGTGGAAACGAATGACGATGAAGGAAGCAATCAAAATCTACGGCCATCTGGATGTCGACCATATGAACGAAGCGGCTATGCGCGCCAAGCTTCTCAAAGATACGCAGATCGATCCGAAAAACGTGCCTCACGCCACGCGCGGCGCATTGATCTCAATGCTATTCGAAGAGCTGGCAGAGTCCCATCTGATCCAGCCGCACCATATCATCGACCATCCGATTGAAACGACGCCCCTATGCAAGCCCCATCGCGATCCAATCATGCGCAAAGAAGGGTTGGTCGAGCGGTTTGAGAGTTTCGTTTTGGGCAAAGAACTCTGCAATGCCTATACAGAGCTCAACGATCCCGAACTGCAAAGAAAGCTTCTTCTGGATCAAGCCAACAAGAAAGCGGCCGGCGATGAGGCGGCCAATCCCATGGATGAAGAATTTATTGAGGCCATCTGCCAGGGAATGCCACCGACCGGCGGCATTGGAATCGGCGTCGACCGCTTGGTCATGCTCTTTACATCCGCCCCCTCGATCCGCGATGTCCTCTTTTTCCCCCTGATGCGGCCCGAAGGAGATTAACTCAGAAACTAATGTTTGATTGAAACTCAGAATCGTTTTAAACTTACTCGCCTAACTTATACTCAAACAATTGAGCCATCTTTGATCAATGGAAAAAAGTGTATTGGAATCAGGCCTAAATAATATTGATACATCATCATTTCATCGCGGGAAGAAATATGCTCGCGAAAAAAGAGTGGTCGTCGTATCCCGGACACCGACCCAAATAGAGGCCAGGGTATCTGGCTCTGCTGAAACACCCTATTGTGTGAAGATATGGCGTGAGGGAACCTCTTTAAGAGGAACTTGCAGTTGTCCCATCGGCAGCAAGTGCAAGCATATTGCCGCGACACTCCTCCATGGATTGCAAGGCGTAAATAAACAGGTCAATCTGCCTGCACAAGCCAGCCTATCTCAAGAGCCGCTTCTTTCATATGATGAGAAATCATGGATCGAGTCGATCACAGCCGTCTCTCCCCCTCCTCCCCTTCCGGCTTCCACTTCAGGACTCTTCTATATTTTGGATTACTTCCCCGTTTTTCGCGGCTATCCGCACCTGCAAATCAAATGCCATGTCGCAAGGCGAAAAAAAAGCGGAGAACTCTCCGAAGCGGCTGGTAAGGTTTTTGATGCTGCTGATTTGTTCCAGAGCTCTTTACCACAGCTCCTGAAAAATGCATGCCAGGAGGCGGATTGGGAATTACTGCACCTGCTGTGGGAAAAAGCGACAATCCATCGCGCCGGAGAAACAGTTCTGCTGCAAAAAATGATTGCCACGCAAAGATGTGTATGGAAAACGGTCGGAGCGCCCCCTATTCGCTGGGGATCAGACAAAAACGGTTCCCTGTCCTGGGATCTGCGGAATCAGCTGCATGGGTTATCGCTGACTGCGGACATGGATAATGCGCTCTGTTTCTTGCTCAATGACGGAGGGATTTACATAGACCCTTCGACACATAACTGTGGAATCCTTCTATTGCCCGAAAAGCCGGAAGTGGTGGCTCGCCTCTTATCGGCTCCCTCGATCGATCCCCAAAAAATCTCCTGGATTCAGAAAAAAATAGAAAACCTCCTGCCGCACGTTCCGGTTCGAAAAAAGAAAATCGTCACGCTGTCCTCTCAAAAACCAGTGCCATGCCTGACGTTGCGCGAGCGAAAAGACAGCTGGGGAACCTGCATTGTAAATGGAGATCTTTCATTTCTCTACGGCAGCTATACCCTGCCGGCATTGCTCAATCCACCGCCGAGCAGCAGTTTGCAGAAGGACGATACGATTTACAACATCCCGAGAACCCCTTCTTTGGAGATACAGGCAATCCAGACATTGCGCGCCCAGCGCTGGTTCGGGTATGGACTCGATTTCCAGCAGACGCTTCCGCAAGATGATTTATGTTTTCTCCTTCAGTTGATGCAGACGCTGAAAGAGGCAGGGTGGCTTATCGAGGTACCCAAGTCATTCCCCATTCAAAGCATTGTCAAAGCCGACCAGGATTGGTACGTAGAAGTGGACGATGCAAAAAATAAATGGTTCGACCTGGAAATTGGGCAATTGATCAACGGAAAGCGCGTCAATCTGATTCCTTACTTGCGCAAATTCCTCTCCTCATTACCGGACAACAATCCGAATTTTGATCGTCTCGCACCGGAAGAGCTGCAAAAACAGGTCGCTATTCCGATTGATAACGGAGAATTTCTGCTCATCTCCATAGACAAGCTCAAATCAATCCTCGAGCCTTTTTTAGGCTTGCTCAATCCAACATCAAAAGAAAGCAAACTCCGATTACACGATTGGCAGGTGGGAACCCTTTCTCAACTGAAGGAAGCGCTACCAAGCGGGCGCCTGGAGTGGCAATCTTCCGAACGCTTCGCGTTAATGGCCGAGGAGCTCAAGAACGTGAACAAGGTGGAAACGGCCACTCCTCCCAAAGGTCTTCAGGCAGAGCTTCGCCACTATCAAATCATTGGACTCAGCTGGCTCCAATTTTTGCGCCGTTTCAATTTGGCCGGTATTTTGGCGGATGACATGGGCCTTGGCAAAACTGTCCAGACTCTGGCCCATATCCTCCTCGAAAAGGAAGAAGGACGCCTCACCCATCCTGTCCTCGTGGTGGCGCCAACGACCCTCATGGGCAACTGGTCAATGGAAGCGAAGAAATTTACACCCTCTCTCAAAGTGCTGGTCTTGCACGGAAACGATCGAAAAAAGCACTTCGACGATCTTTTAAGCTATGACCTGATCCTCACCACCTACCCGCTGCTCTCGCGCGATCAAGAGACATTAACCCGCCACCAATACCACATTTTAATCCTGGACGAAGCCCAGAATATTAAAAATGCCAAAACGCAGGCCCATCTTGTCCTGCGGGAATTGAAGGCATCGACCCGACTCTGCCTGACAGGGACGCCGATGGAAAATCATTTAGGCGAGCTCTGGTCCCTATTTACACTCCTTCTGCCTGGATTTTTAGGCGACGAGAAGCAGTTTTACAAACTGTTTCGCAAACCGATCGAAAAAGAAGGATCTCTCACCCGAAAAAAAATCCTTCAAAAGCGCATCGCTCCCTTCTTGCTAAGGCGCACCAAGCAGGAGGTCATTCAGGAGCTGCCTCCTAAAACTGAAATGATCACCCGCATCGAACTCACCGAAAAGCAGCAGGAGCTCTATGAAGCCGTCCGCCTCACCATGATGAACAAAGTGATGGCGGAAGTGGAGGCCAAGGGGCTGGCTAGATCTCGTATCATCCTGTTAGACGCCCTTTTAAAACTCAGGCAAATCTGTTGCGACCCTCGCCTTCTCAAAACAGCCAGCGGTTGCTCCATTGCCCACTCAGCAAAACTGCTCCATTTCAAGGAAATCATCCCGCAAATGGTAGAAAATAAGCGGCGCATCCTACTGTTTTCCCAATTCACCAGTATGTTGAGCCTAATGGAGGAGTTACTTCATGAACTATCCATCCCGTACGTGACCATCACCGGTGACACTAAAGATCGAATGACTCCCGTACAGCGGTTCCAATCGGAAGAAGTCCCTCTTTTCCTCATCAGTTTGAAAGCTGGCGGGACAGGACTCAACCTGACTGCGGCCGATACGGTGATCCACTACGACCCCTGGTGGAATCCGGCTGTCGAAAATCAGGCAACCGATCGAGCTCACAGGATCGGACAGACCAAGCCCGTGTTTGTCTATAAATGGATTGCGGAAGGGTCTGTCGAAGAGAAAATTTTGCAGCTGCAAGTCAAAAAGAAAAAGCTGGCGGACAGTCTCTTTGATGCATCGAGTACAGCCTCTCTGGATCTAAATCTCGAAGACCTTCAATCCCTGTTCGCGCCGCTTTCGTAAACATTTAAACAAGTCTGAACAAATGCGAAAAACTCATCGGGATCTGTATGTTGAGCCGCAAGAATCTCAGGGCGTTTGTGCAATAAATGCTCGCTGCTATTGCAATAAAGAGCCAAGAGCTGTTTGACCTTATTTACCCGCTGTTTGGGAGACAAGTCGTCAGCCAATTTCGATATATACACTCGAAAATAGCGAATCAGATCTTCCCATACCGGCTGAAAAGCTGTGCCCGAAAAATGAGAGCGAATTTGGAGAAAAAGAAAGGGATTCATCACAATTCCACGGCCGATCATAAGTCCATCGCAGCCGGTATTTTGCAGCATTTTCAAGGCATCCGCCACATTCCGAATATCGCCATTGCCAACGACGGGAATCTTTAAAAACTCTTTCGCTGCCGCGATGAGATCCCATCGAGCCGGACGGCGATATCCATCGGATTTCGTGCGCGGATGCAGGGTGATGTACTGAATGCCGCTCGCCGCAGCGGCAGATAGATTCTCAAAAAACAATGATGTATCATCAAAACCGGATCGCATTTTGATCGTTACGGGAATAGCGACAGCTTTAACGACCGCGTTCACGACTTTAAATAATAGATCGGGATTTTTTAATAGAACGGAACCAGCTCCCCGACGATTGACAATATTGGAGGGACAGCCGCAATTGACATCGATTCGCAAAGCTCCTCTTTGCGCCAGTTCCTGTCCCATCGCAGCCATTAAATCGGGATCCGATCCCATGATTTGCGCCGCGAGTGGAATCGGTGCAATTTCGTTGGACTGATAACGCTTCGCCAAACTCTGGACATGGGCATTTTCCGGAACACGAATGAATGCCGTAACCGCCTCATCAAACCCACCTACAGCGGCCATCGTTTTGCGAAAGGCGGGATCTCCAACTCCCTCCATGGGAGCCAATTGAAGATACGGGCAGCCGTTGCCATCCTTTGGAAGTACCGGTTTGGACATATATCGAATGGATCCAGAAAAATTCGTAATAATTTTAATCCAGCTAGATCATTGTAACAGGCGGCCCTAAAAATGTACAAAGTCGAATTAAAGAATTGTCTCTATTCCGTCGTGATTCGCCATCTCACCGCAAAAAATTCGCTCTGCGCATCCCAACAAAGAAACCTGACCATTGGATGACATTCTACATTCGATGAGCCCTCCCAACATGAGCAGGTTGACTCTTTGCTCGGCCTGAATCATTCCTAGATGATGCATCGCCTTTGTAATGGCTGCTGCGCCAGAACTACATGAAAGAGTAATGCCGCATCCCCTCTCATAGACCAAAATATGATAGGTCAAAGGTTCGCCGCCCATCTCTGGCCAGACAAACTCGACATTAGTCTTTTGAGGAAATGCCGTATGGCTCTCGATCTGGCCCCCATTTCGAGTGAGCCACGACAATTCATTTTTCTCAAACACGACAAAATGAGGATTACCAACATCTACGCAATGGCCATTCAATATCCGATCTGTTGTCTCAATAGAAAGAGATCGTTCATACGTTGGCGATGAAATTCGCGTCATGATCCGCAGAGAATTGTCCCCGGAAACGATTTCATTCTCGACTATTTGCTTTCCGGCTTTAATTGCAATTCTTTTATCATCAGCATTTTGCAAATAGATATGATGAGCACAACAACGAATGCCATTCAGACAGATCTGAGATTGACTTCCATCCGAATTGAAAATCAACATCTCGGCGATTTGCGTGTTATTTTTCATCAGGATCAACACTCCATCCGCGCCAATTCCTCTGTGACGATCGCATAATTTTTCGACATAAGCCTTCCATTGAACGGATTGGAGCTTTTCAGCCATTCGTACATCTTGGCGATCCCTCTCGTCGAACAGAATAAAATCGTTGCCCAACGATGAATATTTAATAAATCGTTGACTCATTTAACCAAATACCTTGCTCAAATAATTCCGACCTGAATCGGCTAAAATAACGACCATAACATCATCTTTTTTTAGTTTTTGTGCATATTGAAGGGCGACGTGCATCACGGCCCCGCTACTAATGCCCACAAGCATCCCATGCCTCTTGGCCAAGATTTGGGTCATAGCAAACGCGTCATGGTCTGAAATCGGAATGATCTCATCGACGACGGATTGATCAAAGACATCGCTCACAACATCAATTCCGATCCCTTCGACCTTATATGCCTGGGGCTGTTTGCTGGAATATTTTGAAGTGGCTGCATCAACGCCAATAATCCGGATAAGCGCGTTTTTTTCCTTCAAAAACCGCCCCACTCCGGAAATCGTTCCACACGTCCCCGCTCCGGCCATAAAATGGGTCAGACAACCATTCGTCTGCCGCCAAATCTCGGGTCCCGTGGAAAGATAATGAGCCTGCGAGTTATTTTTGTTAAAAAACTGGTTGGGCATAAACGCCCCCGGGATCGAATGAAATAGCTGCACAGCACGAGCATGATATCCGTTCGGATCATCATGGCGAACGGTATTCGGACAGATATGAACTTCTGCTCCGTACGCGCGCAATACAGCAATTTTTTCCACCGCAGAGCGATCGGGCAGCGTAATAATAACCCGATAGCCCTTCAAAGATCCGATCATGGCCAAGGCGATCCCCTGATTGCCCGATGTACCTTCAACAATGGCGCCGCCCGGTTTCAGAAGACCAGAGAGCTCGGCTTGTTCGATCATATACAGAGCGGCGCGATCTTTTATACTTCCGCCCGGATTCGTAAATTCCAGCTTGGCCAAAACAGTAGGAATCGTTCCCATGTCCAACTTTACTAAAGGTGTATTGCCTATACATTCCAAAAGCGTTTTAAACTGAGCCTGTGCCATCAAACCATCCCGCTCCAATCTCAACGAAAACTTTATCACCATTTTTTCATCGATGTCTATGAGAATTGGGGAATAGATGAACCCGAACCATCGGAGAGGATTCCAGGGGCTTTATTGTTGGTCAAAAATCAAGCCCATCTTCTGCCAGCCAATAAGGGATCTATTTTGTTCTGTCCGACTTTTCCCAGGTATGCCACTCTTCCTCAGTGCCCATACCAGGTTTAGGAGTTCTCCGAAGCCGATCAGCAAATTTTGAACAGGACCAATAATTCCGTCTCATTCTATACCATGCCTGGGACCATCGTACCAATCAAACATATCTCTTCGTAGCTTGGCCATGCGGCCGTCTGGGTGGTGAAAGACAAGACCTTCGGCTAAAACCTGTTTTTTCATCACTCTTTCAGTAAAGAGACTGTACAAAGATTTGAACCAGGTACTTATTGAGTCATAATTTTTTGGATACTTGTTGTTAATCCAGGATTTCCAGTGGCATTTGTCGTAAAGATAGTTGAATGGCACAAACAAGGGATAGGGAATTTCGTGCAAATTAGTATTGATTTCAGGACCGATTAACTCTCCGTAAACGGGCCCTTCAGTAAAGGCATCTAGCCAGCCTCGTTCAGCAGAATGGAGTATGCCTAAAAGAAAGCGACTTCTTGTGCCATTGTCTTTAGCGAGAATCTCTATAGGTTCTTGTAAAACGCGCGTGGTTCGATTATCAATGGCAATAACACGACCTTCCTGAAAGTGAACGCAGATATTTGTGCCATGCAATTTATCTACCGCACGAACGTTCTCTTCAAAGATCCATGCGTACTCTTCCTCGATTTCGGGAATGACAATATATTCACTCCTTTCGTTCACGATGCGCTTAAAAGGGCTTTTGATTTTCGGAAAATCAATAACAGGCGGATAATTCATGGAGAAGAATTTAGTGGATAAAAAGGATGCCGTCAATAATTTTTTCTGTCCTTAAAAAGTTATGGCAAAAAGGAAAAGCAGAAATTTTCCTCGTTACGCTACCATTCTCAAAAGATTTCCTCACAAGCAGGCAATATGGTAAGATTGAACGCACTCCTTGCCGCAATCCCACCCCTTTAGGAGTGGGTCTAGGCAAGATATTTTATTCGTGCGGTAAGCGGCGTTAGCCGCACCGCAACCAAAAGCTACAGAAGAATCTCCTCCTTTCAAGGAGGAGTTCTTCAAAATATTGTGTAAATGAATAAGCAGCTGGGACATAAGTTTGATCCGTGGTTTAAGTGTATTACCCAATCGGCTAAGCACGAAAAAATATAATCGATTGTGGCGCAAAAGATTGCGTCAGATCGCGCAAAATAACTTGTAAACTCCCGCTAGGAAAAGAAGTAGAGCTGCACGGCCATTTTGTCGAACCATCCACTCGCTTCTATTTTATTAGCGATATTCAATTCGATGTCGATGCAGCAATTGATATAAAACAGCAGAAAGAACGCCCAGCTCCCACTGTTTTCTATGAGCCGCACATTACAGAGCTCAAAGGCACCGCTCGAAAATCCGGCGACCAACCCGGAAGCTCTTGACTTCCTGGTATCTTCCGGGTTATCTTCCGGGTATTGATTTTGAGAGAAAGCCATGATAGAAGAGTTGCTCCAGCAAGAAGAAGGGAAAACCTTGGAGTTCAAAGAGAACAGCAAGAATTTGGAAAGGATTATCCATACGATCATCGCCTTTGCAAATACCGCAGGGGGAAAGGTTCTCATTGGGGTCAAGGATAAGTCGAAAGAAATTATTGGGTTGCACGATCCCGTTGAAGAGGAGATGCGACTCGCAAATGCAATTGCGGATTCTATAGAGCCTCTTTTCAATCCAGACATTCACGTTGTGTCATGGAGAAACAAAGAGTTTTTGCTCATTCAAGTTCCTCATAGCGTAGGCCCTTATTATGCGAAATCCAAAGGATTGAAAAAAGGAACCTACATCCGACTGGGGTCAACAAATCGATTGGCAGATGCAGCAATTTTAGCAGAGTTGCAAAGATTGGGAGAGAACGAATGCTTCGATGAAATGCCAACCACTGGCTGCTCAATCCAAGACCTCGACCTTGAAGCCATCAAGGCCTGTTTCAAAAAAGTTGGGAAACATTTCGAAGAATCTACAGCTTTCTCTTTTCATTTGTATCTGAAAAAACAATCAAAATCGATCCCTAGCAAAGGAGCCATCCTGCTGTTTGGCAAAAACCGAAAAGAAATATTTCCCAATGCAACAATTCGCTGCGTTCGCTTTTCTGGAATAATTAGAGACGAAGTTTTGGATCATCAGGATGTCGACGACTACCTCCCCTTGGCTTTGGATAAAATTACATCGTTTGTGCAACGCAACACCAGGTTAAGCGCTGAGATCGGCCCATCGATCCGAAAGAACATTGCAGAATATCCACCCGTTGTAGTGAAAGAGGCCGTTACCAATGCTTTGATTCACACAGACTACAGCGCCGCAGGAAGCCATACTCAAATCGCTATTTTTGACGACCGAATCGAGATTACCAATCCAGGGGCCCTACCATTTGGACTCAACTTGCAAGACGCGCTCCAGGGAGTGTCTCAGTTGAGAAACAGAGTCATTGGCCGTTGCTTTCGAGAACTGGAATTAATCGAGCTGTGGGGATCGGGTTTTAAGCGAATGATTTCCCAATGTCAAAAATCGGGAATAGCTGTCCCTCGATTTGAAGAATTAGGCCATTTTTTCCGCGTCACCCTTTTCAATCGTAGGGAGGCAGTGCTTGTCGTTCGCGGATGGAGAAAAGATCTAATGGATTTGATTGGAAAACGAAAGGAAATCACAACAAAGAATGCCGCAAGTTTTTGGAAAATATCAGATCGTGCGGCAAGGGTTCGTATGAAGAAAATGGTCGAGGAGGGGCTGATTGCTGAAATATCCACCCATGCCTTTGATCCACAGAAAAAATTCATTCTTAAATGAAAACCGTTTCTGAGAGCAAGCATATGGTTGATTACAGCTCGGAGATGAAGATCGATGAAATCGAAAGTTTCTAAGAAAAAAACCGTAAAAGCTTTGAACAAAAGATTTTCCGGATACTGGAACAGTGGCTACGAATTGAGGAGAGATTGGATGTCCAAAAAGTTTGGATCTCCTGAAAATAAAGAAGCTAACGATGCTTTACGAGGAACACTTCAATCCAGTGACTTACAATCGATATCAACACCTATCAATCTAATAGTGATGGTGTTAAGCCAAAAGAAATGTTATTAAGCGTTGAGAAGATTGGTCAAGTTTAGCGTATTGCCGTCCCACCAGTGTCCCATGCGATGAGTTGACTATAAATTCAACGCGTAGATACAATGTATATACATAGGTATACACCCATTATCGAGGCTTTTATGACAGCAACCAAAAAACTCACAAAACACGGAAACAGTTACGCTCTTATTATAGAACGGCCCATTCTTGATCTTCTTGGAATTGACAGCGAGACCTTGCTCCAAATTTCTACCCCCGACGGCATGTCTATCATCATTACTCCTGTCAAGAGCAAAGCGCAGCAACGTCGCTTTTCTTCTTCGCTAAAGAAGATCAACAGGAAATATGATCGTACGCTAAAACGCTTAGCTGAATAAACGTATGGAGATCTACTTTCTTACTTTAGAAGATGTCCTGGAAATTCATACCGACCAGCTGAAACGTTATGGAGGAAAAACGGGCATCCGCGACCGCGATCTCCTTCTTTCAGCAATCGCACAACCACTGAGCACCTTCGATGGTCAATATCTGCACAAAACTCTTTCTGACAAGGCTGCAGCTTATCTCTTTCACATCTGCCAGAATCATCCATTTATCGATGGAAACAAAAGAACCGCTCTTGTTTCTGCATTGATGTTTCTTGCAATGAACAACTGTCCGTTCGATTACGAGGAAACAAAGCTAGAACAGCTCGCACGAGCTGTTGCAGAGGGAAAAGCAAAGAAAGAGACAATCGCAACATTTATCGCAGAGTGTTTGGGATGATGGGAATCAATATTTAGGTCCTCGCGCAGGTTTGTTAGTGGGCCATAAAATCTTGCGAGCCCAGTAATTCGCACTCCAATGATCATTTTTTGTCAGCTGTCCAGCCTTGTTCCTGATTTGCGCACTGCGGGCTAGATAGCTTCTCTTTGCTTTTCGACTATAGTTATGTCCATAACCCAGCGCTCCAAAATGAATTAATTTTACTCTCCGTTCTCCGCCAACCGTTTTGCTTACCAAAACCATCATTTTCTTACCTTTAGCGGTTGATTTGATAGGTTTATTCAATGAAAACAGATTTCCGCGATACAAATATTTTCTTCCGACACGAAATAATCTTGATAACTTAACTCCGATGTTTTTCATTTATATCCCTCAATCAATCAGAATTTTCTTTTTTTTCATATACCTGATATAGAATAAAATTACCATGAAAATCTTGCTTACCAGGCGCTTCTGGCTATATTGGAAGCCATCTCCTCCCCTTTCTCCTTAAAGCAGGGCACCACGTTTTTGTACTCATTCGCAAAGGAAAAGACCTGTCAATTCCTTCAAAATTCAAGTCACTTTTCTACAAGCTGACCTTCTAGAGAAATCATCGCTTCCAATATTGAGCGATCTTGACGCAGCTTATTATCTTGTGCACTCGATGTCAGACGATCCAAAGCACTTTGGGGAGCTGCCTTTAATTAGACGTAACGCGTGGTTTTCTGCCAAAATTCATGCCTGTCACTGCTGCATCGCCAATCAGATGGCTCATGTTGAACTCCTCCTTGAAAGGAGGAGTTCTTCAAAAAACTCGGCCCTTAGGGTCAGGTCCTGATCGTTACCCACAAGTTCCGTTTCCATAGGGGGCTGCGGCTTTGCCATATGGATCCTCTGTCTCGCCCATAGCTGCTTTCAGCTATGGGCTTCACCATTCGGACCGCTTACGCTTCCATCTGGCTTTGCCTCGCCTCCCTCTGGAAACGGAACTTGTGGGTAACGATCAGGGTCAGGTCTCATCCTGGAGGATGAATTAATTTGTCTGTTGGGATTTCACATGCTTTCTGCTACCCGAAAAAAGCTTTCGGCACATTTCTCCCAGGTGAATTTCTTCATAGCCTGCCTGTTTTTCTTTCCAGCATCTTTCAGCTTGCCCGACCCAGATTTCCAATCCTCATATGCCACTTCAAGAGCGGCAACGGTAGCATCAATGTCAGGATCGAACCATTCCGCCACAGGGATGACAGAGCTGCCGTTCTGATAGCAGAATACTTTTACGCTCGATGGGATTTGCATCCAGTCCGGTAACTGCTCGGTTACGTCTGCGTGCCCGTGGGCTGTTGCAGCAATCACCGGGAGGGCGCAAGACATGGCCTCCATCATCACTAAATTCGTACCCGCCTCGCAGCGATTCGGAAAAAGAGCAATATTACAAAGGCGCATAGCCGCAGCAAGATCCTCATGAGGAATTCTTGGAAGGGAACAAAATTTCATAGACGAACTAGCTTGGTAAACCGAAGTCTGGATTTCCCGATCAAGGCTTTCCCATGACCATTCTTTAGGCGTCTGGAACGTGATATACGGAGATGCCAGCATAGAGAGGGCAGCATGTGGCCAAGGGTTCCACCATGATCCAACAAGACGGACGTTTTTGCGAGACGAGGAGAGATGCGCTAGAGCTCGGATCACAACATCCTGCCCTTTCCGATACTCGAATTTTCCACCGGAGAAGACAGTAAAATAATCGGGATCTGGAAAGTTTTTTTCTGAGGGATAAAACAAATCTGTGTCAACTCCCTGAATGGCTATATCGTTGATGATGTTTTTCCGGTTGCCTAATGCTTCCATTATCTGTAGACAGGCCCACTTCGACCCGCACAACACAGCGTGGAAGTGTTTAGCGAGATTGTCGATGGATTGGCACATGAGGATACTGTATTCGTGAAAGCAATAACCGATATGCTTGGAAGAGGAAAGGTTTTTGTGCATCGGTAAAAGGTCATTACCGATGGCCTGCACCAGCGGGGAATCAAGGTGGACCGTGCAGTCGCTCATGGTTTCTGGCTTGCAGGAGAGATCGCTGATATCGGCAAAGTGTTTGAGCTTGGCGGTGATCTGAGTGCCAGCCAGCCCCCATCCTGTATCGGAGCTATTGGGTAATGCTGTGAATATTTTCATAACTCTTTTCTATTTTTTATTCTCATGTAAACTTCTTGTAGAGGTAGAGACCAATCGTCCAGGCAGGGTTGACGAAACAGTTTTACACAAGGGTACCAAGGTGAATCGGTTCGTTCCAGCATCCATCGCCAATCGGGAACGTAGGGGATAAAAATCCAGGTTGGAATCTCCATAGATCCTGCTAAATGGGCGATCATCGTATCTATGCAAATCACTTGGCTGCATTTTTCAAGCAAACGCATCGTGTCAGCCAATGTTTCGATAAGGGGGTGCTCAATTCCGTGTTGATCTAATAATGCGACTTCTTGGGTTGTCGGATCCTTTTGCAAGGAGACGTATTGAATCGATGAGATATTAAATAATGAAGCGAAGAGAGATAAATCCATTGATCGTTGTCGATTTCTTTGATGTCCAGGATTTCCTCTCCAAACAATCCCGATCTGATTTTTAATCGGGCGATGACGACTCGGAAACGTTGTCGGAGAAGGAATCGAGAATAGTTCTGTTTTTAAAATATAGGGAAGGCTCATCAAACTAACACGCAAATCAGCTGCAACGAATTGATCTGTGAGCGGAAACCCCAGATGATTAAAGAGAGGGTGAAGTTGTTTAGAGAGAAATAAAATGACATTGCACCCATACCGTTCCTTCAAATATGGGACGTATCGCAGTTGCTGAATTGTGTCACCAATTCCTTGTTCCTCATGGACAAGAAGAGTCATTCCATTGATGTCTTCCCCATTCCATATTGGTATTTGACTAAGCTCCGCCATATGGGACGGCAAAATGTCCCTCATTTTTAACCGATGCTCATATTCTTGAAAACCTGTCTTTAAATCCCCTATCAATAGGAGATTCATACTAAGCTCGGTTCTTGCTTTCCAAAAATCGGGATACTGCTCAATCAGCTTTTGCAAAATCGAAATGGCATCGTTGATGCGCAATATGGAATGCAGAGCCTTGCAATAATTTAATTCGATTTCAGGATCAAATGGATACTGCTCTTTTAGAGTATGCATCATTATCGATGCCTCTTCAGGATAATCCATGTAAAGCAAAAGAGACATCTGATGCATCAATGCAATCTTGGAATTAGGATTTAGCAACAAGTTTTTTTGATTAATAACCCACGCTTCTCGGTAATTTCCTAATAACGTTAATAGTGAGGCGATATTGCAATAAGCCCTGTCGCTCACCTCATGTTTTTTGTCATACTTAATTACTTCCTTGAAATATTCAATCGCCATTTGGTGTTCATTTTTTTGTGTCATCACAACGCCCATGCTTAAAAGAAGCAATGGATGATGAGGATCTACCTCCAATCCTTTACGGCAAGATAGGAGAGCATTTTCTGTCTTTTCCAGGTTGATTTGAGCGGTCATAAGATTGATCCACCCATCAATCCAGAAGGGATCGATTTTCAGCGACTGAGTCGCTGCTTGAATGGCAAATTCATTTTGATTCAATTGGATATAACAGTAAGCAAGATTGGAAAAACCGCCAGGATACCGATCTGATAGTGAAACCACTGTAGAAAAAGAAACAATAGCCTCTCCGACTCGTTCTGTATAAATTTGTAAACCACCAAGTAAATTCCATGCTTCTAGACAATCTTTATCATTTTTCAGTATCTCTTGTAATTTCATCTCCGCAAGACTATATTGTTTCTCCTTGATCAGTAATTCGATCTCATCAGCGATTTTGAAAACTCCCATAAAAGTTAGGCCATATTAAAATGCAATTATTTAATATATATATCAGTTATGATATAAACTTCAGAATAAATTAAATAAACAAAAAAAACATAGGTTTGGTTAATAAAAACGATATTATGACGTCTTTTTGAAAATCGACAAGCTCAGATTGATCAACTTATAATATCAATGCTAGTGTCTAATTATGCGATCGATCTTTTGAGAATTGCTGTCCCACGAAAGCCCCATTCCGGACTCAAAAACAGCTATTTCTGCAACGAAGTCTATGGCTGATTTCCCATAGACAATTTGGGGGCGGGTGGACTCCGGGCTTCCCGCCGGTTCACGCCCAGCATGGCGCTTCACTTCTCGTCCAGACGCAAGCCAAGCAGTTGGCTTACTCCACCCCCCAATAAAAAAGGCCCCGCTTATGCGGAGCCTTTTTATTGGGGGCGGCTGGACGCATTCAGAACTTTTGATTGGCAGAAATTTTCCTCGTTACGCTACCATTTGCCAAAAGATTTCCTCACAAGTAGACAATATGGCCAGATTGTACAGTTGGCTTCCGATCATCCTCTCCTATACCGCTACTGACAGCGCCCAGGCTCCAGTTGTCGTTCATTATGAGCCAAGCATTGTACAGCTGACGGGAACTTTGAAAGAGTGCATTTGCCCAGGACCTCCCGAATACGAAAATATAGAAATGGGAGATGCTCCAGAACGTATTTTTGTATTGATGTTGGATCATCCCGTACATGTAAGAGAACTCGCACCTAAAAAAGATTTTTTGGATGAACCCGAAGATAACGTTACTGAAATTCAAGTTGCAGCTTCTTCAAGCGAAGCACAACCGATTCTAGGTAAACACGTTAAAATCTCAGGCACGTTATTCCATGCCATTACGGCTCATCACAGAACAGAAGTCATCATGATCAATGACTCCATGAATATAATAGAATAAATTTTAAACATGGAAATCGTTGATCGCTTAACAGAAACGCCTTAAAATTGACTTCCAAATAACGAGGTAGATTTTATGACGAATAAAAAGTACGTCTGGATTAAAGCCGAAGGAAATGCGGACAAGTCCATTACGTACCATGATGAAGATGGCAATAAGCTAACCCGTTATCTCGATCCAAAGGCTAAAAATCCACCGAGAGGAACCAAATCTTGGCGTCACCAAAACCCTGGAAATATCAATCATGGCGATTTTTCTAAACGTCATGGAGAAATTGGATTCGCTTGCTATCCAAGTCCCTACGATCCTAAGAAAAAAATCTGTTTTGCTATCTTCCCTGACTATGAAACAGGTAGACTTGCATTCGCAGCGCTTCTGAAAACGGAAAGATTCATTGACTTGACCCTAAATCAGTTTCCTCGATTCTATACAGGCCTTCTTAAAGATAGTCTGCCAGACACTAACGAGGTCATAGAATACAGAAAAAACCTAAGAATTATTTCAAAATTTGACATGGAGCGCAAAATCCGTTCATTTATAGGAGAAGAATACGAGAAACTGCTCGATGCTATCCAGCGCTGCGAAGGCTGGTATCCTGGTGATGAAAAATTGGAACCTGCGCCCGATAAAGTCATTGGAGTGAAATTCTTAAAGCATAAAGCCACAGAATTTCTAGTACAAACTGCGGATGGGGTACAGAAATGGCTCACCCGTGCGCAAGCCATTGTGCAGGCAGAAGCTTATAAACTCTTTGCAGTCGTAGTTCACGGGCAGTACGGCACCTATCTGCGCCCCTATCCGCATCATCCCCGTTTTCATGACCTAATTGTTCGCTAAAAGAACGGTTTGATTTATTGCCCTCAAAAACGGGCACAAATGAGCATGGAACTGCTATTTTGTCTCGTATCCAATTCTGTGCAGATGTCGAGTGCCATTCTCTCCAAAGTCAAATGAGTCATACTCGCCAAATTATTCTAACTTTGCTCTTGATCCACAGACCTTCATGCTTTATACACAAAAACTATGAGCGGAGTGCATAAAAAAAATCTCTTTTTGGGCGTATTAGTTATGCTCTTCTCATTTTTTTGCGTAACTACTACAAATACTTTTGTCAAATTAATTGACAACAGAATAAATCCACTCCAAATCATTCTTTTTCAAAACATTTTTGGCGTAATATTGATGACCTTTATTTGCTTTTCAGCAAAACGAGGGCTCGCTATTTTTAAGACCGATCACTTCTGGCTCCTGTTTTTGAGAGCCATGGCGGGATTGGGGGCGTTTTTCTTTGTATTTATCTCGATTCCTTACTTATCTGTCGCCAATGCAACGCTTATGATGAATACAGCCCCGTTCTTTGTCCCCTTCCTTCTATTCATTTTTTTCAAGAAACCGATCGATCACCTCCTTTGGTTTGGCATCATTCCAGGATTTTTAGGGCTTATTTTGATCTTGAGACCTAGCAGTGCTCTTTTCCAATGGATTAGCGTTGTGCCTCTGATTGCAGGACTGAGTGTTGCTGTGATTTTAATCACATTACGTAGGCTTCACCATTATGGAGAAGATACCCTACGCATTTTATTTTATCTATTCCTCTTCGTTGCTCTTGTAACCTTGCCTTTAGGGATTTATTTCTGGACAGCGCCCACTGCAAAAGACTATCTCTTTTTACTGGGAACAGCTATTTTCGGATTCCTGGGTCAAACTACGGTTACTATAGCCATGCGGCTAGCTTCTCCTCAAGCCTTGGCCCCTCTCTGCTACTCTTCCGTTGTTTTCGCTCTTCTGTTCGACTGGTGGATATGGCACTCCATTCCTTCTTGGTTATCTTTATTCGGAATCGCGCTAGTCATCCTTGGTGGTGTGCTCGCTCTTTTCTTTGAAGTGAAGTCTTTGAAAAAAATTTAGAGAGCGATCGGATAATTCGGATTTTCGTCTGGCTCTTGGCTCGAGCACAAATGAAAAGATTTGCCCGTTCTAGCTCAAAGGCTGCCACATAAAAGGAAACGCAGTGGCGCGGTATTCTCTGAGATAGGAAATCTTATCATTTCTGATTTTTGCAAGGCTAACGCCTTCAAAACATTCTCTGGTTTTCCTATTTTTATAGGCAAAGACCCATTCAAAAATGATGAGATCATCGCAAGTATAAAACGAGGTAATCACCCACTTTTCCACAGTATTTCCTTGGGCGTGCCAGTCCATAATCCATTTTTTAACGATTCCTTTTCCACGATAAGTCGGACCATGCGATTCAATGATTATGCAGTCCTCAGTAAGAACATCAAGAATTTTCTCCTCCTTGCCCTCTTTCCAACCATTGACATAACTTTGAACTATTTTCTTATAGGGCATCATTCCCTTTCAAATACTTGGCAAGCACACGATCAAAATCCGACAAATATTCATGGTTTTGCTGTACGCGATACTTCTCATATTCTTCATTCGCTTTGGCCACAGCCATGGCATGAGAAATTTGACCAGCATGTCGTAAAATTTGTTGATCGGTCAAATTAAGAAACTTTTCCACTTGCTTCAGCCAGTCTTTCATCGTCATCACTTGGCTGCTCAATGCCTTCAGCTCTGCAAAATCGATAAACATATTCACGAGCCGATCTAACTTGGAAACTTCGGCCTGGTTCAGATAATTTTTCGCAATCGTCACATCGCTCTTTAAAATCTTTCCCTGAGGAGAATTTTTCCAGGTAGTAAGTCCCATAAAAGGCTTGCCGCTATCTACTCGTTCATAAATGATCTCAGCAGCCGTCTTCTCAGTAGTAGCAAAGTGAAGCTGGTTCTGGATAATCTGATAAAATAGATGGGTTTCTTCAGCTTTGCTCTGATAATCACTACTACATTCCTGAAATACATCTGTAATCTTTTGATAAGCCCTTCGCTCGCTGGCACGAATCTCACGAATCTTTTCCAGCAATTCATCGAAATAATCTTTTCCAAAGGATCGGCCATTTTTCAGCATTTGATCATTGAGCACAAACCCTTTAACAATGAATTCGCGAAGGGTGTTGGTCGCCCATATCCTAAAATGCGTAGCTTTCATCGAGTTCACTCGATACCCAACGGCAATAGCCGCATCCAAATTGTAAACCTCTATCTCTCGAGTGACTTGACGTTTCCCTTCCATTTGAACTGTTTCCATTTTGGAAACAGTTGCCTCTTCCTGCAGTTCTCCACTAGCATAAATATTCTTCAAATGCTTTGAAATCGCAGGAGTGTTGATTCCAAACAACTCAGCCATAGTCCGTTGCGCCAACCAGAAGGTTTCTTTCGCAAAAAAGACATCAGCTGTCACCTTCCCATTAGCAGCTGTATAAAGAATGACTCGATTTTGGGTATCTGGTGAAGAAACTTGTTCTTTCATGGATTCACTGCAAAGATTTTTTGCAAAGAACTGTAGCAAATTGTCTCTAGCCTATGCAAGAAAAGGTTAAGTTTTCTTCTCAAGCCTCTCCATTAGGGTATCTTGGACAACCCGCTTTTTGGTGAATTTCATCAAGTTCTTCGAGGAGAAGACGGCACTCTTCATTCCGTGGTATGCCTATCCGACTACCGTGAAAAGTTACTTTGTTCCCTCTAGACTGCCCAAAAAACAGATTTTTAAAAGACTCTCGCATTCCTATCCGTTCTAGAGCCTTGGGGATGTTCTCCGATTTATCAGCGAAGTCTATTAATACTTCACCTCTATCGGCATGGTTTTGCAATAAGTTTTCAATAAAATCATATGGGCTAGACCCGTTGATCCCGCCGGTGTTAAAACGCTTCAAGTACACTTCTTTCGGCTTTGAAAGACCCATGTACACTAAAACCCAAAGCCTTTCTTCTTTAAGAGAAAGCTCTAGAATGACCTGATCTGTGGGGAGCTTACTATCCCCTGATGGACACCCATTGGAAAGAAAAATTGTTATTTCATTTGCGAGGGCACAGAACCCCTCTTTGAATAGCCTGCTGGTGAAAATAAGCGGGGGATGGTCTATCGACAACCGATTTTTGATTTTTGCAATCTCCAACCACGCCGCCTTTTCACTTAAAGCCGGAAAAGGATTGGACGCCACTTTCAATAAATCAGAGGTTTTTTCAAAGTACGATTCCTCGGTATTCCAACACCACAGTGCGCATTCAAAATAATGCCACATGACGGCAGGGTCTTTTGTTCGTTCCCAATGAGCGGCATCTAAGGCCAATCTTGCTTTTTCTACCGATGGGGCAAAGGTAAAAATTGCAATATAGGGTTCTCTTTTAACTATTGGGCATTTATTCACTCTTATAATGCGCTTTTCTTTGACTCCCAATATTGCATAATTCTCACAAATCTCTCGACCTCCACGAGTTCTGAGAACTGTCTCTAACAACCCTTTGATCTCGAAGAACACTTCCCTATAAAGCGGCCAAGAAGTGAACCCAGCCTTTCCCGGGTTTCCAGACAAAATTGCATTGATACGCGCCACTTTTTTCGCTACACTTCCGCGGTTTGCAACGGTCTGTTCGATTTTGCGAAATGCGCTTGTGACTTCTTCCAGTGCGGCCTGTTCTAAACTTGCAATTTGAGAATGCAAGTCCTCATATTTTTTCCGCCACCTTCTCCTCAGTAGTTCGATGGATGCTTGATCTCTCAAAAATGGGATGACTTGGTAGCAAAATAACTCAATCAGATGGTTCGTCTCATTGGATGACTTACTCTCGTTCTCAAAACGAGCTATTGCATCTAAAAGGAATTGAATATTCATCCCAAGTTCGCCACGGCGATGCGTAAGTAGTTGATTGCCAGAGATCGTTCTGCCTTTAATTAGACGTAACGCGTGGTTTTCTGCCAAAATTCATGCCTGTCACTGCTGCATCGCCAATCAGATGGCT
>Ga0206225_1000033_pt1 | contig 24991 bp, 15 predicted proteins | sample MancosB2_FD_155470 | JGI IMG/M metagenome (GOLD analysis project Ga0206225, IMG submission 155470) | Subsurface sediment microbial communities from Mancos shale, Colorado, United States - Mancos B2 | ecosystem: Environmental > Terrestrial > Deep subsurface > Rock core/Sediment | place: USA...
GGAGTTCTCGGCCGGAATGATCCGGTCCGTTCGACCCGCCGCCACCAGCGCCGAACTGCCTTTCAAGTCCGGCATCGTTTCCGGCTGGAACGGCACCATCGCCCGAAGCAGGATGCCGTGGCGCAGTGTGGCCGGCTGGCGCAGCATCAGGCTGGCCGCGATGTTCGCGCCGTTGGAGAACCCTATGGCGACCACGCGCCTCATGCTGAATGCGTGGCGCTTCCCCGCCGCCGTGAGAAAGGCGCCGAGGTGTTCCGTGCGAACGCGCAGATCCTCGAGATCGAACACGCCTTCCGCGATGCGGCGAAAATACCGCGCCGCGCCGTTCTCCGAGACATTGCCGCGGACGGTGAGGATGTCCGCATCCGGCGCCACCAGCCGCGCAAACGGAACGAGGTCGTTCTCGCTGCCGCCGGTGCCGTGCAGCAACAGCAACAACGGGCTCGTCGGTTGGGTGCCAGGCTCGAACCGATACTCGTAGCCGGCGAGTTGGCTTATGGATGGCACGTCGCCAATCTACACGCTATGCGACTCGACAAATGGCTGTGGGCAGCACGGTTCTTCAAGACGCGCTCGATCGCATCTGCGGAAATCGACGGGGGGCACGTGGACCTCAACGGCGAACGCGCCAAGCCCAGCAAGAACATCAAGGAGGGCGACGAGGTTCGCATCCGCGTGCATCACGACACACACATCGTGCACGTGCGGGCGCTGTCGGAACGCCGCGGGCCGGCCAGCGAGGCGCGGCTGCTCTACGAGGAAACCGAGGCGAGCCGCGTGGAGCGGCTGCGGCTCGCGGAACTGCGGCGGCTGGCGCCTACGCCTGCATACGAGGAAGGTGGTCGGCCCACCAAGCGTGACCGGCGCGACATGTCGCGCGTGAAGCGGCGGTACTGACCCGACTACACCGTGGCGGCGAGTTGCCGGAGCGTCTCGCTGTGGAGTGCGTGCCCGCCGTCGTATTCCACGAGATCCACGCGAAGTCCGCGAGCCGTGAGTGTGCGTCGCTCCTTCTCCATGAACGACACGGGCACCACGGTATCCTTGCGCCCGGCGACCATCACGACGGACGCGCCGTACCACAATTGGTCGCCGCGATCCGTTGGCAGGTCCGCCGCGATGGCGCCGCCCCAGAGGATCACCCGATCCGCGCGCGTTTTGCCGAGGGCGGCCCAGCGACACGCAGTCGCCACGCCCTGCGAATACCCAAGCATGACGATGCGCAGATCCCTGCGACCGATGCCGCGACGCACGTCGTCGACCACCGCGTCGAGAAAATGCACGTAGTCGTCGATTTCGTTCAATCGATCTTCGCGCGTCATCCAGCCGGCGCCCACGGGCGAATCCGGGCCGTGCCGCTTGGCGGGTTCGTCGAGATAGAACCGGTTCAGCGCCTCGGGCGCGACGATGACGCGCGACTCATTGCTCAGCGGCGCCAGCACGCGCGCGAACGGCTCGGCCAGCTGACCGTAGCCATGCAGTGCAATCCACAGCTCGGTGGTCTTGTCCCCTGGTTCGCCCGCCACGAAGTAGCGGGCGGTGCGGTGAACCTGGAGATGGCGTTCGGTCGGCGGCGGCATCACGCCGAAATCTGAACTAATCAGCTGGCGGCCGTTGTGGCCTGCCCGCACCACCGGGTCCGCCCGGCCCGCCCGGGCGGGCGCGCAGCGACGGATTGCGGAAGGCCTCGGGCAGGATGTTCCACTGCTCCGGAGTCAGCACGCCCTTGATGCTCTCGACGGCGGCGAGGTAGTTGTTGCGGCCCTGCTGGAGCAACGGCTGGAACGCCTGGAACGGACCACCCTGTCCCGGACCGCCCGGACCGCCCGGACCGACGCGCCCCTGACCCGGACGCTCCTCCGCGCGAGCAGGCGGCGCCGCCGGCGCCGGTGCCGCTGTCCCCGGCCCCGGCCGGCCGGCGGTACTGTCCGCCAAGCGCTTCACCTGCGCGCTGAGCGAGTCGATCACTACGCTGTTCTTCACGTCCAGCGAGTCCCCGATCAACTGCAAGCGCACCACCTGCAGGTCCGTGAGCTTGAGCGAATCACGACGACGCAGCAGATCTTTCACCGGGTTGGGAGCGATGCGCTCCATGATCGCCTTGAAATCGAAGCCGGCCGCGCCGCCGCGATTGTTCAGCGCGTTGAGCGCGCCCTGCATCATCTCGCGCTGGCGGTCCGGCCCCACCTGGAGCCGCGCGGTCAGACCCAGCATGAACGGCGTACGGAACGCGTTCCGCGTGGCGGCGTTGTCGCCAAAGCGTTCGTTCACCTGATACGAATACGCCTGCGTCGTCGCATTGAACCCACGCACGTAGAGGAGCGTCGCGTCCGGGCGGTTCGGCTGACCCCAGCCGTGCAGCTTGTCCGTACCGTGCAACAACTGATCGAGGCCTGCCAATGGGTTCACCGCCACCAGCGCGAAGGTCAGCCGGCGCTGCAAACGCGGCCCCAGGTACGGCCGGATGTTCGACTGAAAGTCCAGTGACGGCGTCCACGCGCCAACACAACTGTTGCGCGACGCGATCTGCCCAAGTTGCGAACGGAGGCACTCTTCGGCGCGACCAGACGTGTGCGACAGCAGCCGGCCCATTCCACTCACGAGCGCGGTGTCGGACGCAATCGCCGGGTTCGCAGGATCGAAGACGAAGGCGCGGTCGTTGCGCGCGCCGTCACCGTTGATGTCGCCCGCCACGCGCGGCGTGTAGGGCTGGCCCGAGTTCACTCGAAACACACTGGTCAGGTCAAGCCAGGGGCGGGCCAACCATGTCAGCGTGCCCACCATCGAGTGCGAGCGTTGCAGGTCCGCAACGCCCCATTCCACAGCGTTCGGATTGCCGGCGCCGACACTCCCAAAGCCGCCACCCGCGCCAGTGAGTCCGCCACCGCCGCCACCGCCGCCACCGCCGCCGAATCCGCCCGCGGCGAACCCCGTCTGATCGCGCGAACGCATGCGCGTGTACGACAGGTTCCAGATCATGTTCCGCGACGTGGCGCCGTTGACCCCGATCGTGAGCTGATGCGTGTTCGACTCGAGGTTCGAGTTGGCTTGCACCACCTGGCCGTAGTTCGCCACAAGCCGCGACGCGAGCAGGCTGGTGGCGCCGCTACCCGGAACAACTGTGTTGGCCGGGGCAAAGACGGGGCGATTCAATTCGTTGGCCAGCGTGAATTTCATCGCCGTGTCGAGATTGAGATCGCGCAGACCGTACAGACTGGTTCCGAGCGCGTACGTGTAGTCGACATTGACGCCGTAGCGCGTGCCCACTCGCCGGGTCATGCCCAGCGAGGCGCGCACGGAGCGCGGCGTCTCAAAATCCTTGCTGAACACCGTGACCGCCGGCCGTTGACCAGAAACCACCGGGCCGGGCGCGCCGAGGCACGCGGACGGCACAGTGGTCGGGTCCGCCAGGTAGCCCGTCCAGTCGGGCACTGGCACCGCCGCCCCGACGCACACCAACTGCTGCTCGCCACTCGGCAGTCCCGTGGCATCGATCGCGGACTGGAACAGCTGTGTCGGAGCGCGGCCGCGGAAATCGCCAACACCGCCCCGCACAATCATGCTGGGCGCGCCGCCGCCAGGGCCTGCCCCAGGGCCGCCGGCACCACCACCGCCACCGCCACGACCACCACCGCCGCCTCCGCCACCGAATCCACCTCGACCGGCAGCGCCGCCCGCGCCGCCCGCACCAGCAGCGGCGCGGCCGCGCGTCGTGTCGAGACCAAACTGCCACGTGAAGCCGATGCGGGGACTGATGCGCACATCGTGCGGGAAGAAATCCGTGCGCACGCCGAACGCTGAATCCACCGCGGCGTTGTAGCGCGGCTGCCCATCGTAGGCGCTGCCTTCAAGGCGAGCGCCCAGCGTCATCTGGAGCGACCGGCTCTTGCGCCACGTGTCGCCGAGGTAGATGGCGCCCGTGGACGAGCCGCCTTGGCGATCAATGGCCTTGAGCGAACGACGGAAGTCCGCCGGCTGATTGTTCTCGAAGTCGGCCAGGGAGTTGAAGCTGAAGCTGCCAAACCGGTTGTTCTGATTCGCCGTGCTGAAACCAGTGTGGTTGTACAAGCCACCGAGCTTGAAGCGATGCGCGCCGCCACCCGAGAGCCACGACAGCTCGTCAGTCAGCTCAAACTGGTTGTTGGCGTTCTCCGTCGGCATGCCAGTGTTGCCGCCGAAGTCGAGCGTGCTCACACCCACGGTGCCGTCCAGCAGTTGCGACGACACCCGCACGCGGCCTTCCGGCAGCGACAGATACGGCGACGAGTTCCGTCCATCGGCGGAGTAGAACGCGCGACCTTCGTTGAGAAAGCTGCCGATCACGGACGACAGCGTGAGCATCGCGCCGGCACCGCTGGTGACTTGCTTTCCCGCATGCGACGGCAGCGCCAGCGTGGACGTCCGAAACGCGTCCTGCAACGAGCCCTGCCAGTTGCCGCGGAACATCAGCGAGTGATCGTCGTTGATGTGCCAATCCAGCCGGCTGATGAGCGACGCGTTGTCGTTGAGGCGGTCGTCCGGAACCGCCGGAACCGTGAGGGGCACGCCGATGCCGGTGACGAGCTGATAGAACCGAGCGGCAGAATCCGGGCTGGTGCCCAATCGCTGGAGTGTGCTTGGCTCCAGCAAGGTGAGTGTCTGGAGCGGATCCAGGCGACGCCGCAGCTGGAACGAGCCGAAGTAGAACAGCTTGTCCTTCACGACTGGTCCGCCAACGCCGCCACTGAACTGATGTTGCGTGTAGCCGGACGCGAGTGCCTGACCCGTGGTCGGATCTTCACCGTCGAACTCGAGCCGCGGATCACGCAGCGAATAGGAAAACGACCCGGCGGTCTGACTGGTGCCACCGCGCGTCGTGGTCGCCACCTGGCCGCCGGTGAACTGCCCTCGTGCAACGTCGTACGTGTTGGTGATGACGCGCGTGGTTCGTACCGCTTCCTGCGGCACGGCAGTGGTTCCGAAGGTCAGCCCGTCCAGCGTGACGAGGTTCTGATCGGTGCGCTGGCCGGCCACCGAAAACGCCGCGGCTGATGTGTCCGTCGCGCCGATGCCGATGACGCCGGGTTGCAACTGAGCAAGAATGGTCGGATCGGTGGCATCGATCGGGAGGCGGGCCAGTTGCTCGCCGGAGATCACGCGCTCGATCGAACCCGGTTCGGGCCGTTCACCCGCGCGTGGCGCCTGCCTTGCGATGACGACGACGGCGTCGAGCGTGGTCGCGGTTGTCGTCAGGGCAAAATCGTGCACGAGGCGGTCCTCGTCCGACTGACGAATGACCATCGCGGTCGTTGGCGACAAGCCGAGCATCCGTGCCGTGACGCGATACTGTCCGCCACCATCGGGAAAGAGGATCGTGTAGCGGCCTTGCGCGTCGGTGTTGCGCGAGCGGCTGACACCGGTCTCGATGGACGTGGCCTCGACGCGGGCACCCTGCACCGCCTGGCCCTCAGGTCCTGTCACTCGACCGGTGAGGATGTCCGTGGAGCTGCCCACTTGAGCCGACAGCGGGGGCGCGAACCACAGTACAGCAGTGGCTGCGAGCGCGATTCGACGGAGAGTGGGCATCACCTGTCTGACGCCTCTACGCTCGCTTCCGTTAAGTCGTTGAATGAAGAGCCGTTATGCGTATTGCGTTAACGCAGTACGCAGAACGCAGAACGCAGTACGGTGCCGGCTACCCGCCGTTCTTGCTCGCGGAGGCTGCCGCAGTCCGCAGCAGTTCTTGCTGCGTCCGGCTCTTTTGAAGCAGCTCGATCGCGCGGGACAAGGCCCGGTCGTCGGCCAGTTCGCGACGCTTGGCTTCCGCGTCGCCAAACGCCCGCCGGGTCACGAGGCGCGCGAGCTCGTCGGTGAGGAGCGCGAAACCAACGCTGTCGTACTTCGCGTCGACACTGACGCCGGCTGCTGCGACTCGACGCTTGAGCTCCGCGGTCCACGTGGACGGCACCGCGAAACTGGGTGTCACCTTGCCGCGCAGTTCCAGCGAATACGCATCGAGCGTCGTCTGGATCAGCTGACCCTTCGGAGCGATGGACTTGAGGAAGTCGCGCTCCAGTGTCGTGATCGTATCCGCCCGCACCAGGAAGTCCGGCACGATGCCGCCACCACCGTACACCACGCGACCGGCGTCGCTCTTGAACTTGGGCCGCCGGGCACGCATTTGCTCGGTCTCCAACGAATCGTCCATGCCCTCGACAATCTGGCCGTCGAGCAGCCGGCCTTCGAGGAGGCGGCCGTCTTCCGTGACACGACGCGCGCGGTTGATGGATCGCCCGCTTGGCGTGAACCAGTTGCCGGTGGTGATCTTGAGCGAGTAGCCGCCGTCCAGCGAATACAACGACTGCACCAGTCCCTTCCCGAACGTGGTCGAGCCTACAACGAGCGCGCGATCGTGATCCTGAAGTGCGCCGGCGACGATCTCCGCTGCGGACGCGGTGCCGGCGTCCGTGAGGACGACCAGTGGCGCCCCGGCAACGATATTCCCGCCACTCGCCCGCTCGATCGTCGGTGCCTCGCCGCGCGACCGCACGCTCACGACTTCCTGGCTGTCGCGCAGGAACAGCGACGCGACCGACAGCGACTGTTCCACGATGCCGCCACCATTGCCACGGAGGTCGAGCACGAAGGCTCTCGCGCCCCGCGACTGGAGGCCCTTCACCGCCGCCGCCACCTCGTCCGTGGCGTTCTCATTGAACGTCTGGAGCGGGATGTAGCCGACGCCGTCCACCACCATGGAATACGCGACGGCCGGCACGCGCACGATGCGGCGCGTGAACGTGATGCGGATGGGCTGCGACACCTCGGCCCGCGCAAATACCACGGTGACCTTCGACCCCGGCGTGCCACGCAGACGATCGGACACCTTGTTGATGCCCCAGTCGATCGCCGACGTGTCCGAGATCGAGACGACGCGGTCGCCCTCATGAACCCCGGCTTCTTCGGCCGGCGTGTTCGGAAACACCCGCTGCACCGACACGATGCGCGATTCCTCTTCCCCGAGCAGCATGCCCGTGCCACCGTACCGCCCGTTCGTTCCACGGGCAAATTCCTCGCTCTCGCGCGGGGAAAACAGATCGGTGAACGGATCGTGCAGTTCCCTGATCAGGCCCTGCGCTGCCTTGGACATCAACTCGCCACTGCCGATCGAGTCGACGTACTGGCGCGTTACCAAGCCCAGCACCTGGTCGAACAGGCGCGCGTTGGCGCGGCGCGGCGGTTCCTGAAGCAAGAAGCCGCCGGCAACGATGGGGATCAGCAGCAGCGCGGCAGCCGTCAACGTTCGGTTGCGGGACATTGACTGGAACTTCGTCGGCAAGAGGGGAAAGTCAACCGAATCGGGACTCGGGACTCGGGACTCGGGACTCGTCACTAGGTTGGTTTCGAGTGCCGAGTCCCGAGTTCCGAGTCCCGAGCCGAGTCACGTGCCCAATTCCGAAAGCGAATTCAAGCAGTTAGCCACCATTGCCGTCCCGGTGGTCATCGTGCAGGTTGGGCTCATGTTCATGGGCGTGGTCGACACGCTCATGGTGGGCCACCTGTCCGCGGGCGCGCTCGCGGCCGTCGCGCTCGGCAACCTCTACGTCTTCAACGTCGTGGTGGTCGCGATGGGAACGCTCATGGCGCTCGACCCCATCGTGGCGCAGGCGGTGGGCGCGCGCGACGGTACGGGCGTAACGCGCGCCATCCAGCGTGGCGTGGTGTTGGCCGTGGCGCTCACAGTGCCTACGATGCTCGCGCTGCTGCCTGCGGGAGCGCTGCTCACGCTGTTCCGTCAGCCGCCGCTCGTGATTCCGGACGCGGCGGCGTTCACGCGGATCAGCGCCTGGGGGATGCTGCCATTCCTGCTGTTCGTCGTGATGCGGCAGAGCCTTCAGGCGATCGGGCGGCTGGCGCCCATCGTATGGACCATTCTCGCGGCAAACCTCCTCAACGTGGCGCTCAATTGGGTGTTGATCTACGGACACCTGGGCATGCCGCCGCTGGGCGTACGTGGCAGCGCCATCGCGACGGTCGTGAGCCGGTGGGCGATGGCGATCGCGCTGGTGGCGCTGTCATGGCGCGCCTTGCGCCCCCACTTGATCCATATCGATCGGGCGAGCCTCGAGATCGCGCCGTTATGGCGGATGTCCGCCATCGGGCTGCCGATCGGCCTGCAACAGTTCCTGGAAGTAAGCGCGTTCAACGCCGTGGGTTTGCTCATGGGGACCTTCGGCACGGAGCAGGTGGCGTCGCACCAGATCGCGCTCAACATGGCCGCGCTGACGTTCATGGTGCCGCTGGGCGTGAGCGCCGCCGCCGCGGTCCGCGTGGGCCATGCCATCGGCGCGGGCGACGAAGCGCGCGCGCGCACGGCCGCGCGTCTGTCGTACGTCCTGGGCGTGGGGTTCATGTGCACGACCGCGGTGCTGTTTCTCACGCTGCCTGATGAGCTGGCCCGCCTGTACACACCTGATCGGAGGATCATCGCGATCTCGGCGCTGCTGATTCCAGTGGCCGGCGTATTCCAGGTGTTCGACGGCTTGCAGGCGGTGGGCGCAGGAGTGCTCCGCGGGTTGGGCGACACGCGGGTGCCGCTGCTCGCGATGCTCGCGGGGTACTGGTTGATCGGCCTGCCCGTGTCGGTGCTGCTCGGTTTCTACACCAGCCTGGGACCGGTCGGGTTGTGGTGGGGGTTCGTGGCGGGCCTGGCGTCCGTCGCGCTATTCCTGCTTGTTCGCGTTCGGCTGCTGTTCCGTCGCGGCGTGACTCGCATACGAATCGAGTCAACTGAAGACCGCAGACCACAGACCGCAGACCACAGACCGCAGTGAACCCGCAGTCAACTGCGGTCTGCGGTCTTGTCCTGCTGCGGTCTGCGGTCTTGGGTTCAGTCCGCGCCCGGGCGAATCGCCTTGATCGCCGCCGCCAAGCGAACCTCTCCCTCGCCTGGAAGCTCGACGCAGTTCAGCCCCATCGCCTTCAGCTTGCCGACAAACAGGGCGTGCATCTCCGCGCGTTGCTCGCCCCGATCCCGTACCCCGTCTGCTTCCCACGGAACATCGGGCTTGAGCACCAGGTACAAATCCGCCGCGCGCTTTCTTGCCTCGTCCTTGATCCAGTCCGGGCACATGCCGAAGTAGTGCTCGCAGTACACCACGGTGCTCACGAGGTCGGTGTCGAGAATCACGAGGTCCTTGGCGCGCGCGATTGCTGCGTCTTCCGACGCCATTTGTCCGCGCGCAATCGCGCCGTGATCGCCAAAGCCCAGCTTGTTGCCGCGCTCAGCGGCGTACGCGCGCACGAATTCCGCGGCCACCGGCACGCCGAAGTGTTCGCCCAGCCGCTGCGCCAGCGTCGTCTTGCCGACGGACTCCGAGCCGATGAGAACGACGCGCTTCATGCCGGCGGCGGCGCGGGCGTCACGGCGGCCGAAGCGCGATCGGCCTGGTAGCTGCGCCACCACGACACGAGGCCCATGATCGCGAGCCCGAGAAACACGGCGTAGAGGCCGGCGGTGATGTAGAGGCCCTTGTAGATGTACATCGGCACGTAGACCACGTCCGCGAGAATCCACAGCGCCCAGTTCTCGACGATCTTCCGCGTCATCATCCACTGCGCCACGAGGCTCAGGGTCGTCAGGCCGGAATCCATATAAGGAAGTGCGACGCCGGGGAGTGTCGCCGTATAGCGCCACAGCGCGATCCAAAACACGAACGCCAGCGTGCCCGACGTGAGCCATGCCCTGCGCGACGCGCGCGACACCTTGAGCTGGGAGTGTCGTTCGCCGCCGTGGAGCCATTGGTACCAACCGTAGATCGAGAGCACCAGGTACACGACCTGGAGTCCCATGTCGGAGTACAAGCCGCTGTGATAGAACACGAGCGTGTACATCGACACGTTGACGATCGCCGTGGGCCAGCTCCAGATGTTCTGGCGGGCGCTCAGGTACACGCTCACCGCGCCAGCGAGCGCGGCGACCCACTCGAACCATTGCGTCATGACGGCCGGAGGTGCCCGAGCATTGCCTTCGGCGCAACCGCAGGCGTGCCCCGCGGCGTTCGCCGCGGAGTTAGATCTTGTGCCGGAACGTGATCCGACCGCGGGTCAGATCGTACGGTGAGACCTCCACCGTCACGCGATCCCCCTGGAGCACGCGAATGCGAAACCGGCGCATGTTGCCGCCAAGTGTCGCCAACACCGTGTGGCCGTTGGCCAGCGTCACACGAAACGTCGCGTTCGGCAGCACCTCGGTCACGGTTCCTTCCAGTTGGATTGCTTCTTCTTTCGCCATGTCTCTCGGTAGGACAGAAAATGCGTTGGGCTCCGAACTGTGAGCCTGAGGCGAGACGCCCAAGCCCACAGCCCGGAGCCCAACACTCACAGCAGCTTGCTAGACCTTGGTGACGTTTTCCGCAGCCGGACCCTTCTGGCCCTGCACAACGTCGAACTCGACACGATCACCTTCGGCCAGGGACTTGAAGCCCGTCCCCTGAATCGCCGAGTAATGGACGAAGCAATCCTTCGTGCCGCCATCCGGTGTGATGAAGCCGAAGCCCTTCGAATCGTTGAACCACTTGACTACGCCCTGGGTACGCATCGACTGCACTCGCTTGTGGAGATGTGGGGATCGGAGTCCGGTGGTTCCGTTCCTCGCGACCGCTGGAAAAAAGGGACCCTGCGTGAGCAAGGTCCCTTGCTTGGGTGAGGAAGGTAGCCCCAAGCAGGAAGGGGGTCAACGACGATTCCTGCTACGCCTTTCTATCCAAGCACGCCCGAAAGTTTGGATTTCCGGTCTGCTCGTCGGTCGTCACAGGCAGGTTCAAGTCCTTGCCGTAGACGCCGCCCTTGAAGTGGTTACCCGTCGGGTAGTTCCCCGAACCGTCCGCCGGATAGCCGTAGTCGCGGATCATGCGACGCAGGTTGCCCAGCCGATGTCCGCGTCCGAACTGCCAGAACGCCATCTCGCGGAAGTGCAGCGCCACGCGCCCCGCCGCGCCCGGATCCACCAGCGCCGCCATGACCGGCACCGTCCAGCCCGGATGCGTTCCCGTGGCCGTCGGGCTCGGCGCCGTGATTTGAATCGCCGTCCCTCGCAACGTGTTCAAGGTCGACAGCCAGCTCGCCGCATTGCCGGCCTGCAAGAACGCCTCAGCCTCAATCAGTCGTGCGTCGATTCCATGCGTCACCGCCACGGCCGACGTCTGGCCCCACAGGCTGTCAACGATGATGGCGAACGTGTTGCCATCCTGCGATTTCACCGTATCCACACCGCTCCTGCGGTAGCGCGCCGGCACCCGACGGTCCGCCGCGGCCCGGAAGGGAATTGCGTTCGCCACCAGGAAACTGCGGTTGTTGCCCTGGGCGCTGTCGCTCACGGTGTACCGGTTCGCGCTCGCCGCCTGGTTCCACAGCGTGTTGTCGCCGCCCGTGAGCGATGCCGTGACATCGTAGCGGTACGTGGTGGGAATGCCGGCCACCAACGCCGCGGCGGCCGGGGCATTCGTGAGGCCCCTGCCCAGCAGCGCGCGCGCCTTGGCAATACGTGTGGCGCGGTTGATGGAGATCTCCGCGGCCGTTGCGAGCGCCGCGGTGATCGTAATCGCGCTGTCGAACGACGCGATGGCAGCTCCGAACACCGAGTCCACGGGAACCGGGTTGCCCAGCACCGCCGTGGTGCCGGAGCCGTCGCTCAACGGAATGCCATTGCAGAAGTCTGACGCGAGCTGCAATTCTGCAAACCCGCGCACAAAGTGCATCTCGGCGATGTCCGCCACCGGCGTCGGCTTGTACGTGTTGAGCAGCACGATGGCCTGGTTGGCCGCCGTCCGCGCGCGGTACAACGCCCTGAGATTTGCGTTGACGGTGCCGTTGTTGAGCTGAATCGAGCGCTGGTCCGTCTCGTCGTTCTGGATGAACGTCGAGCTGGTGGCCCATTCGTCAGCCAACAGGCCGCCGAACATCCAGCTGCTCTCGCCGTTGGCGGTCATCGTGCGCAAACGCGCGAGTGCGCCATTGCGAACCGCCGTAGCGCCGGCAGCGGACTGTACTGATTCCGGCTCGATGAGGCTGGGATTGGGTGCGTCGAGCAGATCCGACAAACTGCACGAGGTGAGGTGCATCGCTGCGATCGCCATCCCGAGCGCCCTGCCCACCTTCATGTGAGTAAGCATGGAAGTCTTGGTCGAGGTCAGAAGGAGACGTTGAGGCGAAACTGGTACAGCGTCGGCGCCGCAAACGTCTGGAACTCGCTCGGCGTGTCGTTGCCGCTGGTCGCCGTGAAGTCGCTCTCGGGATCCGATCCGCGATACTTGGTCCACAGTTTCAGGTTGCGGACCGCGAGCACGACACTGGCGTTGCGCGCCCCCGTCCTGGACATGAGGCGGGCCGGCAGATCGTACGACGCGGACAACTCGCGCCACTTCACGAACCCGCCGGGCTGGTAGTACCCGTCCAGCGTCTTCTGCGGCGCGTTGATCGCCGCCACGACCATCGCCTGCTCCTCGAACGACGCGGCTGGATTGAACATGCCGTTGCAATTCGGTCGCGTGCAGCGGATGCGCTCCGTATTGTTGTACCACTTGTTGCCGCCTCGCCAGTCGAACAGACTCGAAATGCGCACGCGCCTGTCGAGCAGTTCGATCGTCGGCGAGATGGTGGTTTGGAAGCGCGGCTGGGGATACCCGCGGAATGAGCCGATGCCGATGATCGTGTGCTTCGGGAGTCCGGTTACCGCGTCGATACTGTCGTCAAACAGCGTGTCCGACTTGATCGTGACTTCATTGACCGTCAGGATGCCGTCGCCATTCGCGTCGTTCCAGCCCGTGATCGGCTGCGCCCAGATGCCGCCGATGGGATAGCCCTTCACCGTCCAGTTCGTCACGCCGATCTGCGGCGGGGTCGTGCCGAGGCTCAGCACTTTGTTCGCGTTGAGCGACGAGGTGACGAGCAGTTCCGCCGACACCTGCCGCGTATCGAGGAAGCGCCCGCCCAGCGTCATCTCGACACCCGAATTCCTCACTGAGCCGATGTTGGCGCGCTGGCTTGTGGCGCCTGCGCCCAGCGACGGCGCGATGATCTTGTTGATCAGCGCGTCGTGCGTGATCCGGTGGTAGTACGTGAAATCGAACTGGAGGCGGCTGTCCCACAAGCGCGAATCGAAGCCCATTTCCCATTCGACCGAGCGCTCCGGTCTGAGGCTGTCATTCCCGATCGCCTGGAACGTCTCGATCGGCGAGTCCACCGCCTTGATGCTGGCGGAGTTCGCGACGTACGTCCGGCGCGCGTCGTTCGGACCCGGCTGCACGCCGGACGTACCGTTCGCCAGTCGCAGGCGAAGGTCGCTGATGATTCCAAACACGCCGCTGTGCGGGAAGAAGTCTTCTTCAGACGCCACCCACGATACGCTGACCTTCGGATAGAATACGCGCTGGAAACTCTGGCCGAACGCGCTGTTCTGGTCCGTGCGCACGGCACCGGTGATGAACAATCGGTCGCGAATCCCTACGCCTTCCTCGACGAAGAAACCGACCGTCTTCGACGTCGTGTATGTCTCTGCGACGCTCGGCGTGGAGCCCGCTGCCGATGTCCGGGCGCCGGGCGGGAGCGTGGTTCCGCCCGCCTGGTTCTGGTCGAACTTGTAGGCGTTGTATTGCGTGCCAACCGTTGTCTTCAGCGACAGCCAGTCGTAGCGCGACGGATTGTAGTTCGCCGTGGCGCCGACGTCGGCCGACAGGTTGTTGATGTTGGCGCGTCCCTGGAACGCCTGTCCGTCGCGGTACGTGGCGGTGAGCGGCCAGCCTTCGCCGTTCATGTGCAGGCGGGAATCGACGCGAGCCGTGAGGTCCGTACCGATGTTGGCGCGCGTCTGTAGCCAACTCGTGGGACGGAAGTCGATGTTGGTCCCGAAGATCATTCGGTTGGTCGTCTGCCCGAGCTTCTCCGCCCAGATGAGGCCCGGCGTGCCCGCGCGGTAGCCGAGGAGCGAATCCGGCATGCCGGCCACGAGTCCGTTATTACGATAGCCCGGTCCGCCGAACGCCTGTGAGCCAATGCCGACGGTGTTGTTCGACTCGTTGCTCGTCAGCGCATCGCTGGTGCTGTAGCCGACCGTGAGGGAGGCGCTGATCTTGGGGTTGATCTGCGCCGACAAATTGCTGCGGAACGAGTTCAACTCGCGCGTGTTGGGACGCCGTTGCCACGGATGGACCTCTACGTTCAGTGAGTCGAACCGACGCTCCTCGTACGGATCGAGCTTGAACACGCCGATCTCATTGTCGCGACCAGCCGACAGGAAATAGCGGATCGTCTCGGCGCCGCCCGACACCTGTATCCCGAAGCCGTTGCGGTAGCCGTTCCCGAGTGGGGTCACGTCTTTGTCGCGAATCGGGCTGAAGACGCGAAGGCTGTCGTAGCCCAAGGTCCCCCCCGTTTTCCTGCACGTCCCCAGCGACACCATCACGAGCGTGCACTGGCCTGAGAGGATGAGCGGCGCTCCCGTCGGGCTCACGCCCGCCAGAGTGTAGTTCGGCGCATACCAGTTATGATCCTGGAGAACGCCGCGATCATACCACGCGCTCCAGCGCGCCTGTCCGCTGCGACCCTTCTTGGTCGTGATGAGGATGACGCCGTTGGCCGCGTCGGTGCCGTACAGCGTGGCGGCGGACGGCCCCTTTACAATTTCGATGTTGTCGATGTCTTCGGGGCTGATGTCCCCAAGTCGGCTGAAGTTGTTGCCGCCGTTGCCAAACGCCGAGCTGCCGTTGTCGGACGTCATTCGCTGGCCATCGATGACGAAAATCGGCTCGTTGGAGAGGGCCAGGCTGCTGACGCCGCGAATGCGGATGCGCTGCCCCGAACCCGTCTGCGTCCCCTGCGTCACCATGACGCCCGGTGTGCGCGCGGACAACACTTCCGAGATCGAACGCACCGGCGCCGTCTCGATGAGCCTGCCGACGGTGATGTTCGCCACGGCGTTGCCGACTTCGACGCGGCGCTGCTCGCCTGTCGCCGTGATCACCACTTCGGTGAGCTGAATCGCGGTCGCGGTCATCTCGAAGTCGAGCGTCGCCTCCTGGCCATCGATGACGCGCACGGATTTCTTCGGCGCCTGGTAGCCGATGTACATCGCGCGCACTTCCGCCGTGCCGGCCGGGACGTTGCGCACGGTGTACTTCCCGTCGGCTCCGGCCTGCGTCGAGAGGCTCGTGCCGACGACGAGAATGCGGGCCTCCAGATTCTGGCCGTTCGGCGCGGTCACGCGGCCGGTGATGGTGCCGCCTTGGGCGGCGGCGAGCATCGGGGTGGTCGCCAAGAGTGTGCAGGCGACGACGGTGATGCAGCGAGGCATCGAGAAACCCATTGCGGCATTCCTCCCTGTTGGACAGGGACTGAGTTGGAAAGCGGCCGCAGCAGTGGAGAGCCCAGCGTGGCACCCCGTGCACCAGCGGTCGCCAAGGCCTTCATCGGTCTCAACTCCAACGTGGGGCGCATCGGTCACCACGTCAAGTTGAACCCTGGGGTCCCTGCAGATTGCCTGAGCTTTTGAAGCGCAGGCTCGCTCATTAGGTTACGAGTCGACCGGGGTGCCCCCACGCGCAACAGGCGTCGAGGCTGAGAAAAGACCCGAGGAACCTGATCCGGTTAGCACCGGCGTAGGGAGTCAACTTTGCGACACTTGCTTCTGCTGGCGCTCGCGTCAGCCACCGTGAATGCGCAGGCCGCCGATACGTCACGCGCCCGCCGCGACTCGACCCAGCGCCTCGAAGGTGTTGCGGTCTCGGCCATTCGCGCGCCCGACCACGCGCCTGTGTTCGCCACCACCCTCGACGCGCCGGCCATTCAGCGCCGAGCATTCGGACAGGACGTGCCGCTCCTGCTCCAAGGCACCACGTCGCTCACGTCGTATGCGGAAACCGGCAACAACTGGGGCTACAGCTACATCCGGCTCCGCGGCATCGACCAGTCGCGAATCAACATCTCGCTCGACGGCATTCCGCTGAACGACCCCGAGGACCAAGTCCTCTACTTCGCGGACTTCCCCGACCTCGCCAACAGCTTGCGCTCGATCCAGGTGCAGCGCGGCGTCGGTACCAGCGCGCCAGGTACCGCGTCCTACGGCGGTTCGATCAACCTCCAGACGACGCCATTCGCGGCAACCGCCAAGGGCACCGAGTCGGAGCTCCAGTTCGGCTCGTTCTTGAGCCAGCGCGCCAGCGTTGCATACGCGACCGGGCTGACAGGATCTGGCTTTGCCATGACGACGCGCGCATCCGCGCTGCGCAGCGCCGGCTACCGGCGCCACTCCGGCACCGAGGGTCGCTCCGCGTTCGTCTCACTTGGCTGGGTCGGAAACCGCGACGTGCTGAAAGTCACCGCACTCACCGGCACGTTCGAGGATACGCTCGCGTACATCGGCGCCACGCGCGCGGAACTCGCGGCGGACGATCGCGCCAACGTCCTCCGCAGCGACGAAACCGATCGTTTCAACGAACGTGTGCTCGCGCTGTCGCATACGGGCGATCGCGGCACCGCCACGTTCTCGAACACGCTGTATCGGATTGCCGCGAGCGGGAACTACGACGTCTGCATCGCGCTCTGCGATCAGACCGTTCCGGCGGGCGCCGACCTCTGGAATTTCCATCTCGACTTCGTGTGGTACGGCGCGACGTCGGTCGTGTCGCTCGGGCGCGGCGCCACCCGGCTCACCACCGGTGTCAACGCCAACAACTACTCGCGCGACCACTACGCGTACGAGCGGCCCAACCTCGCCACGCTGCTGTATCTCAACACCGGCCACAAGAGAGACGCCAGCATGTTCACGAAGGTCGAGCGCGACGTGGGCCGCGTGACGCTCTTCGGCGACGTGCAGATGCGTACTGCGCTGTTCCGGTACACGCCCGACGCAAACGCGGGGCTCGCGCCGTCCTCGATGTCGTGGTCATTCCTCAATCCCAAAGTCGGCGCCACACTCCGACTCCGTCCGCAGTGGATCGCGTACGCATCGTACGGCGTGAACCATCGCGAGCCCGCGCGGAGCGACATGCTTGCCGGCTTCGACAATCTCGACACGACGAACGCGGCGTTCGTCGGCCCGTTGCGGCGGCTCAATCCGGAGCGGGTGCATGACGCCGAGGGCGGCGTCCGGCGCCGCGGCGCCCGGTGGGAATTGGACGCCAACGTGTTCGCCATGGAATTCCGCGACGAAATCCTGCCTATCGGCCAACTGAGCTACATCGGAACGCCGCTCCGCACCAACGTGCCCTCGAGCTGGCGCCGCGGCGTGGAGACTGATTTCTCGGCGCGCCCTGCCGAGCGCGTTCGGCTTGGATTCAACGCAACCATGATGCGCGCGCGCATTGCACGGTTCACCGACGACGCCACGGGCACCACTTACCAGGACGTGCCACCGCTCCTGACGCCGGAGTTCACGAGCACGCAGAGTGTGTCGATCGACGCGACCCGCGCGCTCTCGCTCGACGCGACCGGCCGGTTCGTGGGCAACTCCCGGCTCACGAACACCGACGACCCCGCCCTGTCGCTGCCGTCGCAGTACACGTTCGACGTCGCCATGCGTTGGACCTTCGGCAAGGTCGGCGTGACCGCGCTGATCAACAACGCAGGGAACGCTCGGCGGTTCGCGAGTGGGCACGCTTCTGGGGGCGAAGCCCGGTACTACGTACTCCCACCCCGCAACGGGCAATTGCTGGTCCGGCTCAAAGCCTGACGTTCTGCGTTCTGCGCAGTTCAGCCAGCCGCCGCGCATTACGAATTACGTGTTTCCGCTAGTGCGTCAAGACGACTTTTCCAAAGGTGCTGTTGGACTCCAGCAGCGCGTGAGCTTCAGCGATCTTTGCCAGCTGAAACACGCGCTCCACGATGGGTCGTACGGCGCGAGATTCCAACAAGGGCAACACGTCCCGCACAAACGCCGCGGTGACGGCCGCTTTCTCCAGATCCGTGCGCGCGCGCAAGACTGTCCCTCGGATAGTCACCCGCCGGTTGAGCACGCTGCCCAGGTTGAGCGTGGCCGAGCGGCCGGCCATGAGCCCGATGAGGATGATGCGCCCACTGGCGGCGCAGCATTCGACGTTCACCGGGAGGTATGGGCCGCCCACGAGGTCGAGAATGACGTTCACACCGGCACCGTTTGTCCAGCGTGTCACGCTGGTGGCGATCACTTCGAGGTCGTCGCCCACGACGACGCCATCCGTGAGGCCAAATCCGCGCGCCCGTTCGATCTTGTCCGCCGTCCTCGCCGTGCCGTAGCACACGCCGCCCAACTCACGCACGAGTTGCACCGCAGCAAGCCCGACGCCGCTCCCCACCGCGTGTACCAGCACCCGCTCGCCCGCTCGCATGGCCGCCTGCGTCACCAGCGCATCGTGTGCGGTGACGAACGCCTCGGGCACCGCGGCCGCGTCCTCCCACGACATGGCCGTGGGCACGGGGGCGAGGTGATCGCCGCGGGTGACCGCGTACTCCGCGTTCCCACCGCCGCCCACGATGCCGAACACGCGGTCGCCCACCTTCCAGTCGCGTGCGCCTGGGCCCAAAGCGGCCACTTCGCCCGCGATTTCGAGGCCGGGAATGTCGGCAGGCGCACCCGGGGGCGCAGGGTAACGGCCCATGCGCTGTAGCAGATCCGCACGATTGAGGGCCGACGCCCGCACGCGCACGAGCACCTCGCCGGCGCCGGGCTTTGGCTGCTGCACTTCGACGACCTCGAGCACTTCGGGTCCGCCGGGTCGTGTGATTCTCGCTGCCAGCATCGGTATACTCCTGCGGGTTCGGAAACCAGACACCCCAGAATATCGTGCCTGCAAACTTCATCTTCGTCATCATCGGCCTCGCCGCCGGCGTGCTTGCCGGCATGTTCGGCATCGGCGGCGGCATCATCATCGTGCCGGCGCTGATCCTTTTCGCCGGGTTCGCGCCCAAGATGGCCAACGGCACCTCCCTCGCAGTCTTTCTCCTGCCGGTGGGGGCTCTCGGAGCCTACACCTACTATAAGGAAGGGCTCGTCCGCATCGGCCCCGCCCTGATCATGGGCGCTGGACTGTTTCTCGGCTCCTACATCGGCGCCCGCATCAACCAGCAGGTGGCGCCGTTGATGCTCAAGCGCGGTTTTGCCCTGCTGCTGATCGCAACGGCCGCCAGGATGTGGTTTTCTAAGTAACCGACGACTGCGTAGTACGTTTTGCGCCGCGCAAAACGGATTACGGCAGTTCAGCGCGCCTCAAGCAAAACGTCAGGGAAGGTACTTCACCGCCCGCTTCGGATACGGCGGCGCTTTCGGCACCGGTCGCGGATCCTCCGCGATCTTCTTCTGCAGGTACGCGATCGCGGCCTCGAGCTGGGCGTCCTGCCCGTTGAACGTCGCGTGGGGAAGGTTGTCCACGATGATGTCCGGCACGAGGCCTTCCTGCTCGATGAGCCACTTCCCTTCCGGCCCATAGACGCCGCTCATCGGCGCGCGCGCAACGCCATTGTCGGACAGCGTGTTGGCTCCGCTGAGCCAGATCTCGCCGCCCCACGTGCGCGTCCCGATCACCACGCCCAATCCGAGACGCCGGAAGCCGTCGGCCACGGCCTCACCGTCGGACGCCGTCTCCTGATCCACGAGCATCACCATGTGGCCGCGGAACGCACCCTGCATGTTCCAGTACGGCTCGCCGACGCGGTCCTGCCAGTACATCCAGGGCTTGCGCAACAGCATTTCCAGGACCCATGAGTCAATGTTGCCGCCGCGGTTCTGCCGCATGTCGAGAATCAGCCCCTGCTTGTTGAACACCGGCGTGAACTCGCGATAGAACTGGTTGATGTCGTTGCCACCCATCGCTCTCAGGTGCAGATAGCCGATTTTGGCGTCGCTCTTTTGCTCCGTCGCCAGGCGGCGCGTGTACTCCCAATCGGTGTAGCGCAGGTTTTGCTCGTTTCCGATCGGTTCCACGACGACGTCGCGCGAATTCTGTCCGCTCGACACCGTCAGCAGCACCTGCTTGCCCACCTGATTGCGGAGCAGCTCGCCAATATCCCTGGCGTCCAGCGTCTTCGCGCCGTTGACCGCGACGATCACGTCGCCGGCTTTTACCCCGAGTTCCGGATCCGCCAGCGGCGAACGCTCGGCCGGATAGTCCGGGTCGGTGCGGTACACATAGTCGATGCGGTAGCCACCCTTGGCCGGATCGCGGAACATGCGGGCACCCAGCGACGCCACGGCGATGTTGTCCTCGCCGCGACGCAGATCGCCGCCGCCCACCGATGTGTGCAGCGCCGACAGTTCGCCCACGGCCCAGCCGATCAAGTCGCTCAACTCCGCGCGCGTCGTGATGCGCGACACGAGCGGCATGTATTTGTTGAGCGTGGCCTTGTAGTCCACGCCGTGCATTCCCGGATCGTAGAACCAGTCGCGCTCCAGGCGCCACGCGTCCACGAACAGCTGACGGAAGTCGTCGCGCACGCCAATGGAGAACGTCCAGTCGGCAAGATCCACCTTGCTGTCGTTGATGGTGGCGACCTTGGCCGCGTGCGCGTCAATGACGTGCAGGTTGTTCGCCTTTCGCACGAGCAGCTTCTTGCCGTTGCCGGAGAGTTCAGTCGAACGAATATCATCGGCAACGGTGACGGGCTCGGGTTTCTCGTTGCCGATCTTGAGCGCGACGAGATCCGTCTTGGCATCCGCGCCCGAGCCGGTGGACAGGTAGAACAGAGCTTCCCCGTTCACAGCCAGAGAGCCGTAGTTACCCGACGGTACCGGCACGCGACGGATACGAAGCGGCAGCCCGTCCAGATCAATCTGAACGGGACGCGTCGTGGTGTCGGGCTTGCCCGGTGCCACCGACTTTTTCAACTCATCATCAGGCAAGAACGGCGAGCGCAGCCCCGCGCGCAGCGCCACCTGGTAGATCTCGACTTCCTTGTCGAAGTACGGCTCCGGCCTGCGATTGCCCCACGGCGCGCCAACGAGCGTCCGCAAATTCCGATCAGACAAGTAGTAGATGAACTCGCCCTTGGGATCCCATGCGGGCGCCGAGCTGTTGGTCCGGTCCGTCGTCAGCGCGACGCTGCGTCCCGTTTCCACGCTGAAGATCTTGAGCTGCTGGAACGTGTTTGCCGCTGACATCGCATACGCCAGCCATCGTCCGTCGGGCGACCACGCCATGCCGCCGATGCCCTCGCGGTTCTCGCTGACTTTGCGCATCTCCCTCGTGGCCACGTTCATCACCCACAGATCGCGATTGTTGTCGTCCCAGGCGAGCCACTTGCCGTCCGGCGACGGATAGCCGCGGAAGCGCAGGATGTTGCCGTTCTTCGTGAGCGCATCGTCGTTGCCCACGCCGTTGGCGGGCACGCGCACCCACTCCAGCTCGCCGCTTTCGTCACTCAAGGCAAGCAGCGACTTGCCGTCCGGCGCGAACACCGCGTCGCGAAAGCGAACGCTATCCTTGCGCGACGCCCGCACGAAGCGGCCACCCTTGACCGGCGCGATGAACAGCCGTCCGCGCGCCGTGAGCGCCACGCGATCGCCGTCGCTGGAAATGTGCGCCGCCGTCAGGTACGTCATCGGGTCGTTCACCCAGTTCTCGCGCATCTGGTCCAGGTCGGACGCCAGCGTGATGGGGATCTGTTTCGTTTGGCCGGACGCGATGTCCAGCGCCCAGAGGTCCGCGCCCAACTGGTAGACGATGCGACCGTCAGAGATCGAGGGGCGACGCACGTCCCAGCCCGAGTGGCGCGTCAGCTGCTTCTTGTCTTTGCCGTCCTCGGCCATGGACCAGACGTTCATCGTGCCGTCGCGGTCGCTCACGAAGTAGACCCTTCCGTTGTACCACATGGGCGAGTGGCTCTCGCCGTTGTAGTCGCCCGTGAGCTCGATCGCCTCAGCCGTTCCCGGCGTGTACCTCCAGACGTCGCGCGCGGTGCCGCCGGTGTAGCGCTTGGTGACGTTATTGTGGAAGCCGGGCCGGGCGAAAAACACCGTGCGTCCTGACGCGTCGTACGATGCTTCAGACGCGCCGGCCAGCGGCACCAGAGTCCGGGTTCCGTCGGCGATGTTGAGCTGCACGAGCCCGCTCTTGGGAATCCCCGTGTACTGGAACGTGCGATACACCAGTTTGCCGTCCGGCGTCCAGCTCGTGGCGATCGCCGCGTCGCCGTCATACGTCCAGCGCGTGGGCGACCCGCCTGCGATCGGCATCGTGTACAGCGCGGCCGGACCCTCGTAGCGGGCCGTGAACGCCAGCGTCTTCCCGTCCGGCGAGATGACCGGATCGGTCTCCTCGGCGGCGTGGCTCGTGAGCCGATGAGCCAGGCCGCCGGCGACGGGCACGGACCACAGGTCGCCCTCGGCGGCAAACACGACGGTTTGGCCACGGACGGACGGGAACCGATAGAAGCCAAGCGTACCCGTGGCTTGGGCCTCGGCGACGATTGGCGCAATGAGCGCGATCAGGATTGCTAAGCAGCGACGCAGCATGGGATTGGTGGTTGGGACGGGCTTATCTTATCGCAAAGAGCCGATATGCGTCATACGCCGCGCAAAACGTACTACGCTGGGCATCGCGCCCTAACGGTCTCAGTACTGAGAACGTATTTCTAAGGTGAGCCCAACAATCTCCAGGAGATCGGGATGTCGAGCAACCCAGGTCGCGCCCTGACGGCTTTCGCCGCAGCGGTCGTACTCAGTACCCAGAGCGGTGCCCAACAGGCGAACGATTCAGCGTACACCGCGCTGATCAAGCAGTACCTCCAGGACCCGCGGATCTCGACGGAACTGGTCGACCACCTGCCCGCCAGCGCAACCGTCCCCACTCCCCTCAAGTTCCACGGCCGCATCATCGGCACTCCCGGAGAACTGACCTACAGCAAGGACATCAACCGCTACTTCGAGGCGATCGACAAGGCGTCCGACCGCGCGACGTTTTGGTCGATGGGCAAGAGCGAAGAGGGCCGAGACATGGTGGTGCTGGTCGTCGCGGACGAGGCCACGATTCGCGACCTCAACCGCTACAAGGCCGCGCTCGCCACGCTCACGGACCCGCGCAAGACCACTGAGGCCGAAGCGCGCCGGCTGATTGCGACCGCCAAGCCGATCTACTGGCTCACCAGCGGCATGCACTCCGGCGAGACCGGGGGCCCTGAAATGCTCCAGGAACTGGCCTATCGCCTGGTGGTCGAAGAGACGCCGTTCATCCAGAACATTCGCAACAATGTGATCACCATGATCACACCGGTCATCGAGCCGGACGGCCGCGAGAAGCAGGTGGACACGTACTACTTCAACAAGAAGCGCGCACGCACCGACGCGCGTTTGCCGCTCATGTACTGGGGCAAGTACGTGGCACACGACAACAACCGCGACCACATCGGCCAGTATCTCGCGCTGTCCAAGGCCGTCACCAAGAACTTCCTCGAGTGGCATCCGATCATCCTGCACGACCTGCACGAGTCGTCCACGTATCTCTATGCGTCCACCGGCACGGGCCCGTACAACGAAGGCATCGACGCCATCACGGTGGACGAGTGGTGGATGCTGGCCAAGAACGACGTGATGGAGATGACCAAGCGCGGCGTTCCGGGCGTGTGGACCTACGGCTTCTACGATGGCTGGACGCCGAACTACATGTTCTTCGCGGCCCACGCGCACAACGCGATCGGCCGCTTCTACGAAGTCGCAAGCTACGGACCCGACACGACGACGATCCGCGCCGGCGCTACCACCACGAGCCGCGAGTGGTTCCGTCCCAATCCCCCACTGCCGGTGATCAAGTGGGGACCGCGGAACAACACCAACATCCAGCAGTCCGGCGTGTTGTTCTCGCTCAGCCATGTGGCCAAGAACAAGGAGCTGTACCTCGAGAACTATTGGATCAAGAACAAGCGCGCCGTGGACAAGGGCAAGACTGGTCCGACGTACGCGTGGGTCATTCCGGCCGCGCAGTATCGCAAGGGCGAAGCGGCCGACGTCGTCAATTCGCTCCGCGCGCAGGGGCTCGAGTTCCATCGCGCCAACGCGGACTTCACCGCCGGCAGCGTCGCCGTGAAAGCCGGCGACTACATCGTGCGCGGCGACCAGCCGTACCGCACGATGGGCGACATGTACTTCTCGCTCCAGAGCTTCGCCGTCGGCAACCCGCGTCCGTACGACGACACCGGCTGGACGTACCAGCTGATGCGCAACATCGACCTCAAGGTCGTGTCGGACAAGGCGATTCTCGACCAGCCGATGACGATGATCACCGCGGACGTGAAGGCTGCAGGCGGCGTCGAGGGCAACGGCGGCACGATCGTCGTGTCGCACACGAGCGACAACAACCTGATGGCGTTCCGATACAAATTCGCCAAGGTGAAGATGTCGGCGGCGGAGGAGGAGTTCAGCGTCGGCGACAGGAAGTTCGCGGCGGGTTCGTTCATCATCGCCAACGCGAACCGCGCACTGCTGGATCCCGTGTTGAAGGATCTGGGTTTGACGGCGGTAGCGACGGACGCGGCGCCGACCGTCAAGTCGCACGACCTCGACGTGCCGCGCATCGGGTACGTCCACTCGTGGGCCAACACGCAGAACGAAGGCTGGGTGCGTGCCGCGCTCGACACGTACGGCGTGCCGTACACCTACTTCGCGGACCAAAAGCTGCGCGAAGGCAACCTGCGGGCGAAGTACGACGTCATCATTTTTCCGCACGTGGGCGGCAACGCGCAGGGTCAGGTGAACGGCATCGCGAAGAACCCAGGGGCGCCACTACCATATAAGAAGACAGCCGAGACGCCGAACTTGGGTGCGTTGGATCAGAGCGACGACATCCGCGGTGGCATGGGCATCGAAGGTCTGTACGAGCTGTACAAGTTCGTGCAGGCGGGCGGCACGCTGATCACGGAAGGGTCCACGGCCACGATCTTCCCCGAGTACAACTTCACGACCGGCATCACGGTGGAGAATTCCGGCACGTTGTTCGCGCGCGGGTCCATCATGCGCGCGCGCATCGCGGACAAGAAGAGCCCGATCGTGTATGGGTAT
>Ga0206225_1000034_pt1 | contig 24122 bp, 13 predicted proteins | sample MancosB2_FD_155470 | JGI IMG/M metagenome (GOLD analysis project Ga0206225, IMG submission 155470) | Subsurface sediment microbial communities from Mancos shale, Colorado, United States - Mancos B2 | ecosystem: Environmental > Terrestrial > Deep subsurface > Rock core/Sediment | place: USA...
GGTTTTTCGCTGGATGCTCTGCAAATCCAGAGCGTTATAGGCGTACTCGATCTGACAGTTGGCCGCAGGGATTGAGCATGCAATCCGGCGCCCTTGCGAATCATAAGTATTTTCCATCGCATAGCCGCCCGGAAATGCCTCGCTCAGGATGCGCCCCTTCACGTCATATGTCCGCTGAAGTTCATCGCTTTGTATAAGATGGCCCAGGCGATTGTAGGCCATCTGATGGCGAACCGTCCCATCTGAGGAGTGCAAAGACGCCAGATTGCTCAAGCCATCGTAGGTGTAAAAAAGCGAGGTTCCATCTGGCTTGATCGTCTGGGAGAGCTTGCCATCGGGCTGATACAGATGGCGCGTCGTCTTGGCATCGAGTGTGCCATCCGCTTCGATCAGCGTTGTCAGGCGGCCGCGGGTGTCATATTCCCAGCGGGTCTGGACATCATGCGGCGAGCCATGGGGCGCATAGACCGTATCAATCTGGCGTGTGAGCTGTCCGTTCGCGTCATAGAATTTTTCCTGCCGCGAGAGCGAGCATCCATTTCTTTTTTCTAAGCTGGCCAGGTGACCTTGAGCATCTTTTGTGTCGATGGTCTCCAGCCCCATCGGATCAGTGTGGATGGTTTGCGAGACTTTTTGCCCATAGGCATTGGGATATTGATCCTGATAGCTAATCGTTTCGGTATGGCCGATCGGGTTCGTTTTTCGGATGAGGCGATTCATAGAATCGTATTGCATCGTTTCTTGCGCTTTTTGCCCGGCGATGCCTCGGATGACGGCCGAACGGTTGCCCGCAGCGTCATACTCATACTGCACCTGGCGGATCAGATCGCCCGAGGCAGACAACTTTTTCTCTTCAATGACTTGATTGAGGAGATTGTATTCCATGACAATGCATAGATCACCGGTTTGCGTCTGGTGAAGGCGTCCCAGCGAGTCATAGGAAAATGCCGTCTTCTCGCCATTGCACTCCTCGGCGATTTTCCGGCCCGCGCCATCGTATGTGAAGGTGGTTCGATTCCCCTCGGCATCAATCTGCGCGATGAGGTTGTTTCCGCTATATTCAAAATGCTCTTCAGCCAAACTGCAGCCGGCCGACGAGATCGATTTTTGCGTGATCTGCCGCAAGCCATTATAGGCGTAGGTAGTAGCGATTCCCTGCGGATCGATGTGAGTTTTGAGAGTGCCGTCGAGATTGTAGATATATTCATCAGAGGCGCCATCGGAATGGATCACGAGAGTCGGTTTGCCATAGGCGTTATATGAGGTCTTGGTGGTATTCCCCAAAGCATCGGTATGGAGAATTTCGCGGCCGGCGCCATCAAAAACACTGCGGTGAACGGAAGAAATGAGCTCTTTCTTCTCGCCGATGAGCGGCGGCAGCTGGGTTTCAATCCGGCGGTTCAGCGCATCGAAGGCGTTTTTCGTCTCATTGCCGTGCAGGTCAATGTCTGATATGGCGTTGCCGCGTAAATCATAGCCCAGCCGCCGATCCTGAATAATTCCATCATCGCCCTGATGCTGAATGAGCGTAGGTCGATGGCAAGCGTCATAGCTGCCGGCTTGGGTCAAACGGCCAGAAAAATCGCGCGTGAGAATTCGATTGCCGCAAGGGTCATAGGACGATGTTTCCCACTGACCCACAGGGTTCGTCCGCTCGATGAGCCGGCCCTTGCCGTCGTATGACATCTCGATGCTGAATCGCAAAGCGTTTTGAGCGTCGTAAACATCTTGCCGTGCAATTTTTGCGCCTGTCGTATAAGTGAGAACGGTTTTTTTCAGCAGTTGTTCACGCCCCTCCTGACAATACGATTCCTCAATGATGTGCGGCAGACCGATATAGGGCGCCTGAGCGACAGGGGTGATGCGCCGAATCGTTTGCGAAACGCCATCGTCGGTCACTTCGCGAATCAACACGCGATCATTGTCGTACTCAAACGTCTTGCATAGCTTGAGCACATCGCGATCATAGGTCAATTGCGAAACGGGAAGATCTGTTCCAGTCAAATAATCGGTGACGATCCGGCGGCCCGAGTCGTCGGATTCTTCCAGTAAAAGATTGGGCTCGGAAGATGAATAGCGAAAGCGCTTGCAATAGACCTCCGTCCCATTGTCGATGGGAATGCCATTTGCACCGAGAATGGGAGGTGGTCCCGCGCCTGAAAGATTGCCGTAGAGCCTCTCTTCGAGCACATTCCCGCGCGGATCATATAGGTAGCGTACGGAGGAAATGACCGATCCATCGGCATCGATCATACTTTTACAGATCAAATTAGCCAGATCCGGACCGCAGCCCCATACATAGCGCTCTTTATTCAAAAGCTGGTTGTCCCTGGAAAACCGCTCGATCGAATACAGGCGCAGATCCTCGCCCCATTGATAGACCGTTCGATTGAGATCGGCATCAAAAACTTCGACGGACCCCTCTTTTTGTGTTTTTTCAGAATATTCATTGACGCGATGAAAACTGTAAATGAACGAATAGACAGGGCGGAGGCTGCCATCGGGATTGACAGGAGCGGATAGTGTTTTGATTTTGCTTCGATTGGCGTCAGGGAAGAACTTTTCATCATATACGGTGCGCATCACCGGTTTGCCATCCTCGTACACCGTTATTATACGTGGTACGAAGCAGTGTGTATCCGTGATCTTAACGGTTCGGTTGGCGACCGTATCGATGGGTTTATTGTAATAGTCGGCATGCAAGCGTCGATGGCACGGATCCGAAATCGCACGGAGACGATGCTGCGATGGGGAGCTGATATTTTTCAGGGAATACTCATTTGATAGCTGGAAATATTCCAGGCTGGTATCAGGAGCTTGTGACGAACAGATGGAGTTCACTTCGCCTTTTTTGCCGCCTTCAAAACCATATCGAACCGTCTGGCCGTCGCTACCTCTGACAGTGAAATTTTTGTTTTTTTGTTTTGGATCATCATAAGAGATCTCAACCCAGGCAAATGTCACGCTCCGAGATGCATTTGTGCTGCGGATTTTCGTCAGCAGCATGCGGTTATGTTCTTTTTCCACATGATCGTACAAAATCCAATGGCCATTCGGTAGGTGTTCGGAGACCAGTCGAAATCCGATTATTTCATCATCCTCGCCATCGACAACGGGTGTTTTTTTATACTCGCGCACAGAGCCATTAGATGCATGGACGATCAAATGCCGATATTTTTCTTCTTCGATCAGAATATAATTATTTTTGAAGTTCGTACGGCTCGAGATCGCTCCCATGGCCGTATTTGAAAAGCCCTCTTTAAGGTTTTTTGGCGTGCATCGGATATACTTTACACGGTCGATTTTTACATTATCGTCTTTTTCGTATTTGATCTGACCGCCATTGGGCTCCGATACAATCCATGTGTGGTTCGATCGTTTATAGGCAAATACAAATGAGCCAAATGACCATGAACCGTTACAATACGTTCGCGATAGATGGATCGGCTCAGCGCCCTGGATTGTTAAGTCTTCTTCGGAGCTGAGTAATTCACCGGTGATGGCGTTGACAGCGCCGCCAATGATGGCAGAGGGATCGTTGGCGAGGGTCGCTACCGATAAGTCTTCGTTGGCCGATAAAGCACAGACGGAGAGGAAAAACGCGATCCAGTATTTATTCATTCAGTTTGCCATCGAGAACTGAGCGCACCTCAAACGAGGTGCGCTATAGACTTAAAAACTCAATGAAAAACCGCCGCGAAGAATCGGCGATTGTCTCAGAGCTTCCCCGGGAAGATATCCTTTTGTCTTGTAACCCAGCTCGAGATTGAGCTCGGCTAAAGAATCGGGAAGTTCATAAGATCCCACAACAGCTCCGGCAGCACCAAAGCGTTTCTCACTCAATACCTCTGCGGAATAAAGCGGCGGGAGCGGCACATCCATCATTTGATCCAACGTCAACGCGCCGCCTTTAAACAAGACGTTCGGCTGATGCCAGATATCCATTTTCACACCAATGGACGCATTCTTCCATGTGAACATGTTGCGGTTCTCCAGGCCAAGACCGTAATAAGTATTAGCTCCATGGCGACCCCATTTCAGATAAACATGCGTAGGAATGGAGCCTTTCAGAAAGAAATTCTCCAAATAATATTGAGGACCGAATGGCGTGAGTCCAAAACGCAGCGCCGGAAGGTATTTCACTCCACCGCCCAGGCTGATCATCGGAATCGCCGACGGCAAGCCGGTTTTGATATAATTCAATTCGGACATCATCGATAAAAACAAAAATGGATCGAGCAAATTGAGCATTGCCTGATTGCGCAGACTGCGGCCACTTAAATGAGCATCCGGATACGTCGCATTCAGATAGAACAGATAATTCTTCATATCGTTTCCATCTCTCGGCGCAGAAGTGGGCGTTTTCCGAACGGACAAGGTATAACCCATCAACCCCAATGTCCCTCCGCTATACAGCGGCGCTTGCCTCGGATCGATGAATTGCTGGCCTAACCATCGCATGCGAACCTGATTCGCCATAATGGCTTCCGCCTCGCATCCTGCGATCGCGATGGTGAGCATCTGACTCGACGTCATGAGCGGCGTTGGGTCAAATTCCGTGACCGCACCAAACCCGTGGACGGAATAGCCCGTAACCTTCCCATATTTGGATCCCAGATCCCGGATGCGATATCCATGGCCAAAAATCTCATGCTGAGTCATTAAAAATGTTACATTCAACGGGAGCCAATAGAAAAGATTTCGACTCCACCGTCCCCATTGACTCGAGCTGGACAACAAGGCGCTCTGCTCAAGCTTTTTTAAATCGTCCAGAGTCATTTTTGGCGTTGGAAAAAAAGCGTTTTCCAACCGTTCGAACCCCTGATGGAGAGCCAGGATATTTTGCGAACCCGCAAAGGGCGAAAAATGAACATCAAACGACACTTGCGAGGTTCGTTTGATTTCAGAAGCCTGAGCAGGATAAGTAGACAGTTCGCTGCGCAATAAGTCGTCCGTAGAAGCGGATTGAGAGAACTCAGCAAATGCAGCTGTGGATCCTAAAAGAACCGTAAGAATTGTTTTTTTTATCATTTGATCAAACCCTATTCAGTATTTTTAATGCATCGAAACGACGATCGCTCCCTGAACAACAGCGACAGCTGTCGGCGGAGAAATAATCATTGCTGTAACGGCGATCACTCCAATCGCTATGTACTTCCATGGAATTTTATGATGGTGGTGATGGTTCTTGCCAGCCACTGCTTCGACCCATTCATCGTTCGCTGGAGCCAGATCAGGGTTTTCCAACGACTCAATGGCTTTGATGATGGTTTCCTGTTCAGCGGGGGGAATCTGGAATACGTCCAGGTGTTCCCTCAGAATTATGAGCACTTCCGGCACGCTCAGCGATCCACCCGTACGGGCATTCGCCTCGGCAACGAAAGCCTCAACATAAGAAAGCGTCGTAGCAGCCGGATCTTTCGAATCTTCGATCGTTTGCGCGATGATTTGAAAGGCAGCTTGCAGCGCTTCCATGTCGTTATCGGCGGCGAATTGAAGAATCTCGTTCATCTGAACCGATGCAGACGGCTCCTGAGCCGTTTGACTGAATACAGGCTGGGGGATGAAGCTAAGAAAAGTGAGAGGCATTACTGATAAAAAAGCTATTCGGCTCAATCGCTGGAAAAATCGTTTCATCATTGAATCTCGTTTTCAGGTTTTTCAAGGTTTATCCAATCCCTGCCTTGATAGCCAAGACAGGGTCTTTACACAACGCTCATCGCCATGTGAAGATCGATAAGTTCTAACATTCTGATTCTTTTTGTGATAGACAGAAAGATTATTTTAATTTAATCATCCATCAGCCGAGCACAATTTTCGACCGTTAGAAGCTGAAACTCGCCGATTTGCTGCGTTTGCTGTCCGCCGTAGATGAGAGCTCCCTTGTGCGCTCTTCGAGGCGTTTGCTGATGAAAATACCTCAATCCGTCCAGAAAGGAAGGGGAGAAAGTTTTGCTGCTCTTGATTTCGACCGGCGTGAGATTACTTCCTTTTTGCAAGAGGATGTCGACCTCGCGACCGGAAACGTCGCGATAAAAGTAGAGCCGGGGATCCATGCCCTGATTGTATCGCGCCTTCATCAATTCGATGAGAACCCAATTTTCGAATATATTGCCATACAGAGGATCTTTGCTCAGCTGTTCAACCGTCTCAATTCCCAGGAGATGACACACCAGGCCCGTATCAGTAAAATAAACATTTACATCCCAGATAATCTCAAGTCATACCCCAGATTATCCGGGTCAGGCAATCATACCAAGCACCTACAGCCTGACCCCCTCGCGCAGATAGGAATCCAGAGTGATGATTTCACCGTCTATGTTCATTTCCTTCATTCCGGCCCGAAGCGCTCTTTCCTCTCGATCCATCGTTTGGGCATCCTGCATATCCCAGGCGACCTGGAAAAACTTTTTATGTCCTCGTGGCGTCTGCGCCAGGAAATCAATTTCATACCGCTCGGATGTCAGATAATAGTTTGTTTTGCATCCAAGCCGTCTCAAATCTAAATAGACAATGTTTTCAAAAAGCCGTCCCAGATCGCCTTCATAATCCAAAGTTAACGCCCTGACCATTCCAGGATCAATCGCATATAATTTCTTGGGATTTGTTTGCGCTTTTCGAATGGATTTATCATAAACAGCAATAGAAAAAGCCAGATAAGCATCTTCAATGTGATCCACATATTCATAAAGCATATCTTTTCCGACTTGATACCCCTGACTTTTTAAGTCATTGTAAAGTTTATTCACAGCAAACGGCTTAGCTACATTATGAATCATCGACAAAATCACATACTTGATTAATGTCGGATTTTTAATGTTGTGTCGCTCGATAATGTCTCTGTAAATCACAACATCGAGATACTCTTGTAAAGTCTTCTGCTTGACATCCGGATCAAAAGGAATTATTTCGGGAAACCCTCCTTCCGACAAATAAAAATGAAATATCTGCGAGAGCCTGTCTTGCGTCTTTTTATCATACAGATCTCGCTCGATGGAAATCTTTTTCGCTCTGATAAATTCATTAAAGCTATATGGCCAGATTTCGATCGCTAAAGATCGGCCCCGCAAACTGGTCGCAATTTCTTTGCTGAGAAGTTTTGCTGAAGACCCAGTTAAAAAAAAATCTGCATTTTTTGTGTCGTGTAAACGACGAATCACGATCGGCCAACGATCGACATTTTGAATCTCATCAAAAAACAGATAGCATTTTCGGTCGTGATTTTCAGGATAATATGAATAAAACGCATCCACCAGTTTGGCCAGCTTCTGTTCATTGAGCGGCAAAAGGCGATCGTCCTCAAAATTGATGTATAAAATAGCTGTTTTGCTGACGCCCTCATTGATCATTTTCAGAATCTGTTGATAGAGAAAATAGGTTTTCCCGGCCCGCCGCATCCCGATGGCAACCTTAATTTTACCCGGAGCGTCTGGAAATTGAATATCTCTATCAACAATCTCTTTGAGCCGGTTGAGTTTGTCGTAAAATTCCCCTAACAAAACCGGCAGCACCGAACGTTCATTCATACTCTTTCCTTCTCATAAGGAAAGTATAGCACTTTGCCGTCATCCTGACAAGGAAATGTTAATACATTGATTGTTAGCTTAATAGGTACGTATCCGCCTCAGTCTGTATCGCTCTTGAGGAGTTCCAGGCTTTGATAGTAGCGCATCAGATCGCGGCAGCGGGCCGCGTCTTCGAATCGAAGCTCTTTGGCGGCGCGCTCCATTTCGATTTTGTTTTCGCGGATTTTGCGCTCGAGATCCGCGATATCGACATGCCCCTGCGAGATGGGCTTTTTCTCAGACGCCGGCAAATCTGCGGGCAAGCCGAACGACTCTTCCAGTGACTGATTCTGTTCGCGCCGGATCGATCGCGGCGTAATATTGTGAAGCTCGTTATATTCCTGCTGATTTTTTCTGCGCTGCAAGGTGATCGCCATCGCGCTCTTAATGGCCGACGTCTCTCTATCGGCATAAAGAATCACACGGCCGCGGACATTGCGCGCCGCTCTTCCGCACGTTTGAATGAGCGCCGTTTCCGAGCGAAGAAAGCCCTCTTTATCGGCGTCGAGGATCACAACCAACGACACTTCGGGGATGTCGAGGCCCTCGCGCAATAAGTTAATGCCGACGAGGACGTCAAATTCGCCGAGCCGCAAAGCTTTAATGATCTGGATGCGCTCGAGCGTATCGATATCGGAGTGTAGATATTTCGCCTTGACGCCGATTTCATTGAGATATTTGGAGAGATCTTCGGATAGTTTTTTCGTGAGCGTCGTGACGAGGATTCGGCCGCCATTTTGCGTTTCAATGCGGATTTCTTCGAGACAGTCGTCGACCTGGCCAATCGCAGGGCGCAGAGTGATCGCAGGATCGAGCAAACCGGTGGGGCGGATGATCTGCTGGACGATATCGCCCTGCGATTCCTGCACCTCCCAGGAGCCTGGCGTCGCGGATACATATATCACCTGCCGGAACTTGGCGTAGGTCTCTTCAAACTTGAGCGGACGGTTATCAAAGGCGGATGGCAGACGGAAGCCGAATTCGATGAGAGAGTTTTTGCGGGCGCGATCGCCATTGTACATCGCATGCATCTGGGGCAGCGTTTGATGCGACTCGTCGATAAAAAATAGAAAATCCTCGGGAAAATAGTCGATCAGACACGGCGGGGGCTGGCCGGGCAACCTCTTGCTAAAATGACGCGAATAGTTTTCGATTCCCTTGCAAAAGCCAATCTCACGGATCATCTCCAAATCGTAATTCGTCCGCTCGCGGATGCGTTGGGCTTCTAGAGGTCGGTTTTGCGATTCGAAATACTGTACCCGCTCTTTCAGCTCGGCGCGGATCGTTTCCATGGCGCCCCAGCGGACATTTTCCGGCGTGACATAATGCGATCCCGGGAAAATCGTCACCTTGTCCAACCGGCGCCGCACCTTCCCCGTCAATGGATCGATCTCGCTGATGCGCTCGATATCATCGCCGAAAAACTCAATCCGGTAAGCCAGATCGTCTTCATAGGCCGGGACAATCTCCAAAACATCGCCCCGAGCGCGAAACGTCGCGCGAGCCAGCTCAAAATCGTTTCGACTGTAGTGCAGCTCCACGAGATGCAGCAACACATCATCGCGGCGCACCTGCTGACCGACGGCGAGGTGGAGCAGCATCTGGCTGTAGTATTCCGGCGTGCCGAGGCCATAGATGCAGGAAATGGACGCGACAATGATTACATCGGGCCGCTCGATCAAAGAGCGCGTCGCGCTCAGGCGCATTTTTTCAATGCGGTCATTGATGGCGAGATCTTTTTCGATATAAGTATCCGTGCGGGCAATGTAGGCTTCCGGCTGATAGAAATCGTAATAGGAAACGAAATACTCAACGGCGTTATCGGGGAAAAAAGATTTAAATTCCTGATAGAGCTGTGCGGCGAGCGTTTTGTTATGCGCCAGGATCAAAGCCGGTTTTTGGACTTGCTGAATGACATTCGCCATCGTGAACGTCTTGCCCGAACCGGTGATCCCGAGAAGAACCTGCGATTTTTTTTTGTGGTTGAGTCCGGATACGAGCCGCGCAATGGCCTCCGGCTGATCGCCACAAGGCTGATAATCTGAGGTGAGATGGAACATTCTATCGAGCCGCCAACTTTTCTTCTTTGCGGATCTCAGCACTGAGCCGCCCGAGCTGATAGCCGCCGTAATCGACAAATTTAAAAAAGCGCTCAAACGGAGGGTACGCCCGGCTAACCTGGCGAGCCATTTCCTGCGCAATGAGGCGATAGGTCGAATGGCCTTGCGGCTGGGATCTCAACTCGCAGAGCCACTGCAGCGAGCGCAAATTGACGTTGAAATACCAATGCACGTTATAGGCGATCGGCACCACATATTGCGCCTCTTCGGGCAGCTCAGCAGAAATGGTGTCGTAAGCCGTCTTGGCCCGATCCATCGCAGCAATATATTCTCTTCCCATCTCCGTGCCCTTGAGCTCCGGCGGAAGATAATGTCCATAATGACATGAAAGCAGCTGCCGCTCTTGCGTCATCGTCCGATGGCGCTGCAAGTCCCGATATACCCCGAAGTCCGCGATGATCTCGAATGTAAATGACGCATGCTCCAAAGCCCGCGGAGACTTGTGGCGGCGATTTTCCCGGCACAAGCACACCGAATCGAAGAGACGAGAGATTTCTTCTTCCGGCAGCTGGCGGCAATACGCCTGCAGCTCGGACAGTCCGGCATGAGAGCAGGAAAAGAGCAGGGCGCCGGCCACCTTGGAAATCGCTTCCGGATCCGCATGGATCAGCCGCACGCCATGGTGGCTGGGTTTCGGAATGTTTAACAAATGCTTTTGCGCCAGGTTCTTGAGGTCTGTCTGCATCGTTTCGAAATACTCAGAAAGAGCGCGGTGGTGCTTATGCGCCGGATCGGCTCGGCGAATGAAAGAAGGAATGACCTTGGCCAGCTCATGGTACGCTTTTTTGCCCATGTCCTGCATCTCGGCCAGGTTATGGCAATTCATTTTTTGGAGCAGCGTTTCGAAAAAGCGGCCATTGCCGAACACGCCCATATTGGTCATCGCGCTGGCCGGAAGCAATCCCCGCAGACAATCCAGCACTTTAGCGCGCAAAGCTGCCGCATAAGCGCCCTTGGAAGTCGTCGGATCTTTAGGAAAAGACTGTTCGATATGCGCCGTCAAGGGAGGAATCAGCCGGCTGTACGTTTCGAAAAGATCATTGCATGTTGTCAAATACAAATCGCGATAGGCGGACGTCATCAATACGGGTTCGTGATAGAAAAGATATTGGCCATTGATCTTCTGATCAAAGTAAATGTAGCGCGTCGACTTTTCGAGCGGAGAGCCGCCCAAGCGACAATCTTCAATCATCTTCGTCGCGAGAAGCGAAACGCTCTCCACCGCCAGATGCGCACCGCCCAGCTCGCCGATCGAATCATCGCCGAATCCATCTAAAATGCGGTCATAAAAATTTTGCGCTTTTTGAATCGCCGCTAATTGATCGTGCGCCGTATCCGTGTCGCTGTATTTGCCGGCGATGCCGGAAAAAGCGGTGTCCTCGTTCAGAATAAATTCTTTTAACAGCAGCGAGCGCAAGCCCAGGGCCGAGCGCGAATAGCGGGAAAATAGAGCGCCTTTGATCACTTCAGGAAGATTGCGCAGCACAAAGATGTTCGAAGTAGTGCTGGTGACGTAATGTTCTAAAATCTTGATCTGGCTTTCTGAAAATTCCTCGTAGTCTTGCATGAATCCACTCGCTTAGTAAGCCATAGCAACGATGCCAGAATGCTCGCGGCGATTCAAGAAAAATGGAACTCTGGTTTGTAAATCCGCTTTACAAGCCACAAAAGCGCTGTAGTGCTTTAAAAGTCGAAACTGCCTCCCAGAGTGAGCCCCTGGAGACCGAGATCTTCGGAGGCGAGGAGATAATAGGGACTCGAGCTGTCGATAAAGCGCGGGCTTTGGTTTTGTCTCCACCAATACTGGGCTTGATAGCCTGCATGGACTTCGACATGCTTGCACTTCCGATCGAAAAATCTACCCCAGGAAAATCCGGCAAACAAGTCAGCCGCAGGCAAAAGGCGCTGAAAGTCGGACGAAAAATCGACTGTATTTGAATAGCCCGCCTGTCCGCTTTGATTCTGGTCAACATGGAACCAGCCGTAAACGAGCGCCAGAGAACAATCGCCCAGCAATCGGAAACCGCTTCCCAGCACCCATTCGCCATGAAGTCCTCCCTGCAGCCCGACGCTGTTGCAATTGTTTCTCGTATAGATGGAATAATTTTCGATTCCCCCACCTTGCAGATTCACTCCGTTATAAAAATTATGAAAATGCTGGTGGATTAGAGCTCCTTTGAGGCCGGCAAATGGGATGAAGAGGAAGTTATTGCAAAATGGACGCTCGTAATTCCATCGCAAGTCGAATACCCAGTAGTTGAGTTTCCAATGCGAATCGGCTGAAGTTGCAAAATCAATAAGGCCTGCGCCGCCTTCCATGAGTGGCTGCACAGAATAGAGAGGAAAAAGCATGCCGCTCAGATGGCTCGAAACAGACGAAGTAAGGTTTGCGGCGCTCAGGAAAAAGCTCCATTGTTTATCCGGCAAAAAATATTTCGCTCCCACGCGAAAGCCCGGTTCCCATTGAAATGAAACATAATGAGGAGATGTCGAACCTGGAATCATACCAGACGATGTACTCGGATGCGTCGGAAGAGCAAATTCGGTCCCTCCCTCCATCGGCTTCCAATAGAGAAATTCGCCGCTCAGGGCTACACGATGTTTTCCATAAGAAAAAAGATCGCAACAACAATCGGCCGTGTTTTTCACTGGAGCTAGCTTTTGCATATGCTTCGGAATCGATTCGACAGCGGGTCCAGAACAGGACGTTTTCACAGCTACAAGATTTTCGGTATCCGCCGCAACCGATTCGACTATCTGTTCGAAAGAAGAATCTGCCGATCCTTGGGCCTCGGCTTGCTTTTCCATTTCTTTCGCGGCCCATTCGTCATTTGGTCCTGCGAAGGCAAAAATCGGCAGGATAAACAGTGAAATTCGTTGATACAAAGACATAAATTTTCCTCTACGATTGCTGTAACGTGTTAAACCAATTCTGATAATCTTGCAAGGACAACGACATTTGATGACTACCCAACCACGTGTTCCATTCTTCTTCGGTGCCGCCGGCCACCAATGCTTGCAATTCTGCATACGCACTGTTCAAAAACGCATTGAAAGAGTTGGTCTGGCTGACGATGGAACCAAACCCGCCCGGGCTCATCGCCAACGAAATCAGTTTTTGCAGATGCTGCATGTAGAGCGATTGATAGGCCGGATCAACGGGGGAAATTTGTAGCAGATCGGCCAGAGGCTTATATTGCCATCCATCTTCTTGCATACGATCTCGGAAAACACTAATGAGGGCAGGGGTTTTTAAACCGTGTTTGCTGAGATAATTTTCTACATAAGTATCCATGTTCGCCATCTGCTGATACTCCATCACCTGCGCCTCAAGCGTCTTGATCCATGTCCCTGGAGTAGGAGGCGAGGGAGGATTTATCAAGCTAAGGTCTGCATAGATTAAATCGACATCAGCCTGGGTCAATTGATTCGGAGGGGTCTGATTTAACGTGTAAATACTTTGTCCCAACCCCTGGATATAGGCTTGCGCATCGGCGAGGTTATCCCATGGAGCGTTTTTGTCAATGTCTCCCCAGATCGGATTAATAAAAGCAAACTCAGGCGTCGGAGGAGTGGGACCTTTTTGCACCCAGGTCAGCATATCGGCCTGGAACTGCTCCCATGGAGGAAGAGGAGCGGGGCAAATACTTGAAGGAAGAACGATGGACTCTCCATCGACCAATGTTTCAAAACTCTTCACATCTGTAGCGCCGAGCGTTACTCCTGGTCCAAGGATCGTTGCAGCATAAGAAGCGAACCAATTTTGCAACGCAGCAAAATCAGATCCTTTAATAGGATAACTGACTGATACTCCATTAATAGCATCGAGAAGGTCGCTTCGTAGTGCCTCAGACGCCGATGTCCAGGGCAAACTACCTTGTAGAATCTTAGTCCTATAATCAATTCCAAATGGAGCTTGGGGAGACGCGCCTAATTGCAGCACACCATAAATTTCGTCTACATCGTTTTGGGTTAATGATGGCACAGCAAAATGATAAAAAATGCTATTACCCAGATTCTGAACTGCTGTTTGAATATCTCCGAACGTCTGCCAGCCCGTAGTTCCAATCAAAAGCAACACTTGGTTTGCGAACGCTTTTGCACCCGGCGATCCGCTCGATTCCCATTCCGTCAGGACTTCCTTGAACATCGCATTGACCTGGAATATCGCCGCCATCTGTTCAGCCGAGACCTTTTGTGCGGGATCCGATAAAAGAGCAGGGTATGCCTGTGTGAAAAACTCAGGATCGCTAAAAAGCTTTTGCACCCAATTGTTCAGTCCATTGGATGGATCAGTAAGAGCGATTGTCGGATCAGTTCCAATAATGTGCCCCTCGATAACGCTTAAGAGCTTGGCTGCATCAGTACCATTACCCGGCACCGGGTAGATATTCATCAGGGCGATGAGTTCGCTATCCACAGGGGTCGGAGTGGGGGTGCTGATCGAAGATGCATCATTGGACACAATTCCATAGATCGCCTCAGCATCGGCATACCGCAATCCTGGGTACTTATAATAAAGGTCATTAGAAGCATTCGTTGCTGGATTGGAAAATAGACTTTCCAGATGGTTAACGACCTTCGAGAAATCATCAGTCGATCCCACATTATTTTTGACCCACGCGATGAGATCGTTGGCAAACGCCAATTCTTCCCCTGTAAAGGGAGGCGGCGCCTGAAGATCGCGTATGAGATGATTTGCCCAGGTGGGCAAATTTGTCGAGGAATTCACATTGCTTAAGTCAATATCAATGGATACCAGCTGTTTGGATGGACAGGATCTTGTGTTATCCAAGCCTAAAACGTCCTGGAAATCGAACAAATAGGTGTTCAATCCACAATCGAGCCCAACCCTCATATACAGATTATACTTTGGTGATTGATAACGATATTTCGAATCAAGATCTTTTAAAAATGTACCGTCGATTCCGCCAGGTGGTACCAGCACCGAAGGCGATGAGCCCTTGAAAATGCTCATTTGAATCCCCATATTGAGAGGGGCGACAATTTCTTTGATCAAGGCAGGGATTGTTGCATAGCCAATGCTTGGTGACTGAGTACCAAAGGATACCTGGGTCCCTGTTGTCGGATCGTTTCCTGTACAGTTTGTATAAATCTGAATCCCATCAGTATCCTTTAGCGGCACCGATGAAGCGCTCCACCTTCCTTCATATCCTCCATCCCACCAAGCCCTACCACCATCCGTTGAATTATACAAATTTTGATCCAGCAGAATTATAGATTTATCAGACCCTTGAAATTCGATGTACGTATTGCCATGATACTGATAAGCCGGATCAACACACGTATAAGTAACATTACCAGGATTATACTTACTATAGTCTAGATTTGGCGCGCTAAAAGTTAGGCCTTTTATACTATTACTGTCGGTCTCTGATAAATATGTGTTTGTTAGATAGGAATTATAATAGTCAGCCAAGGCAGCGCAATTTTTAGGAGAAACAGGAGAAGCATGCGTTGCACCATCAACGCCGGTTTGATCGTAAAATATATTTTCCCAAACCGACCCATCTCCTCCGGCCAGGTTTTGCATCTCGTTCTTCATCTCATTTATAATATCAGTCATATTCTGCGTGGATCCAGAATACAGAGCCGGCAAAGTAATCGCTCTCGACATGACCATACCCGTCGTCGGAGAAGCATAATTGTACTGAAACGCCATGAGAGCGTTTGCTTCCTGGGCGGAATTTACCCCGGTAATATCCTCTGTTGTGACACCATTTGCATCATTCGTCCCTTCTATTGTTATGGGAGAATTTATCCTATATGTGCCATCTGCCAATTCTGGCTGCAACTGGACTTGATTAGAGAAAAGCAGAGGGGGTAATTCGAGTGTTTGAACATCTGTTGCTGACGTAAATGTGATGATCAATTGATGGGAAGCGTCGGTTCTTATTGTTCCATCCTGATTAAAATAGGAAATATCCGCCTGGTCACTACCGAGACGCCCCAAAATGGTGACTTCAACATGATAATTCCCCTTGCTAAAGTCCCAATCGGCCGGCGGATGTATATTGATGGGAATATTCGCACTTGAGATGGGAGGCGAAGACATTTGCGTTGGCTGTAGGCCTGTCGGGAAAATAAAACCTTGTGAAGTCAGATTACTTATATCAGTACTGTTCAGTGTCAAAAATGTTCCATTCTCAGTAAAAAGCGGGGGAAAGCCCTTGGAGCCATCTCCATTGGGATCTCCCACATAGTCTCGCATCATCTGACTCAAGTCAGCCATTGTAGCGTTGCCGGGAAGCGTGTTGATCGCCGCAAGAATGAGGTTCATATATTCCGACCCACCCTGGGTCCATGGGATCTTATTGCCAATTAAATACGCCGCAAACTGCTGCAGCGTCATCCCTGTTCCGCTAGTGACGGCGCGGCTGGTAACAGCTTCCATGCCGACACCGAGGGTTGATTGTGAAGCGATCGACTTTAAATACTGGAGAGTGCTTTCCGCATAATCACCCGGGTCGGACTCGAGCAACAGCTGATTTTCAAACACACCCCATGCGTCTTCGAATTGATCTCCTATCTGAGTCCGCAATGTCGCTTCTTGATCCGGTGTCAGATTCGTCCGGATGTTAGAAATCTCAGTGATGATTTGGCGTTCAGCGTCCGCAACGTCCTCAAAAATTTCGGCCGGATCCGCCATGTGTTTTTTGACATTGCCAGCAAGATCGATTAAAATATTATAGACCTGCACATTAATGACTTCTAATTCCTTAAAAAGCTCTTTTCGCAAGTTGGCGACAAGGTCCTGGAGTTCCTCCGAAGTCGGTTTTTGCATCTCCGGAGGTATCGATGAAGGAATGTGGAAATCAATCGGGCGGATGGGATTCATATAAGGCCTTTTTTTAGGCCTTATAATATCTAACCTTTCTTGTCTATGAAGATCAATACACAACGGGATGAGGGTTATAGCGCTCGTAATAGAGGGTGTGATAGAGCTCTTTGCCGGTGGCGGCTTTGGCGCCGCAGTCGCGCAGCCAGGCCGACATACCGTAGCCAATGCGCGTCCGGCTGCTTTTGTTGAGAAAGAAATCCAGCGGCATGGTGATGGAAAATCCCTTGTCGTAGTAGCGCTGGTTGTTCACCACATCATTCGCGTTCGTGAAGGTATACCAAAGCCCAACCCTCAACCCGCTGGGAAAAGTGCGCCCCACATCGAAACGGGCGCCCTTGTCGCGCGCGAGAAATTGGCCGGCGCTGATCTTGAAATCCAAGTTCAATGGTTTGTAATCGTAGTAAAAATCGACAAAGTACTGATAGCCTATGTACGGAACCCAGATCATCCCTTCGGGCGTCAGTTTGCGGATTTTGTCATAAAAGCCCAGACCGAAATAGCGGCGTTTCCATAACACCGCGGCCTCAAATCCAATCGCCCAGTTGGAGCGAACGGGATAATAAAGAGCTTCCCAGGCCGCTCCGCCATACGCGGTTTCAAAATAGCCCGCAGCCAGACGAGTGAACCAGCCGGAAGATACATTCCAGCTCTTCTGCAGATAGGCCAGATCCACATGAAATGAATGCGCCTGATGGTAAAGCAAAGCGTCTGTGCGGACATTGATGAGGCGCGAGGGATTTAGAACATCCCAGCTCTTGATGTCCTGCATCATGGAAAATACCGTATAGGTCGCTTGGCAGCAGTAATACAACTGATCCCAGAGATACCCTTCGGGTCCGACGGAAAATCCCGCCTGGCCCTTGAACTTGCCCTTGCTCGATCCAAAATAAGACATGGTGCGCGGGCGAAAAGTCAGGGTCCAGATACTTTTGCTCCTTTGAAACAGCCGGATGCTATCGTAGGAAGAGGGCAAAGAGCTCGCCTCTCTGATGGGCGCAATGATGCGAAATTCATTATCGCTCAAAAAACCTTTTTGATAGCGGACGAGATCTGCCAGGCGATACCGGTACTCATGCAGCACGACGCCGTCCGCTTCGACAACAACCGTCGCATGCGAAATGTTGGAAGGGCTTAAACTGCCGAGAACCCGCTGAATGCGATCGCGGACAATGTCCTCTTCCCGATAGCGGACATTCACAAGCTTAAGATACAAAGAGTCGAGACCTTCCTCGGCCGGCACCAAATACACGCTATACAGATCAAAGCCCTGCTCTTTGAAGGCATAGGCGAGATCTCGCGCCATTTCCTCACCGGTGCGAACACGGCCCACCGGCTCGGTGTCGATCGGCGCCTTGTAGGCGGGCACATCGAATATCTTGGGAAAAAGGCCTTTGGGCTGGCCCAGATTGTAATGCAGAGAAAGACCGGCCGCCCAATCGCATCCACGAATGGTGCTGACGGATGCCTGCAGATACTTGCCCAGGCGGTACTGCACGCCGGCGTTGATGCGGGATTTCACAATGCGGCCTCCCGGATGTTCCGCTGGATGGCGCTTGTAATCATTCGCATCATATTCCGCGGCGAGGGTCAGCCCTTTCAACAGGTGCTCGGCTCTTCGCCAGGGAGTCCAGGCCAGGCCGCCGAAAAATCCTTTGATCCGGCCGCGGCCCCAGCCCAACGTCGCTTCCAAATGATAGTCCAACAGCTCTTCCGTCGCGACGCCGTAAAAAGAGTTAAAGCGGCAAGAGCCGAGAAAATCATTCCAGCCAATGGAAAAATCGGGAATAAACGGAAATCCGTCTTCGCGGCGCAATAGACACAATTTGATGTTGGCCGAGCGGTCGGCATCGTCGCCATAACCCAAATGGCCAAAATTCCCCTCGGTAATCCCGCGGTAAATCCAATACGCGCCGGACGTTTCCACATGATCGAAAAACTGAAACGACAGACTCCATACATTATAAGGAGGGAGCCAGGAGTAGCCAAAACTGAGATTTCCCGCTTCCGGCATACGGGCGGACGGCATCGCAAAATAGCCGCCTTGCCCCTGATAATTGAACAATACAGGGAGCTTATCATGAATGGAGCGATCGACTATCCTGACCATTTCCAAATCGCGAAAAAGCGCTTCGGACGGGTCGGCAAACTCCTGACCATACAAGGCCATCCAGGCATAACTGCAGGAAAAAAGCAAAAATCTGTAGCGCATAGACAATTTTTTACTGTGTAATTTATGCACAGAGACTCGAAGCTCGCCAGAAAAATTTTTTCGAACTCGAAAAATACATCCCGAAGGAGCCTGTTTTGAGAGAAAGTTTTAATACGCAAAAACCCTGAAAAATTGGTTTTTGACTGCATCCGGCGCCCCTGTCTTTACGCCCGACTTCGTCGTTTAACCAATTTAGGTTAAGGCGCCTTGACATAGTCATTGGCTGACTCAAATGCAGGGTGCATCGCAGTCAAATTCCCGATTTTTCATGCTGTTTGTGATTAACGGGCTTAATGGATTCTTTGAAGATTATTTGGACTCACTCTATACTTATCCATACGATGTTCTTCAGAAAACTTGAATCGTGAAAGGGGGATATGTCTACGGATCGTGAAGCTGCGATGAGCTATCTAAAAGATTTTCGAGAGAGAATTGCCAACAACGATTACACCAGTTTTTTAAAACTCTGGGAAGAATACTGCTACGGCGATCAGCCCGACGGAGAAGAATTGATCCTGATCCTTCAGGCCGTGAAGAACTCTGAAATGGCCAAATCTTTTGGACTGCAGGTCGAGCGCGTATTGACTTTTTGGAGGGAAATCAAAGACCCCAAACTCTCCCACGATTCGCTTCTCCTCGTCTTCGATCTTGAAACCACGAACAGCGAAGAACTCGCCGACCTCGCTACGCTCCACCTGAAAGATTGCTATCCAAACGATCCATTATTTCTCGACAAAATGCGCCTGATCGGACTGAGAAACCGGGAAAAATTTCAAGGCTGCATACGCAATTTCGAGCTGCTTACACACATGAAAAAAGGCAACTTCGTATTCCACACTGCAGGATGGGGTACAGGGGAGATCATCGACGTTTCTCTCGTTCGCGAAGAGCTGAGTTTGGAATTCGAATACGTCATCGGCCCGCAGCACTTTACATTTGAAAAAGCATTTAAGACATTGCTCGTTTTGCCGCCTGAGCATTTTTATTCGCGCCGATTTGGCAGTCCCGATCAATTGGAAAAAGAGGCCAAAGAAGATCCCGCTGAAGTCATTCGAGATCTCTTGCGCGATCTCGGCCCGAAAACGGCCGCAGAAATCAAAGAAGAGCTGAGCGATCTCGTCATCCCCGCCGCCGACTGGAACCGCTGGTGGCAAGGGGCGCGCGCGAAAATCAAAAAAGACACCAAAATCGAATCGCCCAAAGAGCTCAAAGACCCCTTTAAACTCCGCGAAGAAGCGGTTCCTCATGAAGTGGCTCTGCATAAAGCACTGGAAAGCAAACCCAGCGTCAATGCGACCATCCAAATGGTCTATACCTTTTTGCGCGATTTTCCCGAGACACTGAAGAATTTCGAATTTAAATCTTCTTTGGAAGCGCGGCTGAAAGACATTCTGGAACACGAAATTCTGAATCCCGCCCAGCGCCTGCAAATTCTGTTTTTTCAGGAAGACCTTAAATTGCCGCATGCTGAAAAGGAAATGATCGAACTCATTGAAAAAATGCCCAATATCGGCGAAGTGATTCGCGATATCGAGGTCATGGCCTTTCAAAAACGGATGATGCAGCTCGTTCGCCATCACCGCAAAGACTACAAAGAAATCTTCCTCGATCTTTTCTTCGCCATCGATGCGCATCTGCTCAGGGATTATCTTCTTCATGAACTCGACACGCCGCAAACCCAAAAGGAATTGACGGCCAAACTGGGCTCGCTTCTGATTCATCCGCTCTCTTATCCGGAAGTGTTTGTCTGGTACTTCCAAAAACTACTCGACAAACAGTCAAAACTTCCCTATGCCAATTCCGAGGGGCAAAACCGCTTTTTCGAAGGGCTGCTGATTCTGCTCGATCATTTGGGACAAAAACCGCAATCCCGAGAGCTGGCCAAAAAAATCGTCGCGCTGCTGACCTCCGATCGCTATAAAATCGTGCGCGACATCATGCAGCAATCCGACATCGATGAGATCAAAGAATATCTTCTGCTCGCGACTAAATGCCAATCGCTGACCGATCACGACATTAAAATCCTGCATTCTCTGGCAGAAGTGGTCCACCCATCGCTGGGCCGCCTTCGCAAGGAAAAAAATGCCAACGTTACAGAAGAAAACGTGATCTGGACCACGCATGCGGGTTATCAGAGAACGCAACAAAGGATCCAGGAGATCGCGACGAAAGAGACTGTACATAACGCCCGCGAAATCGAAACTGCTCGCGGCCACGGCGACCTTCGGGAAAACGCCGAGTTCAAGGCCGCCCTTGAGCGGCGCGACCGCCTCCAATCCGAGCTAAAATTCCTGTCCGACCAGATCGCCCGCGCCCGAATATTAACTCCCGGCGACGTGCCGGCGGATGAAATCGGCATCGGTTCTGTGGTCCATTGCCGCGACTCAAAAGGTGAATCGCAGCGATTTGTTCTGCTCGGTCCTTGGGACGCGGATCCGGAAAAGCACATTCTTTCATTCCAATCCAAATTGGCCCAGGCATTGAAAGGACGATCGATCGGTGATAAGGTTGAATTCCAAAGCGAAGTCTTTACGATTACCGATATCGACAGTTTTTTCGATCAGGAGTGACTTAGAATTCTACAGCTTGTAAAGTAGTTTTACAGGTGCTCCAAGCGCCGAAATGGTCAATCGTATGGAAACCCGAGCTGTACCCAAAACTCTGACTCTGATCATCGCTAGCGGCAATTTCCACAAAATCCGTGAATTCAAGGCGATGCTAAAACCTTTTACAGCCATCGACATTTTAAGCCTGATCGACTTTCCATATTACGTTCCGCCCGAAGAAACGGGATTGACTTTCGAAGAAAATGCCACCCTGAAAGCCGTTCATGCGGCCACCGCATTAAAACATTGGGTGATCGCCGATGATTCCGGCCTGGTTGTTCCGGCATTAGGCGGCGCTCCGGGCGTTTATTCCGCGCGCTTTGCCGGCAAGGATGCGACGAATGCGGACAACCGGAAAAAGCTGCTCGATTCCATGCAGCACCTGTTGGACGACGATCGCTGCGCCTATTACGAATGCTGGATCGTCCTTGCCTCGCCGCAAGGCGTAAAAAAAGCTGTCCGCGGCCTTTGCGAAGGAAAAGTGTTGACCCAGGAACGGGGTGGAGGCGGCTTTGGCTACGATCCTCTCTTCGTCAAACACGAATACAATAAATCCTTTGCCGAACTGGAAGAGTCAGTGAAAAACCGCATTTCCCATCGCCGCAAAGCCTTTGATAAAATCATGCCTACGATCGAATCGCTCGTCGCTGAGTCCTGATGCATTACCTGATCGACGGCTACAACCTGATGTTCCGACTTCTCGAATCGAAAAAAAACCTGCAATCCCAGCGCCAAACCGTCATCCATTCCCTGCAAAAAGAATTTAAAATTCTTCATCTGCAAGGCACCATCGTTTTCGACGGGCGCCACTTCTTCGGCGAGCAGAGCGGGCTGTCCTATCACAGCCCTCTCACAATCGCGTACTCACATAGCGGCCAAACGGCCGACCAATATATCGTCGAAAAACTCGAGACCGCCTCCGCTCCGGGCGAGATCACCGTCGTCACCGACGACAAGTTTCTCGCGGCCGCTGCCCGATCCCATGGAGCACGGACCCTCAATTTAAACCCGTTCCTCGTCCACATCGAAAAGAAACATGCCCAAAAGAGGCTCAAAAAGCAGGAACTGATCGATGAGCGCCCGATCAAAGAATCTCCGCGAGAACAGCAGCGCCTGATCAAGGCGTTTGAAGAGCGGCTGGGTAAGGATTTTTCAAACGAATAAGCCGATCAGCGGGAATGGCTCAACCATCTGGCCGATTGCGGACAAATCCGGTCACATGATGCAAACGCGCGATATTTTGGGCCGTGGCCCGAAAGCCAACCCCTTGCACCCCCCCTCAATGCAAATACGCCACTCGCAGATCATTTATTCTCCTACTTGCGCAACAACCGATTTCTCAACCAGGCTGAGAGCGCTCCAATCGTTGGCGCTGAGCAGGGAAAAGACCTCGTCCAAGCCCGTGGCTTGATTCAACTGCATCCGCAGCCCTTTGGCCCCCACACATCGCCGAAGATACCAACAGCCCACGCGGCGCATATCGAGCAATGCCTGGCGCTCCGGCTGATACTGAGTGATTTTGTGGAAATGATCGACCAGGTCAGCGCGAAGATCGTCAACAGTGAAGGGTCTGTGCGGCTCGCCGGACAGCTGCCGATAAATATCCTCAACGATCCAAGGCTGGCCCAGAGTGCCTCGCGCAACGAGAATCCCATCGCAATCTGTGGCGGCAAATAGACGCTGGGCGCTGTCCCCATCAAACACGTCTCCATTGCCTATAATCAAAATTTCTTTAGCGGCCCGCTTGCACTCGCGAATGATTTCCCAATCCGCCGGGCCTTTATAGGCTTGCTGCCGGGTTCGCCCATGAACGGTCACGGCCACGGCGCCGGCCTGCTCGGCGATGCGCACAATGTCAACCGCGTTAATCTGGCTCTCATCCCAGCCCGAGCGAATTTTGACGGAAACGGGAATATCGACCGCTTCAATGATCGCGAATAGGATTTCGCCGATTTTTTCTGGCGTTTTCATCAGCCCCGATCCGCTGCCGTCCTTGACCACTTTATCCACCGGACAGCCGCAGTTGAGATCAATCGAATCGAATCCCAGATCTTCCACGATGCGAGCCGCTCGTGCGGCGATCGCGCTTTTACTGCCGCAAAGCTGCGCGCCAATGGGGTGCATATCCGTAGAATAGTCCAGGAAGCGGTAGGTGTGGGGGTCGTGGCGAATCAGGGCGTCGATTTTCACCATCTCACAAAAAAGGAGTCCCGGGCGATACGCGCTCGTCATCTGCCGGAATGGAAAATCAGAACAGCCGGCCAATGGCGCACAAAAAATATTTGAGGGCAACTTGAGTCCACCGTAGAGAAACGGCCGTCGCAGGCTCATCGATAGATCCCGAGAATGAGCATTTCAAGAATTTTCAACACAAGGAACGCCAGGAGCGGACTGAGATCCAGAACCCCTCCCAATGGAGGAATCAACCGCCGAAAGATGTTGAGATAGGGATCGGTATAAAATGCCAGAAATTGAACAAACCGATGGGCTTGCCAATGCATCGGCAGCCAGCTGGAAAAAATCCTTAAAAACAACAGAATCGTATAGCAAAAAAACAGCAAATGAACGACGTAAGAAAAAATAGATCCCGTAATCATAGACAACCAGTTTAAAAAAACGGCGGATTTCATAATGAGCCATTCCCGATGAAGAATTTTCCTAGGAGAAAATTTTCATCAGGAAGTTAAATTACCCCAAAACGTCTCTGGGAAGACAATCTAAAAATTCCAAAACCCTAATATTCACCCCAGACAAATTTTT
>Ga0206225_1000035_pt1 | contig 23799 bp, 21 predicted proteins | sample MancosB2_FD_155470 | JGI IMG/M metagenome (GOLD analysis project Ga0206225, IMG submission 155470) | Subsurface sediment microbial communities from Mancos shale, Colorado, United States - Mancos B2 | ecosystem: Environmental > Terrestrial > Deep subsurface > Rock core/Sediment | place: USA...
TTCAAAGTTTTTGATTTTTTCGAACTGTTTTTCAAACTTATCTCTACTACACGGAGGAAGTTCAAGGAAAGGAGATTCGGGCGGCGCTGTTTGTTCTCTAATGTAGGCGGTGAGAAATGGAACTCCGTTCTCTTGATAAATGTATAGCTTTGTTAACTGTTTGGGGGTTAAATGGATGAGCTTCGGAATTTGTCTATTGACCAATATTTTTAATGTCCAGGGGAGTTTATCCACGAGCTGAACTGTCGGTTGTTTTGTAAAAGTGATTGTTGTTTCAGTTCGAGACGAAAAATCGATTGTTCCCAATATTTCTTGGGGTAACGTGAGCTTGATTGGTATAGGACTGGAAATTGGAGTAGGAATAGAAAGGGTTGTTTCATGTGGGGCTGGAAAAGTCGCGCAAAAGTTTATTTTTGAATCATTCTCAGATTTTTCTAGTGTAAGGATGTCGGGTGGCATCAATTTGATTAAAAGTTCACTAAATGGTGAAAGGCGCTGATCCTGAAACAGCTTGTTTAGTTCTGTTGCGGCTTCTTGCGCACGAAATATTTGGGGCGCAACAGCCGATTGAGCTTCGGATCGAGGTGCTTCGGGGACAGGGAGGTGGTCTTCATTAGGGGGGAGCACAACATCAGGTTGGTTCTCAGTCGGTGATGAGGGAATAGATTCAATGGAAACTGGGGAAGGTGATTCAAGAAGCGCAGCATCGGGTGGTTGAAAATTAAGGCGAGTCTCATCAGATGGGTTAGTTGACGGGGCTTCGGTTGGTGCTGTTGGTTGCCATATTCGTTTAGCTATCGCAATCACAGCAGCGATTGAAGGAAGCAAAGTGGCGATTCCTGCGATCAGAAGCGTAGCAGCGATCTCACTCATTCCAAGCCAAGATCCTGCAGCTCCTGAAATAACCGCGCCAATCGCGGCTAGAGGTGCGCCAGGAATGAATAGTAAGCAACTGACGACGATCATTACGATGGCAATCGAAGAGACAAGGGCAATCGTTCCGTTACCCGGAGTGGATGTTTTATTGCCGGGTACATCCTGATTTGCCAATATTTGCGGATTAATAGCAGGAGTTGGCATAGTCATATTAAGCTCATTGTTTAATGCAATTATATCACGAGTTAATGCTTATTTGTGTATAAATATGTGATTAAAATGAATGTTAAATTATTAAAAAATTTAGTTGTTAACAAGTTGGTGATATCATAGAAAATAATATTAACTGCTAGATCCTGGATATCCAGGTTTATCCCTTCCTGCTCGGACAAAATAAGGTGGAATTTAGCTGGATTTTGTCTGATGATGGTGAGTGTTTCGTTAGCATCAAGGGCAGTATGGCGATACCATTTTTTCAGGAAATACGCATTGAAAATACCAATTCCTGCGGCTACAAATGCATGATGTGTCCGCGCGAAAGCCTGACGCGCCGCATTGGTTACATGTCAATCGACGATTTTTCATTGATCCTGGAGCGAATTGGTCCCTATCATGGGTTTTTCCATTTGCATGGTTATGGCGAGCCGCTTCTCGATCGCCAGCTGATTGTTAAAGTATTGAAACTTAAAGAAAAAATTCCCTCTTCGATCAAATTGATTTTCACTACATTAGGCGTCAGGGTGGATGAGGACTACTTTGGCAAACTGCTCGATGCGGGTTTGGATGCAATTGTGGTCAGTATGTATGGTTTTACTCGCGAGGAGTATAAAAAGATTCATGGGTTTGATGGATTTGAGCGGGTGTTGCATAACTTGCAGCTGTTAAGTGTTGCCTTGAAGCGCCGCCCAAAATTTTTTGCGACCCTCAAAATTCCCTCTCAATCGATTGCTTCATCTCTACCCATTCATCACACATCTTTAGAAAGGAATGAGTTTTGCCAATGGGCACGGGATCTTGGATTGGGAATTGAGGAGTGGTCCTTTGTCCATAACTATGGCAATGGCCGCGAATACAATGTCCCAAACACTCAGCTGAAATGTCCTGTTATCAACGGGAAGCGGAGAAACGTCTTAAACATTACATGGGATATGGATGTCATTCCCTGCTGTTACGATTTTAATGCACGGATTCCTTTCGGGAATCTTCGCAAGCAAAGCCTTGCGGAGATTTTCTCAAGTCCAGAGTACCTTGCCTTCGTGATTGCCCATCAAACAGAGGATCTTTCTGCCTATCCTGTTTGTCAAAACTGCGAAAAACTCGATTATTTTTAAACTCGATCTTGACTGCGGTTATTGGTTTCAGCCTCGAGCGTTTTAGAGCCTAGCGGCGTTTTTTTTCTTGGAAAGTTTGGTCCGTTTCTCTACTGTTATTCTATGAAAAAGGCTCGACTATTTATTTTTCTTGGATCAGTGGTGTCGATATTCGCCGCAGTGATTGCTGTTTTTTCATTATGGAAACACATCCCCCCAGCAGACGGCTGGATGATTCAGCAGATTAATGAAGACTTGTCTCGATTTGCCAACCAAAAAGTGTCTCGAGAAAAGATCAAACAAATCGCGGATGATTCTGCCAATGATGGCTGTCTGTTCGTCCATTTTAAGATTCGAAAAAACCAGGTCACCATCACGCACCACATCTCTGCAACGCATTTTTTGGCGAAAGATTGTCTATTTCCTCGCATAAATGCCATAAAAAATTCCCTGTCGCAAGTAGTTAAGAAATACCCGTTGCCTGATATGGATTTTATTGTTTCCATCCATGACGCTTTACAAGTGGCTTATGATATTCCCCTATTCGTGATGGCCAAGATCGATCGATTTGATAACCAAATCCTCATCCCGGATTTTGAAGCCCTCAGAGGAAGATACCAGGTATTGGAATCGCAAGATATCACACAGGATAGCTCGATTCCTCCATGGAATCAGAGAAAACCCAAGCTATTCTGGAGAGGCGGTCCCGGACAGCATTCTCCCGAAGGATTTCCCGTTTCACTGAATCCCAATGATTTTCATTGTCTTTCCAGAGTCAAGTTATGCCACATGTCATCTCAATATCCGGAAATGATTGATGCCCGATTTTCCTATCTTGGCTCGCAAAAAGAAGCTCTTTCGCAATATTTTGGCGATTTTATTTCATTTGAGGATCAATTGTTTTTTAAATACCAAATGCTGATTGACGGCTTTTCCTGTTCCTATTCAACATCTGGTTGGCGGCTCTTTTCTGATTCTGTGATTTTCAAAGAAGATTCCAATCACTATCAATGGTACTACAAGCAACTCAAACCGTTTGTTCATTATATCCCTGTAAAAGAGGGTCTGGATGATCTGGTGGAGCGATTACAATGGGCCATGACGCATGATGACGAAGCTAGAAAAATTGCGCGGCAAGCGCGAGAATTTGCCTTGAAAAATATAACCCAAGATAAGAATCGCCTTTATTTATATTATGCTCTGTTAGCATACAGTAAATTAAATTGGGCGGAGTGATTTGTTGTGAAACAATACATTTTTGTCGGGTTGGGCGGGGCTTCTGGAGCGATTGCTCGTGTTGCGCTGAGTAGAATTTTACCGTCTTTTGTTCTAACAATACCATTTAAGATCCTTTTTATTAATGTGATCGGCTGTTTTGCAATGGGACTGCTGGTTGAGGCGTTAGCGTTATATTGGAGCGCTTCCATCGATACGAGGCATTTTTTGGTGCAGGGATTTCTCGGAGGCTTTACAACATTTTCCGCGTTTTCTCTGGAATTTGGATTGCTTTTCGAAAAAGGTCTGCACGGCTCGGCCATCGTTTATGCCCTTCTTAGTATGGTCCTGAGTATCGTTTTCTTTTTCGCCGGGATGAAAATGATCCGGATATTTGCTTAAAAAATCGCTCTGAGATATCGTCTCCACTCTTTAATGGAAAATGGGAGTGTATTATGAAAAAATATCTACCGTTGACGCTTGCTGCCATGCTACTGCTATCGCCAATGTTCGCAAAGGATCTGAGTTTTCCTATGATTCGGCAGACCATTGCGTTGACTGAACTCGATCCCGCATTCATCAATGAATTCATTTCAGGAATGCATCCTGACATCGCTGTTGAATGCAATGAGGGGACTGTATTGCCGCTCGGATTTATGCAAAGCTGGGGGCTTTTTTCTCTGAAATGCGCGCCCAACCTTACCGTGAAAGTGGAGCAGCCATGCTATTTTCGCTGCTCGGGAAAGAAGGTCTACATCAGTCAAGATTTGGTCACTTGGGAAAAGGCCAGAAAGATTTTTAGTGGGAAGAGTGATTTCAAAGTGAAAATCGATGCAAAATCGGGAATTTTGATAGAGTCTAAGACGATTCCCTATTCGCAAGACAATAGCGACGAAGATTAAAAAGCCAAAGGCCGGGAGTTTTCCCGGCCTTCACTTATGTTTATTTTGGAGAGGAGAGATATGACGATTATCGAAAAAATCAATGACGGTATCAAGGAGGCAATAAGAAGCCGAAATCAGATTAGACTCAATACTTTGCGTATGCTTAAGTCAAAAATATTGGCCGTCGATGCGCGCGCCAATCTTCCTGATACGGAAGTCATCAAGCTTTTCAAAACCTATTTCAGCAGCCTTACTGAAGCTCTGGAGCAGGCTCAGGGCGCTAACCGCCCGGATATCGCTGAGCAATTAAAAAGCGAACTTGAGATCATTCAAGAGTTTTTACCAAAAGCGATTTCTCCCGAAGAAACGAAAAGAATTGTCTTGCAGGCCATTGCTGAGTCCGGAGCCAAGACAAAAAAAGATTTGGGGTCGGTCATGCGGATTGTTATGAAAATCAACAATACCGTTGATGGAAAATTAGCCAAGAATTTGGCGAGTGAATTACTGGCTGATTAGGAAATAGTAGAGCTATCGAACCAGTTAGCAAAACTTAAAAATGTATTGTATCTCAACGACCTGACCGAGCCAGCCAAGCAAAGCAATCAAAATAGCGATCCAAATCCTGAAGCGATGTCTTGAATTCGTCGCTTCCGAGTGCAGCAGCGGCAAATAGTTCACGAATGCGGAGAATTTCTTTTAAACGACCCTTCCACCGAGGATCTTCCACAGTGAGATAAAACAGATCCAAGGCTCGTACAACAGCACTCCAGTAACGAGGGGGGTTTCCTTGTGCATTGAGAGCCCGGCTTACTTCACTGCCGATATTGGCCATTTGCTCGACGAGAGAAAATTTTTCCCAGCTTATTTTTGCTGATTCCAGGTGTTCTGTATCTGTAGTCATGTTTGCTTGATCAAGTGATTTACGATTTCTCGTATTCTTTCTCGGATGGCGGGGTCGTCAACCCCTCGAGAATCATTACCCTGAGAGGGTCTCAGATTGATTACGGAATCGTATTCGATCCATTCATCTCCCGACTGTTGGAGGTAAAGATTGATTCCCCATAGATCGGCCTGTTTGGATCCATTTTCTAAAAGGGCTTCCTCACCATCCGAATGCATCGTCATTCCAGCAATCATTACTGCTCGTTTTACATCGACGACGGCTTTGACTAAAGCGCCGTATTTGTTCTTCAATTCCAGATCGAGCAAGTCGGCTTTTTGTACTTGTTGTTCAATGATTTTGGTTGGCATATTCAATCACTCAATAAATTCATAGGGTAGCATGAAACAACCGAGGAAAACAAGGCAAGTGTGACATTTTTCGGTCGTTAGGTAAAAAAAATGAGACATCCAGAAAGTTCTGAATGTCTCTCATCAGATGGAGGTGGAGAGATGCATTCTTGACTCGGAACCCAACCGCGATGATTGCCTCGAGGCTGAAGAATTCAACGCTTCTTGAGATCTCCCGACCGCCCTCTTTTTGAACTATTCGGAAATTCCGAATAGTTGCTGTTTTAGAGACCTCATTCTGGCTGAATAGGTTGCTTAAGTGTTCGCTAATCGTGGGAACGGTAACATCATACAAAACCCCCATCAATTTTTGCGTAAGCCAGACCGTTTCCTCAGCTACTCTAACCTCAATGCTGTCCTTCTCTGCTTGCCCGGTAAAGATCAAGAATTCGACGGTACTGTTTCGAATAGCAGCTTTTTTTTCTTGGCTCATGAAAATCCCCTATGACTTGCTTACATTTAATAGACCAGTGTAACAGAGAGAGTCTCCAAGATCTAGCCAGGACTTGGCTGATAATATTGAGATTCGGTCAAATCTAGAAACGGCGGTTAAATTCGACCAAGAACACAATCTTTTGAGCCATAATCCTTTTTAATGGGATCTTCATCTTTTGGGAATGTTCGATTTCCGTGAAATTGGAGCTTTTTTTTTAAAAAAGTGCAAAATAAAATGCTTTGGGGCATCACTGGATGTTCATCTGCTGAATCGGTCTATGGGCGTTATTGTCGATCGGTCGATAAAATGAATGAAGATAATAAAGACATAGCCCTGCTCGAGAAGCTCGGAACAAAAACGCAATCCTAACAGAGGTTTTTGCTCATGAAATATGTTGCTAGATTTTTGATTACACTCTTCTATTCCCTTCCTCTTTTCGCATGGGAACCCGAGCCTGAATTGAGTTTGGAAGGAGTTTTGCGAACAGCAGAAAGACAACGAATGACTCGATATTCAGATGGTAGGGAAGAAAAATGGGTGGAAAGACATACAGTTTTAGTCACTGATCAACCAATTATACTCTCTCGATCAATTTCCATCGAAAATCAGCAGACTTTGGTGCAACAAGAGTCTCTTCCTTTTATTCGCGTCCTAATGGGTGAGGAATATGATTCTCTCTTAGGAAAGAGAGTGCAGTTGCACGGTCGTTTGACGAAGCCGATCGATTTCTTTCTATTAGAAGATATTACGTTTGATGTCGATATGGCCTTGGACGTTGAGTGGCAACAAACCCATCAGACAAAAACTGTCTTTTACGAACCAAGCGTAACAGAACTGAAAGGGAGTCTTTTTCAGAAAACTTATCCAGGCCCTCCGAATTATGAAAGCATCGAGGGTGGAGATATGCCTGAGACTCCTATTATTTTGGCTTTAAGCGAACCTATCGATGTGCAAGCAGCATCGCCAAAAGATGATTTTAACCAGCCTGAAAAAGAAGTGCGAGAAGTGCAAATCATTTTTGACGCAGTGCCACCTAAAGATCTTTGGGAACAGGGAATCGTTGTTACGGGCACTCTATTTTCTGCGCATACAGGCCATCATCGCAGAAGAGTTCTTATGGAGGTCAATGACTGGGAACCGGTAAAGGAGAAGGCAGAAGTTTTGTTACACGATCAGCGATGACAATGGCGTTGCATGATACTCTGATCTGAGATAACAGGTGCCATTTTTCAAATGGACAACAATCGCGTGTAACTCCTTGACATGCTCTGTTCATAGAGTTGCTATGCTGAATTTCAAATAAGCTCCCCTCTAAAAGGGTTACCCCTTGAAAAGGCGAACACTCCGGTTTAGAAGTTGTTTTAACGACCAAACAACCAACCGGAGGTCCGCCATGAGGAACTATACCGATAAAAAAGTTTTTTTAGGAATAGATGTGCACAAAAAACATTATTCGATCACGGCTATCTGTGAGGGGCAAGTCGTGAAAAAAGATACGATCCCTGCTCAGCCGGCGCCATTCTTTCACTTCGATAAGTTTTATTTCTAAAATTAAAAGAAATGACAGGTTCGGACATAAGAATCCTTCTTGCCTCTGTGTTTTTTATGGCAAAACAATAATAAATTGTCAAATGATGTCAATGTTTTTTTTTGGCTTTTAGAGGTTAGGGATCGTTCAAGAATAAAGTTTAGTGTTGTCGAGGAGAAAAACGGTTTAGATTTTGAGAATTTTTCCGCAGCTGAGAGTCTTGTTTCTCTCTGCAAGGAAAAATTCTCAATAGATAAATCGATTTTTCCCTCGAGAACGGTAAAAGTTATTTTTGAACGATCCCTTAGATAATCCCAAGTACAAGAAGAGTTCCGAGAAGATATAGTAAGGCGATGATGATTTTTTGTATGAATTCAATAGTGATTTTTTTTAGCAAAACCATCCCTAAGAAGACGCCACTCATACCAGCGATTACAGCTATACTTAAAAGTGGCACATGCGCTCTTGTAAGCAAATGCTGGAAACTCAAACTATAGATAACAAGGCGGATAATATCCACTATCACAGCGATTACTGCGTTTGTTCCGATAAATGCTTTCGTGTCAAGATTGGTATTGATTAAGAAAATGCTACGAAGTGCACCCTGGTTCCCAGATAATCCTCCAAAAAATCCGCTAATGGCTCCTCCGAAAAACAAATTCTTGATTCTGTATATTTTGTGGGGAAACGCTTCCATCGTCGCAAACAGTATGAGGAGAAGTCCTATACAAATGTGGAGTAGTAAAATTTCTCCTTTGATTCCTAGAAAGGAGTATTCTTTTATAGGAGTGAATTCAGATAGACCTTTAAGTAGTAAGGCTCCTGGGATTGATGCTGCTAAGGCTGTTGATCCAAACCTGAGGGCGATGTTCCAATCAATGGCTTTCCAAAGCATTCCTGTTTTCAAAACGTTATGAACCAAATGGATTATTGCTGTAAGGCCAATTGCTATTGGTAAGGGTAAAAATATGGCCATTACAGGCATGAGAATCGTTCCTAATCCAAATCCGGAGAAAAAAGAAATGAGCGAAGCAAAGAATGTGGAAATTGCAATCAACAAATACTCTAGCATTATTTATCGCCCTCGAGGTCTTCTCAGCTTCATCTTCATAACAGAAAAAGTGGAAAAACTAAATAGTTTTTACTGCAGTTTCATCCAGTCTAGTGCACAAATATTGCGTAGCGGAATTTCTTGGTGTGAACGCACTGCTTGCCTAGAGTCCCTCCCCTTTAGGGGTGGGTCTAGCGGGAGTTTACAAGCTATTTTATGGGATGCGGTATGCGGCTTTAGCCGCACCGCCTCCAAAAGCTGCGTAAAGAATCTCCTCCTTTCAAGGAGGAGATCTTCAATTTTGCGTTGTATGTCACTAAAAACAAAAGGCTTCAGTCGTAAAACTGAAGCCTTAATTTTGATTGGAGGTGGAGAGAATCGAACTCTCGTCCTTAGCAAACTCCACATAAATCTCTACATGCTTAGTACCCCATTATACAATCAGCCTTGCTGCAGGGCGCGGCACTTGGGGCCAAGGGTCACCTCGAGATCTCGAACACCCGTGATGAGGATCCAAGTCCACGGGGTCATACCAAGATGTATGACAGAAGATCCCTGAAACTCCCGGTCGGATTTCAGGCTTCCGGACCACTAAAGCGGTTAAGCTTTAAGCAGCCTGCAACTCTAATTCAGGAGTAGCATTTATAGTTGTAATCGGATGTTTAAGGAGGCCAACCGATCATCCTCCACATGCAACCTATGCTTCATTTCCAAGTCGAAGCCTTGACACCCCCGCTGGAGGCAACGTATAAAGAATGCCCCCAGCGTGAGCCTCAATGCTCAACATCTTCATTATACCATAGATGGGGCTTATTGCGCACGCATCAAGGAAGCTTTTGATTTTTAGGGGTATAATCGTCTAAAATCAGAACCATGTTTACATTTGACCAGAGCGAGACCTTTCCGGTTCGAGAGATGAATGTCCTCCGATTTTGGCAGGAAAACCGCCTATTTGAGCGCTCCGTTGAGGCGCGCCAGGGCCGGCCCCTCTTTTCTTTCTATGACGGCCCGCCGTTTGCCACCGGGTTGCCTCATTATGGCCATCTGCTCGCGGGGACAATCAAAGACGTTATTCCCCGCTACAAGACGATGAAGGGATTCTGGGTGCCCCGCCGCTTCGGCTGGGACTGCCATGGCCTGCCCGTTGAAAACGAAATCGAAAAGCTGCAGCAGCTCTCCGGTGCTGCGGCGATCGAGATGTTCGGCATCGCCAATTTTAACGAAGAGTGCCGCAAGATCGTTTTGCGCTATACCGGCGAATGGAAAAAAACCGTCGATCGCATCGGGCGCTGGGTCGATTTCGATCATACGTACCGAACGATGGACCGCTCTTTCATGGAATCGGTCTGGTGGGTATTTAAGCAGCTCTGGGATCAAGACCTCGTCTATGAGGGCTTCAAGGTCATGCCCTTTTCCATGCAGCTGGGAACGCCTCTATCCAACTTTGAGGCGAACCTCAACTACAAGGAAGTCGACGACCCTTCCCTGACCGTGCAATTTCAGTCGTTTGACGATCCAGATACATTCTTTTTAGTATGGACGACGACGCCGTGGACCTTGCCCTCCAATCTCGCTCTCATGGTCGGGCCGAAGATTGACTATGTCAAAGTCCGAAAAGAGGGCAAAAATTATATCCTGGCGCAAAGCCGTCTGGCCGCTCATTTCAAACCAGATGAGTCCGTTGAAGTTGTGGAGCATTTTACCGGGGATCAATTGAAGGATTTTCGCTATCAGCCCCTATTCCCGTTTTTTGCGAATCGCGCGAATGAGGGCGCGTTCCGTGTGTTGCTGGAAGACTCGGTCTCGACCGAAGAGGGGACGGGGATCGTTCATAGCGCGCCGGCGTTTGGCGAGGTGGACTTCTTTGTCTGCAAGCGCGAGAATATCGATCTCGTCTGCCCCATCGACAATAATGGTTATTTCACTCAGGAAGTGCCGCCCTACGCGGGCCGCCTCGTCAAAGACGCTGACAAGGAAATTATCCGCGATCTGAAACGGCAAGGATCTGTTTTTCATCACGGCACCGTCCGCCACCGCTATCCGTTCTGCTGGCGCTCGGACACCCCGCTCATTTACAAGGCGGTGCGCACATGGTTTGTCGCTGTTGAAAAAATCAAGGATCGGCTCATTGCGGCGAATGTTCAAATCCATTGGGTGCCGGAGCATATCAAAGAAGGGCGTTTTGGCAACTGGCTCGAAAATGCCCGCGACTGGGCGATCAGCCGCAACCGCTATTGGGGCACCCCGATTCCGATCTGGCGCAGCGAGGACGGAACGTGCGAAGCGATCGGATCGATCCGCGATCTGGAACAACGAACCGGCGCCCGTGTTGATGATTTGCACCGCCATTTTATCGACGATTTGACGTTTGAAAAAGATGGCCAAACGTTTCGCCGGATTCCTGAGGTGTTCGATTGCTGGTTCGAGTCGGGATCGATGCCCTACGCGCAAAACCACTATCCTTTTGAAAATAAAAAGATCACAGAAGAGGGTTTTCCGGCCGACTTCATTGCCGAAGGACTCGATCAGACCCGCGGCTGGTTTTATACTTTGACCGTTCTGTCTGTCGCCCTGTTCAATCAGCCCGCTTTTAAAAACGTCATTGTCAATGGCATCATTTTGGCCGAAGACGGCAACAAAATGTCCAAGCGCCTGCGCAACTATCCCGATCCCGAGATGTTGATCGACAAGTGCGGCGCTGATGCCGTGCGGCTCTATATGCTGCAGAGTCCCGCTGTGCACGCCGAGGATATGCGCTTTTCGGAAAAAGGGGTCGAGCATATTTTGCGCCAGATCCTGATTCCTTTGTGGAATTCCTTTGTCTTCCTGTCGACCTATGCAAAGATTTATCATTGGCAGCCTGAATCCATCCAACACCCGCCTGCCGCTCTGATCGATCGCTGGATATTGACCATGTCCCAGAAGATGGTGTGCGATGTCACAGCGGCTCTCGATGCCTACACCCTCGATCGGGCCATCGAGCCGCTGGTGGGATATGTCGATCAGCTCACCAACTGGTACATCCGCCGGTGCCGCAGCCGTTTTTGGGCCGATGAAAATACGCAGGACCGGCGCGAGGCCTTTACGACGCTCTATACCGTTCTCATTCAGTTCGTCAAATGCGCCGCACCGTTCATTCCATTTATTACCGAGACGATCTATCGAGAGCTGCGCACGCAGGCCATGCCCGAATCCGTCCATTTATGCGACTTCCCCGATGCAGATCTGTCGTATGACCGTGAGCTGCTGCAGGAAGTCGAAGCCGCCCAGCGCGCCGTCAGTCTGGGCCACGCTCTTCGCAAAGAGCATAAGCTCAAAGTGCGTCAGCCATTGGCCCGGGCGCATCTGATCACATCCAATCCCGAGCTGCTATCGGCCCTGAAAAAGCAATCGCAGGTGATCGCCGATGAGCTGAATGTCAAGTCGATCGAATTTCATAGCGATGAGGGCTCTTTTGTTCAGTGGATGGCCAAGCCCCATTTCCCGGTATTGGGAAAAAAAATCGGCAAGTTGTTGCCATTGGCGCAAAAGGCGATGCAAGGCTTGGACCGAAAAAAAATTCAGGAATTGGCGTGTGGCGGCACAGTGGATCTATTAGTCAATGGAGAAAAAATTGTTTTGACCTCCGAGGATGTCCAGATCGAGCGCAAGGTCAAAGAGGGACTCGCCGCCGGAAACGAGGGCGAATTGACGGTCGCTCTGGATACCGCCTTGAACGACGAGCTGCTCATGGAAGGGCTCGCGCGAGAAATTGTCAATAAAGTCAACACGATGCGCCGCGATATGGGCTTTGAGGTCACTGACCGTATTGCTATCTCATTGCAGACCACAACGCGCGTCCAAGAGTGCTTCGTTCAATATGGATCGATGATCCAGAATGAAGTGCTGGCCGTCGATGTCCAATTTAAAAATGTTGAAGGATCTTCTTGGGATTTGAACGGCGAAGAAACGATCATCGCCATTTATAAAGTCTAAAAGTCCAATGGCTTTTTGGCCTGGCGCCGCAGATAGATGGTCGAAGAGATGGCGATGACGATAAAGATGCCCCAGATCGTCATATTGGGCAGAGTTAAATGAGCAATCGCGGGCTGGACGAGGCGGCCCCATCTTGGTCCGCACGGCCATAAAATGAAGCTGGCCCCGCCGCGCAGATTGTCTTGCGGGACAAACCCGAATTGGCGGCTGTCGGCGCTCATCGCATGGTTGTCGCCGAGGACGAGGTACATTTTGTCGGGGACTTTGAGTCCATACCGGCGTATCCATTCCGCATCGATTTTCCCGTCTTTCATCGGAGGACCCATGTCCTCGAACGGAGCGTAAGCGATCGATGCCGCATGCTTTTGATTTTCTATCTCAGAAAAACGGACTAAAGCAGGATCGCCCTTTTCAACGATCGGGGCTCCCAGCAAAAAGAGATGGCCATTGCGGAAATAAGCGTAGCGCGAGGGGAAGAACAGGCCGGAAGGATTAGCGGGAGAAAAGTGGGTATCCATCTCGATCCCCAGATTATAGAGTTGCTGCACGTGGTGCGGATCGTGCGAGAGAAGCGGATGATTTGCCGGGAGTTGGTACGTAATGCCGGTCCACAGTACGCGGTAGGCTTTGCCATCCTGGATCTCATAGGTGCCGTCGGGAACTCCTTTCAAATGGGGCAGATACTGAGGCGTCGCAAAGGATGAGCCGTAACGGGTCGCCATCGAGTCTTTCACGATGAAGCGGCACGTGATCATCCGGCGCATGATCTCATCGATTTTCTTTTCATCGAGAGGCAAAATGGATACGCTCGTCGATAGCTCTGGTCTTAAACGGCGGTATTCGTCGCGCGACAGAGTGGGATTTGTCAAAGACGGATGATGGGTGAGTTCCAAATAAAGAGGTGCATTCTCGGTGTCTTTCGCCATCTGGGGATAGAGCTGCTTGAGTTCAGCAGTCGTTAGCAAGCGGGCCATCGCAAAATTTTTAAATCCCCAAACGTCGTCGTAGTTCTTCATGGGAACGAGCATTTCGCCAAAAATCTTCCCATAATCCTGCACTTGCAGTTTGGCGATGGGTTCATTCATTTGATGGAACACAACAGGCGAGAAAATCCCTTTCACAGCGACGGAGGGAGTTTGCGGTTTGCCATCGAAGCGGATGAACGGGATATGTTCCAGCGGCTGGATCCAATCGCTGCTTCGAAGCTCTTCGATATCGCGCCCTTCAGAGTCGATGCCGTAAATTCGCCCGCCATAAAAATAGAGCGTGTCGCCCGGTTTGCCGATCAGCCGTTTGACGAACTGTTTTTTTCCGGGGATTAGATAAAAATACATCGTGTCCGGATCGGATACATCCATGTTGTCGACGGAAAAAATCACGATTTGCCCGCGGTGAACCAGATCGGGGTCAAACGTAAAATGCGATGTTCGTGTGACGGTGTTAATGCCAAAATCCGTTTTAGACACTAACAGAAAATCCTCTTCTTTCAATGTCGGCCGCATCGATCCGCTGGGAATCGAATAGAGCTCAAACCACGTTTGGCGAATGGCAATCGCGACCACTAGAGCGAAGAGCAGCGCCGATAAAAAATCGCGCGCATGGTCCCAGGCGGATTTCGGCAGAGCCTTGTGCGCGGCGGCTAAGAGATGCGGAGCGATCCGGCGGGCCGCTGCGGCGTCTTTTTTTACGATGGCGTTTTGCAGATTCAGGAGGAGAGTCTGCAGCTCTTCCTTTTGTACAGAAGAAAGAGTTTTGGCTTTGCGTCGATAGAGCCGAAGACTTTGCCGCAGAATACGTCTGCATTTGTTGAGTAAAAAAAAGTTCGAGATTGGATTTTCCATGATCCATAGTCTATTCAAACGGCTCGCAAAATGCAATGTGGAAAACTTGTCGATAAGTAGGGGGCGGATGGCATCTAACTATTTGTGCGATCAATACTTCTGGGATTCTGAGAATAGTGGCGCAAATCGCTGGCTATGAACTGATTAGGACGAATATCGATTTTGCGGAGCATCTTTCATAGGAGCGAAGTTGAAGCGATGTTGATAAGTGCCTGTTTTGCAGGCATCTTATTCGTCTGCTTTCCAAAGGAATGATTTGGGTGATTCTGAATATGATTCGCTATGGCCGGCGGGAACGATCAGCCATGTATAGCGATGGTTGGTTTGAAGGTTGTTTTGGAGCTCGATTTGGGCGATTTCAATATGGAGATTTTCCCCGTCTTTCGAAATCAGAGAATGTGTGATGGGAAAAATCTCTTTGTCGGGAGAGGAAAGGTCGATCGCATAGAGCTCAAAATTTTGGTAATATCGAGGGCTTTTAATGGTCATGCTCAAGCCAGAGGCTGTTTTTTGAGCGGGGCCGATAAATTCCGGAATGCGCCTGGGTAAGGTTCGGTGATGGATCGGAAGGTTTTTCCCCGTATCGACGATGCGCAATGACGCCGTCGCATGTGCGGTGTTCATTTGAATCCAGACAGGAAAAGGGGAATGGTTCGCGCAATCGAAGTAGAGAAAAACGGTATTGCCGGCCAGATCGGAACCATCGTGCGGCCAGGCGGCGCGATAGACTTCGAATGCAACGTCGGATAGCTGTTGGCCGTCAGTGATCATCGGCGGCAGCCAGATTTTGCGCATGTCGATCTCGCCATTCATCGGTTCGGGGCCAATTTTTCTTTGTTCATTTTTGGGAACGGATTCGAGTTCGAGGCCTAATAGGGTAGAGATCACGCTTTCTTGCGAGGAGAGCTGGATCCAGGCGGATCTAGTGAAGGAATAACATTCGATGAGCTGGTGATTTTCCAGATCGATCTCAATCATGGACCATGACGTGTGTCCGGGGGCCGTCTGGCGCACCCAGTCGCCCCATGAGAGCGGCCGCGGATCGACGGCTCCGGCGGGAACATCGATTTCTTCCAATATCAGCGACTTTTGACTCAGTGATCGAATCGCCAAAATGGAGATCATTTTGTTCGATTCCGTCACGATATAATCGCCCGGCTTGGAGGTCCTTAATCGCTCTTGAAGAACGGAGGATGATTCCAGGGCGCTGGTAAAGAAAATGATCAGGCTAAGAGCAGCGATTCGTACAGTTTTCATTCGCACTATTTAGGCAATATTACAAATGTATCAATCATGCCCTTTTTTGAAAAGAACGATTGGATGGTTTTTTTTCGAAAACAATAATTACTTATAATAATCAATTGCTATTAGATGAGACATTCGTTATAGGAAGGAAGAAACATTCCCAGAGCTCGACTTTGTATATTTTTAGGGACGAAGGTCTCGATGGATTTTCCCTCTGAGGCGTTTATTTAAGAAGGAAGGGGTTGACTATCCCCTTCCTTCTTAAATAAACGCCTAGTTCGACCAAAGGTCGAACGTCAGAGGGAAAATAGACGAGGCAGGCGGCCCTAAAAATGTACAAAGTCGAGCAGAGGAAATCAATGAGATGGCTGTTGATCGGCGTGTTGGCATTGGGTGCCTGGGGCGCGAATTTTGATGATCGAATCGAGCAAATTGACGGACAAATTAAAGAATTGTCTGATATGAAGCGGGGGTATGAGGCGCGAGCGATCCGGGCGGAGGATCAGGCGAACCGTTTGCAGTTCGAAGATCATTTCGTACTGGAAACGCGCCGATATTACCGCATTGCTGAAGAAAATCGGGAAAAAGCGGCCAAAGTGCAATCAGAGATCGATCGTTTGGAAGCGGAAAGGGCTGAGCTGATAAAAAAACAGGGAAAATAATTTGGATCAAAAAAAGCTGGAATTGCCTCTTTATCACCATTCGCTGGCGCTGCTCACCGATCTGTATCAGCTGACCATGGTCTACGGCTATTGGAAGGCGGGGATTGCGGATCGCCAGGCCGTTTTTCATCTCAATTTTCGCAAGTGGCCGTTCCAGGGTGGGTTTGCGATCGCCGCCGGTCTGGAGACGGCGCTGCGGTTCATCGAGTCTTTGCAGTTTACTCCGGGCGATTTAGGATATCTCGATGGTCTCTCCGATTATAAAGGGCGAAAGCTTTTCGACGATGGGTTTACTGATTTTTTGAGCGGTTTTTCTTTTAGTTGCGATGTGGATGCCATGGAAGAGGGCTCTTTGGTGTTTCCCTATGAGCCGCTGATCCGCGTCAAGGGTCCGATCTGGCAAGCCCAGCTGATGGAGACGCCGTTGCTCAATTTGATCAATTTTCAAACGCTGATCGCGACAAAATCCGCGCGGATTTGTTTAGCCGCCCAGCCCGATCCGGTCATTGAGTTCGGCATACGCCGGGCGCAAGGCATCGATGGAGCCATTTCTGCCAGCCGGGCCGCGTTTATCGGCGGGTGCATCGCCACGTCGGATGTATTGGCCGGCAAGCTGTTCGATATTCCCGTTCGCGGTACGCATGCGCATAGCTGGGTCATGGCGTTCGACGAGGAAAAGCTGGCCTTTGAGACGTTTGCCAGGACGATGCCGACCAATGGCGTCATGCTGATCGATACTTATGACTCGATTGAAGGGGTGAAGAATGCGATCGCTGTGGCCCGATCGATGAAGAAAAATGGATTCGAATTGTCTGGAGTGCGGCTGGATTCGGGGGATTTGGCGCGGCTATCGATCGAAGTGCGCAAAATTCTCGATGATGCCGGCCTATTCAAGACGCAGATCATGGCGAGCAATGAACTGGACGAGTATTTAATCCGCGACTTGAAGCAGCAAGGCGCCCGTATTGATGTTTGGGGCGTGGGCACCAATCTGGTGACTGCCAAGGACCAGAGTGCTCTGGACGGCGTTTACAAGCTGTCTGCGATTCAGGATGCGAAGGGGCAATGGCAGGATCGGATTAAGATCTCCGAACAGACGGCAAAAACGACGAATCCGGGCATTCAGCAAGTTCGCAGGTATTTTGACGGGCAGTTTTATGCCGGCGATGCGATCTATGATGAAATGCTAGGGATCAAAGACCCATGCACGGCGATCAGCCCGTTTGATCCCAATAACCAGGTTCATTTCAAAGGGGAGTACGATGATTTGCTGAAACCGGTCATGCGCCAGGGGAAATTGGTGTACCGGCTTCCCTCTATGCTAGAAATCCAGTCGCATACTTTCAGCGAGCTTAAGCGGCTTCCTGTCGCCATGGAGCGGTTTCTCAATCCCCAGCCCTACTTTGCGGGCATGGAAAAAACGTACTATCAAAAAAAGATTGATCTGATCATGCAGATCAGGAAAAAGAATCAAGCGTAGTTCCATTTTTTCTGGAGATCTTCGAGCGTCAGACCTTCAATCTGTATTCGTTTCAGGCGGCTTTTATCTCCGGAGCGGATTGTTAGGCGTGTCTTGGCGATTCCCAGCTCTTCGGCGAGGAACTCAAGTAGAATTTGATTCGCATGGCCCTTTTCGGGGACGCCCCGGACTCTCACCCGCAGCCGCCCGTCTTCCCAGCCTACGACATGGTTTTTAGGTGCGTTGGGAATGACTTTCACGCTCACGAGAACATGCTTGCCTGGATTGGAGCTCTTCATTATCATACTTGATATGTTTAGCACGACTCTAGCACATCTTTTTTCCTCCCGCCATCACCATTGCCTTCAGCCTGATCATTACCCACATTTTCCCTTTCTATAGGGGGCTGCGGCTTTGCCATATGGATCCTCTGTCTCGCCCATAGCTGCTTTCAGCTATGAGCTTCACCATTCGGACCGCTTACGCTTCCATCTGGCTTTGCCTCGCCTCCCTCTAGAAACGAAAAATGTGGGTAATGATCAGGCCATCCGCGGGGCAATTAATCTGATTTTTATACATTCTCAAATTTTTAACTACTGACCCGGAAGAGATCTTTCGATATTTTAAATGAAGAATACAGGAATTTTATGGATATGCGAGTGAGTGTAAACAAAGTAATCAGCGGCACGATGCTGATCATCGGGACAACGATTGGCGCCGGCATTCTTGGGATCCCGCTGCTGACAGCCCGCGCCGGTTTTTGGCCGGCCGTGATGATCACGGTTCTGGTATGGGTTTTTATGGTCTGTACAGGCCTTTTATATCTTGAGTCGACGCTATGGATGCACCAGGACGCCAATATTTTATCGATGACCAAGCGATTTTTGGGAAGATGGGGACGGTTGATTTCCGGAGGCGTTTATCTCTTTCTCTACTATTGCCTTTTGGTCGCCTATTTTGCTGTCGGGGCGCCGATTTTTGGTGATTTTCTCTCGGCGATTTTTAGATTCGGGTTGGGGCAGGCGGGAAACTGCGTGGCGTTTGCTCTGGTCTTCGGAGGCGTCGTCGCGTTCGGCCTCAAGATCATCGACCGGGTCAATTATATTTTGGTCATTGGCAAGTTCCTCGCCTTTGCAGCTCTGATCGGTGCTGCAATGCCTCAAGTCGAGCCGGCGAGGCTAGCGCCCCAGAATTGGTCGCAGATCCTGTTTGCCGCACCGGTGCTCTTCAGTGCCTTTGGTTACCATAATGTGATTCCCTCGCTCACCAGCTATTTCAATCGCAACGTTCGCGTCTTGCGCTTATCGATTTTGCTCGGTACGGGGATTCCTTTGGTGATCTACATTCTTTGGCAGTGGCTGATCATCGGCGCCGTTCCGCCCGGTGCGATCCAGACGGCGATGGAGCAGGGATTGCCCGCCACCGCTGCGCTCGAGTCTTTGACAGGAATGGCATGGATTATCCAGGCGGGGCGCTATTTCGCGTTTTTCGCCGTCATTACTTCGATGCTCGGCGTCGCCTTTTCTATGGTTGATTTTCTCGGAGACGGATTCAACATGAGCCGGACAGGTTCAAAGCGCTTGCTGCTGACGTTTCTTACGTTCCTGCCGCCGTTCTTATTCACCATTTGGGATCCCACGATCTTCGTGACAGCCATTGGTTTTGCCGGAGGCTTCGGGGAGGCGTTCCTGAACGGTTTGTTGCCCGTCGCGCTCGTGTGGGTGGGCCGCTATCGGCACCGGCTGGAAGGAGAGCCCCAATTGCCCGGCAATCGATGGCTTCTGGGAGCTTTGTTCGGCTGCGGAGTGCTGGTCATGATCATTCAGTTGATCTTTACTATTCAGCAATAGCAAATAGGCTGATTCTGCACGGGGATTCTCGTTTCCCTTAGCGATCCAAGTTTTATTTGTGATGTTAGAGGGGGAAGCCCCCCTCTAATCACCAAATGTGTTTTAAAAACCTAACCATTTCATTATAATAGACCTCCGCAAGTGCTGTTGCTACATTGACAAACAGTTTTTAAAATGATATAATAAATGTATATCTATCTTGTAATGAGCGTGATAAATAAACTGTTATCTTAAGAGGGTACTAAGATGATATCTCCTATTTGCGATCAATTTTCTTCGACAGCACTTCTTGAGCGTGATCCGACACTTTCTGATGTTCAATTAGTAGAAGAAAAGACAAATGCAGTTTTTAAAAGGTTTCTGGAAATCGCTAAAAATGAACCCTCACTTTTTCCTCAGATACAAATTTTTACAGGGCCAAATTCGGTCTCAATATCAAGTAGAACTTTTTCTACCACGGAAGGTTTGGGGACAGATCCTTCGATCGGCGTCGAAATTTTTACACCAGTCAACATTGATAAAAAACGACCGGTCATTATCTTTTCTCACGGAATGGGAGTCTCTTCCGATCAGTATCGGCTGCTTTTGGGACAATTGGCGAGCCACGGATACGTGGTGTTAAGTTTAACTCATCTCTCAAGCGTAAAGGATCTACCTGATGTTGATGATGCTGCAAGAGCTACAGCGATCGCCCCAGTAGTAGCGAACAATATTCAATATGTCCTGCAACAAGTTCGGATCGGTGAGCTGAAGGAAATTGGGAACGCCGACAAGATCTTTTTGGCGGGACATTCATTGGGAGGCGCAGCTTCTGTCATGGTTGCAAGAACTGACGCCGGTGTTGCAGGTTGCGTAAACTTAGATGGCTCGTTACATGGGACAAGTAAAACGGACGGATTGAAACAGCCCCTTCTTATTCTCAGAGGCGATTATTCAAAAATCATTAAGGATTACGAGGAAAGTTCAGATGTTGATAAAATAAATTTTGCAGTCGTGATGAAACGATTTGAGGATGAATTGCAAGAACTAGTGCGCAATTCCCCGCAATCTAAAATCATCGAAATTACAGGCGCCTGCCATATGGACTTTTCTGACCGACCTTTTCAGGATTATCTTACTGGAACAAAGTCATGGGACAGTGCAATGAAAGTCCATACCTTCGTTTCTCGTGATATGTTAACCTTCTTGAGCTCCAGTACCCGCTAAACCAGCTGTTGTCATTTTGGTCATTGGCAAGTTCCTTGCCATTGCGGTCCTCACTCACTGATTATTAGATTGAGTCAAGAATTATAGCTTCGATTTTAAATATTATTAAAAATAATTATTAATTGACTTAAATCCATTCGATAATCACAATTTAACGATTTTATCGCGTTTGCTAAAGAGGTGTATGGAAAAAGGAATTTTTGCAAAAAAAACAATTGAGTCTCTTCTTAAAGATGCTTCGAATACGAAACATGGTTTTAAACGAGCCTTGGGGCCTTTGAATCTCATTGGAATCGGAATTGGAGCGATCATTGGCGCTGGGCTTTTTGTATTAACAGGGGATGCTGCGGCAAGTGCGGCAGGGCCAGGTGTCATTATCTCGTTTCTTATAGCAGCCCTGGTTTGTTTTTTAGCTGCGCTCTGTTATGCCGAGTTTGCATCGTTGATACCGATTGCGGGTAGCGCCTATACATATGCTTACGTCGCTATGGGTGAGTTTTTTGCATGGATTATGGGTCTCGCCCTAACTTTGGAATATCTTTTTTCATTTTGTACGGTTGCAGTTGGCTGGTCGGGATATTTTAACAGTTTATTGCGCGATTTAGGCCTTGAAATTCCATCGATTATTTCCAAGGCTCCGCTGCTGCATAGTTCTCAATCAGGATGGGTTCTAACGAATTCTATCGTCAATCTTCCTGCAATGATTATTATTGGACTTATTGGTTGGCTAGTCTCGCGAGGTATTCAAACAGCGGCTTTTTTAAACAACCTTCTCGTTTATGTCAAAGTCGGTGTAATTATCATATTTATTGGTTGTGGTTTGGCATATATTCGAAGTGATCATCTCATCCCATTTATTCCTCAAAATACTGGTTTTTTTGGAGAATTTGGATGGAGTGGAATTTTTCGCGGTGCTGGTATTGTCTTTTTTGCCTTTGTAGGATTTGATTCAGTTTCGACTCTTGCTCAAGAAGCAAAAAAACCTCAACGAAGCTTACCTATTGGAATGCTTGGTTCATTGGCTATTTGTACCTTGATTTATATCGTCTTTGGATTTGTCCTCACTGGTGCGGCAAATTATAGAACGTTAGGTGTTGAGGATTCGATTGCAGTTGCTGTAAGAGCATTTGGGCCTAACTTTACATGGCTTCGATATGTTGTAAATTTTGCAATTTTAAGCGGGCTGACATCTGTTATTTTAGTGATGATCATGGGGCAGGCTCGTGTTTTTTATGCCATGGCACATGATGGCCTTCTTCCGCGATCTTTTGGAAAAATCCACGATCGTTTAGGAACACCGTTTTTTTCTACTATGGTTGTGACGATCATTGGCATGATTATCGCTGGGTGTTTTCCAATTGGAATTTTAGGAAAACTGACGTCGATGGGAGCTCTTCTTGCGTTTGGAATGGTTTGTTTCGGGGTCTTAATTCTTCGTTTTTCTCAGCCAAAACTTCACAGACCATTTAAAACTCCGTGGTCGCCTTTAGTCCCTCTACTGGGGACACTATCCTGTTTGATTTTGATGGTATTAATGCCATTCGTGATTTGGATTCAATTATTTCTGTTTCTGGCTATCGGATGCGCAATTTATTTTTTATATAGCGCTAAGAACAGCAAAATTAGAAATGGATTATGAAAAAACTCATATTGTATTCAATGGCCCTTGTACTCTTCGCCGCAGGGGCTGTTTTTCTTTTTCAATCTAGGAAAAACGCTCTTCAGGTGATTGAGGAAAATGGGTCAAAACGCTCACCTCACATAATGCTTTTTACATGTCAGTATGGTTCGGGCCATAAAATGGCCACACAAAGCATCGTCGAAAGCCTTCCTGACTGCGATGTTCGAATCGTAGATATTTACGCTGACCCCCTCGCGCCGATTGATCCCATGCGGTCATGGGCACCGTCACTTAGCAATGAGCATGTCTACAATCAGTGGATCAAAAAAGAAAGAAATCTATTACTCAATATTTCAGGAAAAATTGCCCCAAAATTTCTTCAACTGCAGAGATCAAAAATTGAAGAGCTCTTAACTCATTACATTTCTAAAGACAAACCTGATATGATTATCTCCTGCGTCCCATTGGTCAATTTTGCTCTTCTTTCGGTGGCCGACGAATTAAATATTCCACTTCTTGTAATCACTACAGATATCGATATCTCTGCCTTCTGTTTCAATCTTCCTGAAGACCTTGAACTGAATAGATCTCACTTTCGCATGACGGTTCCCTATGAACAATTACACTGGGATAAACTATTTAGTTCCCGATTTTCTCAATCTTTGCGAAATTCCTTTCAATATAGTTTTGGATATCCGACAAGACCGGCCTTTTCAAAAAATCCTGGAGTCGCCGCTTTGAATCAAATCCGAGACGAATACGAGATTAAAAATGATGAAAACGTCGTCTTGATTATGATGGGTGGGAATGCTGGACAGGCAGCCAGAACATACGCAGAGTTGCTGACGCAGATGAGTGATGAAGAGCTGGATCGGATCGTAGGAAAAGACGATCTCCGAAATAAACTCCATACCATTTGCCTATGCGGCGACACGCACCAATCGGAAAATCGCGATTTTATGGAATCGCTCAATGCTCTCAATCGCGAACGAACCAATCACCGCGTGCGGATACACGGCTGTCCAGGAACGCCGAAAATCGCAGAACTCATTTCTTTGCCAGAACTCCGTGTTGTTATTTCCAAGCCCGGAGGGAGCACTGTCAATGAGATGATCAAAAAGAAAGTTCCAATGATCTATCACAGCCAAAAACATCCACTCGATTGGGAAAAAGGCAATATGGAATATGGCGAGTCAAGAGGATTGGGTAAACGATTTCTCATCACTAATCACTCTTTTGATGACCTGTCCGCTTTGACGGATCGTCTTGCGGAGTCATTTATTTTGAGTAAAGCAATGCAATCCGGCGCAGTGCCGGTGCCCGAAGCAGACATAGATTTTGATTCGAATA
>Ga0206225_1000036_pt1 | contig 23783 bp, 16 predicted proteins | sample MancosB2_FD_155470 | JGI IMG/M metagenome (GOLD analysis project Ga0206225, IMG submission 155470) | Subsurface sediment microbial communities from Mancos shale, Colorado, United States - Mancos B2 | ecosystem: Environmental > Terrestrial > Deep subsurface > Rock core/Sediment | place: USA...
CGTGTTCGATGGAAGATATGTTTATTTAGTGCCGAGTAACAATGGCGCCGCTTTCGGACTGATCACTCGCTATGATACCTCGCAATCATTGACTACAGCCGCCAGCTATACCTGTTTTGATACGACGGCGGTGAGCAACGCCAGCATGGGATTTGCCGGCGGCGTGTTCGATGGAAGATATGTTTATTTAGTGCCGAATGATAGCGGCGCATCCGGAACGATCACCCGTTATGATACGACATCGTCATTTCTTGCGGCCACCAGCTATACCTGTTTCGATACGGCGGCGGTGAGCAACGCCAGCAGGGGATTTTTTGGCGGCGTGTTCGATGGAAGATATGTTTATTTAGTGCCGAATAATAATGGCTCTGCTTTCGGAACGATCACCCGTTATGATACGACATTGTCATTTTTTGCGGCAGGCAGCTATACCTGTTTTGATACGGCGACGGTGAACGCCAATAGCACGGGCTTTCATGGGGCCGTGTTCGATGGGCGCTATGTCTATTTGGTGCCAAATATCAATACCGTCCTGACCCGCCTCGACGCCTATCCCGGGCCTCAGGCGACAGCGATGGCCGCCAGCCAGGCGCCCGATGGTTTTGCCATCGGCACTTATGCCGGGACAGCCACTCCCACAAACGGCCTGATTGTCAGCGGCAATGTCGGCATCGGCACCGCCAGTCCCCAATATACGTTGGATATTAATGGAACGCTGAGAGCTTCTGCGATCACCCAATCCACCAGCATTACGGTTGTTTCTTACAACACCATGACGACGAATAACCAGATGGTCACTCTCTTTGAGGGATATACCCAGGGCGGCTATGGCGGCGGCATGGTCGGCACGAATAAGCAGATGAGCGCCGAATCGACGACATGCTTCGATCTGCTGGCTGTGAATGGGGCTCTCAAGGGATTTCAAGGGGGCGTGTTCGATGGAAGGTATATCTATCTCGTGCCTTATACCAATAGCAGTAGCCTTCCTTCCGGACGAATCACCCGCTATGATACGACGTTGCCCTTTTATGCATCCGGAAGCTACACAGCGTTTGACACGGTGACCATCAATAGCAGTAGCAAAGGATTCTCCGGCGGCGTGTTCGACGGGCGCTATGTTTATTTGGTGCCGAATAATAATGGCGCTGCTTTCGGACAGATCACCCGTTATGATACGACATTGTCATTTCTGCTTGCCAACAGCTATACCTGTTTTAACACAACGACTGTGAATTCCAATAGCAAGGGATTTCAGGGCGGCGTGTTTGATGGAAGATATATTTATTTAGTGCCGAGTAACAATGGCGCTATTTTCGGACAGATCACCCGCTATGATACGACAGCGTCATTTATAACGGCCGCCAGCTATGCCATTTTTAACACAACGACTGGGAGTGCCAGTAGCAAGGGATTTCAGGGCGGCGTGTTCGATGGAAGATATGTTTATTTAGTGCCGTTGAATAATGGCTCTCCTTTCGGGACGATCACCCGCTATGATACGACGGCCACATTTACTACGGCAGGCAGCTATGCCTTTTTTAATACAACGACTGTGAATGCCAATAGCAAGGGATTTGTTGGCGGCGTGTTTGACGGGCGCTATGTTTATTTGGTGCCGAATAATAATGGCGCTGCTTTCGGATTGATTACCCGCTATGACACGACACAACCATTTACAACGGCCGCCAGCTATACCTGTTTTGACACCCTTGCGGTGCACCTCAATAGCAAGGGATTTATGGGGGGCTTATTTGATGGGAGATATGTCTATCTTGTCCCCAATTCACAGACGGGTGTCGAATTTGGCCAAGTCACTCGCTATGATACGACACAGTCATTCAACGCCGTGAGCAGTTACACGACCTTCGATACGACGACGGTCGAAACCGCTAGCCGGGGATTTGTGGGGGCCGTGTTCGATGGGCGCTATGTCTATCTCGTGCCCGGCGTTAACCCCCCCGTCTTGACCCGGCTCGACGCCTATCCGGGTCCGCAGGCGACAGCGATCGCCGCCAGCCAGTCGACGGATGGTTTTGTCATTGGCGCTTATGTCGGAATCAACACTCCGCCGACCAATGGCTTAATTGTCAGCGGCAATGTGGGCATTGGAACTTCGAATCCCGCGTATACTCTCGATGTCAATGGCGTGATCAATGCGACGACGGTCTCGGCGACTATGGCCGTTTTACCGCTGACCGGAACAACGATCAACAACCAGCTCACGGTCCTCAGCCAGGGCTATAGCCAGGGCGGTTTTGGCGGCGGCAGCGTGGGCACGAATAAGCAGATGAGCGCCAATTCCACGACATGCTTCAATCTGCTTGCTGTGAATGCGGCTCTCTATGGATTTCAAGGGGGCGTGTTCGATGGACGCTATATCTATCTCGTGCCGAATAGCAACGGCTCTCCTTTCGGACAGATCACCCGCTATGATACGACGTTGCCCTTTTATGCCACCGGAAGCTACACAGCGTTTAACACGGCGACCATCAATGCCAGTAGCAAAGGATTTTACGGCGGTGTGTTTGACGGGCGCTATGTTTATTTGGTGCCTTATGATAATGGCGCTAAGTTCGGTCAAATCACCCGTTTTGATACGACGCAATCATTTAATACGGCAGACAGCTATACCTATTTTGACACAACAGCGGTGAGCAATGCCAGCATGGGATTTCAGGGGGCCGTATTCGATGGAAGATATGTTTATTTAGTGCCGAGTAACAATGGCGCTGCTCACGGAACGATCACCCGTTATGATACGACAGCGTCATTTACAACGGCCGCCAGCTATACCTGTTTTGATACAACGGCGGTGAGCGACTCTAGCAAGGGATTTGTTGGCGGCGTGTTTGATGGAAGATATGTTTATTTAGTGCCGAATGACAGTGGCGGTTCCGGAACGATCACCCGTTATGATACGACATCGTCATTTCTTGCGGCCGGCAGCTATACCTGTTTTGGTACGACGGCGGTGAACAGCGCTAGCAAGGGATTTGCCGGCGGAGTGTTCGATGGAAGATATGTTTATTTAGTGCCGAATAATAATGGCACTTCTTTCGGACAGATTACCCGCTATGACACGACACAATCATTTACTGCGGCCGCCAGCTATTCCTATTTTGACACAACAACGGTGAAGGCCACTAGCAAGGGATTTATGGGGGGCCTATTTGATGGGAGATATGTCTATCTTGTCCCCAATTCACAGACGGGTGTCGATTTTGGCCAAGTGACTCGCTATGATACGACACAGTCATTCAACGCCGTGAGCAGTTACACGACCTTTGATACGACGACGGTGGCTGCCAATAGCAAGGGATTTGTGGGAGGCGTGTTCGATGGGCGCTATGTCTATTTGGTGCCGTCTACGAATAGCTTCATGACCCGGCTCGACGCCTATCCGGGTCCGCAGGCGAGCGCTATCGCCGCCAGCCAGTCATCGGATGGTTTTGCCATTGGCGCTTATGCCGGCACGAGCGCTTCGCCCGCCAATGGCTTGATTGTCAGCGGCAATGTCGGCATCGGCACATCCAATCCGCTCTATACGCTGGATGTCAACGGCACCATCAATAGCACCGCGCTGCTGTCTGGTAATTTTCTCGGAACAACAGCCAATAATCAGCTCACAGTCCTCAGCCAGGGCTATACCCAGGGCGGTTTTGGCGGCGGCAGCGTCGGCACGAATAAGCAGATGAGCGCCAATTCGACGACGTGTTTTGATCTGGCGGCTGTGAATGCAGCTCTTTCTGGATTTACAGGGGGCGTGTTCGATGGACGCTATGTCTATCTCGTGCCCAATACCGCTGGCGGTGCTGACGGGAGGATTGCCCGGTATGATACGACGTTGCCCTTTTATGCGACGAGCAGCTACACAGTCTTTAACACCAAAACTGTGAATGTCATTAGCGGGGGATTTCGGGGCGGCGTGTTTGACGGGCGCTATGTTTATTTAATACCGGATAATAGTGGCGGTTCCGGACAGATTACCCGCTATGATACGACATTGTCGTTTGTTGGCGCTGGTAGCTACACTTGTTTTAACACATTGACGGTGAACGCTGCTAGCAAGGGATTTTTTGGCGGCGTGTTCGATGGAAGATATGTTTATTTAGTGCCGAATAATAATGGCGCTGCTTTCGGACAGATCACCCGCTATGATATCGCGCAATCATTTACAACGGCCGCTAGCTATACCTGTTTTAACACATTGACGGTGAACGCTGCTAGCCTGGGATTTAAGGGCGGCGTGTTTGACGGGCGCTATGTTTATTTAGTGCCGAATAGTAATGGACAGATCACCCGCTATGATATCGCTCAATCATTTACAACGGCCGCCAGCTATACCTGTTTTGACACACAGACTGTGAACAACGCCAGCCTGGGTTTTTTTGGCGGCGTGTTCGATGGAAGATATGTTTATTTAGTGCCGAATGATAATGGCGCTTCCGGAACGATCACCCGCTATGATATCGCGCAATCATTTACAACGGCCGCCAGCTATACCTGTTTTGATACGACGGCGGTGAACAATGCCAGCAAGGGATTTGTTGGCGGCGTGTTCGATGGGCGCTATGTCTATCTCGTGCCGAATAATAATGGCGCTGCTTTCGGAACAATCACCCGTTATGATACGACGCTGTCATTTCTTGCGGCAGGCAGCTATACCTGTTTTGGCTCAACGACTGTGAATGCCAATAGCAAGGGATTTCAGGGGGCCGTGTTTGATGGGCGCTATGTCTATTTGGTGCCAAATACCAATACCGTCCTGACCCGTATCGATGCCTATCCCGGGCCTCAGGCGACAGCGATGGCAGCGAGCCAGGCGCCCAATGGTTTTGCCATCGGCACTTATGCCGGAGTAGCCGTTCCTCCGGACGGCAGTCTGATTGTGAGCGGCAATGTCGGTATCGGTCTCACTGCACCGACCTTCTCGCTTCACCTCGCGCTCGATAGCGCAGGACAGCCGACGTTTACGACCTGGACCAACAATTCCGATGTCAGGATCAAACAAAATATCCAGGATATATCGGGCGCTTTAAGCATCATTCGACAATTGCAGCCGCGTCAGTTCACTTATCATCCCGACTACGCAATCGATGTCGGTGTGGATGTGAATAGCAATTTCTGCGGTTTTGTCGCCGATGAGGTGGAAACCGTTTTAGATGGATGCGTCAGCGATTCCGGCACCTGTTGCCGTGGCGGAGGGCGCGATCCCATTGCAGGAATGGAGAATCTGAAGTGCCTCAATATTCATAATGTCCTTGTCTACGGCATTCAAGCGGTCAAAGAACTGGCCGATATCGTGAACCAGCTGCAACAACAAATTAATGATCGGAAGAATAGATAGATCTCGACTCTGTACAAAGTCTGGATAGATCTTAATAAATATAAAATCATACATCGAAATAAGCTCGTCTTTGTACATTTTTAGGGCCGAAGGCCTCGAAATATCTGCCCTCTGACGAGTTAATTTAAAAACAAATAGAGAAATAATATGCCAGGCATTAATAACGCTATTAATAATACGATTCCCGGAATTGCCAGCTTTGGAACCTCGAGCGCGGCTTCGACGTCCCAGGCCGCCGTCACTCCGTCCATTAGCGCCGGGAGTATCACGACGGGTCTATTAATCAATCCTGTTTTCACCCCCTCTTCCGGTACATTATATGGCGAGCAAATCAATCCGCAGTTCAATCCGCCCAATGCCGGCAACTATGCCTCGGTCTACGGTCTTTCCATTGCTCCCACGATCACTCCGGTCGGTTCAGGGTCGGTGACCAATGCGTATGGTCTCAGTATTGCCGGCGCATCCATTACTTCAGGATCGGTGACCAATGCATATTCTCTATATGTGGCTCATGCAACAGGCGCGGGCGCCATCGTCAACAACTATACGGCCATTCTGGGGACGTCCGGCAGCGCTCTTGTTGGAATCGGAACAACGACTCCTGCATTTACACTCGATATCAGCGGAGCGTTGAGTGCGCATAGAGTTTATCAATATAGCGGATTGACGGTCAATAATCAGCTCATCGGCCTCGCGGAAGGCTATAACCAGGGCGGCTATGGCGGCGGCAGCGTGGGCACGAATAAGCAGATGAGCGTTAATTCGACGACCTGTTTTGATCTGGCGGCTGTGAATGCCGCTCTTTTGGGATTTGTTGGCGGCGTGTTCGATGGAAGATATGTGTATTTAGTGCCATTTGGCACTAGTTCGGCTTCCGGGACAATCGCCCGGTATGATACGACGCTGCCCTTTTATGAGACGAACAGCTACACAGCCTTTGGCACCACAGCTGTGAATAGCAGTAGCAAGGAATTTATTGGCGGCGTGTTTGACGGGCGCTATGTTTATTTAGTGCCGTTTGGTGGTGGCAGTTCCGGACAGATTACCCGTTATGATACGACGCAATCATTTACAACGGCCGCCAGCTATACCTGTTTTGATACACTTGCGGTGAGCAACGCTAGCCAGGGATTTAATGGGGGCGTGTTCGATGGAAGATATGTTTATTTAGTGCCTTACAACACCGGCGTTGCTCACGGAACGATCACCCGTTATGATACGACGCAATCATTTACTGCGGCAGCCAGCTATACCTGTTTTGATACACTTGCGGTGAACAGCGCTAGCAAGGGATTTATTAGCGGCGTGTTTGACGGGCGCTATGTTTATTTAGTGCCGAATAATAATGGCGGCCGATTCGGTCAAATCACCCGCTATGATACCGCGCAATCATTTACTGCGGCCGCCAGCTATACCTGTTTTGATACACTTGCGGTGAGCAACGCTAGCAAGGGATTTGAAGGGGGTGTGTTCGATGGAAGATATGTTTATTTAGTGCCGAATAACGGCGGCCTTTCCGGAACGATCACCCGTTATGATACGACGCAATCATTTACAACGGCCGCCAGCTATACCTGTTTTGACACAACAACGGTGAGCAGCTCTAGCAAGGGATTTTCTGGAGGCATGTTCGATGGGAGATATGTTTATTTAGTGCCCAGTAACAATGGCGCTGCTTTCGGAACGATCACCCGTTATGACACGACATTGCCATTTCTTGCGGCCGCCAGCTATACCTGTTTTGACACGACGGCTGTGAATGCCAATAGCCAGGGATTTCAGGGGTGCGTGTTCGATGGAAGGTATGTTTATTTGGTGCCGTATAATAATAGCGTTATGACCCGACTCGACGCTTATCCGGGGCCTCAGGCGACAGCGATGGCCGTGAGCCAGGCGCCCAATGGTTTTGTCATCGGCAGCTATGTGGGGACAGCCGTTCCTCCGGATAGAGGCCTGATCGTCAGCGGCAATGTCGGCATTGGAACTTTGATTCCCGCTTACACTCTCGATGTCAACGGCACAATCAACGTGCCCAATGTGATTGGAATCAGTTCATCCGCGTTGGCGACCTATGCGACCGGCGGCACGACCCGCAATCAGCTCATTACCTTAGCCGAGGGCTATAACCAGGGCGGTTTTGGCGGCGGCAGCGTGGGCACGAACAAGCTGATGAGCGCCGAATCGACGACATGTTTCGAAATGGCTGCTGTGAATGGAGCTCTTTATGGATTTGTCGGCGGCGTGTTCGATGGACGCTATGTCTATCTCGTGCCCAATAGCACTAGCGCTGCTTCGGGGACGATCGCCCGGTATGATACGACGCTGCCCTTTTATGAGATGGGAAGCTACACAGCGTTTGACACCACAGCTGTGAGTGGCGGTAGCCGGGGATTTCATGGCGGCGTGTTTGACGGGCGCTATGTTTATTTGGTGCCGAATGACAGCGGCCTTTCCGGAACGATCACCCGTTATGACACGACATTGTCGTTTGTTGGCGCTGGCAGCTACACTTGTTTTGACACATTGACGGTGCACAGCGCCAGCCTGGGATTTCAGGGGGCCGTGTTCGATGGAAGATATGTTTATTTAGTGCCGTATAATAATGGCCTCTCTGGTCAGATCACCCGTTATGATACGGCGCAATCATTTACTGCGGCCGCCGGCTATACCTGTTTTGACACACAGACTGTGAACAACGCCAGCCTGGGATTTTTTGGCGGCGTGTTCGATGGAAGATATGTTTATTTAGTGCCTTATAATAGCACCGGCGTGGCTCACGGAACGATCACCCGCTATGATACCGCGCAATCATTTACTGCGGCCGCCAGCTACACCTGTTTTGATACGATGACGGTGAGCAGCGCCAGCCGGGGATTTGCTGGCGGCGTGTTCGATGGAAGATATGTTTATTTAGTGCCGAATGACAGCGGCCAATCCGGAACGATCACCCGTTATGATACGACAGGGTCGTTTACAACGGCCGCCAGCTATACCTGTTTTGATACGACGGCGGTGAACAATGCCAGCAAGGGATTTGTCGGCGGCGTGTTCGATGGGCGCTATGTCTATCTCGTGCCGAATAATAATGGCGCTAATTTTGGAACGATCACCCGTTATGATACGACATGGCCCTTTCTTGCGGCCGGCAGCTATACCTGTTTTGATACGGCGGCTGTGAATGCCAATAGCCGGGGATTTCAGGGGTGCGTGTTCGATGGGCGCTATGTCTATTTGGTGCCCAATACGAATAGCGTCATGACCCGACTCGATGCCTATCCGGGGCCGCAGGCGACAGCGATTGCGGTGAGCCAGGCGCCCAATGGTTTTGCCATTGGCAGCTATGCCGGGATCGCCACTCCTCCCACAAACGGTCTGATTGTCAGCGGCAATGTCGGCATCGGAGTGGCAAACCCCCAATATACGGTCGATGTGGCCGGCTCGGTCCAAGGCACGGCCCTATATAGTTCATCCAATCTTTATGCCACGGGAGGCACCACTCGCAATCAGCTCGTCACCCTATTCGAGGGCTATAACCAGGGCGGCTATGGCGGCGGTATGGTCGGCACGAATAAGCTGATGGGCGCCAATACGACGATAAGTTTCGATGTGAATGCTGTGAATGTAAATCTTAATAGGTTTCAGGGCGGCGTGTTCGATGGAAGATATATCTATCTCGTGCCATCTGGCGTCGGTGCCTCCGGGTTGCTCGGCCGGTATGATACGACGTTGCCCTTTACTGATGCGGGAAGCTACACAGCGTTTGACACAGCGATTGTGAATATCAATAGCAAGAGATTTCAGGGCGGCGTGTTTGACGGGCGCTATGTTTATTTAGTGCCAAGTACCACCCCTTCTTTCGGACAGATCACCCGTTATGATACGACATTGTCGTTTGTTGACGCGGGTAGCTACACCTGTTTTAACACAAGGACTGTGAATGCCCTTAGCCAGGGATTTCGGGGCGGCGTGTTTGACGGGCGTTATGTTTATTTAGTGCCGAATAATCTTGGCACTCTCGGACTGATCACCCGTTATGATACGACATTGTCATTTCTGAATGCCAACAGCTATACCTGTTTTAACACAACGACTGTGAATGCCAATAGCAAGGGATTTTCTGGCGGCGTGTTTGACGGGCGCTATGTTTATTTAGTGCCGAATTCATACACTGTTACCGGCGTAACGACGATCTCGGGGCTCATCACCCGCTATGATACCGCGCAATCATTTACTGCGGCCGCCAGCTATACCTGTTTTGATACGACGGCGGTGAACAATGCCAGCAAAGGATTTAATGGAGGCGTATTCGATGGAAGATATGTTTATTTAGTGCCGTTTAATAATGGCGCTGCTCTCGGAACGATCACCCGTTATGATACGACATTGTCGTTTCTTGACGCTGGTAGTTACAATTTTTTTGACACAACGACTGTGAATACCAATAGTAAGGGATTTTACGGCGGCGTGTTTGATGGAAGGTATGTCTATTTAGTGCCGAGTAACAATGGCGCTTCTTTCGGACAGATCACCCGCTATGATACGACGCTATCATTTACAACGGCCGCCAGCTACACCTTTTTTAACACAGCGACTGTGAATGCCAATAGCGTGGGATTTATTGGCGGCGTGTTCGATGGCCGCTATGTCTATTTGATAGCGAATACGTTTGGCACCCTGACCCGCCTCGATGCCTATACGGGTCCGCAAGCGACAGCGATGGCAGCGAGCCAGGCGCCGAATGGATTTGCCATTGGCGCTTATGCCGGAACAAACACCCCGCCCACCAATGGCCTGATCGTCAGCGGCAATGTGGGTATCGGCACGGCAAGCCCGCAATATGCTCTCGATGTCAACGGCACAATCAACGCAACGGCGATCCTCGTCAACGGGCAGGCTGTCTCGACTGCTTTTAGAGGTTTGACGCTCAATAACCAGCTCAGTGCTTTAACGGAGGGCTATAACCAGGGTGGATTTGGCGGCGGCAGCGTCGGCACGAATAAGCTGATGAGCGTCAAGTCGACAGCAAGCTTCGATATGAGAGATGTGGATGCGGGTGCCGGTGCCGGTGGATATGCCGGCGCCGTGTTCGATGGACGCTATGTCTATCTCATACCAGGTAGCGTATCTAGCGGAACGGTTATGCGCTATGATACGACTTTATCCATTAATGCAACGGGAAGCTACACATCGTTTAACACATTGACTGTGAATGCCAATAGCATGGGATTTGCTGGCGGCGTGTTTGACGGGCGCTATGTTTATTTGATACCGTATAGCAATGTCGCCCGATTCGGTCAAATCACCCGTTATGATACGACATTGCCATTTCTGAATGCCAACAGCTATACCTGTTTTAATACGACGGCGGTGAATGCCAATAGCAAGGGATTTCAGGGCGGCGTGTTCGATGGAAGATATGTTTATTTAGTGCCGAATAATAATGGCGCTGCTTTTGGACAGATCACCCGCTATGATACGACATTGTCATTTCTGAATGCCAACAGCTATGCCTTTTTTAACACAACGACGGTGAGCAGCTCTAGCAAGGGATTTCGGGGCGGCGTGTTCGATGGAAGATATGTTTATTTAGTGCCGAATAATAATGGCGCTCTTTTCGGAACGATCACCCGTTATGATACGGCGCTACCATTTACAACGGCCACCAGCTATACCTGTTTTGATACGACGAGTGTGAACAGCGCTAGCAAAGGATTTTGGGGCGGCGTGTTTGATGGAAGATATGTTTATTTAGTGCCGAATAACAATGGCGCTGTTTTCGGACAGATCACCCGTTATGATACGACGCAATCATTTACAACGGCTGCCAGCTACACCTGTTTTGACACACAGACTGTGAATAACAGTAGCCAGGGATTTCGGGCAGGCGTGTTCGATGGAAGATATGTTTATTTAGCGCCGAGAGACGACGGTAGCGGGAGCAATGTGACCGCAACGATCACCCGCTACGATACGACACAATCATTCTTCGCAGCCGCCAGCTATACCTGTTTTAACGCACGTAATCAGAGCAGCCTTAACAAAGCATTTATGTGCGGCGTGTTCGATGGACGCTATATTTACCTGGCTGGGGAGGGCACTCAGCTGACCCGCCTCGGTGCCTATACGGGTCCGCAGGCGACAGCGATGGCGGCGAGCCAGGCGCCGAATGGATTTGCGGTGGGAACGTATGCCGGAGGGGGCCTTCCCAATGTCGCTCCCAGTCTTTCGTATCATAATGCCATGATTGTCAGCGGCAATGTCGGAATCGGCACGGCCACGCCCACATTCTCGCTGCACCTGGCATTGGATAGCGCGGCGAAGCCATCGACGAACACATGGACAATCACATCGGATGTGCGCATCAAGCGCAACATTCAGGATATTCCGGATGCATTGACAAAGATCACTCAATTGCGTCCGCGGAAGTTCCAATACCACCCGGCCTATGCCAAAGACACCGGGCTATCTCCCGACAAATATTATTATGGCTTTGTGGCGGATGAGGTGGAGCTGGCGCTGGAAGGGTGTGTTTTCCCCAGCAATATTCATTGCTACAATGGCCAAATGAAAGAATGGTTGGATCGGGGCGCTTCAGGACCTAGGCCAGAGCCGGTCCCCGGATTAACCAATCTGAAGTGTTTCAATATTCATAACATCCTCATTCATTACATTCAGGCGATCAAAGAGCTGTCGGAAAAGATGAATCAATTGCAACAGGAACTCGACAATCTCAAGCCATAATTTTAGAGAAGAGAATTCTACTTTTTGAAGAATCTCCTCCTTGAACGCACTTCTTGCCTAGACCCACCCCTAAAGGGATGGGATTTTAGGCAAGCAGTGCGTTTAAAGGCTCACCGGCCACGCCTCAACGGCTATGCTGAACGCCTATGACAAGAGCGAGCAGTCCACGAACGCTTCGAGGCTGGCGTCTTTGGTTTAGCAAATCATTTAAAACGGTTTTCTCTATCTTATAAATTACCAGCATTGGTATCTTTTGGCCATGAGAGATGTGTTGTTAAAGACGGTTCGTTGGGTGGGTTCGTCACAGAAAGACGTAAGAGCCATGCCAGTAAACGTAAAAAAAGAAATTGGCCACGCTCTCCGAGAACTTCAGAAGATGAGAGACCCCGGGAACGTGAAACCTCTTAGACATCTCGGCGAATCGGGGATATCCGAAATTGTTGTGGATGAGCGAGAGGGTTGAATACCAAGACTGGAAGGTGAAAAATGAGCGATAAACACACAAACATTACCAAAGAGAATGTCTTTGCTGACCTCGGTCTGGAAGATTCGGATGAGATGGTTATTCGCTCCGACTTGATGTCCGAAGTGGTTAGAATTGTCAGAGACAGCGGCTTACCTCAAAAGGAGATTGCTACCATTTTAGGAATTAGTGCGCCCAAGGTTTCGGCTTTGATGACTGGAAAAATCAACGACTTTAGCAACGATACATTGATGCATTATCTTACATTGATGGGGTGCAATTTAGACATTATAGTTCAACCTCAGCACTCTGTAACTAGGACGGTATTAAGAGGCTCTGTGAAGGTAAAAAGAAGATCTATCGTAAGACGAAGAAGTGCAAAATCGAAAGCCTAGCGTAGCTCAGCGTTCCCTTGACAACTCCCCATGGCTAAAGCCAGGGGATTCCTAATTCACAATGGCGGGCGCTTAAAAGCGCCCGATAAAATAAATAGCTCGGCTTACCCGCCCCTTCAGGGGCGGGATTGCGCTTCGAGCAAGCTGTTCAAGGAGGAGTTCTTCAAAATAATGTTCGTTCGGAATATACTCCGAGTAAATGCCGAAAATAGCGGAGCATACTCCGAATGTTTGAAAATGTACTCGCAGAACAGAACCCTCACTGGACCGGAACCTTATATACTCAAGGTATTCATAGAGAGTGTTTTAAACAAATTTTGGAATACCTGAATACACCTCAGATTATTTCTTTGGTGGGGGTTCGTCGAGCCGGTAAAAGCACTTTACTCAAGCAAACTATCAATTTTTTAATCAACCAAGGGGTTCCTCCCAAAAACATCCTTTTCGCCAATTTGGAACACCCCTACTTCAGCCAATACTCGGATCAAGTAAAATACCTCGAAATTCTCTATGAGGATTTTCTAAAAATCGCGGATCCGAAAGGGATGATATACTGCTTTTTAGACGAGGTCCAATTCTTCCAAAAATGGCCTGTTTTTGTGAAATCTCACTATGAACAAAAACAGATCAAATTTTTCATCACAGGCTCTAATTCGTTTCTCATGTCAAAAGATCTTCTCACCCTGCTTTCAGGAAGAACCCTCCCTATCGAGGTGTATCCACTTTCTTTTGGAGAGCTGATCGCTGCAAAAACCTCGCTGACAACAATCACGGCGCTGTCTCTCGCTCAACATAGACATGAAATGCGACGGCTCCTCGATCAATTTTTACGATATGGAGGATTTCCTGAAATCGTTCTTTTAGAGCATGGGAATTTAGCCGATGATCTTCTAAACGCTTACGCAAAAACAATTCTTTATCAGGATGTCGCGTCGCGTCTAAAATTAAAAAAGCCGCTCGATCTGGAAAAACTATTCTATTATCTGTCTTCTCATATTGGAACGCTCTTCTCCTATTCCAGCTTGGCGGAATTGTTTGATATCAGCGACAAAACGGTCAAAGAGTATATCAAAGCTCTGACGGATGCAAATTTACTGTTTGAGGTGAGCAAGTTTTCTTATTCTTTAAAAAAGCAGATTCGAGCGGATAAAAAAATTTATGCGATCGATACAGGAATGATTCATGCGATTTCTTTTAAATTTTCTGATAACCAGGGAAAACTGTTTGAAAACATTCTCTATCTCGAGTTCAGAAGGCGTAAAAAGGAAATCTATTATTACAAAACAGCTTCAGATTTTGAAGTAGATTTTGTAGTTAAAGAGAAGGGGAAAATTGAGATGATCCAAGTTTGCATCGATCTCCATGAAAAAGCCGAAATGAGAGAAATTCGAGCTCTCGTGCAAGCAGCGAAAGAATTGAAATTAAGTCAGGGTATTCTTATTACAGCCGACGTAAAAAGAGAGTGGATCGTCGATGATGTATCTATTCGCGCGATTCCTCTTTATCAATTTATCTCTTCTTAAGAAATTGTTGCGAGGATAATATTAAAATTAGCATATAGACTATTAGACTAGTAAATCGTTAATAATCCATTTGGAGGAGCCGATGCATAAAAGACGCGTTATTCTTGTCGATGAAAAAATGGAGCGGGATCTCACAATGCTTTGCGATGTCGCCATGAAATTCGCCGGCATGCATATGGCGACGATTGTCGCCGATATCGCCAATGCGATTAAAGATGAAGACAGTTTTGATGATGATGAACTACCGGAGGATGAAGATTGGTAAAAAAAAATAAAAACCTGATTCGAACAGTAATTATATTTTCATTTCTAACTTTTGTGTTTATGCAGAGCTGCTATCTGTTCTGCCACTTTCGACCAGAAAGTGCGCTCGAAGATGCCGTTGAGCAATTCGTCGAAGATGAAATGAAAATTGATGTGTTCGATGAACCACCGCAATCCAAACCCGTGCCTGTCATCGAAAAAGTCCTTTCAATTTAGCTACTTATTTTTCTGTGTCTTTATAAATTATATATACGGTTAATTTATCTACAAAATAAAATTTTTTAAGCTTTGACTATTTAATTTCCGTTTTTCTATACCAGTAGTAAGGGCTAATAATTTCGATTAGGGATCGTTCAAGAATAAAGTTTAGTGTTGTCGAGGAGAAAAACGGTTTAGATTTTGAGAATTTTTCCGCAGCTGAGAGTCTTGTTTCTCTCTGCAAGGAAAAATTCTCAATAGATAAATCGATTTTTCCCTCGAGAACGCTAAAAGTTATTTTTGAACGATCCCTTACCTGCTGATCCAAAAAAGACAATAATCATCATAGGAGTTTTAAATGAAATATATCGAAATAGAACCAGACATGGATAAAACACTCCATGCTATTTGCGATGCCGCTCTGAAAGCAGGCGGCATGCAAATGATCGGCTTGATCAACCAACTCATCGCAGCGATTAAAGATGACTCTGCCAGAGTCCAATAATAATAAAATGGCTCGCTCGAGCATAGGTTGATCTAGTAGAGGGAAATAGGAATGCTGTCTTCATCTTTCGGAAACCTCGCCGAAACGATTTGGCTGGTGCAGCGATCAAACCCCCCGCATAGCGCATACAGCCCTCGTTCCTATTTTCCCTTTTTATTAACCAGAGCGGTAAAAAGATGACAAATAGCTTGCTGCGCTCTGTGTCACCTTTTTACCGCCCCGGTTAATGCAATGGAGCATCTGATGAAGCTTGACTATTTGCGTAAACAATGTCCGAAATGAGCGGACCGGTGCTGATCGTGATCGGCACGCGGCCGGATACGATTAAGCTGATTCCTCTCTATCAAACTCTTCTTCAACTTAATATTAATACCTTGCTTTGCTCCACCGGACAGCATGCGGAACTCACCCACGATCTGATCGCACTATTCCAGATTCGGCCTGATTTCGATTTCCACATCATGAAACCGGGCCAAGATCTTTTCGACAGCACAACAGCCGTGCTGAAGAGAGCCAAAAAACTATTTCAAAAGATCAAACCATCTCTCGTCATCGTGCAAGGGGATACAACGACAGCCATGAGCGCTGCCATGGCTGCATTTTATCTGAAAATCCCCGTGGCGCATGTCGAGGCAGGCCTGCGGACGAATAATATCTCCCGTCCCTTTCCGGAAGAGATGAACCGCCGATTCATTACTCTCGTCGCATCCTTCCATTTTGCTCCGACCCAGATGGCGGCCCAACAACTGTTTGATGAAGGCGTAGATCCCGATCGTGTCTTTTGTACCGGAAATACCGTCGTCGACGCACTGTATCAAATCATTAAGCTGATTGATGAGCGTAAATTGTTAGTATCCGCACATATCCAAAATTTGTTCGCATCGCTAAAAAACAAAAAAATCGTGCTGCTCACAGCGCACCGCCGCGAGTCGTTTTCAGAAGGACTGCAGCACATATTTTGCGCCATGAAAACGGCTCTGAAAAACGACCCCCATCTGCATATCATCTTTCCCAAGCATCCAAATCCCGCTATTCAAAGGGCGCTGACAAAAACCCGGCTTGATCACATCGAAAATATGCACGTCATTGAACCGCTGCCGTATCAGGATCTCGTTTACACTCTCATGAATGTCGATGGAATCGCCACCGATTCGGGCGGCATTCAGGAAGAAGGCATCAGTCTGCAGATTCCCGTCGTCATTCTGCGCGAAGAGACCGATCGCCCCGAGGGCGTTGAAAATGGTCTGGCCATTTTGGCCGGAACCAATGAGGAGATGATCGTCTCAGCCCTGTCTTGCATTCAAAAGCGAAAGAACAGGCGATCGGGTTATGGCGAATCCCCATATGGCGATGGAACTGCCTGCGAGCAAATTGCCTGCATTATTAAAACGAGGTGTTTATGACCCGAGTGCTTATCGGCAGTCCCATCCGCCAAAAGCCGCTCATTCTCCATGAGTTCCTGGAGTCTCTTTGTCGGCTGGAGAAAAAAAACTACGAGCTCGATTTTTTATTCATCGATGACAACGAGCAATCTGAATCTAAAAATTTGCTGAATCGTTTTCCTGCCCGATGCACCATTCAGCAACCGGACATTTTCTCCAGCGGCGCGAAATACGTCTGCAACGAAACGACCCATCATTGGAAGGATTCGATCATCTGGAAGGTGGCGCAGTTTAAAGACCGGATCATTCAATCGGCCCGAGAGCAAGATTATGACTATTTGTTTTTTATCGACTCCGACATTGTCCTGCATCCGCGCACGATTGATCAATTGATCAAAGCAAACAAGGAAATCGTCTCGAATATTTTTTGGACCCAATGGATGCCTGACCAGGTTCCTCTGCCGCAGGTCTGGGTCTCGGATCATTACACCTTGTTTGAGCGAGGCATCCAGGAACAAATTACCCAAGCCGAGGCATCTCAGCGCCAGCGGAATTTTTTGGAGCGGCTGCGCCGCCCCGGCGTCTATGAGGTCGGCGGACTCGGCGCCTGCACATTGATCTCTCGCTCCGCTTTAACCAGGCCAATTAATTTCCAACGCATCCGCAATATCAGCTTCTGGGGCGAAGACCGCCATTTTTGCATCCGCGCCGCCGCGTTGGGCATTGGCCTCTATGTCGATACCCATTACCCCGCCTATCACATTTATCGAGATTCGGATCTGTCCGGAGTCGAGGAGTTTAAGAAACATGCCACCTAAAATTACCCTATCAATGGTTGTTCGCAATGAGGCGAATCGCTACTTGCGCCGAGTTCTGGAAAAAGCCCGAATGTATATCGATGAAGCCGTCATCATCGACGATGCCAGCACCGATCGCACACCCGAGATCTGCCAGGAAGTGTTGCAAAACGTCAAACTGCATCTCATCAAAAATAGCGTATCGAAATTCGGCAACGAAGTCTTACTCCGCAAACAGCAGTGGGAAGAGACGATTAAAACCAATCCGCAGTGGATTCTCAATCTCGATGCCGATGAGATGTTCGAAAACAAGTTCAAACACGAAGTGAAAAATCTAATCGCCATGCCGAATGCCGACGCCTTTTTCTTCCGGCTCTACGATTTTTGGAGCGAAAAGCATTACCGTTCGGATCGCTTCTGGTGCGCGCATCAAGCCTATCGCTGGCTATTTTTGCTGCGCTATCAGCCCGATGCCCCTGTCCGCTGGCCCGATAGCGCGCAGCACTGCGGAAGATTTCCCATCCTCCCGTTCCAGTGCCCGAAAAAATCCAGCCTGCGCATCAAGCACTATGGGTGGGCCAATGAAGAGGACCGGCTGGCCAAGTACAATCGCTATAAAAAACTGGATCCCGACGCCAAATACGGCTGGAAGGAGCAATACGAATCCATCCTGGATCTAAACCCAAATCTCATCGTTTGGCTGGAGTAAACCATGCTCGACATTGAAACTGTTTTAAATCAGAAAATTATTTTATGCACGGGCCCGTCTTTCGGAAGAGCCGCCATGCTGAAAAGTACGACGGAAAAAGATATGAAGCTGATCCCGTTCAAGAAAATCTTCCTCTCGACGAATGATCCGCACAACCTGAAAATCTCTTTCAAAGGAACAAAGCCGATCTGCGAGTTGCTGCAGAAAAAAGACAAGCAGCTCGATTGCCTCAACTGCATCATCTCGACCATTAAAAATGCTGTAGGCGACCCCGATTGCCGGCCGGATGACATCATTATTTTCAAACATGAGTCGGTCTACATCAGCGATATGCATCTGGTTAAACAGGCGATCGGAAAAATTTTGGCCGGCTATGACGCCGTCCTGAAATACTGGATCGGGTTTGAAAACCAGGCCGCGCAGGGACTTAAGGACTACTATCATTCGGATTCTTTTTATATCCGCGTGGGAGCGGCCCGGCCTATATTTTCAAATCACGCTCTGGTTCAGATGTTTACGAAAGATTATCAGTTTTGCGAAGAGTACCTGACCAAACATATCGTCAGTAAAATTCCGAAGGTTTTCAAGATCGATTACCATCACTCTTCGTGGAAAGATAACGAACTGGGTTTTTACCATCTGCCGCGCTATGAAGAAGATCCCAAATGGTTTTGGGACAAAAAGAACTACAACGAAATTTATCGATGAAGATACTTTTTACAGGCACTAGCTCTTTCACGGGATATTGGCTGATTCAGAAACTGATTCAGCAAGGCCACAGCGTGCGCGCAATCTGTCAAAAGAGCCGTAATCTCTATGATGGGATTCGGAAAACACGCCTGAATAAACTCGAAGCGCTGTGCGATATCCAGTACGATTGTTCCTTTGGCTCTCAACCATTCATTGAGCTCATCCAGTCGGAATCGAGCTGGGATCTTTTCTGTCATCATGCCGCGGAAACGTCGGATTACAAAAACTGCGTCTTTGATTATGCAAGCGCTCTTGAGCGCAACACGCATCATTTGCTGGCCGTGCTGAAACTCTTGCAAACCAGGGGCTGCAATCGCATTCTATTGACAGGCAGCGTTTTTGAGCCCGGAGAAGGGGGGAGTTCTGATTGTCGAGCTGTATCGCCGTATGGCCTTTCGAAGGGGCTAACCTGGCAGGTATTCAAATATTTTGCCGAAATTTGCGAGATGAAACTGGGGAAATTCGTCATTCCCAACCCATTCGGCCCCTATGAAGATTTTCGCTTCACTTCGTATCTCATCCGGTCATGGATAGACGGAAAAATTCCAATGGTGAACACCCCGGCCTATATTCGAGACAATATTCACGTCGATCTATTGGCCCGAAACTATTGCATCTGGGCCGAATCCATGGGCACAAATCCTGGAATCGAGTTTTGCCGGCCCAGCGGCTATGTCGAAACGCAAGGGGAATTCACCCGCCGCCTGGCCCGTGAGATGAGCGAGCGTCTATCCATCGATTGTCCGATTGAATTACAAGCGCAGACAGATTTTCCGGAGCCATTGATCCGATTCAACACCGACCGGCCCCGTTTGATGGAATGGAGCGAAGAAATGGCCTGGGATGCCTTGGCCCATTTTTATCGGAGAATCGCATGAAAGTATTCGTCACGGGTCATCGGGGATATATCGGGTCCCATCTAGTCTCGCTATTAAAACACATCGGTCATCAAGTCACCGGCTGCGATCTTAACCTATATAAAGGGAGCGAGTTTGGTCCCCTCGGCAAACCCGACAAAGAGTTCTTCCGCGACATCCGCGAACTGTCCACGGCGCACCTGGAAGGGCATGACTGCGTCATGCACCTGGCGGCTCTGTCGAATGACCCGATGGGGGAGATCGATCCCAAACTAACTGTTAGCATTAATCGCGACGCTTCCATCCATCTGGCCAAATGTGCGAAAAAAGCCGGCGTGCCTCGCTTTCTATTTTCCAGCAGCTGTTCGATCTATGGTAAAAATGATGACCTGGATCTCGATGAATCGGCCCGACTGAGTCCCCAATCGGTTTACGCCCGATCGAAAATCGAAACCGAGGAAGAAATCGCCAAACTGGCCGACAGCTCTTTTTCTCCCGCCTATCTGCGCAATGCAACGGCTTATGGGGTGTCGCCCATGCTGCGGCTAGACTTAATGGTCAACAACTTAATGGCCTACGCATTCACAACCGGAGAGATCCGCATCACGAGCGATGGCTCGCCCTGGCGTCCGCTGATCCACGTGAAAGATATCGCCCGGGCTTTTATCGCTTTTTTGGAAGCAAAACAGGATCTCATTCATAACCAGGCGGTCAATATCGGTGCGAACAGCGAAAATTACCAGGTTTGGCAAGTGGCGCATAAGATCTCGCATCTTTTCCCAAAAGCGCGCCTCGTTTTCACGGGCGAAGTGGGTAGAGATCCGCGCAATTACCGCGTGAACTTCGACAAGCTGTCGCAAATCCTGCCGGACTTTCGGCTGGAACATACGCTAGACAGTGCTCTCAAAGAGTTGCACCGCTCCTTTGTCGATCGCAAACTGACTCGGCAGGACTTCGAGGGCGGTAAATTTACACGGCTATCACAGATCAAGAATTGGTTGCAAAACTCTTAACATTTAAACTCCTATGACAATATCAATAAATAGTTTAGAAGAAATATATCAACATGTCAGCCAAGACAGCGCGCTGTATCGCCAATTAGTTCCGGCTGCGAAAAGAATGGCTCAAAAATGCGCCTCCGCGGCGGAAATCGGGGTCCTTCACATGCATTCCTCTTTTGGTATTCTCTTCGGCCTATCGAAAAGTTCTCAGAAGCCGCGTTCATATTTAGGAATCGATATCTCTCCCCCTCCGGAACAATGCCTAAACGCAGCAAAAATATGGGCCCAAGAAGCGGAGATTGATTTTAATTTTATTCAAGCCAACGATTTAGATATTACCCTTGACCCTGTCGATTTCCTGCTCATCGACTCCTACCACACTTACCGGCATTTAACTTATGAACTGGAAACATTTGCACCGTCGGTACGATCATACATTCTCTTACATGACACCGGCTATCCATGGGGAACCATCGATGAAAACGAGTCTAATCCTAACATGGAAAATGAATCGAGATATCCCGATCATATCAACCGAACGAAAAGAGGGGTTTGGCCAGCTGTCATCGACTATCTCGATCAACACCCTGAATGGAAAATTTATGAACGGGATTTTAGCAACGCCGGCATCACGATCATTCAACGCCTCAATTCATGAGATTGTATGCAACACCTGACGCACAAAGAATTAACACGACACATCATATATTGTTTAGCTGTCGCAGAAAGTGAGAGCTCGAAGTTAACGCCGGAGATTCTTTCCATTGAAGGAATGTCCAGTTCGCGCATCCGCCATTTTCTCAACAATTTATGTACCCGGCCCAACACACGATATTTAGAAATCGGGTGCTGGCAGGGATCCACTCTGATTTCTGCTCTATTTAATAATAACATCGAAGCCATTGCCATCGATAACTGGAGTGAATTTAGCGGATCCAGAACTGCTTTTTTTGAAAACATACAGCGTTTTACACCGAATCAACGCCTCAGATTTTTTGAGGGCGATTGTTTTCAAATAAACAAACCTGAAATCTTTACTTCTCGGATCAATTTATATTTCTATGGCGGCCATCACTCCGAATCGAGTCAGGAACAGGCTTTTTGTTATTTCAATGATATTTTCGACGACATTTTTATTGCGATCATTGACGACTGGAATGATGAAAAAGTCAGAAATGGCACGCGATCGGCCTTTAAAAAACTCAACTATACCACCTGCTTTGAGTGTCAGCTATTTACTCCCTGCAATGGACATGTTGCATCCTGGTGGAATGGACTTTGTGTATCTGTCCTTAAAAAGAGTCAGACTCCCTGATGAACAGATTCGGCAAAGGCTGGCAGGTATGGGTATCCTTTCCGCATAAAAAGACAATCTGCTCTGGCTGATAATATCTCCGAACATAGTAATAATATGGCGACCCTCGATGGATATCGCCATAAATCACCAGATCAAACTCCCGTTTCTGAATTCTCGTTTCAATCTGTTCGCGATCGACAGGCTCATCGTCGATGATTTTGGAATAGGTAAAACCCTTGCCGTAGAGCGAATCGATTGGTTTTGAATAGCTGTTGTATAGATGCTCTACTTTAGGGAAATCAACAACCCTTGGACCTAGCAACTGCTTGAGTCCAATCAGTGTAAGATTATGTAAATAATTTGGGTATAGTTCTCCAGATAGATAAAGAATAGTTCCTGATTTGGAGTATTGAAGCTCTTCTAATAAATATTGCGCAATCTTCTTTGTTGTCAGATGTTTGCGCGTAAACTCAAGCAACTCAGCGACAATCTTTTTGTATTTAGATGTGTCGAACTGCTGAAAATCGATTTCAGGATAAGAAATCCCGGCCATATTCATTCCTTCCAAAACCAGCTCTTTCGGGAAAAATGTCAGGGTTTTTGGAGGACATTTTGGGAGATTGACAAAATAGGGTATGCAGCCGTTCGCCAGAATTTCATAATGCCGCAAGCAATCCCATCCTCCTTTGCGGCAAGTAACCGCATAGTAGGAGCGCTGGTAATCCCGATAATAGGACCCTTCGGAGTTGTATATATAAGTCGACAACTGGCTAGGAATCAGTGGGGCAAACGAAAAGTCCTTACAAGGAATCTCTGTCACTATTTTTTCTTCCGGAATGGAAAACTGAATGGGGCGAGTGCTGTTCATACAAATAACGGATGAACCTGATCTTTGCCGGAGATGACTGAAACAGCCAGAGGCCATTGGATGCCAAATGCCGGATCGTTCCAACGAATGCCTCGTTCCGCTTCAGGCGTAAATGGCCTGGATACCTGGTAAAAGACCTCTGTATGATCCGTCAGAGTTTGGAAACCATGGGCGAATCCTTCAGGAACATAGAGCAACTGGCGGTTAGCCGCATTCACCTTGATGCCAAGCCATTTCTTATAGGTCAGTGATTCTGGCCGAAGATCGATCATCACATCAAAAATGGCTCCATACGTGCAGCGGATCAGCTTGGCTTCTGCAAAGGGAGGCGCTTGATAATGCATTCCTCGCAGCGTTCCCGCCTTTTTACTATATGACAGATTGCACTGGACCGCGCAATCAACCAGACCTCGTTTTTGAAATTCTTCACTGCAATATGTTCGGGCAAAAAAGCCGCGATTGTCTTCCTTTTTTTCCGGTTCAATGACGAAAACACCTTTTAATTTCTGTTCTTTAAATATCATACACACATTCCTTTTAATCTCGACGTGTAACCGTTAGGGATCGTTCAAAAATAACTTTTAGCGTTCTCGAGGGAAAAATCGATTTATCTATTGAGAATTTTTCCTTGCAGAGAGAAACAAGACTCTCAGCTGCGGAAAAATTCTCAAAATCTAAACCGTTTT